>Ga0209487_1000999_pt1 | contig 24452 bp, 17 predicted proteins | sample Poulit2012_FD_187524 | JGI IMG/M metagenome (GOLD analysis project Ga0209487, IMG submission 187524) | Agricultural soil microbial communities from Georgia to study Nitrogen management - Poultry litter 2012 (SPAdes) (version 2) | ecosystem: Environmental > Terrestrial > Soil > Agricultural land...
CCTGATCGATCTCGCCGGCGCCGACGGGATTGAAGCGCTCCCCCGCCGAGGTGGTGCTCACCCCCGCAGAGACGATGCGATCACCGCGCATGAGTTTGGGACCCACGGCGGCGACTGATTCGGTTTCGCCGATGGCGTCGAGGAGCTCATCGAGACAATCGGGTTCCGGACGGGAGTCAGGGGTGAGGAACCACAGATAGTCCGATTCCGCGATGGCGGGAATCTCACAGGCCTCCCGAACCGAACGTCCCCCGAGATCCACGACCGGGATCTCGGGGAAGTGCGGCCGCAGGGCGGTTTCGAGCTCAACCTTGGCGGCGTCGTCGCCCGAAGCGACAACGACGGTGACAGCTGAACTCACACGACCTTTTTCTTGAGCCGGCGGCGTTCACGTTCGGACATGCCGCCCCAGATGCCGAATCGCTCATCGTTGGCCAGAGCGTATTCCAGGCATTCGGAGCGCACTTCACAGGATGCGCAGACCCGTTTGGCCTCTCGAGTCGATCCGCCTTTCTCCGGGAAGAACGCCTCGGGGTCGGTCTGTGCGCACAGCGCCTGGTCCTGCCAGGCCAGTTCCCCGTCGTCAGCGGCACCGAGGAGCAGCGACAGCGGCGAGACCGCAGAATTGTCCGCCTGCAGAGGCGTCAGATCGCTCGGATCGACCGCCAGCGGATCAGGCAGCGTCTCGGGTGTGCGTGCTCCCGGCTCGACGAACCAGTCTTCGGCACGGCGGGAGGTGACTCCCGGTACGGCGGTGAAGTCTTCTCTCTCCCGCCATTCTCTCTGTGTGCTTGGCACGGCTTTCCCCTTTCTCACGCTTGAGCATTTCCGTCACCGTGACTGAGCCGATCAGCCCGATGTAGGGTCGAATGCTGAAGATTCATGCTCCGCGTGTTCCCCTTTAGGTATAAATTACACGTGTGTCATTACCGCTCCGTCAAGCCCTCATGGAGTATTAGGAGGGCCCACGTTCGATTATTCGAACACACCTTCACATGCACACGCGCCGGGAACACCACATATAGGGAGAGTGACGGAAATCGGACACAACCTGTGGGGTGGGCCTGAGCAAATCTGGAGAATTTCGGAAAGAGTCGCCGTCGATGGGATTATTGAGGAATGAGAGTCGAATCACCGGCGGCCGATCATGAATGACCGTCTCCTCACCGTCTACGCCCCTCCCGTCGAGGAAGAGGTCGCCCCGGGATCCGACCTCGCTGCCATCCTCATCAATGCTCTGCGCCGCAATCGCATCGACCTCAAGGACGGTGACATCCTCGTCGTCGCCTCGAAGGTCGTGTCGAAGGCCGAAGGTCGGCTGACCACTGTGGCCGACCGGACCGAGTTCGAAGACCTCGTCGCCGCCACCGGCACTCATCTCGTCGCCGAACGCTCCTACGGCTCCGGCACCACCGTCCAGGTCGTGCGCACCCCGGCCGGCACGGTGCAGGCGGCCGCGGGACTCGACCAATCGAACTCGGCCGGAGCGGTCGTGCTCCACCCGCTCGACAGCGACCGGTCCGCCGACGGTCTGCGGCAGAGAGTGGAGCAGGCGTTCTCCGTCCGCATCGGGCTGATCATCTCCGATACGAGTTCACGGCCCTGGCGGATCGGCGTGGCAGACATCGCCCTCGGTCTCTCCGGATTCTCCGGCCTCGACGACCAGCGGGGCCGACCCGATGACGACGGCCGTGTGCAGACGGTGACCGTGCGGGCCGTGGCCGATGAGATCGCCGCGGCCGCCGACCTGGTCAAAGGCTCCTCGCGCGGATTGCCGATGGCCCTGGTCAGAGGGGCTGGCGGGTACCTCGACAACGGGCGGGACGGGGCCAAGGCGCTCACACGCGAACTCAGCGAGGACTGGTTCCGCTACGGTCACGTCGAAGCCGTCCAGCGCGGCCTCGGCGTCACCGATCTGCCCGGCAGCGCCCCAGCCGGGGACAACGGCGATGACATCCTCGAACGGGTCTCCCGAGCGATCCGCCTCGTGCGTGCCGGGCAGTCGCGGACTCCCGGGCATGCGGCGTGGAGGATGCGCATCGAGGGGTCCGGCTCGCGCATCACGCTCAGCCCCTCCGACTCTCCGGCCACCGCGCAGTCGGGCGGGCCTCCGCTGCTCGAGGCGATGGTCGGACTGGGCTCGCTCGTCGAGCGCCTGCACACGGCGCTGTTCGCCGAGGACCTCAGCGCATCCACGCACTACCAATGGGTCGACGGAGAGCTCGGCGCATTCCCGCGCGGGGTGACCATCGACATCGGACTCATCAACCCCTGACCGGCCACAGCCGAGACGAAGAACAACGGACAACGACGAAAGCGGATATGGATCTCTCAGTCATCACACGCACCGGCGGCCCCGTCCTGCTCTGGCGCGGACCCGACCACGACGCCCTCGACCTCACCGGGCCCGTCGTCTCGAACTGGGTGAACAAGGGAGTCGGACTCTTCGGCGACTACGACCTCGGGCCCGACTTCACGCTCTTCGCTCCCCTGCCGCAGGGCCTGCACTGGCGCGAACTCGTCGCGATCCTCAGCGTCCTCCTCGCCGGAGGGCGGGTCGTCATCGGTTCGACGCCTCCGGACGAGGAGCATGTGGCCATCGTCGCCCTCGGCCATGAGGACGACGAGTCCGTGACCGACGCCGAGGAGGTCTTCGTGTTCAATCCGCCGGCACTGGCGCTGAGCACACCGGTCGATGAGGACTTCATCGACGTCAACTCCGCCATTCGCGCCTATCCCGATGTCACCTCCCGACGCCTCGATGCCTCAGGCACGCTCGAGGTCGACGGCCGGCGCATCGATTGGAACCGACAGGAAGGCGAGACTCCGGCCGGGCGCCCGCAGGGGCTGCTGGTGTCGAATTCGACCCCGTTGCCACAGGAATGGCCGGAGTTCCTCGACCATCTCCTCAGCGGCAAGGAGGTTCTGCTCGCATCAGGGGTCGATGAGGCTCGAATCATGGACCTGGCAAACGGCCTCGGAGTGGTCCGTGGCACACTGGGCACATGGACAAAGTAGTTGATACCCCCGCAGACGCGGTGGCCGACATTGCAGATGGATCATCGATCGCCGTGGGCGGCTTCGGTGTCGTGGGTGTGCCCGAATTCCTCATCCGGGCGCTCCAAGACCAGGGAGCCAAGGACCTCGAAGTGATCTCGAACAACGCCGGTGTCGATGGGCGCGGTCTGGGCATTCTGCTCGCCGACGGTCGACTTCGTCGGATCATCGCCTCCTATGTCGGTGAGAACAAGGAATTCGCTCGCCAGTACCTGTCCGGTGAGCTCGAGGTCGAGCTCACCCCGCAGGGAACGCTGGCCGAGAAGCTGCGCGCCGGCGGGGCGGGAATTCCCGCCTTCTACACGATCACCGGCGCCGGAACCCAGATCGCCGAGGGCGGCATGCCGTGGAAGTACGACGAGAACGGCAATGTCGTCAAGGAATCCCCGGCGAAGGAGACGAAGGTCTTGGACACCTTCGGCGAGGAGAGGGAATACGTCCTCGAGAAGTCGCTGGCCCCCGACTACGCCCTCGTGCGCGCCGCCGTCGGCGACCGCCACGGCAACCTCGTCTTCCATTCCTCGGCCCGGAACTTCAATCCCCCGGCCGCCCAGTCCGCACGCACCACCATCGCCGAGGTCGAGAAGCTCGTCGAGCCCGGTGAGATCGATCCGGACCATGTCCACGTGCCCGGCGTCTTCATCCACCGAGTGGTGCCTCTGACACCGGAGCAGGTGGCGGACAAGCCCATCGAGAAGCGCACCGTGCGAGAAGCCTGAGGAGACACACCATGTCATTGACACGCAATCAGATGGCGGCCCGTGCCGCCCAGGAACTCGAAGACGGCAGCTACGTCAACCTCGGCATCGGCATGCCCACCCTGGTTCCGAACTTCCTGCCCGACGATGTCCACCTCGTCCTGCAGTCCGAGAACGGACTCCTCGGCGTCGGTCCCTACCCCACCGAGGACGAGATCGATCCCGACCTCATCAACGCCGGCAAGGAGATCGTGACGATGAACCCCGGCGCCGCCTATTTCGATTCGGCGACGAGCTTCGGCATGATCCGCGGTGGAAAGATCAACGCAGCGATCCTCGGTGCCATGCAGGTCGCGGTCAACGGCGACATCGCGAACTGGATGATCCCGGGCAAGATGGTCAAGGGCATGGGCGGTGCCATGGACCTCGTCCACGGGGCTCAGCGCGTCATCGTCATCATGGACCATGTGGCCAAGGACGGCTCACACAAGCTGCTGACCTCCTGCGACCTGCCGCTGACCGGCAAGGGCGTGGTCTCGCGCATCGTCACAGATATCGCCGTGCTCGACGTCAGCGGCGACTCTTTCACCCTCGTCGAGCTGGCCCCCGGAGTCACCGTCGATGAGGTCAGGGACAAGACCGGCGCCGAGGTCACCGTCCCCGACAGCGTGCCCACCATCGAGGTCGCCGCCTGACAGCTGCCGACGCCCCCTGTCGCCTCCCGGCCGACCGAGAAGTGGTCGCGTTCGGATACCAGAACTCAGTTTCTGTATCCGAACGCGACCACTTCTCAGTGTGAGCAGGTGCCATCGGCAGGTGACGTGAACAGAGAGAGCTGCGGGCGCTCCGACCAGCCGGGCCTCTCACCGCCGCGCAGGACTCCTGGCCCCGCCGCGCCGAAGCCTCTGACTCACCGCCGCGCGGGAATCCTTCTCTCAGCCCAGGGACGGGGCGGGTTCCAGGCCGGTGGTCGCCACGAACAGATCACCGTGGCCGTCGGCGGTCACCATCGGCTCGTTGGCCGCGATGAAAGCGCTCTGACCGCGCTCGAGGGTGATCGAGGTTCCGAGCGAAGTCAGAGTGACCGTTCCCGAGGTGCACAGGGCGATGGCCGCGCCTCGGCGCTCGAGCTGCGTGTTCCGCGGGCACCGCAGGGACTGCAGCGCGAAGTCCTCGGTGGCGCCGAACAGCACACCGGCACGATCGGGTTCGACCATTCTCGGCATTCCCGCACGGAAGTCCGCGATCTTCGACAGCTGCTCGATATCGACGTGCTTCGACGTCAGTCCTCCACGCAGGACGTTGTCGCTCGAGGCCATGATCTCGATGCCGGTGCCGAAGAGGTAGGCGTGGAGCACACCGGCGTCCATCGCCAGCGCCTCCCCCGGCTGCAGGTGCACGCGATTGAGCATGAGTCCGACCAGAACACCGGGGTCGTGGGGATAGTCGCTGACGAGCTCGCAGAAGGTCTGTGCCGGGTCGACGGCGCTGCCGAGCCGGCTCACGTGGCGATCGGGCAGCTCGGCGAGGCCGTGGACGGCCACTTCGTCGACGAGGCCGGTCGCCCGCGGGTCGCCGAGCACGAGTTCGACGGCACGCGAGAACGCCTTCGCCTCCCCGATGGATCTCAGTGCCCCGATGACCGAGCCGAGGAAGTCCAGCGAGGGCGGGGTCAACGGCTGGGAGAGCATTCGCTCGAACGTCGCCCGCACCGCCTTGCGGGGACGGAACCCCGTGAGCGCGTGGAAGTCGGTGAGCGCATGGATGAGTTCGGGCTTGGCCGAGGCGTCCTTGTAGTTGCGGTCCGGGGCGTCGAGCGTGATTCCGGCCGCCTCTTCCGCAGCGAACCCCGCCCGGGCCTGTTCTCTGTTCGGGTGCACCTGGATCGACAGGGCCTTCCGAGCCGAGAGCACTTTGAGCAGGAACGGCAGCCTGGCTCCGAACGAGTCGACGGACTCCTGGCCGAGCAGTCCCGTCGGATCGCCCGAGAGGTATTCGATCAGATTGGGGCCCGATGCCGGTGCGGCCTCGGTCGCCACCACTGCCCCGGCCGAGGACGGGCCGCCGAGGCGGTCGCTGCGGAACCGTTCGCCCGTCGTCTCCCGATCGACGTCGAGCCGTGAAGGGCTCATCGGATGGGCCCCCAGCCAGAGCTCGGCGCAGGGGGTTCCGTCCGGGACGGTGCCCAGAAGCGCGGGAATCGCGTCGGTGCTGCCCCATTCGAAGTTCTTGACCGTGTTGTGCAGACGATGCACTGCTCTGGCCCCCTTGGACGGATAGTGCCGGAACCGCGCTTCGGGCTCCGGGTGTGCACTGTCCACGATAGCCCCCGCGACCAGCGATGGGCGGCCACTTCACTGACTGTTCAGACGATGTCACACACTATTCACCGCCTATCACCTGGGACGATGTTCATTCCCTTGAGGGGTGCCGGTTCGGAGAAAGGAGGAGAACCGGAAAGTGCCCTGCGGGTGATCCGGAATCGGACCCCCGCAGGGCACTGTCGGTGAGGCACTCGAACGCCTGCCGTCGGCGTCGTCGGTCAGCCGACCACGCGGATGACCTTGGCTCCACGGTCGAGCATCCAGCTGTAGCTGCGCTTCGTGGTGTTCGTCCGGGGCGATCCCGCATCGTACATCTGGCCCTTGGTCTCGGAGATGATTCCGATGTGACCGGGGATCCAGATCAGGTCGCCTGCTTTGGCGTCCTTGATGGAGATCTCCTTACCGGCGTAGCGCTGCTGACTGGTCGTGCGCGGCAGATCGATGCCGTGCTTGCCATAGACGTACTGGGTGTAACCCGAGCAGTCCCAGCCGGACTTCGGCGAGGTGCCGCCCCATACGTATTTGACGCCGAGGTGGGCCTTCGCCTCCTTGATGATGGACGCGCGCTGGGCCGCGATCTTCTCGGCCTTCGTCGGCTCGTCCTTCTTCTTGTCGTCGTCCTTCTTGGAGTCATCCTTGGACTTGTCGTCCTCCTTCTTGGAGTCATCCTTGGACTTGTCGTCGTCCTTCTTGGAGTCATCCTTGGACTTGTCGTCATCCTTCTTGGAATCGTCCTTGGACTTGTCGTCCTCGTCGGACTTGTCGTCTGACTTCGAGTCGTCCTTCGAATCCTCGTCGTCTGCAGTACCTTCCCCGGAGTCTGCAGGCGAGTCGTCATCGGTGGGCGTGTCCCCCGGCGGGGTCGAATCGCCCGGGGCGTTGCCATCGGTCACGCCCCCGGCGATCGATCCCTTCGGAGAGAACTCGGTGGTGCCGTACCCCTCGGCCCAGACCAGACGTGCGCCTTCGAACAGCTGCTCACCGCGGCCGTCCTTGTAGCTCACGTCGGACTTGGGGTAACCGAGGTGACCCTTGACGGTCCCCTTGTCACCCCAGTAATTCATGATCGTGCCGGAGGTGTAATGCGCACCGGTGTCCTTGGACCAGTAGAATGATCCGTTTTCGAAGCGCTGCGCAACTCCCCCGTCCTCGAGGCCGCCCTTCTCCTGAGAGGTGGGCAGCCCCAAGTCGGCGATCGCGTCACCCTTGTACGCTGAGGCGATCGCGCCGGTCAGATGGTACGCACCGGTCTTCTTGGACCAGTAGACGACGCCTTTCTCGAACTTCTGCGACTTGGCGCCCTTGTGTCCCTTGACAGAGTGCTCCTTGCCGACGGCCTTGCCGAGCTTGTGCTTCGCGGCGTACTTCTCGATCTCGGTCTTCGACTTCTCGGACTTCTTGTCGTCGTCCTTCTTATCGTCGGACTTCTTGTCGTCGTCCTTGGACTTGTCGTCGTCCTTCTTGGAGTCGTCCTTCTTGTCGTCGTCCTTCGACTTGTCGTCATCCTTCTTGTCGCCGGGCTGTTCCCCGGTCTTGAGAACGGAGTTGACCGTCGAGCGCATCTCGCCCAGCTTCGCGTAGAAGGCGTCGCCGGGGCAGTCGGTCTGACCCAGGTCACGGTGTCCGACGAGATTCGACTTCGTCGCCTTCGAGATTCCGTTGATCGAGAACTTCCAGGCGATCGCCGAGGCCACAGCATCGCGGGTCTTCTTCGGCGGGGCCGAACTGTTGTAGGTGCCCAGCACGGAGATGCCGAAGGTGCCGGTGTTGTGTCCGGACACGTGAGCGCCGATGACGGCCTTCGAGATGTCACCGCCGCGCGCCTGCCAGAGACGACCGTACTTGTCCGCGACGACGTTGTAGCCGATATCGTTCCAGCCGCGTCCCTGCTGGTGGTACGCCTGGATACCGCGGATGATGCCCGGAACGTCTTCGGCCGAGTAGCTGTTCGAACCGGAGGTGTGGTGCACGACGGCCTGCTTGATCCCGCTGGCGTAGTCAGGGCTGCCCTTGTAGGCCTTCGCGCCCCAGGAGCTGCGCGAACCGATCTTCGGCTTCGAGACCTTCTTCGCCACGGTCGAGACCGTCGACGATCCCGGCACGTAGTTCTGATTGGTCACCGTCGCACCGTTGGTGGCCGCAACGTTCTCGGCGGTGGTCGCCTCGGCGTCGGTGGCCTCATCCGTCGACGCGTCATCAGCGCCTTCGGCGGATTCCGAACCCTGCTGGTCGAGATCGACGGGCGCATTCTCGGCCACCGCCTGAGCATCACCGGCGTCACGCTTCGGGTCGACGAGCACGAGCTCGGCATCGCTCGGCGCGGAATCGCCGAGGATGCGCATCTGCACGCCCGAAGCGTTCGACACCGTCATCGGCTCGGATCCCTTGTTCTGGGCCTCTTCCTGCTGCTCCTGGTCGAGGGTGTCCCAGCTTCCCCATTCGGAACCGTGCTTGACGCGGACCTGAATGCGGATATTGGACTTCGTTTCGGAGAAGGTGAAGCCGATGAGGCTCGGATTGTTCGACGGCACGTCGAGGACGTCCGAGATCAGCGCGATATTGACACCGTCCTCGGTCTTCTGTTGGACCGAGCCGGAGATGTCCTCATCGTCCTTGGACTCCGACTTCTCCGAGGAGTCCTTCTCACCTTCGCCCTCAGCATCCTCGGACTTCTCGGCGTCCTCGGACTTCTGGTCTCCGCTCTTCTCGTCCTCATCGGGCGTCTGCTCCGACTCGGACGGCGTCGACTCCTCCGAGGACTCGGCCTCGTCGGGTCCGGACGACAGCCCGGCCGAGACGTTCTCTGCCGTGCCGGTCGTCGCCGAAGCGGAGGCAGCGGCATTGACGATATCGGGCGCTTTCGCCTTGGCCAGCGCAGTCTCGGACTTGAAGATGTTCGGCAGATTGGTTGTCGCGCTCTGGTTGGCGGCAGTGGCGGTGGATTCACTGGATTCGCGGGCACCGGGCGCCTTGAGTCCGTCCTCGCTGACTTTCAGCGATTCCTTGGACACCTCCGGCGACGACGTGGCCGCGAAAGCCGTCGGTGCCGTGACCGCTAAGGTGCCGACCAGCGCCACAGACGCGCAGCCCGCAACAGTGGGCAATAGATATTTCATCGTTACAGCCTTTTCGAGGAAGACAGGGAAGTTCAGGCCTCGAGGTCTCCTGCACCGTTGGCAGTACGGTGGGCAACCCCAACATCTCAAAATTGTTACACATTTTCGGCGTGTCAGACTAGCCACAGAGCGGAATATTCTAGTTACAACGATGTGGTTCCCAGTAATGGCAAGGGACACACCGAGCAAAAGTTTTTCCCGGAATCGTCATGAATCGGCCGGTTTCGGTCATTGCCGCCCCCGACCGACCACATGCCCGATGTCTCAGGGCACGTAGCAGATCGCCTTCTCGTCGGCTTCTTCGCCGTTGTCAGCCGAAGTGTCGCCGGCACCCTGTGCCAGCAGCTGCGGCCCTGAACCGGGGGTCGGATCGAGTCCCGCATCGACTCCGGCGGCGGCTGACAGGTCGCCTCCGGGGGCCGAGACAGCGCCTTTGTCCTGCTCGGAGGACTCGGACGCCTCCTCGATCTTATCGGCTACGAGCTCTCGTGCCACATCGAAGTCCGGATGCGACGGTGTGATCTCGGGTGGAGTGAGGTCCAGCGACTCGATCTTCTGCGATTTGACCTTGAGCGCGAGATCCACGAAGGAGTCCACCTGCGAGGACGGGATGTCGGTCGACACAGCGCCCGGCGTGGCCTCCGCGATCGCCTGATAGCGGGTGAGCACCGTGGCGGGATCGAGCTGTTTGACCATCGCCGTCTGCACGCAGCGCTGCCGGATCATCCGCTCGTAGTCACTGGAGAATTCGCGAGAGCGAGCGAACCACAGGGCATGATGGCCGTCGAGCTTCTGCTTGCCCGGCTCGATCCACCCCTTGACCGGACCGTGCTCGCCCGTCGTCGGATCGACCTTCGAGGAGATCGGCACGCGCTTGCCCGAGACCAGGGTGATGCCGCCGAGGGAGTCGATGAGGTCCTCGAAGCCCTTGAGGTTGATCATCGCATAGTACTGGACCTCGAGCCCGGTGACCGCGGACACCGCGTCCATCGTCGCCTGCTCCCCCGCCAGCTCCGGATCATCGAACTCGTCCTTGTGCCGCTCTCCCTGCTGGAACACCGCATTGAGCAGGCACTCGTCACCGCAGTTGAAGCCCTGCGGATAGTGCTTGTGCAGCGGCGAGTCCTCGGGGAAGGGCACGTTCTCCATATTGCGAGGCAGACCGATGATGACCGGCTTGCCCGTCTTCGTGTCGATCGAGACCAGAGACAGCGAATCCGGGCGGATGCCGGTGCGCCCCTTTCCGGCATCGGAGCCGAGCAGCAGGATGTTGTACCGGCCGTCGACGGGTTTGAGCGCCTTGCCCGAGGCGAAGAGGTCGCTCATCAGGTCGCGCTGTGAGTTGAGCATCGTCGTCCCCCAGGCCAGCGGCCCCACCACGATGAGCAGGAGAGCACAGAAGGCCGCGACGAAGCGCTTGCGGGCGCGCCCGGACAGTGTGACAAGGCGGATCCGGCGCAGCGAGTCGAAGAGGCAGACGACCCAGTTGACGGCGATGATCGGCAGCCACACGGTGAGGAACGTGAGAATGAAGGGATTCGTGCCGATCGTGAACAGGAACGTGGGGTCGATGAGGACGATCACCCCGGCGACGATGACCAGGAGCCAACTGATCGCGGTGATCGACAGGGAGATCTTCGCCCAGCGACGACGCCTGAACAGCAGCTGGACGCCGCCGGGGACGATGACGGTGACGAGGAGAAGCAGCCATGCCCGCACATCCCGCGTCGGCTGTGAGGCATACGAAGGGTAGCGGATCGGATCCACGTATCTCGTTTCAGCCACTGCCTTCCCTTCGTCTCGTCCGTGGTCATCGGGGTCCGCCACCGGCACGCCGGCCCGTGCCGGCGGCCGCTGCGCTCGGTCGAGGCGACCGGACGCGCACCGCAGACCACTGTGCCAAATGAAATTCAGAGTCCACTGTGCTCATCCATTGTGTCGCCTGCGGACTCCCGATGCCGGCACATCCGCGCCGTGCATGTCGGATTCTGTGTCTATGCGATTCTTCACAGAAGACAGAAACGGCACCGCGGACCGTCCGATCCGCACGGTCCGCGGTGCCGACGAGGGCGCTGTCTCAGGCCAGCAGCTGACGTCTCAGCGGAGCAGCTGACGCCCCATCACCATGCGCTGGATCTGGTTCGTGCCCTCATAGATCTGAGTGATCTTCGCATCGCGCATCATCCGTTCGACGGGATGGTCGACGACGTATCCGGCCCCGCCGAGCAGCTGCACGGCGTCCGTGGTGATCTCCATGGCCGCATCCGAGGCATAGGCCTTCGCCGCGGCGCCGAAGTAGGTCAGATCGTCGTCGAAGCGCTGACTCTTCGCGGCGGCGGTGTAGGTCAGCTGGCGCGCGGCCTCGAGCTTCATCCCCATATCGGCGAGCATGAACTGGATGCCCTGGTTCTCAGCGACGGCCTTGCCGAACTGCTGACGCTCCTTGACGTAGTCCAGGGCGTAGTCGAGAGCGCCCTGGGCGATGCCCACGGCCTGCGCCGCGATCGTCACACGCGTGTGGTCGAGGGTGCGCAGGGCGATCTTGAGACCCTCGCCGGGCTCCCCGACGATCCGGTCTCCCGGCAGGCGGACGTTGTCGAAGAGCAGTTCGCGAGTCGGCGAGCCCTTGATGCCGAGCTTGCGCTCCTTCTCTCCGAAGGTGAAGCCCTCATCGGACTTCTCGACGACGAAGGCCGAGATGTTCCGTCCCCGCGCACCGTCGGGGTCGGTGACGGCCATGACCGTGTAGTACTCGGATTCGCCGGCGTTCGTGATCCAGGTCTTCACTCCGTTGAGGATCCAGTCGTCGCCGTCGCGCACCGCCCGGGTCTTCATCGAGGCCGTGTCCGAGCCGGCCTCGCGTTCGGACAGGCCGTAGGAGAAGCCGGCTTCTCCCGCCGCGACCGACGGAAAGTACTTCTGCTTGATCTCGTCGCTGCCGCCCAGCTGCACGGGCATGCTGCCGAGCTTGTTGACCGCCGGGATGAGCGAGGAGGAGGCGCAGCCGCGGGCGACTTCCTCGATGATGATCGACACGGCCAGGGCGTCCGCGCCCATTCCGCCGTATTCCTCGGGGATGTGGGCCGCGAAGAAGTCCGTCTCCACGAGCGCGTCGTGGGCTTCCTGCGGATAGCGCGAGTCCGCGTCGACCTCAGCCGCGTACGGCGCGATCTTCTTCTCCACGACATTGCGCACGGCCGCGCGGATCTCTTCGTGCTCTTCGCTGGGCTGGTAGAGGTCGAACATCCTTCTCCTAAGACTTAACAATCGTTCGGCAAGACCATTATTCCTGCAATGCGCGGCCTTTGTCGAGAGCGACCTGCCGCAGCTCGTCCCGGTAGACGTCCAACCGACCCCGCAGATCCGCCGCGTCGACGCCCTCGCCGGCACCGAGGATGCGCGCAGCCAGCAGACCCGCATTCTTCGCCCCGCCGATGGACACGGTGGCCACGGGCACCCCGGACGGCATCTGGACGATCGACAGCAGGGAATCCATCCCCTCGAGATGTTTCAGGGGCACGGGAACGCCGATGACCGGCAGAGACGTCATCGAAGCGATCATTCCCGGCAGGTGGGCCGCTCCGCCGGCCCCGGCGATGATGACCCGGACGCCGCGATCGGCCGCCGACTTCGCCCAAGCGATCATGTCCTCGGGCATGCGGTGGGCGGAGACGACCTCGGCACTCGAATCGACTCCGAGCTCGTCGAGGGCGTCGGCCGCAGCCTTCATCGTCGGCCAGTCCGAGTCCGATCCCATGACGATGCCGACCGGGGCCGCCGGGGTCTGGTGTGCTGCGCTCATCTGTGCTTCCTTCGTCTCAGTCGACGCCGGCCCGTTCGATGCCGGCTCATTCGGTGTTGGTGTCTCGCCCGGCCAGCAGGTCGCCGGGGGTGGGCATCTCGGGGTGCGGATCGACGTCGACTCCGGCGATGAAGTCCGCGGCGTGGCGGGCCCGGGCCAGCACGAGCTGCGGGTCCTGGCCGTAGGCGTTGACGTGTCCGACCTTGCGGCCCGGGCGCACGCTCTTGCCGTAGAGGTGGACCTTGACCGCGGGATCGTGGGCCATGACATGCAGATAGGGCTGGTAGAGGTCCTCGTGCTCGGCACCGAGGACGTTGACCATCACGGACACGTCCTCCCTGGCCGCAGGGCTGCCCAGGGGCAGGTCGAGGACGGCGCGCAGGTGCTGCTCGAATTGGCTCGTCACCGACCCGTCCTGTGTCCAATGCCCGGTGTTGTGGGGACGCATGGCGAACTCGTTGATGAGGAAGCCGTCGGCAGTCTCGAACATCTCCATAGCCATGACACCGGTGACGTCGAGGGTGCCGGCGACCTTGAGGATCGCCTCCGTGATCTCCTTGGCCTTCGTCGTCTCGAGTCCGGGGGCCGGCGCGATCGCCTCTTTGCAGACTCCGTTCTGCTGCCAGGTCTCGACCACCGGCCAGACGGCCGTCTGCCCCATCGGGGAGCGTCCGACCATGACCGCGAGCTCACGGGTGAAATCGACCTTCTCCTCGGCGAGCAGCTGCGGGACCTCGCGGAGCCAGTCGACGGCCTCGTCGAGGCTGTCGATGACGCGGACCCCCTTGCCGTCGTAACCGCCGCGAGGGGTCTTGAGGATGAAGGGATAGCCGACTCGGGCGGCGAAGGCCTCGACGTCGGCGGCCGAGGTGATCTCCGCCCAGGCGGGATTCGGCAGGCCGAGTTCGTCCATCTTCGTCCGCATCCGGATCTTGTCCTGAGCGAAGATGAGAGCCTGGGGGCCCGGACGCACGACGTGGCCGGCCTCGACCAGGGCCCGGAGGTGCTCCGGCGGGACGTGTTCGTGGTCGAAGGTGATGACGTCGACGGTTTCGGCGAAGGCCTTGAGCGTCGGGTAGTCCGTGTAGTCGCCGACACTCACCTCATTGATGACCTGAGCGGCGGGGGCATCGGCGGTCTCTGCGAGAACGGAGAACCGGATGCCGAGGGCTTCTGCGGCGGGAGCGAGCATGCGTGCCAGTTGGCCGCCGCCAATGACACCGATACGAGGAAAAGTCACGTCTGCCATCCTAACGCCGACCTCGGCGGCGCCGGCGCAGGGTTCGCCGATCGGTCCGACGCTTCCGGCCTCAGACGACGAGCAGCGGAATCTCCAGCTCGCGGTCCGTCGTCGAGCCGTGGTGACCGATCAGCGCCAGCGCCGAGGCGGATTCGACCTCGGAATCGACGACGGCGAACCCATCGGCGCAGATGACGAGGAAGTCGCCGATCCGACTGTGGACGTGCGGAGCCACGGGTCCGAAGTATCCGCGCCCGATCGCCTCGGATTTCGGCAGAATGAGCCCGCGGTCGCCGATCGTCTCGCGCCAGGCGGAGCCGACCTCGGCCTCGGCGCCGGGTTCGACGTAGAGGTGGAGGGCCCGCGGCTCTCCCCCGACATGCCTGAGCCCGGTTTTGAGCGCAGGGGCATCGGCGAGGTCGAGACGTCGATCGTGATCGATGTCGACCATTCCGTGATCGGCAGTGGCGATCATCGTGGCATCATCGGGCAGATCGGCGGCCAGTCTGGACAGCGCGAGGTCGACACGTTCGAGCTCCTCGGTCCAGGCCGCCGAGTCCGATCCGTGCACATGACCGGTCTTGTCCAGATTGCCCCAGTAGAGGTAGATGAGGCGCCGGCCCGGGGCCCGAGCCTCGGCCAGGGCCTGGCCACAGCGCTCCTCCAATGTCTTCGAGGCCCGGAAGCGGCCTCCGCGCAGCGAGGCGCGGTTGAGCCCGCGACCGGAGAACTTCTTCTCCCCCAGGCTGACCACGTCGACATCGGCGTCCGTGAGCCGTTCGAACAGCGTGGCATCGGGCACCCAGGCGACCGGGTCGACGTCGAGATTCCACGTCAGCTGGTTGAACACCGCGTCCCTGTCCGGGTCGAGCACCCGGTAGCCGACGACCCCGTGCGCCCCGGGCAGACGCCCCGTGGCCAGCGAGGACAGGGAGTTGGCCGTGGTCGAGGGGAAGCCGGCCGACAGGGTCCTGCGGGTCTGCGCCAGGGACCGGAAGAAGGGAGTGTAGCCGCTGTACCGGCGCAGCTGCCGCTCCCCCAGCCCGTCGATGAGGATGACGATGGCGGTTCGCGACTCACGGTCGAGACCGAGCCTGCGTGCGCGCTCGTGCGCCTCGGCGTCGAAGATGCCGCCGGCACCGAGGCTCAGCGCCGCGGCGGGAACGATGTCGGACAGGATCGGCCCGGAGTAGTCCGGCGGCCCCAGCAGGGGCGCGCCGTCCTCGGGCCGGGAGGCAGCCTCGCTCATTGACGCGACCGCAGCCGGGCGTGGAAGACCGCGGCACGCAGCTTGCCGGCGAAATCGGCGATGCGGTCGACCGCGGCCTGGCCCTCCGCCTCGGCCGAGACCCGGAGCATGACGTCCTCGGCGAAGATCGACCCTCCGTATCCGTGGTCGCCCATGCAGTTGGGGTCCCCACAGGTCTCGGGGAAGGCCTCGATTCGGTTCGACGCGCCCCAGGACAGGGTGAGCGAGACCTCGACGGGTTTGTCCCCGGGCCGGTACGAGGCGGGATCGGCGAAGGTGCGGCCGACCATGACCGTGCCGAGCCTGTCGAGTTCGATGTCCTCGCTGCTGGTCACCGCCCGCGGCTTCGCTCCGGGTTCGGTGTTCGGATCGTCGTCGACGTGCACCAGCAGCAGCCGGGTCTCGGTGAGGACGAACGCGGTCACGTGCCGGTGGATGGATTCGATGTCGACGTGGGTGTCGATGTGGACGAAGTGGGCCAGTACCGGTTCATCGAACAGGGAGTCAGCGAGTATGCCTTGGGTCAGTTGGGGATAGTAGCCGGCCGACTGCAGATCGTGAACGAGAACCTCGGGTAATGCCATGCCCTCCATTGTGCCCCACTCCCCCGACACTTCACAGCGAGGGCCGCCACAGACGGGGCCGTGCGCATATGCTGGGACCATGGAAAACTATCCTGCCGGGTGGGAAGCCGACGTCGTCCTCCGCGACGGGGGCACCGCCCATCTGCGTCCGATCACTCCCGCCGACGCCGATGCCCTGTCGCGCATGCACGAGGCCCAGTCGCCGGAGTCCGTCTACCTGCGCTTCTTCGCTCCGCTGCCCCGCCTGCCGAAGCGGGACCTCGACCGGTTCGTCAACGTCGACCACCATGACCGAGTCGCCCTGATCATGCTCATCGGCGATGACATCATCGGCGTCGGGCGCTTCGACAAGATCTCCGACACCGAGGCCGAGGTGGCCTTCAACATCGCCGATGCCCACCAGGGACGCGGCGTCGGCTCGATCCTGCTCGAGCACCTGGCCGCCGCGGCCAGAGAAGGCGGCATCCAGAGGTTCACCGCCGAGGTGCTGCCCCAGAACCGTTCGATGCTCCAGGTCTTCCAGGCCGCCGGCTACGAGGTCTCCCGCGGTTTCGACGACGGGGTCGTGGCCGTGAATTTCGACATCGACCCGACCGCCCGGTCGATCGAGGTGCAGGCCTCCCGTGAGCACAGGGCCGAGGCCCTGAGCGTGCGCACGGTCCTCCACCCCACCTCGGTGGCGGTCATCGGCGCCAGCCGCAAGCGCAACTCCACCGGTCATCTGCTCATCCGCAACATCACCGCAGCGAATTTCACCGGCAAGCTCTGGGTCGTCCACCCCGAAGCCGATCAGATCGCCGGGGTCCAGGCCTACCCGAGCCTCGACGCACTGCCGGGCAAGGCCGATCTCGCCGTCATCGCCGTGCCCGCCGAGTCCGTCACCGAGGTCGTCCAGGACTGCGCTGCCCACGGCGTCAAGGCGGTCCTCGTCATCTCCTCCGGCTTCGCCGAGACCGGTCCCACCGGCGCCGAGCTGCAGACAGAGATGGTCGCAACCGCCCGCGCCTACGGCATGCGCGTGGTCGGCCCGAACTCGTTCGGTCTGGTCAATGAGGCCGGCGACATCTCGCTCAACGCCTCACTGGCCCCGTTCCTGCCGGCCTCGGGCACGCTCGGCCTGTTCAGCCAGTCGGGGGCGCTGGGGACGGCTCTGCTGGCGGCGGCGAAGAACCGCGGCCTGGGCATCTCGACATTCGTGTCCGCGGGCAACCGGGCGGATCTGTCGGGCAACGACATGCTCCAGTACTGGGAGGAGGACCCGGCCACGCAGACCGTCGGACTCTATCTCGAGTCCATCGGCAATCCGCGCAAGTTCTCCCGCATCGCCCGCCGCGTCTCCCGGGTCAAACCCGTCATCGTCATCAAATCCGATCTCACCGGTCGGGAGCTGCCGCCCGGACACATCGTGCGCACCTCCTCGCTGGCACCGAACACCCTCGACCAGGTGCTCGAGCAGGCGGGAGTGATCAGAGCCGACACCATCCATCAGCTCTTCGACCTCGCCCAGGTGTTCGCAACCCAGAAGCTGCCCGACGGCCGCCGGGTCGGCGTCATCGGCAACTCCGCGGCGATGGGCACGCTGATCATGCAGCGGGCCCGGTCCGAGGGCCTGCGCGTGGACACGGACCCGGTCTCGCTGCACCCGGAGGTCGACGCGCAGACCTTCCGCGACGAACTCGATGCGATGTATGAGCGGCAGGACGTCGATTCGGTCATCGTCACCTTCACCCCCTCGGCCGGGGCCGAGGAGTCGGAGATCGCGGCCCTGCTGTCCGAGGCCGCCGCCCGCTCGGGCAAGACCACGGTCGCCTGCTTCCTGGGCATCCAAGGTGTCCACGACGAACTGACCAGCTACCTCGCCGACGAGGAGGGCAACCGCGTCTCCCGCACGGTTCCCAGCTATGTCGGACCGGAGGACGCGGTCTGGGCCCTGGCCCGGGCCACGGACTATTCGCGCTGGCGCGCGGCCGATCACGGCCGCTACGTCGAACTCGACGACCTCGATGACAGGAAAGTCCGGTCCATCATCGAATCGGCCCTGGCCGGAGCCGAGCCGGGCACCCCGGTCCGACTCGAGCGCGATGACACACGGGCGCTGCTCAACGCCTACGGCATCGAGGTCCTTCCCTACCTTGCGGCGTCCTCGGTCGAGGAAGGACTCGCCGCCGCCGAGAGGATCGGCTACCCCGTGGCGCTCAAGGCCGTGTCGAAGCTGCTGCGTCACCGGATGGAGCTCGGCGGCGTCCGTCTGAACATCGACTCCCCCGATGAGCTCGCCGAGGACTTCGCCGCGATCCAGGACACCATCCGGCAGCTCGTCGGCGAAGAGGAGCCGCTCGTCGACGTCCAGGCGATGGCCCCGCACGGGGTTCCCTGCGTCCTGCGCGCCGGTGAGGACCCGCTGCTCGGCCCGCTGCTGGCGTTCTCGCTGGCCGGCGACACCACCGAGCTGCTCGGCGACGTCGCGCATCGGGTCGCCCCGATCACCGACAAGGAGGCCGGGGACATGATCCGTTCGATCAAGGCCTCCCCGCGCCTGTTCGGCTATCGGGGCCTGCCGCCGATGAACATCGAACCCCTGCGCAACGTCCTCGAACGCCTGTCCGTGCTCGTGGAGAACCATCCGCAGATCCTCGAGCTGGTCATCCATCCCATGGTCGCCACGGAGACGGACGGCCATGTGCTCAGCGCGCATGTGGATCTGCTGCCGGACCCCACCCGCATCGACGGCACACGCCGGCTCCTCAGCTGAGGCTGTTGCCCCTGGTGTCGATTCCGCGTTCGCGGCCCGTCTGTCTCGCGTTTCCACACCGTCGTCAGGATGTGAGAAGCTGAACGGCAAATCAGTGCCTGCCGAGGACGAGCCCCGAATATTGGGAACCGACTGTCAGATTGGCGAGTCCTATACCAATTCGCAGACTTGACGGGTAGTGTCTGTATCCGTTCGGCACGAAAAGTTATGAATTCGTGTTTTACTGAGTGGTCGTTCACACGGCCGTTGTCTGTGGCCGACACCGGCCACCCATTGTCCACGGCACCTGCGACCCGCGGGTGTCCCATGAGAGCGAGGCCTCACAGTCATGATTTCGCGCAGAGACGTCGTCACCGATTCCGCGATCGCAGTAGTCGCCGAACAAGGAGTCCGCGGGCTCACCCACCGGGCAGTCGATGCACTGGCCGAACTGCCGGTGGGTTCGACGTCGAATGTCTACCGCACCCGTGACGCCCTGATCACCGGCATCATGGAGCGCATCGGCGAACTGAACTCCCAGCAGCTCGAACGCATACCCGAACTCGTGCGCGCCCCGGGCGCCGATTCCCTCGAGGTCGCCATCGACTTCTGCATGAACTGGCTGACCACGGACCGCAACCGGTTCTACACGATGATGATGCTCAGCCTCGACCCGGCTCTGCCGCCCGAGGCCGTCATCGCCAAGGAGAAGAACGTCCGAGCGATCCACGACTTCATCATGCGCTTAGCGGGGGTCGATGCCGACTGCGCCCGCCACATCAACAGTTCTGTCGCCGGCATGATGTTCAGCGAGCTCGTTTCCGGCACCGCCGATCGGGCCAACGTCGAGACCTACCTCAGGGAGTTCTTCTCGTGGCTGGACAACGTCCGCGCATCAGCCTGAGTCCCGACACGACTCAGCCGATGACGCCCGATTGAGGCGGAGACTCCGAATCGAACGCTAGAATCGACGGGTGCCCTCCCGCACTGGCATGCGCGTGGTGCGGGCGAGCCAGGGAATCGAACAGTTCGTGCGTCAAAGGAGTTCCATGCCCGAAGGCAGAGTCATCGATGTCGACGTCTCCTCAGAGATGGAGAGCTCGTACCTCGAGTATGCGTATTCGGTCATCTACTCACGCGCACTTCCCGATGCCCGTGACGGCCTCAAACCGGTGCAGCGACGCATCGTCTACCAGATGGGCGATATGGGACTGCGCCCGGAGCGCGGCCATGTGAAGTCCTCCCGCATCGTCGGCGACGTCATGGGCAAACTCCACCCGCACGGCGACTCGGCGATCTACGACGCGCTGGTGCGTCTGAGCCAGGACTTCATCATGCGGGTGCCCCTGGTCGACGGCCACGGCAATTTCGGTTCCCTCGACGACGGTCCCGCGGCCCCGCGCTACACCGAGGCCCGACTGACGACCGCGTCGATGCAGATGATCGCCGGACTCGACGAAGACGTCGTCGACTTCGTCGGCAATTATGACAACACGCTGACCCAGCCCGAGGTGCTGCCGAGCGCCTTCCCGAATCTGCTCATCAACGGCGCATCGGGCATCGCCGTGGGCATGGCCACGAACATGGCCCCGCACAATCCCGGTGAGGTCATCGCCGCCTGCGCGCATCTCATCCGCAACCCGGACGCCGGTCTGGCCGAACTCATGCGCTTCATTCCCGGGCCCGATCTGCCCACGGGCGGTCGGATCATCGGCCTCGACGGTGTGCGCGAGGCCTATGAGACCGGACGCGGAACCTTCCGCACCAGGGCGACCGTGTCGTTCGAGAACATCAGCGCCCGCCGCAAGGGCATCGTCGTCACCGAGCTGCCCTACCTCGTCGGCCCGGAGAAGGTCGTGTCGAAGGTCAAGGACGCCGTGGCGGCGAAAAAACTGACCGGCATCGCCTCGATCGATGACTATTCCGACCGCAAGAACGGAATGCGCCTGGTCATCGGAATCAAGAACGGATTCAACCCCGAGGCGGTGCTGGCCGAGCTCTACCGCCAGACCCCCTTGGAGGAGTCCTTCGGCATCAACAACGTCTGCCTCGTCGACGGACAGCCCTCGACGCTGGGCCTGCGCGACCTGCTCATGGTCTACCTCACCCACCGCATCGACGTCGTCCGCCGTCGCACGGTGTTCCAGCTGCGCAAGGCCAAGGACCGGCTCCACCTCGTCGAGGGTCTGCTCATCGCGATCCTCGACATCGACGAGGTCATCCAGCTCATCCGCTCCTCCGAGGATGCCGCCAGCGCCAGGACGCGTCTGATGGAGGTCTTCGACCTCTCCGAGCTGCAGGCCACCTACATCCTCGACCTGCAGCTGCGTCGACTCACGAAGTTCTCCCGCCTCGAGCTCGAAGCCGAACGCGACGAGCTGAGGAAGAGGATCGACTACCTGGAATCGCTGCTCGCCGATGAGGCGAAGCTGCGCGAACTCGTCGCCACCGAACTCGAGACGACCGCAGAGATCATCGGCTCGCCGAGGCGCACCGTGCTCATCGAAGGATCGATGAAGGAGCTGAGCGCCAAGGGCAAGAAGGCGCCGACGAACCTCAGGATCGCCGACTCCCCCTGCCGGGTGCTGCTGTCGACGTCCGGGCGCATCGCCCGAACCTCGGATGCCGCTCCGCTGGCACGCGACGGCCGGCGCTCGAGCCATGATGCTCTGCGCTCGGAGATCGTCACCACGACCCAGGGCAAGGTGGGAGCCGTGACCACCGCCGGGCGAGTGCACATGGTCGACGTCGTCGACCTGCCCGCCCTGCCCCCGGCCGCGACCCGACCGAACGTCGCCGGCGGAGTCAAGATCGCCGAATACGCGGCGCTGGAGAAGAACGAGAAGATCCTCGGTCTCATCGACCTCGACCAGGAGTTCGTCGTCGGCACGGCCCAGGGCGTGGTCAAACGGGTGTCCGTGTCGGGGCGGCCGAACAAGAGCGAATGGGATGTCATCACCCTCAAGGGCAAGGACTCCGTCGTCGGCCTCGCACAGCCGCAGGACATCGACGACTCCCTGGCCGTGTTCGTGACCTCGAACGCCCAGCTGCTGGCCTTCGACGCCGCAGGACTGCGGGCGCAGGGATGGAACGCCTCGGGGGTGGCAGGCATCAAGGTCGCGGCCGAGGCGCAGGTGATCTTCTTCGGCATGACACCGAAGGCGGCGAAGACCGATGAGGAGGGCGACGCCGATGCCGAACTCGGCAGCTTCGCCGTGGTCACCATCGCCACCGGGGAGAACTTCTACGGCGCACCGTCGTCGTCGATCAAGGTCAGTGAGTTCTCCGAGTTCCCGACCAAGGGCAGGGCCACCTCGGGGGTGCGTGCGCACAAGTTCCTCAAGGGCGAAACCGAGCTGTCGCTGGCGTGGGTCGGCGACTCCCCGCAGGCGGCCGCCTCCGGCGGCGGGGCCAGGTCGCTGCCGACGGAAATGAGCCGACGCGATGGCAGCGGTTCCCCGCTGGAATCGAAGATCGACGTCATCGGCACTCTGCCCCGCCTCGGCGGAGCCGAATCCATCGACGCATCCTCCGCTGACGGGGCGGGCGAGGCAGAGGATCCGGCGGCCGAGGCCGGAGGGGCGAGCGCCGAGGCGGGCCCAGCCGCGCGCGGTGGGAAGGCGAAGTCCGCTGGAAAGAAGTCAGCGGGAGCGAAGAAGCGCGGCCAGCAGGGACTGGCGACGAGTGTCGATGAACTCGAGCTCGACCTCGACGATGCGAAGGACGAGATCGCCCGGGCGAAGTTCGACACCGAGGACGCCGTCATCGTCTCCCATGACGACGATGACGACGATGGGAACGACGGCTCGGCCCTGTTCTGACGGAGACGGCGTCCCCGCATCGGCTCATTGCCGCCCGGGGTCGTTCCCGCGTGGGGAGCGGATGTGCCTCAGGACTCGCCTTCGTCGTCGAGGTCGAGGCGCATCCGGGCGGCGGTGCCGCGCTTCATCTCGCCGACCGCGGTCTCACCGAGTCCGTGCAGCGAGATCGACTCGCGGGGTTCGAAGACGTAGTCGTCCGAAGCCGAGAGCACGCGTGCTGTCTCCTCGTCGGTGAAGATGGTTCCCGGATCGGCGACCGCGGTCAGCCGCGCTGCGAGGTTGACGCTCGAACCGAAGATGTCGCCCAAGCGTGAGAGGACTCGGCCCCAGACGAATCCGACGCGCGCCTGCGGCAGACCCTCGGCGGCGGTGACGCGCTCCATGAGAGTCATGGCGATCTCGGCCCCGGCCAGAGGGGTGGAGGCGGCAAAGAACACTTCGTCGCCGACGGTCTTGATGACCCGGCCGCCGCCGGTGGCGACGATGTTGTAGGCCATGCCCTGGAACTCCTGGACCATGTTCGCCAGCTGCCTGGGCTCCATCTGCTGCGACAGCCGGGTGAAGGACACGAGGTCGATGAAGCCGACCGCCCGGGCCAGCGGCATCGAGGAGTCGTACCAGCCCTGCCGGTTGTCCATGGCCAGACCATCGGAGACGTTGACGTTGAGGCGGCCCATCACCTCGGCGAGGTTGCGCCGCCACGAATACGTGAGCATCTTCTGCAGGGGGTCGATCATGTCCTCGACGACCTGGAGGGCGTCCCGACGGGCCTCGGGATCGGACAGGCCCTTCTCCTCGGTGAGGAATTCGACGAGTGTCTCCATCTGCCAGACGACGAGCCGGTCGGTGGTCTGGCCGATGGCACGGGCCAGCGACAGCGCCGTGTCCTGATCGATCAGGCCGTCGGCCACGGGCTTCGCCCACATCCTCAGGGCGTGGGCGTCGCTGACGGTGTAGGCCTTGTCGTTCTCATTCGTCTGCGACATGCCCAGCGCACGCCACATCTTGCGCGCCGACACGGTCGAGATCCCGCCGAGCTTCGCGGCCTCACGACGATCGAGGACACGTTTGCCGTCGAGCAGGATCTCCTCGAGGCGCTCGGCGGCCGTGCGGGTCTCGTAGATCGTGTCGTCGAAGTCCGGGCCGTCATCGCCTGTGGTCTCGTCCTCATCACTGTCCGCCACGGACTGCATCGCCCCGGTGCGGGGGTCCTCGTACAGCCCGCCGAAGAAGTCGGTCCCGTCGACCGGTGCGGCCGCGGCATCCCCGTCGCCGGTCCGCGGGGGCGCGCCGTCGAGTTCGCGCACCAGGTCGTCGTCGCCGTGTTCGATGCCGGGCACCGAGTCCGTGGGCGCTGCGCCCGGGGTCGAGGAGGCAGCCGCGGCATGCGCCTGCAGCCGGTCCTCGGTGATCACGGGCAGAGAATTCGGTCCCGACACCGGGTCCGCATCGGCGGAGGCGTCTGCTGCGGGGGCCTCTGCTTCAGCATCGTCCGGCTCAGCACTCGCGGGGCGGCCGTCGGCCTCGGCGCTGTTCGTCGAATCGCTGCGCGAACGGTCTCCGGCGACGTTCCGCGGCTCCGTGTTCTGCGAAGTGTCCTGTTGCGACGTGTCCTGCTGCGGAGGCCTCTGCGCAGTCCCAGCGTCCCGGGAATCCGAGTCGCCATCGGACCGCGTCGGGGTCTCGCGATCGTGCTCACCGACTTCGGCGGAACCGAGACGCTCGGGGTCGACGATATCGAACCCGGCGGTGAAATCGGACACCGGCGTCATCGACTCTCACCTCGGTCGGGATCGGTCGACACCGAGACCGGGCGCAGATGATGCACAT
>Ga0209487_1001000_pt1 | contig 24445 bp, 20 predicted proteins | sample Poulit2012_FD_187524 | JGI IMG/M metagenome (GOLD analysis project Ga0209487, IMG submission 187524) | Agricultural soil microbial communities from Georgia to study Nitrogen management - Poultry litter 2012 (SPAdes) (version 2) | ecosystem: Environmental > Terrestrial > Soil > Agricultural land...
AGACTGCGGATCACTTTTCTTTGAGGCCTTGCTCGTTTCACTCGCTGCGAAGCCTCGGCAGAAAAGGTTCTTCCGTCTTTTTTTGTTTCTGTGACAGGTGGCTTTAGGGTAGGTGGGCCCCTGCCTGTTCGATTTGGTCAAATTATTTAAAGGCTTGGGGCAGTAAAACATTGATGGCATAGCTGTACTAATAAATAGTCTACCCACCAATAAAAAACCTATCTGTCAGTGTGACGAGCATTGAATCCCAAAAGAACAGCTGCCAAAACAGCCTTTAACGAAAAAAGGAACCCTTAACAGCAAATAGAGCCCCAAATGCAAAAAGCCCAGAGGGGATCTATTTCTGTAATGTTTCGAGCGTAGCGGCGACAGCCGCGTAGTGAGACATGAAGAAATAGATACCGGATGGGCTTTGGATCGGAGGCGTCTTTGACCAACAGGCACCTAGTACAAGTGCTGGCCACCGTTAACAGGCAAGTTAGCACCCGTGACAAAAGACGCGGCATCGCTAGCAAGAAAGCCAACCATGGCAGCAATTTCTTCGGGCTTGCCCAAGCGGCGCATGGGGATCTCGGTCAAAATATGCTCTTCGAGTGTTTCTTGAGGAACCTCAGCCACCATGGGCGAATCGATATAGCCTGGCGAGACTGCGTTAACAGTAATCCCACGACGAGCGGTTTCCAGAGCCAAGGCCTTGGTAAAACCATAAATACCAGACTTAGCTGCAGAGTAATTAGTTTGGCCAAACGCACCCTTGCTACCGTTAACAGACGAGACGTTGATAATGCGCCCCCACTGTTTCTCAAGCATAGGGTTGAGCACCGGTTGGGTCATATTAAACATCGAGTCCAAATTCGTGCGCAACACTGCTTGCCAGTTCTCGGCAGTCATGTTTCTGAGGGTGGCATCACGAGTAATGCCGGCGTTATTAACCAAAACATCAATGTCATGGCCATCAGCCTGTACTGCTTCGATACATTTCTTGCAAGACTCGGGGTCTGCAACATCTACCGGGTAGCACTCAAACTGGTAGCCGTCTTGAGCTTGTTCGTTTTTCCAACTGTTAGGGTCTTCACCGTTGGGGTAGTACCCTACTAACACCCGATAACCATCATCATGTAGTTGTCGGGCAATTGCTGTGCCTAAACAGCCCAAGCCTCCGGTAACAAAGGCAGTACGTTGTGCGGGCATAGGAAACTCCTTATGAGCAGATTAATGGATCATCTAAGGGTCTGATCGGCTGGTCATGGCATTGCTGCAACAACTGTTTGATCGGACCTTGAGCAAGATGCAGTTGCGGCGCAATGTCTGCCAAAGGAAGCAGCACAAAGGCACGCTCGTGCATGCGTGGGTGTGGCACAGTGAGTTTCGGTGTGTGTATGGTTTGTGTACCATAAAGCAGCAAATCAAGGTCAAGAGTGCGGGCAGCATTACGATAGCTGCGTACGCGCCCATGTAGACGCTCTATTTGCTGCAAATGCTGCAATAAAATATGGGCATCGAGCTGCGTGTCTAGGCAGACCACGGCATTAATAAAATCAGGGCCGCTTGCATCTACTGGTGCACTTGCAAACAGACGCGAACAAGCTTTGAGCTGGGTGTGTGGTAGGTTGCTCAGCTCGTCAGTAGCTGCCTGCAAGGTTTGCTTGGTATTGCCTAAATTGGCACCAAGTGCGACGTAGGCGCTAACCAGTGGCAATGGTAATGCATTCATGAGTTTTTCGTTGCCTTTTTTGCGGCGCGATTGCGTCGTGGTCGACGGCGGCGACGACTAGTTTTGCTAGCGGGCGCTCGCTGAGCCATCAGCTCAGACCGTGTTTTATGATCACCGTTGGCGAGATCCATCCACCATTGGGCCTGTACGCTGTCAAATTCGCGTGCGGCTGCGCGCAGTTGAAGAAAATCGACTGCAGCACGAAAACGTGGTTGCTCGAGCATACGCCAAATGGCGCGGTTGCTCACGCGGTAAAAACGCGCTTGCATAAACCAGATCTCGCGCATATCGGCCTGGATCCGACGTTGTATGGCCATGGGTGGGGCATACTCGTCGAGCACCTTGGCACATGCATTAGCCATTGCCGGTATTGGTGGCGTGCCTTTGTCTTGCTCGCTTTGCCATTGGCGGCGGGTGAGCGGCCATAACAAGGCAGCAAATAAAAAGCTTGGGCTAACCGATTGATTGGTACGCACTCGGTGATCGGTACGCTCAAATGCTAAATCAAGGAAATAAGCATCTTCCTTATTGGCATAAAGCGTTGGGAAAACTGCAAAAATATATTTTATTAGGCCTTCTTTGTCAAGCTGTTGCAAGCAGGAAATGGCTTGGCCACAGCTGAGCAATTTTATGGACTCATCAAAGCGCCTCGAGATAGGCACGTTGTCGATGAGGTGGGCCAATTTATTGATGGGTGCGTGGGTTTGGGGGTCGATTTGGGCATCAAGCGAGGCAGCAAATCTTATCGCACGAAGCATGCGTACGGGGTCTTCTCTGTAACGGGTTTCGGGCTCGCCAATTATGCGTACCACATTGTTTTTTAAGTCTTTTACCCCGTTGTGGAAATCAATGACCTCTTGGCTGTTTGGGTCGTAATACAGCGCGTTAAAAGTAAAATCACGTCGGCTCGCATCATCTTGGAGATTGCCGTAGACATTGTCACGTAAAAGTCGCCCATGACTGTCAGTTTGAGCTTTTTGTTTGGCTGCGGCCCTAAAAGTCGAGGTCTCGATGACCTCACGGCCAAAGAGCACATGGACAAGCTTAAAACGTCGACCAATAATAAAAGCGCGTCTAAATAAAGGCCGTATTTGCTCAGGTGTGGCATTGGTGGCCACATCAAAGTCCTTGGGTTGAATGCCTGCCAATAGATCGCGTACTGCGCCGCCAACGACATAGGCCTCGTAACCGTTGTCCTGTAAGACTTCGCAGACTTTAATGGCGTGGCGCGACACCCGTCTTTTGTCGATTTTGTGCTCGGCTGCAGGGATGCGCAGCGGGCCGCGCGAGGCGCCATTAAAGACACGGTTAACGAAGTTTTTTATTTTTCGGGTGAACATAAAAAGCTAAGCATCCTCCAAAAGATAAGGATTTTAGGGCACGCCTGAGGTGCCAAAATAATTCTAGAAAAAGGCCTGCCGAGCACAATGGTTAACAATAGTGATGAAAGTTAAGCTGTGTAAAAACATCAGTTTTCATCATCAAAAAGGTCAATTATTTGCCAATTGTGCTGTTGTGCATGGGCGCGTAATTGTGGGCAGGGGTTGGTGGCAACGGGGTCGCTCACCTCTTGCATTAGTGGCAGGTCGTTGATCGAGTCGCTATAAAACCAAATACGCTCAAAGTCATCACGGCTATGCCCCAAGTCGGCTAGCCACTGATCCACACGGGTGATCTTGCCTGCTTGGTAACTGGGGGTACCTTGTACCTGGCCGGTAAATTGGTCGCCCTTACGCTCGGGTATGGTAGCGATGAGGTGCTCGACATTGAGTTTTTGAGCAATAGGGGTCGTAATAAACTCGTTGGTAGCCGTGACAATGGCGCACAAATGATTGGCGTCTTGATGCTGTTGTAATAACGCTTGGGCTTGGGGGGTAAATGCAGGCAGGATAATGCTTTGCATGTACTCATCGAGCCACTCGTTGAGCTCGGCAATAGGGCGATTAGCGATGAGGCCGAGCATAAAATCAAAAGACTCTTGGGCGCTGAGATTGCCCTCATTATAGCGCTGCATGAGCTCGTCGTTTTGGCGTAGGGCGGTTTCGGGATCGCCCACACGGCCGCTGCGTGCCAAAAAATCAGCCCAGTGATAGTCACTGTCTAGGGGTAATAGGGTATGGTCTAAATCAAATAAGGCTAAATATTGTGGTTTAGTCATGATGGGTTTGAGTTGGAGTTTGTTCTGCAAGGAGTTGGCGCAAAAACGGGATAGTAATGGCGCGTTTGCGCACCAAAGAGTGATGGTCTAGAGCATCGACCAAAGCACTTAGACGACTCATGTTGCGGGAGTAGTGGGTGAGCATCCAGCGCACAACCTCGGGGCTTAATTGTAGGCCACGGGCCTGGGCGCGGTTTTTAATGGCTTGGGCACGGGCCTCATCAGAGAGATGATGCAGGCAAAAGACGAGATCCCAAGCAATACGCGTGCGCAGATCATCACGTATCTTGAGCTGCAAAGGGGCTACCGAACCAGCACTAAGTAAAATAAAGGCCTGCTCAGTGCCTTGTTGTAGACGCCATCGATTATATAGACCAAATAAGGCCCCTTGGGCCGCAGTATTGAGTAGATCAACATCGTCAATAGCCAGCAAAGCGGGCAAAGGGGTGTCATATTGGGCATAATGCAACAACTGTGCCGAGGGGGTAAAAGCACTTAGATAGACCCCTTGGTGGGCATGAGCCATTGCCTTGAGTAAATGCGTGCGGCCAACGCCCTGCGGCCCCCACAGATAAACGGCACGCCCCGGCGAACACTGCTGCAAGGCATCGAGTGCTTGTTGATTTGTGCCAACCACGTAGTTATTTAGGCTGGGCACAGGTGCTGGAGAGATATCCAGAATCAATTGTTGCTTCATGTGTCGTACAATTCTATCCAACTTGGTATTTTTTTACATCCATGGCAAGGCTCATGACAAAGAAAACTTCAACTACTGCATCTTTAACTTATAAGGACGCTGGTGTCGATATCGATACTGGCGAGGCCCTTGTTCAACGTATCAAGCCTTTGGTCGAGCGTACCATGCGCCCGGGCGTGCTTTCGGGCTTGGGCGGCTTTGGCGCATTATTTGAGGTGCCTAGCGGCTATAAACAGCCGGTGTTGGTATCGGGTACCGATGGCGTGGGGACAAAACTGCGCTTGGCCTTCGAATGGCAGCAACATCGTACAGTGGGTATAGACCTCGTAGCGATGAGTGTCAATGACATTTTAGTGCAGGGCGCCGAACCGTTGTACTTTTTAGACTATTTTGCCTGTGGGGTGCTGTCTTTAGAGACTGCTACTGAGGTTATAGCAGGCATTGCCCAAGGCTGCGAGCAGGCTGGCTGCGCCCTAATAGGGGGTGAGACAGCCGAGATGCCCGGTATGTACCCCGAGGGGGAGTACGATCTAGCAGGCTTTGCTGTGGGGGTGGTAGAAAAAGACGAGATCATCGATGGGCAGCGTATACAAACTGGTGATGTCTTGTTGGGTTTGGCCTCGAGTGGGCCACATGCTAATGGCTATTCACTAATTCGTACCGTCCTAGATCGCTGCCAAGCGCAGGCGACTGACAAAATTGGTGACGACAGCTTGGTTGATTTGATTATGGCGCCTACTCGTATCTATGTGCAGTCAATACGCGCTGCGATGCAGGCTCATCCAGGCATGATAAAAGGTCTGGCGCACATCACAGGCGGGGGGTTAACCGAAAATATTCCACGCATATTGCCCCATAAATTGGCCGCACAAATCAATAGTGATGCTTGGGCGCTGCCGCCAGTCTTTGGCTGGTTGCAAGAACAAGGCCAAATCGCCGATGCCGAGATGTGGCGGGTATTTAATTGTGGGGTGGGGATGGTGGTTGTGGTGGGTGCTAATGATGCCGCCCAGCTCGCTCAAACCTTGCAGGCCCAAGGCGAGACGGTTTATACACTGGGTGAGGTGGTACCCGTATCAGAGGCAACCGATAACGCCCGTTTTATTATGCAGTAGGGGCACTGTAGCAAAGCAGCTGCCCTGCCTACAAGCCAGTGGTGTAACAATAACTATGGCCTAGGTTGTTGTTGCCAGGTCAGGCCTTGTCGTCATGATGGTCGTGCCTTATGACTTATGCCCTATGCCTTACGACTTATGACTTATGACTTATGACTTATGACTTATGCCGCGGGCCAGCATTGGGCGGCGGCATCAACCACCTGCTCGACAACGGTGTTGCTTAGGCAATCAATGCGCTCTCGCTCATCAAAAGAGCGCAACCAAGTCATCTGTCTTTTAGCCAGTTGCTCAGTGGCGCGTATGCCTTGGGCAATGGCCGTTTGCTGATCGCACTGCCCATCTAAATATTGCCACAGCTGCCTATAACCCACACAACGAATAGAGGGCAGATCTAGATGCAGGTCGGGGCGTGTATACAAGGCCTTAACCTCATCAACAAATCCAAGCTCAAGCATATGATAAAAGCGCTCGGCAATACGCGGGTGCAGCAACTGCCGTGCTGTGGGCTCGATGCTTAGGCTGCGGTAGGGGTATTTAAAATCAACCTGTCGTGGTTGTTGTTGCAGTACCGATAGCGGGGTTTGGCTCAACTCATATACCTCGAGCGCGCGTTCGATGCGTTGGCTATCATTTGGGGCAATGCGTTGTGCACTTTGAGGGTCAATTTTAGCCAGCTGTGCATGTAAAGCGGGCCAGCCAAGTTGTTGGGCCTGGGCTTCGATGGCTGCACGGGTGCGTGGGCAGCGCTTAGGCAGCGGGCTAAGCCCTTGGGTCAGCGCTTGGTAGTACATCATTGTGCCGCCACAAATCACAACATGGCGGCCACGCTGTTGTATTTCTTTGACTAAGCGCAGGGTATCTTGCACAAAACTGGCCACATCGTACTGCTCGGCTGGGTCAACAATATCGATGAGGTGATGGGGGACAGCTGCCTGCTCGGCCGCGCTGGGCTTGGCCGTACCGATATCCATGCTGCGATAGATGGTTGCCGAGTCTAGGGCAATAATCTCAATTGGCCAACGTTGGGCCAAAGCCATACTGGCCGCACTTTTGCCCGCAGCGGTGGGGCCAATAAGGAAAATTACAGCGGGGGTATTCATAGTTTTGAGGGGTTTAAAGGCAAGCGGGCAGTAATTAGATGAATAAAAAGATTAATAAATAAAAAAATTGATGAAAAAAGGTTAACGAATAAAGGTTAATGAATAAAGTTACTGAGAAATAAAAAGAAATCTTATAAGCTAAACCGACCCAACAGACTACTGCCCGCGTAAAAACAATTTGTCGAGTTCATTTAAATGCCAATAATACCAAGTGGGGCGGCCGTGATTACACAAACCCGCGCGATCAGTGCGCTCCATATCACGTAGCAGGGCATTCATCTCGGCAATACTTAGTTGCCTGTTGGCCCGTACCGAACCATGGCAGGCCATAGTAGCCAATAACTGATGATGGTGGGTTTGTAAAAGCTCGCTTTGGCCCAACTCATTGAGCTCGGCTAGTATCTCGCGCACCATTGTTTCTATATTGCCTTGGCCAAGCATGGCGGGCACTGCACGTACCGTGAGCTGTTGTGGGCCAGCAAGCCCAAGGTGCAAACCTAGCTCTTGCAAAGCCTCTTGGTGGGTTTCAACGACCCCTACCTCAGTTTCGTCAATAGCCAAAACAACGGGTACGAGCAGCTCTTGGCTGATGCGCTCAGCTTGCTGATAGTTTTTTTTCAAATACTCGTACACCACACGCTCATGGGCCGCATGCATATCAACCAATAGCAGCCCATCGCGGGTTTGCGACAAAATATAAATACCATGTAATTGGGCGATGGCCATACCTAATGGGTAGTCTTGGCTGCCCTCACCCTTAGCTGTTGGCAGCTCGCTGCCCGCATCGGTAGGGGCAGTTGCAGCGCCTGCACCCGTAGCAAGGGTTGAGCCCTGCGCGGCGCCAAGATTTGTCGTTAAGCCAGGGCTTGAGGGTTTGCTTAAAGGCTCATAAAGCTTTTGCCACGCATCGCTGCTTGCTGGCTGTGCGCCAAAAGCCAAAGCACTTTGGCTGGCTGATGGGAGTTGGGCTCGGGATAAAGCGGGCTGCGCGCCTGCCCTGCCTAGCCCTATATTAGTGCTTGATGGGGGGCGCGAGCCTGCACCCGCATCGTCATCTGTGGGTAGAGAGCCGCTTTGGGCAGCAGAGGGCGGCAAGCCAGATTTTGCTGGGCCACCTAAGGCGGGCTCAACAGCGGCCTCGCCCACTGGCAGACCGGCCAAGGTTTGGCCAAGATTATCCAGTACAAAACGATAAACCGCCCCATCATTTCTAAAACGCACCTCGTGCTTGGCTGGGTGCACGTTGACATCTACCTCTTTGGGGTCAACGTATAAAAACAAAATAAAAGTGGGCTGTCTATCACCGTGCAACACATCGCGATAGGCCTGACGAATGGCGTGCTGAATGCGGTAATCACGTACATAGCGACCGTTAACATACAACAGCTGGGGGTCTTTTACGGTGCGCGCATGCTCGGGTCGAATAATACGGCCAAAAAGCTTGATCTGCTCGTGCTCGGCATCTAGTGGGGCAGAATGGCGCATAAAGTCTTCCCCTAAAATATCTTGTACCCGCTCATGAAAGCTACAAACAGGCCAATTGGCCACAAGCTTTTGGTTATGAGTAAGCCGAAAATGAATATTAGGGTAGGCTAGGGCAATGCGTTTGAGGGTTTGCAGGCAATGGCCGTACTCAGTGCGTTCAGTGCGCAAAAACTTGCGCCGAGCAGGCACTTTGTCAAATAAAGCGCGCACCTCGATGCGTGTGCCCACGGGCCCACTAGCGGGCTCGGGTTGTTGATTGGCGCCAGCAATGGCCCAGGCATGATCGGCGTCTTGGGTGCGCGAGCTGAGGTGCAAATGAGCAATCGAGGCTATAGAGGGCAAAGCCTCGCCACGAAAACCCATCGAGCCCACCTGCTCGAGCTCAGATAGCGAGCTAATCTTGCTTGTTGCATGCGTTTGCAGGGCCAATATCAAGTCATCAGCAGCAATGCCGTGGCCATCATCGTGCACAGCGATGCGACGGATCCCGCCGCCGTCTAGGCGTACATCGATAAAACTTGCTTGGGCATCAATGCTGTTTTCTATTAACTCCTTTAATACCGAAGCCGGGCGCTCGATGACCTCACCTGCGGCGATTTGATTGACTAAAGTTGGCTCGAGAGGTTGTATCGGTCTATATGCAGACATAAGGGTTAAAATACAGTATTCTTTACGGTTCTATTGACACTGCTAAGCGTTTTGGCAAAGGTTTTATTACAGCTGCTGGGGGCTTTTGCTACCAAGTGGGCATTGCCTAAACAGTAGCCCCATGTAGGGGGCTGCACTATTTTTGCAATATGGCCTTATTTTTTGCATCTAACTGCTGTAATTTGCCAAAAACACCTAGGCGTTTCATTAAAACATAGTTTTGTTTTAATACCTAAATCACATAAGGGGCGCTTGTATAATGCCTGAGTTTATTACCATGCTATTACAAATAGACCAATATTTGGGTCTATGGGTCGAACAATACGGGGCATGGATTTATTTAATTTTATTTTGCATTATTTTTAGCGAGACAGGGTTGGTGATTTTCCCCTTTTTGCCAGGTGACTCGTTACTATTTATAGCTGGTGCATTTGGGGCTACGGGTGCGATTGACCCAGTCGTGCTGAGTTTGCTGCTGCTGGTGGCTGCAATTTTAGGCAATACCGTTAATTATTATATTGGCCGTTTTATTGGTCCACGTGTTTTTACTCAGGAATCACGCCTGCTTGATCGCAAGGCTTTGGTAAAAACCCATGCCTTTTATGCCAAGCATGGGGGCAAGACTTTGGTCGTATCACGGTTTTTGCCCTTATTTCGTACCTTTGCGCCTTTTGTCGCCGGGGTGGGGCGTATGCATCGTGGTTGGTTTCAATTCTATAATGTCACGGGTGCGCTGCTGTGGATTGTGGGGTTAATTAGTTTGGGCTACTTTTTTGGTCATGTGCCCATTATTCGCGATCACCTTAATACTATTGTGCTCATTGGCATCAGCGCTGCGGCCGTACCTGTCTTATTGGGTGTACTTTGGCGCTTAGCGCGGCATTTAATGACTTAATGTGGTCTTTAATGCCTTTTCTAAAGGTAGAAATGGCCGCGGATGGTTTTTGATGCTTTTCCAAAGGGCAAAAAGACTACAGATGGTATTGGTGCCTGTGGTAGAGGTTTAAAAAAAGACTGCGGACAGTTCGGATGCCTTTGTTAAAGGTCTAAAAAAAGACTGCGGAACACTTTTCTTTGAGGCCTTGCTCGTTTCACTCGCTGCGAAGCCTCGGCAGAAAAGGTTGCCTCCGTCTTCTTTTTCGTTTCTGTGACAGGTGGCTTTAGGGTAGGCGGGTCTGCCTGTTTAGTTTGGTCAAATCATCCAAGAGGCCACGGGCGGTAGAAGATTGGCGGTGCAGTTGTAGCAATAGTTAGTCTATTTTCTAATAAATAACCTATCTGCCACTGTGACGAGCATTAAATCCCAAAAGAACAGCTGCCAAAACAACCTTTAACGAAAAAGAACCCCTAACAGCTAATAGAGCCCCCATGCAAAAAGCACAGAGGGGATCTATTTCTGTAATGTTTCGAGCGAGCGTAGCGAAGTGAGACATGAAGAAATAGATACCGGATGGGCTTTGGGTCGAAGGCATCTATGACCTAAAAGCACCTATGACCTAAAAGCACCTATGACCTAAAAGCACCTTTGGCCTACGAGCACCTTTGGGCCCACAGGCACCTTTAACCGATAGATGCCTTTAGCCACAGGCTACCAAAGGTTTTAGTGCCTGTGTTAATAAATTAGCTACGTTGCGCCAAAGCCGCACCGGCCTGAAAATAACCCTGTATGCCCGATAAAATAGCGCGGGCAAGTTTGTCTTGATGGGTAGCATTACGCAGCAAGCGCTCTTCCTCGGGGTTACTGATAAAAGCAGTCTCGACCAAAATTGAGGGAATATCCGGTGCCCGTAGCACAGCAAAATTAGCCCGCTCGACCTGACGCTTGTGCAGACGATTAATCTGCCCAATATTGCTTAAAACCTGCGAACCGACCCGCAACGAATCATTAATCTGCGCCGCCGTAGACAAATCTAACAACACCTGTGCCACCTGCTTATTGTGGGTTTTGACATTAACCCCACCCACCAAGTCGGCCTCGTTTTCTTTGTTGGCCAACCAGCGTGCAGCAGTACTACTGGCACCAGTTTGTGACAGCGCATAGACCGAAGAACCGCGCGCAGTGGGCTTGATCCAAGCATCAGCATGAATAGAAACAAATAAATCGGCCTGCACACGGCGAGCCTTTTGTACCCGCACATGCAACGGCACAAAAAAATCACCATCTCGGGTCAAATATGCCCGCATATTAGGCTGCGCATCGATGAGCTTTTGTAACCGACGACCAATTTGCAGCACCACATCTTTTTCGCGCGTGCCTCCAGGGCCAATGGCACCTGGGTCTTCGCCACCATGCCCGGGATCAATAGCAATCAAAATAGGCCGCTGACTGGGGGCGCTTTTAACACTGGGTGGAGTTTGAGCAACCTTGGGCGTCTTGGGTGCGGGTGGGGCTTTTTGGCCCTGCACCTTGGGCACCGAGGTGCTCGGCGCCTGATTCATCGCGAGCTCTTCAAGCACAGCAGCCAAGGGGTCATCATCCTCGAATTGTTGCTGCAAAGCCAAGATGGGGTCTTGGGCCACCAGTGGGTAGAGATCAATCACAAACCGATATTGATACTCGCCAATGGGCTTTAAGGTAAAGACCTGGGGTGCAATAGGCTGCTTGAGATCAAGCACCAGACGCACCACATCAGGGGTGTTTTGACCCACTCGAACCCCCGCAATATAGGGGTCGTTAGGTTGCACCATGCCGTCAAGCTTTTTAAGAGTGCTATTTAGGCTGATGTCGTATAGGTCGACCACCAACCGGTGTGGGTTGTCTAGGGTGAAATGCTCGGCCTTGAGGGCGGAGCCCAGCTCGAGTGTGACGCGTGTGTACTCATCAGCTGGCCAAGTACGTACAGCGACGACTTGGGTGGCCTGGGCCAAACGCGGCGTAACAGAAAAAAGCAGCAAGGTACTGGCTGCAGCAACAAAGCGACGGCGCTTGGGCAGGTGGTCGGGCGATGTGATTATGGTTTTATCTTGGTTAGCCATTGATTCCCTTTTGTGCGTGTCGTTAAAGCAAAATTGCCGCGTGGCGTAAAGACAACAAGATGCGCTGCAGGCAAGCTGAGACGGCCCTTAAAGAGGGGAAGATATGCGCTATTAAAACGAATAAAGCCTAGTTAACATAGGCCTAAAGGGGGTAAAGCCCTTTGATATCAATATGATAGCGCAAACTTCTAGAATTATTATAGCTTGTTCGGCAGCTAAGGGAAATGCAAAAATGCAAATAAAGGCCAAGTAAAAACCCTAGTCAGCGATGCCCATTTGTGTTAGCCATTGCTTGGCACGCTGGCTGTGTGCATGCAGTTGTAAACGTCGCCCGGGTTCTTGATAGTGCAAAGACAGCTCTAAATCAGCAGGGGGTAACAGCCCCTGTGCATGAGTGGGCCATTCTATCAGCACAATGGCGTTTTTTTCTGTAAAAAGCTCTCTAAAACCGGCATCGAGCCATTCTCTAGGGTCATCAAAACGATAAAAATCTAGGTGATAGGCATTTTGCTCGGGTAGATGGTAATGCTCGGCAAGTGCATAGCTGGGGCTTTTGATACGCCCTGATACCCCCAAAGCCCGCAATAGCGCGCGCACAAAGGTGGTTTTCCCCGCCCCTAAATCACCGTGCAGATAAATCAGGCCGCCACTATGCGGTGGGTGCTGCAAGTGGGGTGCAAGCTGCTGGGCAAATTGTACGGTGGCCGCTTCGTCGGCCAAATAAAAAGTGCTAGGCATAGGGCGTAACGCTGCTGCGAGCGAGAGATTAAATAAACTTATAGATATTGAATCGTCATCCATAAGGGTAAGGTAATTGCCGCCAAAAGTGTACTAATCGATAGGGTGAGGGCCACTAATTGACCATCGCCACCCATGCGTACGGCGAGCACATAGCTGGCGGTTGCAGGGGGTACGGCAGCAAAAAGCAGCAGCATTTGTTTTTCTAGTGGGGAAAGAGGCAAAAGCAGGTTAATGAGTAGGGCTAATACGGGCATCAGTAGCAAGCGTACGGCAGCAACCCAGCCAATTAGCAAGCGCGCCCCATGAATGGCTTGCAACGATAGTGATGCGCCGACGCAAATCAGCCCCAACGGCAAGGCACTGGCCCCTAGCCGACTAAGGGTGGTGTTAACCATGCTGCCTAGCTCTATGCCTGTGGTATTCCACAATAGCCCGCCAACGGTAGACAAAATTAGGGGGTTGCGTATGAGGGCGCCAAAGAGCCGAGTTTGCCCATTTTGTGCCAAAGCATAGACGGCCGCTAGGTTGACCAAAGGCACGCTAAGCGCCACATAGATGGCCATGATGCCCAGCCCGACTTGGCTGCCTACGGCCACTGCGATCGATAAAGCAATATAAGTATTAAAGCGGTAGCCGCATTGGGCAATAGAGGCATGTTGTTGTGCGTGCGGTTTCAAGACCGGGCGGGCAAATGAAGCCAGCAACATCCCCCCTAAGGCGAGTAGCCACGCGGCTGCGCCGAGGGTGGTGATTTGGCTGAGCTTGAGCGGGTTTTGTGTAACCGAATGGAAAAGCAAGGCGGGGAAAAATATGTAATACACCAGCTTTTCAGTATGGTTAAAAAACTCGCGCGATAGCCACTGTGTACGAAACAGCACCCAACCTAAAAGGACCAAAATAATGTCAGGGACAATTAATGCAAAGGTATGAAACATATAAGAACGCCCTAAGCGCGCGGGTGGTGTTGTCGATGGATGGCTTCTAGCCGATGCTGTGCGATATGGGTATAGATTTGTGTGGTCGAAATATCAGCGTGACCAAGCAGCAGCTGTACGGCGCGCAAATCGGCACCGTGTTCTAACAAATGGGTGGCAAAGGCATGGCGCAAGGTATGCGGTGAGATAGGGGTATTAATGCCCGCTTGGAGGGCATATTTTTTTACTAACTGCCAAAAGGCTTGGCGACTCATCCCTCGACCTAGGCGAGTAATAAATAAATGTGCCGCTTGGCCTTTTTTTAATAGCTGGGGCCGTGCCTGCTGTACATAGAGTTGAATGCTTTGTTGGGCATGTTCCCCCAGAGGGACAAGGCGGTCTTTACCCCCCTTGCCATGGTGAATATGAATAATACCGGCCTCAAAATCACAGTGATGGTGTTCTAAAGAGATTAGTTCGCTTACGCGTACCCCCGTGGCGTATAAGGTTTCGAGCATGGCCCGATCACGCAGGCCTTGCACAGTATGAGGGGGCGGGGCCGCAAGTAGGGCCTCTATTTGCTGTTGGCTTAGGCTGTGGGGTAAAGCTGAACGCTGTTTGGGGGCCTGTAAGCCCTGGGCGGGGTTGTCACTGATATGGTGAGTGCGCAGCGCCCAGCGATAAAATTTGCGTAGGCTGGCCAAACGGCGGTTAACTGTGCTGGATTGCGGTGCCAGCGCGGGGTCGCTTAGCCATGCTTGTAGTTGTTCAGGCTGGGCTTGGCGTAATACAGTTTTTTCTTGGCTGTGCAGCCAATCGGCGAGCAAAAGCAAATCGCTGCGATAGGCAGCGAGGGTATTTTGTGCGAGCCCTTCTTCTAGCCACAAGGCTTGGCAAAAGGCATCGACGAGTGTTTCATCATTTTCAATAGACATGGCATAAATTATGCCTCAATTTCAAGCAGACAACGAGATAGGCTGTTCGCTAGGGCTGAAACAAAGCTGCAAATGATGTTTTATTGATTGGTAATGATAAGGAGTGATTTGCGCTGTAGGGGGCTTTGTGGTGTTTAACCTGCTTTTTGACTGCAAAAAACAATAAATTAAGTTATAACTAGATTGACTGGTTGTATACCTAGGTATATAGCGGTCGCTTAGTTCGTTATTAAATCGTTGTTAGGTGGCTATTAAGTCATCATTAGGTCACCAAACACAACAAAAGAATAATAACCCGACAGAGGGCTGGGCATGAGGCAACAAATCAACAATACGAGGCAAAGGCAGCGGGTGATGCAGTCAGATAGTGCAATTAACGGTAGGTTTGTGCAATGGCTGCGTCGGCATAGGCAATTTCAGTGCTTAGTTTTAGTACGCGGGTTGTTGGCATTGTCATTATTAGTGGGCTTAGGTCCGGTATCGGCGGCTACCATCACTGTTTTTGGGGCAGCCAGTCTGACCAATGCTTTTAATAAGTTGGCCGAGCAATTTATGCTCGAACATCCCGAGCATCAGGTGGTCAATAGTTTTGCCGCCTCGGATGTGTTGCTGCAGCAGATTATCAATGGCGCGCCGGCTGATGTTTTTGCTTCGGCTGATGAGCGGGCGATGGATCAGGCACAGGCTGAAGGGGTGGTTGAGCCCGAGAGTCGGCAGGTTTTTGCCACCAATGAGGTGGTGCTAATTGTGCCTCAGCAACAACCACAAATTGTGCATTCCTTAGATGATTTACGTGATCCGCAGGTGCAACGGGTGGCCTATGGCAACCCACGTAGTGTGCCGGTGGGGCGCTATACCGAGCAGGGCCTGCGGTCAATCGATCTGTGGGCGTTGGTGCAAGAGCGGGGCATTATGGGTCAAAATGTGCGTCAAGTGCTTGATTATGTGGCACGCGGCGAGGTCGATGCCGGCTTTGTTTTTAGTACTGATGCCCGTCAAAAGGGCGATGCTGTAACGGTGGTTGAGGCCTTAGCGCTTAGCGAGCCGGTGCGTTATCCCATAGCTTTGGTTACGCAGCCTAAGCAATCTGCACACCAATATTCTAGGTCGTCTACTGCCGCACAGACCTCTCAATCGTCTAGTGCGTCTTCTGCTTCACAACCCTCTCAATCTTCCGTTCATACAGAGCAAAGCGATCAGGCTTTAGCAGCTGCGCAGTTTTTGCAATTTGTGCTGAGCGAATCAGGTCAAGCTATTTTGGCCCAATTTGGTTTTGGTGCCGCCCAAGCAGGGCCCGTCCATAAAAGCGTGCCGGCGCAAGATAGGCAATAGATTATGCAAAGTGTCTGGGTTCCTTTATTGCTGTCTCTAAAGGTGGCTTTGTGGGCGACTTTTTTTAGCACCCTTGTTGGGGTTGGGTTGGCCTATGCATTGGCCCGATGGCAGGGGGGCTGGGCCAACTTGATTGATTCGCTCTTAACTTTGCCCATGGTTTTGCCCCCAACGGTTATTGGCTATTATTTGTTGGTGTTATTTGGCCGTCGCGGCTGGTTGGGGCCGTGGTTGGCAGAGTGGGGCATTGAGCTGGTTTTTACTTGGCAAGGCGCTGTGGTGGCGGCTAGTGTGGTGGCATTTCCCTTGGTTTTAAAGTCAGCCCGCGCAGCCTTTGAAGAGGTCGATCAGCGCTTGGTTGGTGCTGCCCAGGTGCTCGGGGTTGCGCCTATGGGGGTGTTTTTTCGCATTAGTTTGCCCTTGGCCGCACGAGGAATAATGGCTGGTGTACTCTTGGCCTTTGCGCGCTCATTGGGCGAGTTTGGCGCGACCCTGATGATAGCGGGTAGTATTCCGGGGCGTACGCAAACGCTTTCTATCTCTATTTATGAGGCCGTGCAGGCTGGCGATGACCAGCGCGCTTTGCTTTTGGTTGCGATCACGTCTGTTACCTGTGTGGTGGTGCTTTGGGTGGCCAGCTACCTAAGCGCGGTACAAAAAAGACAGCTACAGCGAGTAGTAAAATGAGCGAAAACCATCAAAACCCCAAGGCTTTAGCAGCCGCCCAAGCCCAAACAGACCTAGGCGATGGCCTAACCAAAGCACAGGCCACCGAGGCGCATCAAAAACCTAACCCTGCCGCGCACAAAGGGGGCTTGGATATTTTTATCGAGCATGATTTACGTAGTCAAAGCCAAGACTTTAGCCTGCGTGTGCAGTTGCAAACCCAGGCGCAGCGTATTGCCTTATACGGCTCATCGGGGGCGGGCAAGACCCTAACCTTGCAGGCCATTGCAGGCTTGCTACGCCCGCAAACGGGGCACATCAAGGTGGGCGAGCAGTTGCTTTTTTGCGCACAACGCAAAATCAATTTGGCCCCACAAAAAAGGCAGTTGGCTTACGTATTGCAAGATTATGGTTTATTTCCGCATTTGACCGTCGCCCAAAATATTGCCTTTGGCTGCCGTTTGGGTTGGCGAAACCCACCTAGGGGCTGGTTGCCCCCACAGGCCAAGCGTTGGGTAAAGGCTTTTGAGCTACAGCCTGTATTGGCCCAATATCCACATCAAATATCAGGCGGGCAAAAACAACGTACCGCCTTGGCTCGGGCTTTGGCGGTCACCCCGCAGTTGCTGCTATTAGACGAGCCTTTTGCTGCCCTTGATAAGCGTTTAAGAGAAAAGCTGCGCCTAGAATTACAGCAGGTGCAACGCCTGCTTGCTGTGCCCACCCTATTAATTACCCACGACCCTGCCGACGTTTTAGCCTTGGCTGATGAGGTTTTTATGATTGAGCAGGGGCGAGTGGTGCAGCACTGTATGGCCCATGAGTTTAGTGCGCAATAATCGAGCAATAAGCAAATATATGGTGGTTTTGCTAAGGCAGCTCATAGCCCGAGCGGCCAATCAAAACATTGGCGGCGGGGATGCGCGCCCAGAGTTTTTGCTGGGGCTGATAATCAATGTTAGTCATAGCGGCTTTGGGGCGAATCACCGTCAGTATTTGTTCATTAGCTAGTTGTAGCTCTAGTTGCACATAACGTGGGCTGCTGCTGTGGGCCTGCACTTGGGCGGCAAGCAGGTTGACCGTGCTATCGGGCTCGGGCTGTTGGGCGTATAAATCAATGGCCGAGGCTTTAATAAAGGCCAAAGCTTGTTTTTGTGTCTGCAAATCGAGGTTGTGTCGGCTGTCTTGGGTAATGGCCGCAAGTAGAGGCTGATCGAGGCCAATATCGAGTTGTAACTGGGCATGTAAGGGGTCATCATCAATAGCAATAATTGTGCCCCAAAAAGTATTGCGCGCCGAGGTATGTACCAGCATTTGCTGCAGAAGTTGCAGGTTTTCCTCAGCCCCAATCTGCACCTGAGCCAAATGCTGTAAAAAATGCTCGTGCAATTGTTGCATTTGTTGATAAAGCTCGAGCACCTGTTGGGCCTTGGGGCTTAGGCTCGCGCCCCCACCGCGCGGCCCACCTGTGGTACATATAATAAGGGGCTCGGGGCTTAGGCTATTGATGGTATGGACGGCATCCCAAGCGGCCTTGTAGCTTAGGTTAATATGTCGTGCCGCTGCCGCTATCGAGCCATGTTTTTTGATGGCTGCCAAAAGCGCCATGCGCCTAGGGTTGCCCCAGTTGGTCGAGCCCGAGTGAAACCAAATCGAGCCAGCAAGTTCGATAGGGGGCAAATTAGCAGACATAGTGATTCCAAAATAATTAAAGGGGGGGCGATGGTCGAGCTTCATCGTATCGCGCAGCACGAGCTACAACAGTTGGTGCCAGCTGCCACTCAAATTATAACCGTCAACAATCGTTTTGCGCGGCGGGTATTGGCCTATTTTCAGCAGCAGCTGCAAGGGGCACAGCAGGCCATGGCCATTGCCGAGGTCTTGCCTTTGACAGCTTGGTTTAGGCGCTGCGAAGAAGATCTCATCCTCAGTGGCCAAACCGTGCCTGCCGCATACGTACTCGATGCCTTTAGCGCCCATCAGGTATGGGAAACCGTTATCGCGCAGCAAGACAATCAACATAATCCACTTATTGATAAAGAGCAGGCGGCCAAATTGGCCTACGATGCCGATCGACTCATTGACGAATGGCATATCGAGGTTTTAGCTGCCGAGCAAAATGCTGATCACGAGCACTTCTTGGCTTGGCGCACTGCCTATGAGCAGTATTTACATGATCACGATCTAGATGACGAAAACCGTAGCATCAACCGCATTATCGAGGCCTTTGCTGACGGGCAAATGCCCTTTGCGCACGAGAATATTGTCTGGGTGGGGTTTCATGAGTATTCCCCACGTATGCAGCGTTTACAAAGTGCTTTGGCCGCGCGGGGCATCAAACAATATGATTTGCAGTGGTCGTCGCGCCCCGCTACTCAGGTGCAGCAAGTACAGGCTGCATCGATGGAGGATGAGTGGGTACTTGCTGCCAATTGGGTTCAAGAGCAGCTGCAACAACACCCACAAGGGCGTTATGCCATTGTAGCGGCCGAGCTCGAGCAACAAGCACCTTTGGCTCGTCGAGTTTTTGATCAGTATTTAGATTGTGGCTGGAATATGGCTGTTGGTCGCCCACTTAGCGAGTGGCCCGCCGTGCGGCAGATATTGGCCTGGCTCGATTTGCTTTATGCTTGGCAGCAGGCGGTGCAGCAAAACCCGCAGCAGCCAGTTGTCGCCCCCGATAGGTTGGGCCCAGCTCTATTAAGCGGGGGCTTTATGGGGGGTGACTTTTGGCTAGTGGGGGCGCAAATTGATGCCAAGTGGCGCTTGCGCGAACGCCTAAATGTGGGTCTAAACGAGTGGGAGCAAGCCTTGGGCAACTATGCCCCCAAGCTACTCGATCGGTGGCAGGCGGTTTGGCCGCTATTGCAGGACGCTCCCAAACAGGCCACAGTTAATGAGTGGGCCCCCTTGTTTAGGCAGTGGTTAGGGGCGCTCAAGTTGCCAGATAACCGTCCTCTCGATACGGTCACCTATCAGGTATATCAGGCCTTTGAGCAGCGCTTACAGCAGTTTTCCCAATACGGTTTAGCTTTGGGCGCCTTGAGTTTAGGGCAGGCTTTGCGGGTCTTTAGGCGTTTGTGTCAAGAGGCGCTTTTTCAGCCCGAGCGTGACCCCAACGCCCAGGTGGATATTTTGGGTATTTTAGAGGCTGAGGGCGGGCATTGGGATGGCGTGTGGGTGCTTGGCCTAACAGATAGCGTCTTGCCCGCTGCCCCCAAGCCTAACCCCTTTATCCCTTACGCGGCTTTGGCCAGGCAGCAGGCCCCGCGCGCCACCCCCGAAAAAGAATACGAGTGGGCCCAAACAAGTTTTGAGCGCCTGCTTTGTAGTGCCCCGCAGATATTGCTTAGTGCCCCGCAGTTTGAGGGCGAAGAGAGCCTACGGCCCAGCCCCTTTATCAGTGCTTATCCCATTTATGCACCCGCTGTGCCCCCTCATGACCCCACGCCCCTAGATTGTGAGCAAATAACCGATGAGCAGGCCCCTGCAGTAGACTTTAGCCGCGAAAACTTGCGTGGTGGGGCCGCCTTGATCGATACCTTTGCGCGTAACCCCCAGTGGGCATTTGTACGTTATAGGCTGCTTGCTCGCGGCCTACCCGCCTATGCCCAGCTAAGCCAAACTCATGTGTTGGGCAGTTTTATTCATGAGTTATTAGAAAAGGCTTGGCGCGGCTTGGCCGAACCCACCCGTGCGGGGCTACAGCGTTGGCTGCAAGGCCCGCATGCTGAACAAACCCTAGCCACCTGGGGCACACAACTCGAGGCAGAACTGCTAGCAGAGTACCCTGCCGAGATCGCTGCCTTGGTGAGTGAGTGGGGGCAGCAGACAGTTTATCAGTGGCTTGTTTACGAGGCCGAGCGGGCTTTAGATTTTCGTTGTATAGCAGCCGAGGAGCAGGCCCAATATGATTTTGGGCCCTTATCACTTAGCCTACGTTTAGATCGTATTGATCAGCTTGCCGATGGCCGTTATGTGCTGGTTGACTATAAAACTGGTCAGAGCGCTGAGCTGCCGCTTAAAAAATGGCTACGCCCGCGCCCAGTAGACCTGCAATTACCCTTATATGCCAGCCTCATGCTCAGCCGAGAGCAATCGGTGGCTGGCTTAGCCATTGGTAAAGCTAATGTTTTAGCCATTGGTTTTGAGGGGGTTGGCGACGAGCTCGAAGAGCATGGTTTTGCCCCCTTTGATGGCGAATTATCCTGGGGCGAGCAATTACAGCAGTGGCAAAAAAACATTCATCAGCTGGTTGATGACTTGCTTGCCGGTCAGGCCGACAACAGTTTTTATGCCCGGGACGATCTCAGGTATTGCGATGCGTTGCCTTTTTTGCGCATCACAGCACAAGGGGATTTTTATGAACAATAAAGACATTTTGGCAACACCGCACCTTAAGCAAACAGGGCAGGGCGACGATAGACAACCCAGTGACTATGCCGTGCGCGAGCGGGCTATCTCGGTGCAACACTCTTTTTTAATCGAGGCGCCTGCGGGCTCGGGCAAAACCGAGTTGCTCACTGATCGTATTTTGGCTTTATTAGCTTATGTGCAGCGCCCCGAAGAGATTGTTGCCATTACCTTTACACGCAAAGCCGCAGCCGAAATGCATCAGCGGGTGATTGATAAGCTCGCCGCTGCACAGCAGCCTGCCCCGACCGAATCTTATAAAATCAAAAGCTGGCAGCTTGCCCAAGCAGCCCTAAAACGTGACAAAGAACAAGGTTGGGATCTGCTCAACTACCCCGCGCGCCTGAGCATTCGCACCATTGATGCGCTGTGTGCGCATTTGGTGCAAGCCATGCCTTGGTCAAGTGGTCTAGGTGGGGTACCAGGTATTGCAGAAAATGCCCAAGAGCTCTACCGTCAGGCTGCGCAAAATACTCTGTTAATGGCCCAAACCGATAATGCAGTGGGGGCGGTTTTACGTCATCTTAATATGGGTTTTGGTCGAGCCGAAGAGCTCATCATCAATATGCTTAGCAAGCGCGAGCAATGGCTACCTCTGCTTGCTGACACCGACGAGGTGATGCAGCTAGAGCTCAACCTACAGCGCTTGGTGTGCCGTGAGTTAGAGCAGCTGGCCCAAGCCATGCCTTTGGGGTGGGCGCAATCACTTGCCCCTATTGCCCAGCAAGCCTGCGCACAGCTACAAGACAGTGACCGCCCTTGTAATTTTTTAGCCCTTGAGCACTGGCAGGGCGAGCCCTTTGCGCCCACTGTCGATGAGCTCGAGCAGTGGCAAGCTTTGGCCAACTTGTTGCTAACTGGCGCAGGGGGCTTACGTAGTCCGCGGGGCATTAATATAAGTTTGGGCTTTCCTGCTAATTCAAAAAACAAAGATGACTTTCAGGCTTGGATCACTGACCAAGACCCCGACGCACCGTGGGTCGAAATGCTCAATGAGGTGCGCATTTACCCTGCCGCCTATGCCGAGGGCCAAGAGGAAATACTCAACCACTTAGTGCAGGTTTTACGCTTAGCAGCTGCCCATTTGTTGTTGGTTTTTACCGAGCAGCAAAAGGTGGATTTCACCGAAATAGCCCTACGTGCCCTAGATGCGTTGGGCAGTACCGATGACCCAACCGAGCTGCTGTTGCGTCTTGATAGGCATATACAGCATTTATTAGTAGATGAGTTTCAGGACACCAGTCAGCTGCAAATGCAGATTTTGACGCGTTTGGTTTCGGGCTGGCAGCCTGATGACGGGCGCACTGTATTTTTGGTTGGTGACCCGATGCAGTCTATTTATCGTTTTAGAAAAGCAGAGGTGGGCTTATTTCTTGATATAAAAGACACGCAACAGCTTGGGCCCATTTCCCTAGAGTTTTTACAACTAAAAGAAAACTTTCGCTCACACCCCAGTCTGGTCAATTGGATGAACCGCATCGGGCCTGAAATTTTGGCCCCCCACAATGATAGTGAGTTTGGTGCTGTGCGCTTTAGCCCAGCGCAGGCCTTTAACACTGGCACGGGCGATCAGGTGCAATTGCATGGCATGTGGTCATTAGAGGCCAAAGAGCATGATCAACAAGAAAAAGATCAGGCCAGCGCATGGCAGCGACAGCAGGCCGAGCAGCGTGTGGTCGAATTATGCCAACAAGCCCTAGCCACCCACGCCGAGAGCAAAAGCCCCGTGGGGATTTTAGTGCGCAACCGCAATCACCTTGATGGCTTGGTGCGTACGCTTAGTCAGGCGGGCATTCCATGTCGAGCTGTTGAGCTCGACCCATTGGCAAGCCGCCCGGCAGTGCAAGACCTCATACAGCTGATACGCGCCCTTAGCCATCCAGCCGACCGTATGGCTTGGCTGTCATTATTGCGCTCGCCACTATGTGGCCTAACCTTAGAAAGCCTTTATGTTTTGTGCGCGGATCTGCACCCTTATGCGCCGTTAATGACCCAATTAGTCGAGGTAGAAAAATTACAACCTCAACTACAACCCACCGAATACCAACGCTTGCTGCGGGTGCTCAATGCTTTGCAACAGCAGCCCAACCTAAGCGGGGCGCAGACCTTTTCCTCTTGGGTCCAAGAGTGCTGGCAGCGTTTGTCGGGGCCGGCCTTATACACTGCGGCCACCGATCACGAAGATGTTGAGCAGGTATTGCGCTTGCTCGATGAGATTGCCCCTTATGGGCAGCTTGATTTACAAGAGTTTGAAGAACAGGTCGATGCGCTGTATGCTGCGCCACAAAATGTGCACCCCGCTGTTGAGGTGATGACCATCCACAAATCCAAAGGCCTCGAGTTTGAGTCGGTGATACTGTATGGTTTACACCGTCGCAGTGGGGTAGACGAAACCCCCTTATTAAGATTTGAAAATAGCCCCAAAGGGCTGTTAGTGGGCCCCATTGTTTTAGGTGACGAAAAAACGGCCGAGGTGGCGAGTTTTTTGCGTAGTCGCGAAAACCAACGCAGTGACCACGAGTTGTGTCGCCTGCTCTATGTGGCACTAACGCGTGCCCGCAGTGCCTTGCATATCATCATCAATGTGGGTTTTGATCTTGATAAGGGCGAGGCCAAGGCCCCACGCAGAGATGCACCCCTGTCTCGCCTTTGGCCGCTGATAGAGGCTGATATTGCACGGCCCGATGAGGACACTGTTGCAGCCGCGGCCGCCGCGCAGCCTACCGCCGCACAAAATACCGGCAATCAGCTGCGCCGCATCAGCAGCACAAGTTGGCAAAATAGCGATCTCGAGGCCCAACGGCAGGCTATTTTGCAGCGTCGCAGTACCGGGCAGGCTTGGCAGTGGGCATTGCCCACACACGATGAGTCGGCTGTTGGGGTAGTGGCCCATGCCTGGCTTGAGCGCATGGCACGTGACGGGGCCGACAACTGGTCAGCCGAGCAATTACAGGCCTTGGCCCAACCCATAGAGCGTCAACTACTGCGTGCAGGCTGTAGCCAAGATTATTTGGCCACCGGGGTTGATGAGGTGCTTGATGCCCTGATCAATACCCTTAAAAGCAAGCGCGGGCGCTGGTTGCTCGAGGTGGCTCAAGCCCAACGTGAGTGGAGTTTGCTCGATTACCGTGGGCGGGTATCTATTATTGATTTGGCCATCGATCAACGCGATCACTGGCTCATTGTCGACTATAAAACCACCATCCCCTGGGAGAGCGAGCCACTAGATGCCTTTAAACAACGTATGCTCGAGCGTCATCAAGAGCAGCTCGATAGGTACTGCACGCAGGTGTCCAACCTTGATGGCCGCCCCGCGCGCGCAGCACTGTACTTCCCCCGTATTGATTATTGGTTGGAATACAAGGTTTAAACCGCTCATGCGCGGCCTGCTAGGGGGAATATTGCGGCCAGGAATAGGGGATTGCATTAAAGCGTTGTTAAAGACTAAGGGTTTGTGTTAGAGTAGGCAGTGGCGGGTCCCTTCGCATGGTTCAACAGTGAACCTGGTCAGGTCGGGAACGAAGCAGCCATAGCTGTCTCGAATCAGG
>Ga0209487_1001001_pt1 | contig 24434 bp, 28 predicted proteins | sample Poulit2012_FD_187524 | JGI IMG/M metagenome (GOLD analysis project Ga0209487, IMG submission 187524) | Agricultural soil microbial communities from Georgia to study Nitrogen management - Poultry litter 2012 (SPAdes) (version 2) | ecosystem: Environmental > Terrestrial > Soil > Agricultural land...
CCTGGGAGCTGGGTCTGGCCGAGACTCAGCAGACGTTGCTGCTCAACGGGCTTCGTGACCGGATCGTGGTGCAGGTCGACGGCCAGCTCAAGACCGGACGCGACGTGATGATCGCGATGCTGCTCGGCGCCGAGGAGTTCGGCTTCGCCACCGCCCCGCTGGTGGTCTCCGGCTGCATCATGATGCGGGTCTGTCACCTCGACACCTGCCCGGTCGGGGTGGCCACCCAGAACCCGGTGCTGCGCGAGCGGTTCACCGGCCAGCCGGAGTTCGTGGAGAACTTCTTTCTGTTCATCGCCGAAGAGGTCCGTGAACTCATGGCGCAGCTGGGTTTTCGCACCGTGGACGAGGCCGTCGGCCAGGTCGGGTCGCTGGACACCACGTTGGCGCGCGCCCACTGGAAAGCGCACAAGCTCAACCTGGATCCGGTGCTGCACGAACCGGAGACCCCGTTTATGAACCAGGACCGCTACTGCAGTTCCAGTCAGGACCACGGACTGGACAAGGCGCTCGACCAGCAGCTGATCGCGATGAGCCGCGAGGCACTCGACGCCGGCACCCCGGTGCGCTTCGCCACCACGATCACCAACGTCAACCGCACGGTGGGCACCATGCTCGGCCACGAGGTGACCCAAGCCTACGGCGCCCAGGGGCTGCCCGACGACACCATCGACATCACCTTCGACGGCTCGGCGGGCAACAGTTTCGGTGCGTTCCTGCCGGCCGGGATCACGCTGCGGATCTTCGGGGACGCCAACGACTACGTCGGCAAGGGGCTGTCCGGCGGGCAGGTGGTGATCCGTCCCCCCGAGGAGGTCCCCGACGGCTACGTCGCCGAGGACAACATCATCGCCGGCAACGTGATCCTGTTCGGCGCCACCAGCGGCCGGGCGTTTCTGCGCGGCGTGGTCGGCGAGCGGTTCGCGGTGCGCAACTCCGGGGCGTTCGCCGTCGTCGAGGGCGTCGGCGATCACGGCTGCGAGTACATGACCGGCGGCACCGTCGTGATCCTCGGGCCCACGGGCCGCAACTTCGCCGCCGGAATGTCCGGCGGGGTCGCCTACGTCTACGACCCCGACGCGGCGTTACCGGCCAACCTCAACACCGAGATGGTCGAGCTGGAGTCCTTCGACGACTTCGACGACGACGACCACGCCACGCTGCACGGGTTGCTCACCGCGCACGTGGCGGCCACCGACTCCGCGGTCGGTGCGCGCATCCTGGAGAACTGGAGCGGTGCGCGGCGGCGGTTCGTCAAGGTGATGCCGCGCGACTACAAGCGGGTGCTGGTGGCGATCGCCGAGGCCCAGCGCACCGGAACCGACCCGAACGACGCGATCATGGCGGTGGCACATGGCTGATCCTCACGGCTTCCTCACCCACACCCATCGGGAACTGCCCGCACGGCGCCCGGTGGACATCCGTCTGGCCGACTGGAACGAGGTCTACGAACCCTTTCCCGAGCAGACCCTGCGCCAGCAGGCCAGCCGGTGCATGGACTGCGGCATCCCGTTCTGCCACAACGGCTGTCCGCTGGGCAACCTCATCCCGGAGTGGAACGACCTGGTGCGCACCGGACGCTGGCGCGAGGCGAGCGAGCGGTTGCACGCCACCAACAACTTCCCCGACTTCACCGGCCGGCTGTGCCCCGCACCGTGCGAAACCTCCTGTGTGCTCGGCATCAACGCCGAACCGGTCACGATCAAACAGGTCGAATTCGAGATCGTCGAGCGCGCTTTCGCCGAGGGCTGGCTGCCGCCGATCCTGCCGCGGCAGCGCACCGGCCGCACCGTCGCGGTCGTCGGATCCGGGCCGGCCGGGCTGGCCGCCGCCCAGCAGCTCACCCGGGCGGGCCACCGTGTGACCGTCTTCGAGCGCGACGACCGCATCGGGGGGCTGCTGCGCTACGGCATCCCCGAGTTCAAGATGGAGAAACGGATCATCGACCGGCGTCTTGAGCAGATGGCCGCCGAGGGCACCGAGTTCCGCACCGGGGTCGACGTCGGGACCGACCTCACCGCCGAGCAGCTGCGCGGCGACTTCGACGCGGTGATCCTGGCCGGCGGCGCCACGGCCTGGCGCGACCTGCCGATCCGCGGCCGCGAGCTCGACGGCATCCATCAGGCGATGGAGTACCTGCCGTGGGCCAACCGCGTCCAGGCCGGCGACGACGTGCTCGGCCCCGACGGCCAGCCCCCGATCACCGCGCACGGCAAGCACGTCATCATCATCGGCGGCGGCGACACCGGGGCGGACTGCCTGGGCACCGTGCACCGCCAGCGGGCGGCCAGCGTGCACCAGTTCGAGATCATGCCGCGGCCACCGGACACCCGCGACGCGTCCACCCCGTGGCCGACGTACCCGCTGATGTACCGGGTCAGCGCGGCGCACGAGGAGGGCGGCGAACGGGTCTTCGCGGTCAACACCGAGGAGTTCCTCGGCTCCGGCGGCCACGTCACCGGCCTGCGCGCCCACGAGGCCCGCGGCAACCGGGGCGTGTTCGAGAAGGTCGCCGGCACCGACTTCGAGCTCAAGGCCGACCTGGTGCTGCTGGCGATGGGGTTCCTCGGCCCGCAGCGCGACGGGCTGCTCACCGAGCTCGGCGTGGAGTTCACCGAGCGCGGCACCGTGGCGCGCGACCGCGACTACGCCACCGCCGTGCCCGGGGTGTTCGTCGCCGGGGACATGGGCCGCGGCCAGTCGCTGATCGTCTGGGCGATCGCCGAGGGGCGTGCGGCCGCCGCCGGCGTCGACCGGTACCTGGCCGGCGACACCGCGCTGCCCGCCCCGATCAAACCCACCGACGTGGCGCAGCGCTGAGCCGGTCACCCGCCGGGAACTCCCCGCGCCTCGACGTTGCTGGCGGACCGGCGGCGCTTCACGCAGGGTCGGTGCACCCGGGGCCCGGGTCGAGCCGGCCGGCGCCACACGCTGCGATGATCGAGCCGGATTCATCCCTGTACGCCACAGCGGCCACACCGGCCACGGCGACGGTGTTCACCGGCGCGCCTCACACTGTTTGCTGACGGTTCAGGGTGTAATGGCCGGGTGTGGGCCTCCCGGTCGCCGGGGACCCGGTCCAACCAGAAGATCGCAGGAGTGATCCACCGTGGTCAACGTGCACAGCAACCCGATCACCCGATTCCGGGTGGGGCGAATCACCTGGTCCTTGTTACGCCATCCGGTCAAAAGTCGCGGGTTCCCCGCCAAGCACGAACGCCTGGTCACCGCCGCGGAGCTGCTGCGGCTGGGCTTCTGACCCTGGCGGTGCCCTAGGCTCAGCCCATGTGCTGTCCGCTCGGTGCCGACACCGCGGTGACCCTGACCGCCGCCGGCCTGATCTTCCTGCTCGCCCTGGTGCTGGGGGTGTGGAAATACCGGCAGATGGCGTCCTCGCCGAGCCATCTGGCGCACCCCTACGTCGACATCGCCCACCGGGCGGCGCTGCTGTACTCGTTCGCCACGCTGCTGCTGGCGGTCTTCGTCGCGCTCAGCGCCTGGCCGGCGTGGGTCAACCTGACCGCGGCGCTGGTGGTGGTGTTCTTCTTCGTCACCGCGATCGCCAGCTACATCGTCCACGGCGCCCGCCGGGACACCACCAACCAGTTCGAGCACGCCGACGCCGCCCTGCACGCCGGGATGTTCGCGCTGATCGCCGGGGAGATCGGCGGGTTCGCCGTGGTGTTCGCCGGGTTCCTCGCCGCGCAGTTCTTCTGAGTCCCCGCGCGCCCGCCGTCGCGGCCTACGGCGTCTGCCCGTAGATGCTGGTCACCCAGATGTGGGCGAGGGTGTCGACCAGCTGCGCCGGGGGCACCGCCGGGGCCTCGTCGGCCAGCGCGGCGATCATCGTGCGCTCGTTCATCTGGTTGAGCGCGGTGGACAGATCCCCCGCCGGCACGGTCTGCGGCGCGGCCCCGCGGGCGCGCTCGGCGGTGATCATCGCCGCGGTCGAATCGATCCACTTCTGCATGTAGGAGTGCCACATCGCGCGGAACTCCGCGCTGGTGGCCAGCGCCTCGGTGCCGGCGCGCGCCACCGCGCGGTGCGAGCCGAACGCGGTGAAAAACGCCTTGATCCCGCTGCGCCACACCCGGCGCGGGTCGGCGGGCAGCCGGCCCACCGCCCCGTCGAACTCGGCGTCGGCGCGGGCGATCATCGGCTCGAGCAGCGACAGCAGCACCGCGTCTTTGGACTTGAAATAGAAGTAGAACGTCGGCCGCGAGATCCCGGCGCCGCGGGCCAGGTCGTCCACCGAGATGTCGGCGAGTGGTTTTTGCTCCAGCAGCCGTTCGGCGGTGGCCAGAATCGCCGCCTCCCGATCGTCGCCGGTGGGGCGGGCGGGGCGGCGCCCGTGGGTGCGGATCTGATTCGCGGCGGTCACGACCATTACTTTACACCCCGTCGAGATTCTCAACAGTGTGTTGACTGACTCAACACCCTGTTGATAGCCTGGCGCCATGACCGAACACCACGACGTTGTCATCATCGGCGCCGGCATCTCCGGCATCAGTGCCGCGTGGCATCTGCAGCAGCGCTGCCCGACCAAGGACTACGTGATCCTGGAACGCCGGGAGCGTCTCGGCGGCACCTGGGACCTGTTCAAATACCCCGGGATCCGCTCCGACTCGGACATGTTCACCCTGGGTTTCCGGTTCAAGCCGTGGACCTCGGCGAAGGGCATCGCCGACGGCGAGGCGATCTGGAACTACGTGCACGAAGCGGCCGTGGAGAACGGCATCGACAAGCACATCCGGTACCGCCAGCGGGTGGTGGCCGCCGACTGGTCCGACGCCGACAACCGGTGGACGCTGACCATCGACGCCGACGGCGAGCAGACCCAGCTCACCGCGTCGTTCGTGTTCGCCTGCAGCGGGTATTACAACTACGACGAGGGCTACTCGCCGACCTTCCCCGGCGCGCAGGACTTCACCGGCACCATCGTGCACCCGCAGCACTGGCCGGAGGACCTCGACTACGCCGGCAAGAAGATCATCGTGATCGGCAGCGGGGCGACCGCGGTCACGCTGATCCCGGCGTTGGCGAACTCCGGCGCCGGGCACGTGACGATGCTGCAGCGCTCACCGACCTACATCGGCTCGCTGCCGCTGGTCGACCCGATCGCGGTGCGCACCAACCGGCTGCTGCCGCCCAAGGCGGCGCACTTCGCCAACCGGTGGCGCCAGATCGGGTTCTCCGTGGCCCAGTATCAGCTGTCGCGGCGGTTCCCCACGCTCATGCGCAAGGCGCTGCTGCGGCTGGCCCAGCGGCAGCTGCCCCGCGGCTACGACGTCGACAAGCACTTCGGCCCGCGCTACAACCCGTGGGACGAGCGGCTCTGCCTGGCGCCGGACGGGGACCTGTTCCGCACCATCCGGGAGGGCCGGGCCGACGTCGTCACCGACACCATCGACACCTTCACCGCCACCGGCATCCGGCTGGACTCCGGTGAGGAGCTCACCGCCGACATCATCATCACCGCGACCGGGCTGAACATGCAGCTGCTCGGCGGGGCGACGCTGTACCGCAACGGCGAGGAGATCGACTTGAGCCAGGTGATGACCTACAAGGGCCTGATGTTCTCCGGGGTGCCCAACGCGGCGGTGACGTTCGGCTACACCAACGCCTCCTGGACGCTCAAGGCCGACCTGGTCTCGGAGTTCGTCTGCCGGGTGCTCAACCACATGGACGCCCACGGCTTCGACAGGGTCGAACCCGAGCACCCCGGCGACACCGTCGAGGAGCGCCCGTTCATGGACTTCAGCCCGGGCTATTTCCGCCGGGCGATGGACTCACTGCCGCGGTCCGGCGCCAAAGCGCCCTGGCGGCTCAAGCAGAACTACCTGTTCGACGTGCGGCTCATCCGCCACGGCCGGGTCGACGAGGAGTCCCTGCACTTCAGCAAGCACCGGGTGCCCGAGACGGTGTAGCGCGGGCCGGGTCAGCCCGCGGTGACGACGATCCCGTCGTCGTCGCTGTAGGCGATCTCGCCGGGGCGGAACGTGACGCCGCCGAACCGCAGGTCGACGTCGCGCTCGCCGGCCCCGGTCTTGCCGCTCTTGCGCGGGTTGGTGCCCAGCGCCTTGATCCCGATGTCGAGGGTGGCCAGGGTCGCGGCGTCCCGCACGGCGCCGTGCAGGATCAGCCCCGCCCACCCGTTGGTGCGGCCCAACTCGGCGATGAGATCACCGACCAGCGCGGTGTGCACCGACCCGTCGCCGTCGACCACCAGCACCCGGCCGTCGCCGGGTTCGGACAGCACCGATTTGAGCAGCGCGTTGTCCTGGAAACAGCGCACCGTGGCGATCGGGCCGGCGAACGCGCTGCGGCCCCCGAACTGACGGAACTGGGTGTCGCAGCTGCGCACGTCGGGGCCGATGTCGTCGACGAGATCGGCGGTGGGCCGAAACGTGATCGCCACCGGCTCAGTCGTCGCTGCGCAGCACGCGGCGGATCAGCAGCAGCGCCAACAGACTGACCAGCGCGGCCACCGCCAGCGGAACCACCGGCGGCGAGGAGTCCGGCTGCGGGGCCGGTCGCGGCGCCGGAACCGGGTTGTTCGCGGTCTCCACGGTCTTCTTCGCCTGTGCTGCGGCCTGCTTGGCGCCGTCGACGACGTCGCGGGCCCCGTTGGCCTCGGCCGGGGCGGCCTTGGCGGCGGGGGCCTTCTTCGCCGGGGCCTTCTTGGCGGGGCTCTTCTTCGCCGCCTTCTTCGCCGGGGCCTTCTTGGCCGGGGTCTTCTTGGCGGGGGTCTTCTTCGCCGGCGGCGCCGTCTGCGACTCGGCCGGCGGGGGCGTCGGCTTGTCGGCGGGCGGGGGCGCCGGCTTGTCGACCGACGGCTCGGACGCCGGGTTGGGGGTCTCGTCAGGCCGATCCGGCGAGTCTGCCATGGGGCCGCTCCTTTGCAGTTGCTCGTCACGTACACCGGGAACGGTGACCATCATGCCAGCCCCGCCCGGGCCGGTGTCAGGTTCGTCGCCGCAACGACCACACCGCGGCCCCGCCGACCAGCACCACCGCCCCGACGATGAACGGCCAGGCCGGCAGGCCGTCGTCGGGACCCTGCGAGGTCAGCGCCGGTCCGGGGGTGCCGGTGCCCTCCTCGGTCAGCGTGAACTGCCACGACCCGGAGACCACGTGCCCGTCGGCGGAGGTGACCCGGTAGTGCACGGTGTAGTCGCCGGTGGGGCCCAGCGGACGCAGCCCGATGCTGACCACCGGACCGTCGACCTGCACGTCCCCGGTCGACCACAGGTGTTCGCCGTCGGGGCCGACCACGTTCATCGCCGCGAACGTGGTCTGCAGCTTCTCGTTGAACGTCGCACTCACCCGGTCCGGGCCGACGGTGAGCTGCGCGTCGCGGTCCGGGTCGGTGCCGATCAGCACCGCGTGCGCCGACGCCGCCCCGGCCAGACCCACCGCGCCGGCCAGCAGCGCGGCCAGCAGCAGCGCCGCCGCGCCGGCCCGGGCGCGCGCGGTCACGAACGCCGCCGGGCCACGGCCAGCGCCACGGCGGCCGCGGCCACCAACAGCCCGGCCCCGCCGAGCCAGCGGGCGGTGTTGTCCGAACCGTCGGTCTGCTCGGCGGCCGGGCCGGGCGCGGCCGCCACATCCACCGCGTGGTGGTCGTGGTGCGCCGGCGGGGGGCCCTCGGTCAGCGCCAGCGTCGGCACCGGGCGCTCGGGCTCGGAGCCGTCGGGCAGCGGCGGCTGATCCCAGGCCACCTGGGCGCCGTCGGCGTAGGTCTGCACGGCCGGGAAGGTGACGGTGTCGGTGTCGGGCAGGGCCACCGAGATCCGGAACAGCCCGAACTGGTCGGCCGGGATGCCCGCGTCGGGTTCGGCGGTCCAGGTCACCGCGTGCACCGTGCCGGCGGCGGCGTCGCGGTCGAGCACCGCGGTCCAGCCCGGCATCGTCTCGGTGCGCACCGCGGCCACATCCGGCAGGGTGATCGTCAGCCCGGTGGTCGCCGCGTCGGTCTCCGACTCGTTGGGCACCGCGAAGGTGACGGTGGCGTAGCCGCCGCGCACCGCGTTGTCGCTGCTGGCGGTGACGTGGGCGCCGGCCGGGGCGATCCCGGTCGTGGCGCCGAGTATCAGGGTGGCGCCCAGGGCGGCCAGGGCGCGGGTGGGGTGCAGCCGCATCATCGTGCTCCTAGCTGTCTCGAGGGTGGTCGTGGGGGTCGCGGTGGTGGTCAGTCCAGGCCGAGGCGGGCCAGCAGGTCGGCGTCGATGCCGTCGAGTTCGGCGGCGATCGCGGCGTGGGCGGTGCGGCGGCGTTGGGCGGGCATGTTCTGCGCCGCGGTGACCGCGGCCGCCAGGTCGGCCAGCCGGGCGGTCATCGCGGTGGTGAACTGTTTGGTCTCGGGGTCTTTCGGCCGGTTGTCCTGCACCGCCCGCAGCGTCTTCTCCGCACCGGCGATGCGGGCCGAGAGCTGCGCGCCGTGCCCGGCGTACTGACCGACCTGGGCCAGCGGGATCCCGAGCTGATCGGCGCGGCGCTCATCGAGCCAGCCCCGCGCGGCGGTCGCCGCGCGGTAGAGCACCGGGATCACCACCGGGGCCAGCAGCCGCGAGACGGTCAGCAGCCGCTTGATCCGGGTCGGGGAGAACACCCGGCCCTCCTGGGCGGCCTTGAGTTCGGTCTCGGCGGCCTTCTGCACCGCCCGGTCGCTGTCCCGCTGCGCCTTCAGCTGCGCCTTGAGGGCCTTGGCGTCGGCGCGCTGCGTGGACTTGAACCGGCGGGCCTCGTTCTTGGCGGCCAGCTTGGCTTCCAGTTTGGCGCGCGCCTTGACCGCGCGCGCCTCGGCGCGGCGCTCGGCGCGGGTTTTGCGCTTACGGAACAGACCCATTCGCGGCCGCCTCCCGGTCTCTCGATCGCTTCCGCCAACCCTAACGGGCCGTTGCCCGCCGGCGGCGGGCACGGCGCTCAACGGTCGAGATCCTCGCGGCGGCGCAGTTCACGCGCGCGGTCCAGCAGCTCCTGCTGGGCCTGCGGGGACAAGCCGTTGGACAGGGCGGCCAGCCGGCGGGCGCCGTCGTTGCGCAGGTCGGCCAGCGCACACAACTCGGCGTCCAGCGACCGGTAGTAGTTGTCGTCGGTGAAAAACGCCGGCTTGATCCGGAAGAAGTTGGCCAGCGCGGTGATGGTGGCCCCCGACGGATTGGTCCGGTTCCCCGAGCGCAGCTGCGACAGGTACGGCGCCGACATCGTGACCCCTTCGGCCTTGAGCGCGGCGATCACCTCCGCCGAGGTGTGCGGGCCGCGGCCGGGCGGATACACCGTGTCGAACAGGCGGTTCAGGCGAGCAGCGAACGACGTGCTCATCGGGGAGACCTCCCAGGGGCCCGAATAAGGGTGAACGAATTGATCCAAATCTTTGCTGATCATCGTAGCGAGGCGGATGCTCACAGCCAAGGGCGAAGTTTGCAGAAGTTAGCAGCGTAATCCACGAGGCCCACCATAGCTGTACTTATGGTGCTGCGGGTGGGTGAGTCGCCAATATTTACTGGCAAAACGCCGCACCGATTCCGCCGCCCGGTGTGGTGCCGGGCACCCGGGTGCTCGCCGGGTTCGGGCGGTGGGCAAGCACTGGCGCCCCGCGAAATCGATGTCTGAGTGATTTTTGAGTTTGCTGCCAATTGTGCTCCGACCGGTCGCCTACCGGTGGTCGCCCGCCCCGGCGGCCGCGCCGGTCGGTCCGGCGCGCACCCGCCGGCGCCGCCCCGCGCGCCGCGCCGCGACCACCGCGCTGACCGCCGCCGTCGCGACGGTGGCGGTCAGCGCGCCGAGCACCAGCGGGGTCGGCGCGTCCAGGGCGCGCGCGGTCAACATCCAGACGCCGAACAGCAGGAACAGCAGGCTGGCCAGCACGTGCAGCAGCCGTTCGGGCAGCCGGCGGTGCAGCACCCGGCCCACCACGATCGCCACGGCGTCGGCGGCCACCATGCCCACCGTCGCGCCGACCCACACCCCCGCCCAGTCGTGGTCGCTGGCCAGCGCCACCGTCGCCAGCATGGTCTTGTCGCCGAGTTCGGCGAGCAGAAACGACGAGACCACCGCGAACCAGGCGAACCGGGGTTCGCGCACCGTCGGGGCGTCCTCGGGGCGCGACTCGCCCTCGCGCCACGTCCAGGCGGCGAAGGCGAAGAACGCCACCGCGGCGGCCACCGCGATCGGCCGCTGCGGCAGGGTGGCCCCGAGGAAGTGGCCGACGGTCACCGAGACGCCGTGCACGCCGAGCGCGGCGACCCCGACCCCGCTCAACACCACCCACCAGCGGTGCCGCAGGGCATAGGTCAACGTGATCAACTGGGATTTGTCGCCGAGTTCGGCGAGGAACACCACACCGAGGCTGACCAGGATCGCGGTGAGCATGGCTGCGACCCTCCGAGATCGGGGCCCGGCGGCGCCGTCGGCGCCCGACGGTCTCGCCCACCGGACGCGGGCCGGGCGTCACGACCGGTGCGTCGACCCGACCGGTGGGCTCGTGGCCCTTCGCTGACCACCCCAGGCTAACGGGTGACCGCGTCGCCGGCCAGCGCACCGGCGAGTTCGGCTCGCCGCAACCGAGATTATGGGCAGCGTCGAAATCGCTTGCCGCACGGCCTGATTCACGGCGTCGGCGACCGGGGCGCCCCGCCGCACGCCCCACGACGACAGCGACGCGGGCCCCGACGGCTCGGGGCCCGCGCCGCTGTCGTCGCCGCGGTCAGCCGGTGATCAGCCCACCGGCCTTGGAGGTGGCGTTGGCGAACCGCGCCTGCACGTCGGCCCAGTTCACCACGTTCCAGAACGCCTTGACGTAGTCGGCCTTGACGTTTTTGTACTGCAGGTAGAAGGCGTGCTCCCACATGTCGACCTGCAGCAGCGGGATGATGCCCAGCGGCACGTTGGCCTGCTGGTCGTAGAGCTGGAAGGTCAGCAGCCGGCTGCCGAGGGTGTCGTAGCCGAGCACCGCCCAGCCCGACCCCTGCAGCCCGTTGGCGGCGGCGGTGAACTGCGCCCGGAACTTGTCGAACGAGCCGAAGGCGTCGTCGAGGGCGGCGGCCAGCTCGCCGGTGGGTTTGTCGCCGCCGTTGGGGGAGAGGTTCTTCCACCAGATGGTGTGGTTGACGTGCCCGCCGAGGTGGAAGGCCAGGTTCTTCTCGTTCAAGAAGATCGCCGAGTGGTCGTCGTTGGCGCGCGCCTGTTCGAGGGCGGCCAGCGCCGAGTTGGCGCCCTTGACGTAGGCGGCGTGGTGCTTGCTGTGGTGCAGCTCGTTGATCTGTCCGGAGATGTGCGGCTCCAAAGCGCCGTAGTCGTAGTCCAGATCGGGCAGGGTGTATTCAGCCACGAGATTCCTTCCGTCGGTTAACACAGGGCTGGATCAATTCCTGGTGCGCACGCTCACACCGTGGCGCGTTTTCCAGCCTAGTCAACACCGTTGCGCTTGGGCAGGCGCGGCGGCGATCGTCGCGCCAGCCCCGGGGCGGGCCCGGGGACTCTAGAGCAACACCACGAGGGTGAGCATGACCAGCAGCCCGAGGGCGATGATCCCGGCGCGCACCCCGGCGAGCACGTAGGAGCGGTTGCAGGCGGCCGGGTCCGCTGACCCCGCCCCGGCGCGGCCGGGCTGCGGCCCGATCGGTGCGGTCTCCCTCATCACCACGTCCTGACCTCGATGTTCACCACGTCCCCCGTGAATTGGCTCACAAAAACACTGTGATGGTCATCATAGCCAGACGCCGGCGTTCTAGCGAAATCGCGGTGTCGGCACCGGCGCGGTCGTTTGCCGGGCTACCGATTTCGCTCGCCCGGCGGCACGCCGGGCGACATGCCGGCGCCGGGTCCGGCGTGTTGTCCACAGCGCCGGGCCGCCGGAGGGGCTGTGAGCGCGGCTATCGGAGCGAACCGACCCCGGCGTGCCTGTGGATAAACCTGTGGAAACTGTGGATACCGGAAAGTAGCTGTCGCTGCGGGTGCGGCCGCCGCGGCCCGCCGTCGCGGCGCCGCCGGGCAACGGCCGTTACCCTGATGCGGTGATCCAGCGGTGCTCTCAATGCGGTACCCGGTGGAACGTGCGCGACCGCCAGCGCCAGTGGTGCCCGCACTGCCGCGGTGCCCTGCTGGCGCCGCAGGCCCCCCCGGCGCCCCCGCCGGCGCCGGCGGGACGGCTGCCGGCGGGCTTGCGGTGGATCGCGGTGCGTCCCGGCGCCCCGCCGCCACGCGGGCCCCGGCGGCCCCCGCTGGGGCCGACCCCGCGCTACACGGTGATTCCGCGCTGGGGTCTCGACGACCGGCGCCGGCCCGGCGGCGCCGAGCAGGGGCGCGCTCCGGCCGCGGCGTCGCTGTGGTCGAGGCTGACCGACCCGACCGGCATCACCGATGCGACGCTGCGGACATGGGTGCGCGCCGCGGCGATCACCGTGGGTATCGCCGCGTTCGCCTACGCCGTGGAGTATCTGCTGCTGATCGTCAACCGCGGCCACCTGCTGCACCCGGTGGTCGCGGTGGCCGGGGTGGCGTTCGCGGTGCTGGCCGGGGCGGCCGCGCTGGTCGCGGTGGTCGGCACCGCGGTGGCGTCGACGCAGTGGCTGATCGCGCGCCGGCGGGCCGCGTTCGCCGCCGCCGGCCGGCCGGAGACCCGCGGCGCCGCCGCGCTGTGGTGGGGCTGTCTGACCCCGGTGCTCAACGTCGTCTGGGCGCCGGTGTTCGTCATCGAGCTGGCCCGGGTTGAGGGGCGCCAACGGCGGCTGCGCCTGCCGATCCGGCGCTGGTGGATCGCCTGGGCGGTGACCACGGTCGCGGTGCTGTTCGCCACCGCCACCCGGTGGGTCCGCGACGCGCAGGGGATCGCCAACAACATCCAGGCGATGGTGGTGACCTATCTGCTGGCCCTGCTCACCCTGTGGCTGCTGGCCCGCGTGCACGCCGGGTTCGGCGCCGCACCCGCCGCCCGGCCGGCACACCGGTGGGTGGTCGTCGACCCCGCCGGGGAGCCCGACCCCGCCGCCCACCCGCGCGAAACCCTTGAGCCGGCCGGAAGCGAACCGGCAGCATAGGAGGCATGGGCATGGGCGGCGGGCACCCCGATACGCACCCCTATGTGGTGGCCCACCGCGGTGCCTCGGTCGAGCGCCCCGAGCACACCCTGGCGGCCTACGACCTGGCCCTGCAGCAGGGGGCCGACGGCGTCGAATGCGATGTGCGGCTGACCCGCGACGGCCACCTGGTCTGCGTGCACGATCGCCGGGTGGACCGCACGTCCAACGGCGTCGGCCCGGTCAGCACGATGACGCTGGCGCAGCTGCGCGCCCTCGACTACGGGGTGCACCACGGCGGGCACCGGCCGGGGCCGCCACACCGGGCCTCGGAGCTGCTGACCCTCGACGCGTTGCTCGCGTTGGTGCTCGACTGGCGCCGGCCGGTGAAGATCTTCATCGAGACCAAGCACCCGGTGCGCTACGGCGCCCAGGTGGAGAGCCGGTTGCTGGCCCTGCTGCGCCGGTTCGGCATCGCCACCCCCGCCTCGGCCGACCACTCCCGTGCGGTGGTGATGTCGTTCTCGGCGGCCGCACTGTGGCGGGTGCGCCGCGCGGCGCCGCTGCTGCCCACCGTGCTGCTGGGCAAGTCCACCCGCACCCTCGGCGGCGGGACGGCCACCACGGTCGGGGCGACGGCGATCGGGCCGTCGATCGCGGCGCTGCGCGCCCACCCGCAGCTGGTGGACCGGGCCGCCGCCCAGGGCCGGGCCCTGTACTGCTGGACCGTCGACCGGGTCGACGACGCCCGCTTCTGCCGCGACGTCGGGGTGGCGTGGCTGGCCACCCACCATCCGGCACGGGTGAAGGCCTGGCTGCGCGAGCAGGCGCCGGCCGGCGGTTAGAGCCGCCCGCCGGCCACCCGCGGGGCGCCGGGCTCGGCCTGCGTCGAGCCCATCTCGCGGGCGAGGAAGGTCTCGAGCTCGAACAGGTTGCTGCCGGCGCGGTCGGCGACGTTGAGCAGGGTGGTCATCTGCGCGACCTCCTCGACCTGCTCCTTGAGGAACCACTGCATGAACTGTTCGCCGAGGTGGTCGCCCTCGTCGCGGGCCACCGCGGCCAGCCGGGAGACCTGCTCGGTGACGGTGCGTTCGGAATCCAGCGCCAGGGCCACCGCCTCGCGCGCGGTGGCGAACTCGTTGCGCACCGTGTCGGTGCCCGGGATCTCCACCGGGGCGCCGCGGTCGAGCAGGTAGCGCACCAGCATCAGGGCGTGGTTGCGTTCCTCCACCGCCTGGCCGTAGAAGTATTTCGCCAATTGCGGAAGATCGGATCCGTCGAAATAAACGGCAATGGCAACATATTGCTGTGCGGCAGTGAATTCATTACGGATCTGCTCTTGCAGAAGGGCGTGGAATTTCGTCTTGTGGCTATCGATATCGCTCATGAGAGCAAGGATAGCCCAGGTAGAACGGCCCGTCATCCCAGGTAAGGCTTGCTCAGGCAAGCGTTACCTAAATAAAGTAAGCCTGCCTTTTGTTGAATTAGATCAACGATCAGAAATTTGCCATCAGGACTAATTACCGGGTTGTCGCACGCCGGGTGGCGCGCTGGGAAATGGTCTCACGGTTGGCTGTCGGCGACCGCGGCGGGCACCGGCGCACCGGTGCGCAGCGCCTCGAACAGGGCGGCGGCCGCGTCGTGGTCCCACAGCACCACCGCGCCGGCGTCGCTCTGGCCGAACTCCCCGATCGGCACCGTCACGTCGGTGCTGCCGCCGTGCAGGGCCCAGGCCAGCCGGGCCAGATCCCAGATCCGGTCCCCGTCGTCGACGGTCAGGGCGTCCAATGCGGCCGGCGGCGCCGTCACCCAGCGCACCGGGTTGAGCCAGACCGTCGGGCTGGTCAGCCGGTGCAGCAGCGCGGTGAGGAACATCCGCTGGTCGACCATGCGGTCCAGATCCGCCCGCGGCGTCGCCCGGGTGCGCACATAGCCCAGCGCGGTGGCCCCGTCGAGGCGCTGACAGCCGGCCGGCAGCTGCAGTCCGGCCAGGGGGTCGTCGATCGGGTCGGGCAGGCACAGATCGACCCCGCCGAGCGCGTCGACCAGGTCGGCGAACCCGCCGAACCCGATCTCGGCGTAGTGGTCGACGCGCAGGCCGGTGGCCTGCTCGACGGTGCGGACCAGCAGCGGGGCCCCGCCCAGGCCGTAGGCGGCGTTGAGCTTGTCGGTGCCGTAGCCGGGGATCGGCAGGTAGGAGTCGCGGGGCAGCGAGACCACCGTGGTGGCGGTGGACGACCCCGGCCGGGGCAGGTGCACCAGCAGCACGGTGTCGGTGCGTCCGTCGCCGATGTCGCCGCCGGTGGCCAGGTCGGCCTGCCGGTCCTCGGTGAGGTCGCGGCGGCTGTCCGAGCCGACCAGCAGCCAGGTGGTGCCGCTGCCGGTGGCCGGGCGTTGCGGGTAGGCGACCAGCGCGGTCTGCCGCTGCAATCCGCGGTCGGCCCAGACCGTCGCGCCGATGAGGCCGGCGGCCAGCACCAACACCACCAGCACCGCCGCCCCGGCGATGCGCCGGGGCCAGCGCCGACGCCGCCCCACCGGCCGCGGCGGGCGCGGGGGTCGCGGTGGCTGTGGGGGTCGCGGGGGTGGCGCGGCGGGTGTCCGCGGCGCCCGCCACGGCTGCGGTGGCGGGGGGCGCCGCGGGGCCGGGGGCGGGCCCGGGCCGCGCACGTAGCGCGGGTCTGCTGGCCGCTTGCCGCTCACCCGGATAATCTACGGCAATCGGCGGGGATCTACCCGCCGAGCCAGCCCAGCCGGTCGGCCAGCAGCGCCCAGCCGGCGAAGGCCACCGTGTCGATGAGCCCGTGGGCGAGCACCAACGGCCACAGCCGTCCGGTGCGCTGCCAGGCGTAGCCGAACACCGCCCCCATCACGACGTTGCCCAGCCCCGCGCCGAACCCCTGGTAGAGGTGATAGCCGCCGCGCAGCAGGCTCGAGGCGGCCAACGCGACCGGCGCGCGCAGGCGCAGTTGCCGCAGCCGGGTCAGCAGGTAGCCGACCACGACCACCTCCTCGGCCCATCCGTTGGCGAAGGCGAGCACGGTCAGCATCGGCAGCCGCCACCAGGTGTCGTCGAGTCCGGACGGCACGACGGTGGCGTTGACCCCGAGCGCGCGGGCCCCGACGTAGAGGCCCAGCCCGGGCAGGCCGACGAGCGCGGCGAGCCCGACGCCGCCGAGCAGGTCGGGGCGCCAGCGCGGCCGGCCCAGCCCGACGCGGGCCGGGCTCATCCCGCCGCGCCACAGCAGATACAGCGCCAACGCGCCCCAGGCGGCCAGTTGCAGCGCCACCGCGAGGTTCAGCCCGAGGTCGATCAGGGCGAAGCGGGACCGCTGCGGGTTCAGCGGGACCGTCTGCGACGACAGGTCGCGCGCCACCGCGTCGGCGAGCGAGAGCACCGCGGTCAGCGCGGCGCAGCCGAAGGTCACCGCGAGCACCAGAACCAGTTCCAGGCGCAGGGTGCGCGGCGACGCCGGCCCGAACTGCTCTGCGGTCACCGGCTCACGGTAGCCAACCGGGTGCGGCGCCGGTCAGGGCGTGCCGCGGCGGGCGCGCAGCCCGTTGACGAACGGGCAACCCAGCAGCACCCGCAGCGCCTGGCTGAGGGTGCGCGGGTCGTCGGCCGGCCGGTGGAACGGCAGCCGGATGTCGTGATCGCCGTCGGCGTCCTCGATCCGCAGCGAGACCCCGTAGCGGTCCAGGGCCAGCGGGCGCACCGCGCCGCGGCGCCACCGCGGTGGCAGCCGGGAGGCCAGCCGGGCCACCATCTCCGGGTGGGCCGCGTCGAGGTGGCGCAGCCAGTGCGGCTCCATCGCGCAGAACGGGTCGGGGGCGGCGGCCACCACCGTGGCGACGTCGACCGACTCCGCGCCGGAGGCGTCGGCGACGACCACCGAGGCGGTCTCCAGCCGCATCAGGGTGTGCTCGGCGTCGGGACCGGACCGCGGGGTCGCCACGGTCAGCAGCGCCGGGCGGGGGTCGGCGCTGGCGATCCGGTCGAGCAGCGCCGGCACCTCGGCGGGGGCGACCGCGGCGAGCTGCCCGCGCACCCACACCAGCGAACGCACCGGCTTGCGCAGCGGCAACGCCGCCTGATCGGTGAGTTCGAGCATGGCCGGCACCCCGGTGGGCACGGTGGCGCCGGCGGGCACCGCCACCGCGAACGTGCCGTCGTCGAGCAGATGCTGCACCGGTGTGGTGAGCGGGGCCTGCCCGTCGACGGCGAGGAGCGCCTGTCCGGCCCGCAGACAGACGCTGCGGATCCGCTCGGCGGTGGTCGGCGTGGGCGCGTCGGTGCGTATCATCGGTCCCCTTCGGTAGCTAAGGTAAGCCTAACTTAATTCGACGGCGGCGTCGGCGCAAGCCCCCCGGGCGGTCCGGCGGCCCGGACCGGGGCCACGCGTTAGCCTCTGGTGATGGCAGCCATCGCCTACCTGGGGCCGCAGGGGACGTTCACCGACGCGGCGCTGCAGCGGTTGGCCGCCGCCGACCTGATTCCCCCCCGGGGCGCCGCGGTGGAGCCGATCCCGGTGGAGACCGCGCCGGCGGCCCTGCAGGCGGTGCGCGCCGGTGACGCCGACTACGCCTGCGTGCCGATCGAGAGCTCCCTGGAGGGCTCGATCACCCCCACGCTCGACGGGCTGGCCGTCGGGGCGCCGCTGCAGATCTTCGCCGAGACCACCTTGCAGGTGGCGTTCAGCGTCGCGGTGGCCCCGGGCCGCGAGGCCGCCGCGGTGGCCACGATCGCCGCCCACCCGGTCGCCGCCGCGCAGGTGCGGCGCTGGCTGGCCGCCGAACTGCCCGACGCGCGGATCCTGCCGGCGCACTCCAACGCCGCGGCCGCCGCGCAGGTCGCCGACGGCCAGGCCGACGCCGCGGTGAGCACCGCGCTGGCGGCGGCCCGCTACGGGCTGGCGACGCTGGCCGAGGGGGTGATCGACGAGGCGACCGCCCGGACCCGGTTCGTGCTGGCCGGCCCGCCGGGCCCGCCGCCGCCGCGCACCGGCGCCGACCGCACCTCGGTGGTGCTGCGCCTGGTCAACCGCCCCGGTGCGCTGGTGGCGGCGCTCGCCGAGTTCGCCGACCGCGGGATCGACCTGTCGCGCATCGAATCCCGGCCCACCCGCACCGAGCTGGGCACCTACCGGTTCTTCCTCGACTGCGCCGGGCACCTCGACGACACCGCGGTGGCGGCGGCGCTGCAGGCACTGCAGACCGGGGCGAACCGCTGTGCGGAGCTGCGCTACCTGGGCTCCTGGCCGGTCGGCGAGCCCGGCGACGGGCCGCGATCGTGACCGGGCGGCTGGTGCTGGTGCGCCACGGGCAGTCGGTCGGCAACGTCGAGCGCCGTCTGGACACCCGCCCGCCGGGCACCGCGCTGACCCCGCTCGGCCGCGAGCAGGCCCGCGCGTTCGCCGCCGCCGGCCCGCTGCGCCCCGGCCTGCTGGCCCACTCGGTGGCGACCCGCGCCGCGCAGACCGCCGAGGAGATCGCCGGGTCGCTGGCGCTGGCGCCGCAGGCCATCCCCGGGGTCCACGAGGTGCAGGTCGGCGATCTCGAAGACCGCCGCGACGACGACGCGTTCGCCGAGTTCGCCGCCACCTATGAGCGCTGGCACCACGGCGACTGGGAGGCCGCGCTGCCCGGCGGGGAGAGCGCCACCGACGTGCTGGACCGGTATCTGCCGGCGGTCGGCGAGCTGCGGGCACGCTACCTCGACGACCACGACTGGGGCGCCGACGTCGTGGTGGTCAGCCACGGCGCGGCGATCCGGCTGGTGGCCGCCGTGCTCGGCGGGGTGGGCGCCGGTTTCGCCCTCGACCACCACCTGGGCAACGCCGAGGCGGTGGTGCTCGCGCCGATCACCGACGGGCGGTGGAGCTGCGTGCAGTGGGGCACCCTGGCCCCGCCGTTCGGGCCCGGCCCCGAGGCCGACCCGGTCGCCGACGTCGTCGAGCGCGGCGCCGACCCGATGGGCTAAGCCGACCGGCTCAGCCGACCCCGGCCGCGCACCCGCACGCCAACTGCGCACACTCCAGCAGCAGCGGGTGCCGGGCGCCGTCGTGGTCGACGCAGCCCTCGGCGGTGCATTCGGTGGGGCGCAGCAGATGGTCGATGACGGTGCCGTGGCAGTGGTCCAGGCCCGCCGCGCAGGCTCGGCAGCCGATGCTCATGGCTCGTTTCTAGCACCCGGTGCCGACACCGTGGGCGCGCAGCGCCCGATCAGCCCCAGCCGAGTTCGTGCAGGCGCTCGTCGTCGATCCCGAAGTGGTGGGCGATCTCGTGGATCACCGTGATCGCCACCTCGTCGACCACCTGCTGTTCGCTGGAGCAGACCTCCAACAGCGCCTCCCGGTAGATGGTGATCGCGTCGGGCAGCGACCCGGCGTAGCTGGAGTCCCGCTCGGTCAGCGCCACCCCCTCGTACAGGCCGAGCAGATCCGGTTCGTCGGGGTGGCGGTCGGCGACGAGCACCACCACGTTGTCCAGCGCGGCGGCCAGCCGGGCGGGGATCAGATCCAGCGCGTCGGCGACCAGGACCTCGAACCGCTGCGGATCCATCGACACCGGCACGGCTACCCTGACGGCAGCGGCAGCAGGTCGAGGCGTTCCTCGGGGATGTCCGGCGGCGGGACCGGGGGCTGGCCGTTGATGAGCAGCTCACCCTTGGCGCTGCCCAGCAGGGTGGCCCAGCCGCCGTTGCCCAGCGTCATCCCGACGCTGCAGGCGAGCTGGCGGCTGCCGGCCACCCAGCTCGGCAGCGAGATGGTGCTGTAGCTCAACGTCAACGTGGTCTCCCGCAGCGTCACCGGCGCCAGGTAGTCCGCGGTCGCGCTGGTGCAGACCTCCTTGATGTAGCCGTCCTGGTCGGCCTCCGACGGCAGCACCTCGGGGAACCGCTCGGCGAGGTTGACCGTGCCGGTCACCTCCATCGCGTGCGGGGTGGCGCAGTCGACCGGCACGTCGGTGGGCTGGTTGGTGTCGGCGTCGATGCCCAGGCAGGTGCCGGGCGGGAACACCTTCGACTGGTCCTGCTCGTCGACCGCCCCCACCGTCAGCGCCTGGGTGTCCCCGGGGCCGGGCAGTTGCAGCCCGCAGAGCATGCGCCGCTCGCCGGCGTGCCGCCAGGTCTTGTCGCCGGACCACAGCATGCCGATGGTGTAGCGGCCGTTGGGGTCGAAGCGCGGCCCCAGGTAGCGGTCCACCGCCCGTTCGCACTGCTCCTTGCCGATCTCCTCCAGTCGCGCCGGCGACGGGGCGTCGGCGTCGGGGCCGTACTCCGCGCCGGGGAAGGTGCGCAGGTCGACCGCCTCGCTCACCTCGAACCGGTGTTCGGCGGCGCAGTCGACGACGGTGATCGCCTGCGGATCATCCTCGGGCCAGGTCAGACAGTCCCCGGCGGCGGCCTGGGTGAACGCGTCGTTGCCGCGCGCGGCGGCCGCCGGCTCGGAGTCGGTGTTGAGGTAGCCGAGCAGCTCACTGCTGTCCTCGACGACCGGGATCGCGGTGATCACCCCCGCGATCAAAAGCCCGCCCAGCGCGGTGAGCAGAAGCCCGCGGCGCGCCGCGCGCGAGGTGCGCCCGGGCAAGCGCAGCCGGCCGGCCCACCGGCGGCGGGGCCGGTCGGCGGCGGGCGCGGTGTCGTCGTCGCCGGTCGCGTCGTCGAGCGGCTCGGACTCCTCGGACTCCTGGGACATCGCGGTCCATTCTGACAGGCGCCCCGGCCGCCCCGCCCGGCAGTCGGGCGGAAACGTAGTGTTCAGGCCGTGATCGACCTGAGAGTGCTGCGCGAAGACCCCGATGTTGTCCGCCGTTCCCAGATCAGCCGCGGCGCCGACCCGGCCCTGGTGGACGCGCTGCTGGCCGCCGACGCCGAGCGCCGCGCGGCGATCGCCGCAGCCGACGGGCTGCGCGCCGACCAGAAGGCCGCCAGCCGCAAGGTCGGCGCCGCCGGCGCCGCGGAGCGCCCCGCCCTGCTGGCCCGGGCCAAAGAGCTGGCCGAGCAGGTCAAGGCCGCCGAATCCGAGCAGGCCCGCGCCGAGGAGGCGCTCGACGCGGCGCACCGGGCGATCGCCAACGTGATCGTCGACGGGGTGCCCGCCGGCGGGGAGGACGACTTCGCCCTGCTCGACGTGGTCGGGACCCCGCCCGTCCTCGACGCGCCGCGCGATCACCTCGAACTCGGCGAGCGTCTCGGGCTGATCGACATGGCCCGCGGGGCGAAGGTCTCCGGCGCGCGGTTCTACTTCTTGACCGGCCGCGGTGCGCTGCTGCAGCTGGGGCTGCTGCAGCTGGCGGTGCGTCTGGCGGTCGACAACGGGTTCACCCCGATGATCCCGCCGGTGCTGGTGCGCCCCGAGATCATGTCGGGCACCGGGTTTTTGGGCGCCCACGCCGAGGAGGTCTACCGGCTGGAGGCCGACGACCTCTACCTAGTCGGCACCTCGGAGGTGCCGCTGGCGGGCTATCACGCCGAGGAGATCCTCGATCTGTCCGACGGTCCGCTGCGTTACGCCGGCTGGTCGTCGTGTTTCCGCCGGGAGGCCGGCAGCCACGGCCGCGACACCCGCGGCATCATCCGGGTGCACCAGTTCGACAAGGTCGAGGCGTTCGTCTACTGCGCCCCCGCCGACGCCGCCGACGAGCACCAGCGGCTGCTGGGCTGGCAGCGCCAGATGCTCGCCGCCGTCGAGGTGCCCTACCGGGTGATCGACGTGGCCGCCGGTGATCTGGGCGACTCGGCGGCGCGCAAGTTCGACTGCGAGGCCTGGGTGCCGACCCAGGGCGCCTACCGGGAGCTGACGTCGACCTCGAACTGCACCACGTTCCAGGCCCGCCGGCTGGCCACCCGCTACCGCGACGCCACCGGCCGACCGCAGATCGCCGCCACCCTCAACGGCACCCTGGCCACCACCCGCTGGCTGGTCGCGATCTTGGAGAACCACCAGCTGCCCGACGGCAGCGTGCGGGTGCCGGCCGCGCTGGTGCCCGCCGTGGGCACCGAGGTGCTCACCCCGGCGTAGCCGCCGTACCGGCCGGTCAGCCGGCCAGCAGCTCCTCGAGCAGCGCCACGAACTCGCCCGGGCGCGCCGGGGTGCACGCCGGCGCCGGCCAGGTGTCGGCCACCTCGAAGGTGACCAGCGTCGAACGCAGCGGCCGGGAGGGGTCCAGCGGCAGCCAGCGACGCAGATCCGACGTGCCCCAGATCCGCCAGCGGTGGACGAACATCCCCAGGGATTGTGTTCGATAGCCGCGAATCGCGTGCAGCGGAATGATTTTCGACGTCCCGGAAGGAAAATGATACCGGCGCAATGTGATCGCCTCCCGATCCAGCTGGATCAGGCCGTCGTCGTAGCGGGATGCGGCGGTGCTCACAGCTTGGCGCATCGCAGTTCGTGCCCGCGTGCGGTCAGGCATCGACCGGTGGTCAGATCCCACTTCCAGCCGTGCTGGTTGCAGGTCAGCGTCGTGCCCTCGACCACGCCGAACTTCGACAGGTCCGCCTTCATGTGCGGGCACCGGCGTTGGATCTCGTAGCCGCCCAACTCGATCGTGGCCGAGTCGTCGTGGGCTTCGCCGAACCAGCCGTCGGCGTAGACGATCCGATCCTCGGTGAGGCATTTGAAGAACGTGTACAGGTATTCGTTGTAGCCGCCGACACGCCACGCGGTGAACCGGGTGGACAGGAAGATGGTGTTGACCCAGTCGGGTTCGTTGTCGCGCAGCACCGTGCGCACCAGTTCCGGTGCGATCGCGAACCCGTACCGGAATTTCTCGCCGGGATCGGGGTTGCGCACCGAGCGGTTCGGGAAGTCGACCACCACGGTCTCGTCGCCCAGCACCAGTTCCACCGGGTAGCCGACCCCGTCACAGATCTGGTCGCTCTTTTTCATCAGCGGCTCGAACAACGCCCGCAGCGGCGTCACCAGCGGCTGCCCGGTCGCCGGGGCCCACGACGCCTTCTCCGCGGCGAGTACCGGGGCCATGCGCTCGGCGTAGGCGGCGATGTAGTCGGCCTTGCCGGTGGTGAAGACCGCCTCCACCTCGGCGGTGGGAAGCGGGTGGGACAGCCCCGAGAGTTCTCGTCCCCGGAAGTCGGCGACCGAGCCGGGGATCATGAGCAGCCCGCGATCGTGGCCGTGGCGGCGCATCTGGTCGAGGAAGACCATCTGGTCGGGGAAGATGTTGGCCGGGTCGCCGTGATCGTCGTTGAGGTGACGCAGGTCGGGGTCCAAAAAGCAGGGCGGGCCCGCGGACGGGACCACCCAGGTGGCGCCGACATGGGCGATGTACTGGCGGGCGCGATCCATCTGACGCTGCCGCTTCTGGGTGCCGAACGCCGCCTTGGCCCGCGCCGGCATGTCGTAGACCATCGGGTACCAGATCGCCCCGGAGTACTGCAGCAGGTGCACGTCGATGTGGTCGAACGCGGTGAGCACGTCGAGGTCCACCGGGCGGGAGTCGTTCATGTTGAACACGGTGGTCTGCCCGTCGGTGACCACCAGCCCGGAGTCGCCGATCGGGCCGTCGGCCGGCGCCCGCAGCGCGACGATCATGATGTCGAGTTCGCCCTTGGGTCCGCTGATCGTCTGGCGCACCGAATCGATGGTCGCGACGAACCGGTGAAACCCCAGCGCGGTCAGCTCGTCGCGCAGGTCGGGCACCGGGTAGTCCGGCAAAAGCACCACCGCGTCGGTGCTGACGTGGTCACGCAGGTGCCGCGGGTCGAAATGGTCGTGGTGCAGATGCGAGATGTAGAGGTAGTCGCAGTCGCCGAGGCTGTCCCAGTCCAGCCCGCTGTTGTCCGGGAACGGGAACCAGGACCCGAAGTAGGCCGGGTTGACCCACGGGTCGCACAGAATGCTGCCCGCGGCGGTGTCGATCCGAAAACCCGCGTGTCCGACGCTGGTGACCTGCACGAAAACCTCTCTCGCCCGCTCGGGTCTGCCGGTGGCGCCGGTGGGCGCACCGGGCCGGGACCCGTCGTCGAGCTTAACGGCCGATCACACCCCGGCGCGCGCGCCGGTGGGCGCCGCCCGCCGGGCGGCGGCGCCGATTAGGCTGAGCGGCGTGGAGCCGGTTTACGGGACGATCATTCAGTGTGCGCGCCTGGCGTGGCGGCTGCAGGGGTTGACCTTCACGGTCAGCGGCGTGGAGAACCTGCCGCAAACCGGTGGGGCGGTGGTGGCGATCAACCACACCAGTTACTTCGACTTCACCTTCGCCGGGCTGCCGGCCTACCGGCAGGGCCTCGGCCGCAAGGTGCGGTTCATGGCCAAGCAGGAGATCTTCGACCACCGAATCGGCGGGCCGCTGATGCGCGGCTGCCGACACATCCCGGTCGACCGGGGCAGCGGGGCGGCGTCGTTCCAGCTGGCGGTGCAGTACCTGCGCGCCGGGGAGCTGGTCGGGGTG
>Ga0209487_1001002_pt1 | contig 24426 bp, 24 predicted proteins | sample Poulit2012_FD_187524 | JGI IMG/M metagenome (GOLD analysis project Ga0209487, IMG submission 187524) | Agricultural soil microbial communities from Georgia to study Nitrogen management - Poultry litter 2012 (SPAdes) (version 2) | ecosystem: Environmental > Terrestrial > Soil > Agricultural land...
ATTTTCTTGTCGGCTGGAGCTAATTGAGCAGTTGCCGCACAGATCACGCCACCCGGATCGAGCAGCTGCGCCCGAATGTGGTCTTCGGTGAGATCGACTTGAAACCCCGGGATGGATTCGAGTTTGTCGAGGGTGCCACCGGTGTGGCCCAAGCCGCGTCCGGACAGTTGGGGCACCGCTACCCCGTAGGAGGCGACGAGCGGAGTCAGCGGCAGGGTAATTTTGTCACCCACTCCCCCGGTCGAGTGTTTATCGGCGGTGGGCTTGCCCAGTGACGAGAAATCTAGTGTAGTGCCCGAGTTCAACATCGCTGTCGTTAGAGCGAACAGCTCCTCGTCGTTCAAGCCTTGGAAGTAGATCGCCATGGCCAACGCCGCGAATTGCTCATCAGAAACATCGCCTGCGGTATACGCATTGACCATCCAGGTGAGTTGTTCACCGGTCAGCGGTGTCCCGTTGCGTTTGGCGGTAATGACGTCTACTGCGGTGTGCATGATTATTCCTGGAGATTGTGGGGTCCAAAGGCGTCCGGCAGTAGCTCTGAAAGCGTTGCCGGTCCGTTAGCGGTGGCGATCGACAGTGTGGGAGCAGCGTGTTCGTACAGCAGCTGACGGCAGCGGCCGCACGGTGTGATGTAGTCACCGTTGGCATTGATGCATACCAGGTGAGTCAACGGTTTGCCGTCGGCCATGCGCCAGGCTGCGAGCATCGAGCCTTCAGCGCACTGGGTCAGCCCGTACGAGGCGTTTTCAATATTGATGCCGGTGTGGATCATACCCAGGTCATCGAGTGCGGCAGCCGCAACCGGATAGTCCGAGTAGGGCGCATAGGCCCGCGGCAGGGCAGCTTGTGCGGCAGCGTGCAGTCGGCGGTATTCTTCCTGCATATCAGGCGGCCCCTACTAGAGCCCGCAGGGCGGCTTGGGTAAAGATCCGAATACCCACACCGATTGCGCGTTCATCCGGGTTATAGTCGCCCTGGTGCAGGTCAAAGGTGGGGCCCTCTGGGGTTCGGGTGCCGAGCCGGAACATGGCACCCGGAATGTGTTTGGTCATCCACGCAAAGTCTTCGCCGCCCATGGATTGGTCGGCCAGTTCGATCGTGCGCGAGCCCAGTTCAAATCGGGTGGCATCTTCAATGAGATCCGTTTCGGCTTCTCTGTTGACCACCGGTGGCACGCCGCGGGTGTGTTCGAGCTTGACCTTGACCCCGTAGGGCGCTGCGACCTGAGCGATCACTTCGTCCAATAATTGCGCACCGGATTCCCACGCGTCTGCATCCAGGGTTCGGAACGTCCCGGCCAGGTGCCCGCTGGACGGAATCGCATTCGGAGCATGCCCGGATTGAATATGTCCCCAGGTCAGTTGGACCCCGGAACGCACGTCAATACGGCGCGATAAGATCCCGGGCACCTGGGCAGCAATCTGAGCGAGTGCGAAGACGACGTCTTGGGTCTGCTGAGGCCGCGACGTGTGGCCGCCTTTTCCGGTGAGGGTGACTCGAACCGTGTCGGTGGCCGAGGTGATCGCCCCGATGCGGGTTCCGATCGTGCCGACATCAAAACTTGGATCGGCGTGCAGCGCGATGATGCGCGGCACATCATCGACGATGCCCTGCTTGATCACTTCCAAGGATCCGCCCGGAATTTTCTCCTCGGCCGGCTGGAAGATCACTCTGATGCGACCCGATAAGGTCAGATGATCGACGTTCACGGCGGCCTGGCCGGCCCATAGTCGATGCAGCGTGATAGCCGTTCCCAGTGAGACTGCCGTATGAATATCGTGCCCGCATGCATGGGCGATGCCCTCGTGGACCGATGCGTACGGCAATCCGGTGGATTCTGTGACCGGAAGCGCGTCAATATCCGCGCGAATCCCCAACACGATGGGTCCGGTGCCAATATCAACGTAAGCACCGGTGGATTCCAAGCGGTGTGGTTTCAGCCCGAACCGCTGTAGCGTGGCGATGATTTGATCGGTGGTGCGATATTCGCGAAACGACAGCTCTGGATGCTGATGGATGTCACGCCGGAATGCCACGGTGTCTTTGATGATCTCGCGTACGGCCGGCGTGATTCGGGGCAGTCCGGGATCATCGCGGACCGGCTGCTTATCCGAAAAGGTGAGGTTTTGTGGTGTATCAGTCACAACACATCATCGTCCCCGCGTTCTTTAATTGACTCCACGGCCTGTTTGACCGACTGTGCGTGTTTGGTGGTGGTCACCAACAACGCATCAGGTGTGTCTACTACCACAATATCTTCTACACCGATCAACGCTATGACTCGCGAGGTGTCAGTCACCACCACACCGTTCGCGTCATCGGCATATACGCGAGGTGTTTCACCGATCACCGTCACACCGGATTCATTCGCCGCAGGGTGCAGACGCGCGATGGCGGCAAAGTCTCCGACGTCATCCCACAGGAAATCACCAGGAATGACCGCGACGTCACCGGCTTCTGCCGCTGGTTCAGCCACCGCGTAGTCGATGGCGGTTTTAGGTAGGGTCGGCCAGACTTCGGTCATGGTTTCGTGGTTTTTGCCGTGTTCGATGGCCTTAGCGATCTTGGTAACGCCTTCGAAGAGTGCTGGCTCGTTGGTGTGCAGGTGTTGCAATAGCAGCCGGACCGGGGCGACAAACATCCCCGCGTTCCAGAAGTAATTGCCCGCGGCGATGTAGCGTTTGGCGACCTCAACTTCGGGCTTTTCGACGAACTCCGCCACCTGGTAAGCCGAGGGGGCCGCTGCAATATCTAAGGGCTCGCCCTGACGGATGTAGCCAAAACCGGTCGACGGGTAGGTCGGTTTGATGCCGATGGTCACGATCTTATTCGTCGCAGCCGTGGCAATCGCCTCAAGCACCGCCTCGTGGAACACTTCGTCCGGGCCAATCACCTGGTCGGCGGCAAATGAACCCATGATGGCATCGGGATCGCGTTCATAGAGCACCGCAGCGGCCAAACCGATCGCGGCAGCGGAATCCTTGGGTGCTGGCTCGAACAGGAAGTTTTCTGTTGCCACATCTGCCAGCTGGGCACACACCGCATCCCGGTGGGCTTCCCCGGTGACCACCAAGATGTTGTCGCCTGCTATCGGATGCAACCTGTCATACGTTGCCCGGATGAGTGTCTGCCCCGAACCAGTCAGATCGTGCAGAAACTTCGGTGCGGCAGCTCGTGATAATGGCCACAACCTGGTGCCAACGCCGCCAGCAGGGATGACCGCCCAAAAACGGTCCAGCCCCGGAATATGAGATGATGAAAACTGCTGATGGTTCACTCAAACTACTGTATTGCAGATCTCTGGCAAGTAGCTGAAGTTACCACGAGCCAGGTCAAGAATGTCGCATTAACGAATTACCGACCGGATTAGTATTAGCCTGTAGCTATAAGACGCAACTCGCACCGGCGCTGAACGCGAGACTACAATCAGGTCTAGGCGCCATAATTCTGCGTGCTTTTGGAGGTTTCATAGTGTCTACTACGACAACCCCGCAGCAGTCTCCTCCTGCCGAGAAACAATCGGGCAGAGGGACACTGTATCGCGGGAAAGAAGGTATGTGGTCCTGGGTTGGCCACCGAATCACCGGCGTGGTGATTTTCTTATTCCTACTAGTCCACGTGCTCGATACCGCGCTAGTCCGGGTTTCTCCTGAAGCCTACGACGCAGTCATCGGTACGTACAAGAACTGGTACATGGCCATCGGTGAGGCCGGCCTGGTCGGCGCCGTCGTGTATCACGCATTTAACGGCATTCGCGTCATCTTGGTTGACTTTTGGAAGAAGGGCACCAAGTATCAGCGCTCCATGCTGTGGACCGTCATGATCCTGTGGGTCGTCGTCTTTGGTGCTTTCTGTGTGCGCCACTTCATGCTGGTGCTGGGAGGTTAAGCACATGAGTACTCAACAGCAACTCAATATCGCTGCCCCACGAACCGGCGATATCGATCCAAAATATATTCGTTCGTCCGCATCCTCGAGCTCGAACCGTGAAATGTTCAAGTGGCTGTTCATGCGGATCTCCGGACCGATTTTGTTGGTCCTGATCTTCGTGCACCTGTTCTCAAACCTCATGGTTGGAGACGGTGTCCAAGGACTGAACTTCGGTCTTGTCGCTGGCAAATGGGCTTCCCCACTGTGGCAGATCTGGGACTTGGTCATGCTGTGGTTGGCAATGATTCACGGCACCATTGGTGTCGGCACGATCATTGACGACTACACCGCCAAAAACCGGACCCGGGTGGGCTTCAAAGTTGCCCTGTATCTGGCAAGCATTGCCATCGTCGTGCTCGGTACCCTGGTGATCTTTACCTTCGAACCATGCATGACCGATGCCGCGGGCAACCTGCTCGATAACTCACCGAGCTTCTGCTACGGACTGTAAGCCCGAACGCCGCCAAGACTAAGAAAGAAGACTTCATCTGATGCAAGTACACAAGTACGATGTCGTAATTGTTGGCGCCGGTGGCGCTGGCATGCGCGCAGCCGTCGAGGCCGGTCAACGGGCAAAGACAGCGGTCCTGACCAAGCTGTACCCAACCCGCTCACACACCGGCGCAGCCCAGGGTGGAATGTGTGCCGCCCTGGCAAACGTGGAAGAAGACAACTGGGAATGGCACACCTTCGACACGGTAAAAGGTGGCGACTACATTGTCGACCAGGACGCCGCCGAAGTCATGGCCAAAGAAGCCATCGACGCCGTGTTGGACCTGGAAAAAATGGGCTTGCCATTCAACCGCACGCCCGAAGGTAAGATTGACCAGCGTCGCTTCGGTGGTCACACGCGTGAACACGGTAAAGCCCCGGTTCGTCGTGCCTGCTACGCAGCTGACCGTACCGGTCACATGATTCTGCAGACCCTGTACCAAAACTGTGTCAAGCACAACGTCGAGTTTTACAACGAGTTCTACGTACTCGACCTGCTGATGGTCGAAGAAGACGCCACCCGTGCAGACGGCACCCCGTACAAACAAAAACGTGTTGCCGGTGTTGTGTCCTATGAACTGGCCACCGGTGAGCTCCACATCTTCCAGGCCAAATCGGTGGTCTTTGCCACCGGGGGCGCAGGCAAGGTCTTCAAGACCACCTCCAACGCCCACACCCTGACCGGTGACGGCATGGCCATCGCCTACCGTCACGGCATTCCGCTGGAAGACATGGAGTTCATTCAGTTCCATCCCACCGGTCTTGCTGGCCTGGGCATTCTCGTATCTGAGGCTGCTCGTGGTGAAGGTGGTATTCTGCGCAACTCCGATGGTGAGCGTTTCATGGAACGCTACGCGCCAACCATTAAGGACTTGGCCCCGCGTGACATCGTGGCCCGTTCGATGGCTAACGAAGTTCGCGAAGGTCGCGGTGTTGGACCCAATAAGGACTACGTCCTGCTGGACCTCACCCACTTGGAACCAGAACATATCGACTCCAAGCTGCCAGATATTACCGAGTTCGCTCGGACCTATCTGGGCGTTGAGCCACACACCGAACCAGTTCCGGTCTTCCCGACCTGTCACTATGTCATGGGTGGAATTCCCACCGACGTCGATGCACAGGTACTGCAAGACAACGAGACCACCATCCCGGGTCTGTACGCAGCCGGTGAGGTCGCCTGCGTGTCCGTTCACGGTGCAAACCGCTTGGGCACCAACTCGCTGCTGGACATCAACGTCTTTGGTCGTCGCGCCGGTCTCAATGCCGCAGAATACGCCAAAGAAACTGACTTCGTTGACCTGCCAGAAAACGGCGAAGCATTCATCACCAATGAGATCGAATCGCTGCGCTCTGCTGAAGGCACCGAAAAGGTTGGTGCACTGCGTGCCGAGCTCCAGGAAGTCATGGACGCCGACATGCAGGTATTCCGTACCGAAGAATCAATTCGCCGTGCAATCGACAAAATCGCAGAACTGCGCGAACGCTACAAACAGGTAGCCGTTCAAGATAAGGGCAAGCGCTACAACCTGGACCTGCTCGAAGGTCTGGAATTGGGCTACCTGTTGGATATTGCTGAGGCAATGTCGGTAGCCGCGCTGCACCGCCCAGAGTCTCGCGGAGGTCACTACCGCGAAGACTTCCCAGACCGTGATGACGAAAACTGGATGGTCCACTCGATGCTCTACCGCGATGCGAACGCGGAAACCGAAGGCGTCAAAGGCATCCGTTTCGAAACCAAAGATGTCGTCATGACCCGCTACGAACCAATGGAGCGTAAGTACTAATGACTGCAACAGTCGAAGAAACCACTACCAACTCGGGTGATGCCGGAGGAGTCGAATCCTTCACCGTCACCATGCAGGTACGCCGGTATCAGCCTGAGTTCTACGATGAACCATACTGGGACACCTGGACCGTCGAAATGTACGGCACCGACCGTGTCTTGGACGCGCTGCACAAGATCAAGTGGGAAATTGACGGCACCCTGACCTTCCGTCGCTCATGTGCCCACGGTATTTGTGGCTCCGACGCCATGCGGATCAACGGTGTCAACCGTCTAGCCTGCAAGGTGCTGCTCAAGGACCTCGATCTGTCCAAACCAGTTATCGTAGAACCCATCAAGGGTCTGCCGGTTGAAAAAGACATGATCGTCGACATGGAACCATTCTTCCAGTCCTACCGCGAAATCATGCCCTTCTTGATCGCTGACGAATCACGCGAACCAACCCGCGAACGTCTGCAATCCCCAGAAGCACGCGAAGCATTCGATGACACCACCAAATGCATCCTGTGTGCTGCCTGCACCTCGTCCTGCCCGGTCTTCTGGACCGACGGCCAGTACTTTGGCCCAGCAGCCATCGTGAACGCGCACCGCTTCATCTTCGACGACCGCGACGAAGGTGGCGACATGCGTCTTGAGGTGCTCAATGATAAAGAAGGCGTCTGGCGCTGCCGTACAGTCTTCAACTGCACCGAAGCATGCCCACGTGGTATTCAGGTCACCAAGGCTATCGCGGAGGTCAAGCAGGCCATCCTGGCTCGCAACATCTAACTGGACTAGCTCACAGTGTCCTGCGGGGACGAAAGCCACCCGGCTTTCGTCCCCGCAGTGGTTTAACCCGGACGCACTCCCGACCTATCGCAAGTGAGACAGAGTTAATCAACAATTCTGTCGCTATCAAAAAATAGTGTTCTGTCATGACCTCATGCCTAACCAAATAGCGATTTCTCCCCGGCACCTTAATCGCATGAAGTTTCAAGCACTGAAACCTTTCGGTCCTGAAGATTCACCGGCAGAATCTATATATAGCCCCCGGGCTGACGAGGAATGACCCCGAGCTAGGAGTGCATACCATGTTAAACCGTCTCCATGATGTATTGCGGCTCAGGACCTCACCACCCATATTCTTTGGGGCGGGCGCGGTCATCATCATATTCGTCATCCTCACAATCACACTGACCGAATGGATGGACTCCATCGTCTCGGCTGCTTCCGATTGGCTTTACACTAATCTCGGGTGGTTTTACATCCTCGGGGTCACGGTCTTTCTCCTCTTTCTCATTTTCATTGCCCTCAGCAGATACGGCCGTGTGAAACTCGGCGCCGACGACGAACCTCCTGAGCACGCCGGCGCTGCCTGGTTCGCGATGCTCTTTGCTGCCGGCATCGGTAGTATTCTGATGTTCTGGGGTGTAGCAGAACCCGTCAGCCACTTCGGAAATCCGCCCCGTGGACCTTCACTGGGCATCGAAGCCGGGACGCCAGAGGCCGCTGTTGATGCCATGAACTTCACGTTCTACCACTTCACATTGCACACGTGGACTATCTTCACCCTGCCGGCCCTGTGCTTCGCCTACTTCATTCACAAACGCAATCTCCCACCTCGCGTTAGCTCAATCTTCCAGCCGATTATTGGTGAACGCATCCACGGACCCATCGGCAAATTCATTGACATTGTGGCCATCATCGGTACCGTCTTCGGCGTCGCCGTATCCCTGGGCTTGGGCACCTTGCAGATCAATAGCGGTATCAACACACTGTTTGGCATTCCTGAATCGGCCCTCTGGCAGCTAGTGATCATCGGTGTTGTGGGTGGCGTATCGATGATCTCTGTAGCGCTGGGGCTAGACCGCGGCATTAAACGCCTATCTAACTTTAATATTTGGATGGCCGTCGCCCTCCTGGCCTTTATCTTGGTCGCGGGCTCCACGCTGCCGGTGATCAAGGGCACCATCGAATCCGTGGGTAGCTATTTCATGAACCTGCCCGCCCTGGCTTTCTGGAACGATACGTTCGCTGCTACCGGCTGGCAATCGTCCTGGACCGTGTTCTACTGGGCCTGGACAATCAGCTGGTCTCCCTTCGTTGGGATCTTTATCGCCAGAATCTCGAAAGGCCGCACGATCCGCCAATTCGTATCAGGGGTACTCGCTGTCCCGGCAGGCTTTTCGGTCATATGGTTCGGGATCTTTGGCCACTCCGCGTTCCAGATCGAGCTCAACGGCCAAGGCGGCCTCGTTGAAACGGTAGTCGAGCAAGAAGACATCCCCGGTGCCTTATTTGCTTTCTTAGAGAACTTCCCGGCAACAGGGTTTGTTTCTGTGGTCGCCATTATTCTGGTCACTATTTTCTTTATTACTTCGGTGGACTCTGCCGCGTTGGTGACGGATACGATGGCCAATGGTCACGAAGATTTTAACCCGCTTGGTCAACGAATTTTCTGGGCCATTGCCATCGGGTTAATCACGGCGACGCTGCTCATCTTTTCGGGCTCCGGCGGGCTGGCAGCACTCGAGCAATTCGTAGTATTGATCGGGCTCCCCTTCTTCATCATGGGCTACTTCCAGATGTATGCGATTTATCGTGCGGTCAGAGAAGATGCAAGCCAGCTGCCGCCCGAGAGGACACGACGCTGGAAGAAAGTCTTACCACCAGAAGAGCTTGAACGGCGTCGCGAGGCCGAAGACGAGGACGACGAGGGAGCTGTTACGGAGCCCGAAGCTGCCGAAGAAGCGCCCGTCATGCGGGACCCCTATCTCGAAGAGCGGCCGATTGGGCCACGGGGCACACTCGCCGCGCGAACAGGTTCTGCACCGCTTAGGCCGACACGTTCTCTAACCGATAAGCGACGGTTGCGCGAAGAAGACGAATGATGATGCCCCGGTCTACGAATCGCTACTCTGTGGCAGGTAGCCGACGGGCCATAACAGTATCCTCGGCCATCGTTCCGCCAACATCAAAGCGTCGGGTACCAATGTGTTCGAACCCGACACGCTCGTAGAAGCCAATCGCACGCTCATTAGCTTTATTGGTGCCAAGCCAGAGCCATTCGTGTGCGGTCGTACTATAGTGCTGGAGAAGAAACGCCATCATCTTCTGGGACACACCCGCGCCATGAAAGTCGGGATCAACGTAGAACTTCGACAACATGACGGTGGTGTCTGGGGGTAGCTGACGATCTAGTTGCGCGTTTGTCGGGGTCTCGCCGTGGATGCACACGCTGTAGCCTACAAGCACCGCACCGTCTGTGGCGACGATAACTACCACCTCGTCGTCGGCGATCCACTCGTCGAATACCTCAGCGTTGAGTTCGTTTCGAATGAAATCGTTGACTGCAGCCGGTTCCATTTCCGGTGGACAAGCCAGCGGAAAAGTGCGCGCCGCCAATGGCACGAGTTCATGACTGTCAGTGGCTTTCGCTACACGAATCGAGACGCTCATAACAGCCTATTGTATGTGGTCGGTGCGGTGCTGTGGGGAAATATGCTCACACCAAGCCTCAGGTTTGAGAAGTGCGCGCAGAGGAGGTTTTGAACCAGTCGTGCACGTCGTGCCGAAATGCCAAAGCTAATACCCAACCTGCCGCGAGCAGTTGTGCCAGTGCTAGAGCCAGGCTGACCATGTCCATCCCTGAGGCAACGCTGTTGAAAAGGCGTTGGGCACCTAAAATAGCGGTTATCACAGCCAAGACTACGGCAACCCAGCGCGCCCAATTCTTGGATTCGCGGACTTCATACCAAGCGGTCCCGTAGATCGCGCCGATAATAATCAAAAGTGTCATGTAAGTGTTTCGAAGCATCGACACATCGGCTGTTGTGCCGTCACCCAAGACAACGACGGCGTCTTCTGACGAGGGTAACAAGGTGATGATGAAATTTATCGCCTGGCCTGCGATCATAATCAGTGCCAGAACGAGCACAGCTGTCGTGAAATTCTTGACGTTTTTGGGTTTTTCCGACGAGGCTTTTTGCATACAGGCATGTGCTTTCTGCACAGATAAAGTGCGGCGGGCGGTAGGCATCGCTATCTAGCTTAGCGATATATCACCGTCCGACCGCCGCACGTTGCAGCAACCGAGTTACCGTCCGAGTTGTCGGTGCATAACAAACCATTGCCCAGTGCGCTTGTCCAAAGCCTGAACGCCCCACCAGATGGTGACCAAAACAATCACCCAGCTGATGATCGTTTCAAAGAACATAACACCCGACATGTCTCCATAGGGCGTGGCAAACACTAACGAATACAGCGCCGAAATCAGGAACAGGACGGCCAATATAAGACCCAAGAAACGGGCCCAGTTCCGATTGGCACGCAGTCCGAGGCCGACCACCACAAACAACACGACATTGATGGCCGCGAACCCAATAGATGATATGAGCGCCGCTGAGAACATGGTGTCGAGCATATCGGGTGACAGCTGCTCGAACTCTTGTGGCGGCAGGTAATCGCGGAAATAGTCAGCAGGACCCATCGACTGCATAGCGATGATACTGAACAGTGCAGACAATGCGTGCAGAACCAGCAGCGGCCACACCAGGACCTTGGTGAGGCGCACCGAGCGCGGTTCTTCGCCAAGACTGTGTGCGTCTGTTGGTGAATACGGTGTTGTCCCGTACTTATTGGATGGTGTTTCTTGTGTCATAGTACTTTCCTCATATCGCGCGTCGACGGTACAGACGCGAAGTTCTGTTAGTCATAGCGTAGGGCTTCGATTGGATCTTTCGTAGCCGCGCGACGAGCGGGCAGCGTCCCAGCAAGGAATGCGATCAGCACGATGATTCCCGCAATGATGGCCAGCGATGATGGTTCAATGGCAAACAGGGTCAGACCGGGGACCGATTCCAATGGACCGTCAGTCAGCAGTGCGTTGCCGATGACTCCAACAACCGCGCCTAACGCAATGCCAATGATTGAGCCCATCAGACCAATGACGATGGCTTCGGTCGAAAATAGCAGGAAGACCTTGCCGTTGGTCATGCCGAGAGCCTTGTAGAGCCCGATCTGGCGAGTGCGTTCTTGGACTGAGATGAGCAGGGTATTGACGATCCCGAAGCTTGCGGCCAGCAAGGCAATGAGCGCGAAGCCATTGAATACCCAGGTGATCGCATCGATAATGCCACTGATCAGGCCCATCTGATCTTCGACGGTTTGGCCGATCATGTCGATCTCGGTCAAGGCCTCTTTGAGCTGTTGTTCGTTTGCTGCCAGATTATCGACCGTCAGGATCGCTTGCACGTAGGTGGTTGGGATCTTTTGGCCTGCAGCCGTATTGTTGATTTCTGCCAGGCGTTCGGTCAGACCATGCGATGGGATCGGTGCTGCGCCAGCGCCGGTGATTGTTTCTTCGGAGACACCAGTGATGGTGGCTTCCACCGTTTCGGTGTTACCTTCGAGATCTTGGACCGCAAGTTCTACGGTCTCGTCGATGACCTCATCGGCGTTGTCGATGTCGTCAACATCAAAGACCGTTAACCAGGCGCTGGGAATAACAAGTTCGTGTGCGTCATCCTCGGTTGAACCCGGCCCACCTGCAGCGTAGTCAACCATGCTCAGATCAGAAGGGAATCCGACCGATGAGACGGAGTATTTGGTGCCGTTTGGAGCCTCGAGGTATTCAATGTTAGCAAAGACCACCGGATCGACCATCTCGACGTGGTCTAAGGCTTCAAGGTCTTCGATGTCGTCGTCATCTAGTGCAGGCATTCCAAATTCTGACATCGCGTTTTGGGCATCCGGATCATACTCGGTTGGCTCACTAGCCGTGAAGCCAACGCCCGCGTCCATGCTCTGGGCAGGGACGACAGATACCATATTTGTGTCGCCCATTGCTTCTACCTGGGCGTCAATGTACTGGTTGATGCCCGCGCCGATGCCCGAAGTCATAGTCAACGTGAAGGCACCGACTACAACCGCTGTGACGGTCAGGAAGGTACGTAGCTTAGTACGAAGTGTGTTGGCTAGGGCGGTAGTGAAAATATCCCACAGGCGCATTAGTGACCTCCCGTGTCTTCGATAATCTGCCCGTCTTGGATACGGATACGACGGTCACATTTTGCTGCCAAGTCTTCGTCGTGAGTGACGACAATGAGCGTTTGGCCCTCTTCATTGAGCCCGAACAGAATCTCCTCAACCACCGCGGAGGTCTCCGAATCGAGGTTACCGGTGGGCTCATCGGCGAAGAGTATTTCTGGTGAGTTGATCAGGGCTCGACCAATGGACACGCGTTGTTGTTGTCCGCCAGAAAGGTTGATGGCCTTGGCTTTGAGCTTGTCCCCCATCTGGAGCCGGTTGAGCACTTCGGTGCCTTTGCGATGGCGTTCGGCTTTGGGGACCCGGGCTATCTTCAGCGGCAGGGTCACGTTGTCTAAGACCGTCTCATGGGGATTCAAGAAGAACTGTTGGAACACGAAACCGAAGGTGTCATTGCGTACTTGGGCTATCTGTTGCGGTTTGAGATTCGAGACCACTTCGCCGCGCATCGCTACTACCCCTGCGGTGGGCTGATCTAGGAGCGCCAGCAGGTGCATCAGCGTTGATTTACCGGAACCGGATTTACCGATAATGGCGACTGATTCGCCTTGATAAATCTCCAAGGTGAGCCCCTTGAGCGCGTCCACTTTGGTCGGTCCGGAGCCAAAAACCCGCACCAGGTTTTCGGTTTCCAATAAGGGTGGAGATGATGTTGTTGTCGCAGTCACGGTTGTCCTTTGGTCGCATGTATCAGCTAGGTTCAACTATGCCAAACATGGACCCCGAGAGACTTCCGCTGCGGGATGGAACTTTTGCTACCTCCAAGGGTGGAGACAGTGGTCTTCATGCTCATCGCCTGGCTGATATCAGCCAGGCGATGGAAAAGATGCAGCTCAGCGCGCCAAGGGGAGGAGCCCGGTCTTTTCATACACGGACTCGAGCACCGGTGCTGCAATACTACGGGCCTTCTCAGCACCCCGAGCTAGGATGCGATCCAGCTCGGTGGGGTCATCCAGTAGCTCTAGCGCTCTGCTGCGGATCGGAGCCAACTTTTCGGTGACCGCTTCAGCCAGATCAACTTTCAGATGGCCATACATTTTGCCTTCGTAGGCCGCAACGATCTCCCCGACGGTTTGATCGGTGACGGCTGCATAAATATCAAGCAGGTTCGATACGCCTGGTTTCTTTTCCCGGTCGTAGGTGATCTCGGTGCCGGTATCCGTCACGGCGGATTTAATGCGTTTGGCGGTGACCTTCGGCTCGTCCAAGATATTAATCAACCCGTTGGGCGAGACCGCAGATTTCGACATCTTGGCAGTCGGATCCTGCAGGTCGTAGACGCGTGCACCGGTCTCCGGGTAGAACCCAACGGGTACCACAAACGTTTCCCCATAACGGTGATTGAAGCGCTGGGCCAAGGTTCGAGTCAGTTCGATGTGTTGACGCTGATCATCCCCAACGGGTACACCGTGCGGCTGATACAGCAAAATATCTGCTGCCATAAGCATCGGATAGGTAAACAGACCTACCCCGGCGGCGTCTGTACCTTCGCGAGCTGATTTGTCTTTGAACTGCGTCATCCGAGAGGCCTCCCCCATCCCGGTCATACAGGTCAAAATCCAGGTCAGCTGCGTGTGCTCAGGAATATGAGACTGCACAAATAAAGTCGAGCGCTCCGGATCAATGCCAGCGGCGATGTATTGGGCCGCTGCTACCCGGGTTCGTTTGGTGAGGTCTGCAGGATCCTGCGGCACTGTAATGGCGTGCAGGTCCGGAATGAAGTAAAACGCTTCGAAGTCATCTTGGACTTTGACCCAGTTGACGAGCGCACCCAAGTAATTGCCCAGGTGCAGAGAGTCTGCCGATGGTTGCATACCGGATAGCACGCGCGGGTGCGCCGCAGCGGATGGTAGGTGTGCGGTCTTCGACAGATCGGTGGCTAAGATATCGGCCGGTGTTGGTTGGCTGGTGGACACAAGCTCGCCTTTCTAGAACTGGTAGTCGACCACAAGCGGAGAGTGGTCGGAAAAACGTTTGTCATACGACGGGGCACGATCCACCACGGCTTTGGTAGCGCGATGCGCGAGAGGCGGTGTGGCTGCTTGGTAGTCGATACGCCACCCGGCGTCGTTATCAAAAGCTTTGCCGCGATAGGACCACCACGTGTACGGCCCGGGGACATCCCCGGCCATGCAGCGACCCACATCGATCCAGTTCAGCTCCTCGGGTGCGAAGAATTTGTCGAAGTAGGCGCGTTCTTCGGGTAGGAAGCCTGCGTTTTTGACGTTGCCCTTCCAGTTCTTGATATCGAGTTCAGTGTGACCGACGTTGAGATCGCCGGTAATCAACGACTGCTCGTGACGGGCTTTCATAACAGGTAGGTAGTCAACCATCGCGTCAAGGAATTCGTATTTGTCGTCTTGACGTGGCGTGTCCACTTCACCGGAGTGTACGTAGACACTAGCTACCGATAAATGCGAACCGTCTGGTGCATTGAAATCCGCCTCGACCCACCGGCCGGAATCATTGATCCCATCGGCAAGACCGGTACGGGTTTCTAGCGGTTTCAGGCGCGAAGCGATCGCGACGCCAGCGCGGCCCTTATCTTCGCACTCATCTGCGTGAATGTACAGTGCTTCCCACTCGTCGCCAACGATTTCACCGAGCAACTTATGCAGGATGTCTTCTGGGGCTCGGACTTCTTGCAGCATCAAAATGTCGATGTCGCGGTTCGCAAACCACGAGGCCATGTCTCGTCTGTGTGCAGCGCGAATGCCGTTAACATTGACGGTTGCGACACGAACAGTATTGTCAGCCTTAGGATCAGCAGCGTTGGAATGCATAGTACTTTCTAGTTGATGATGTCGCCTGTGATGGTGTTATTGCCGTTGCCGGTGTCCGGTTTGGATTGCTTGTGTCGGTCCGGGTTAATCATGTCACGGGCGTTATGGGCGGTCATTTCAATGGTGTCCAGGGCGCGTTCGATCATTTCGAAGTCGGCTTGATCCGCACCTTTGGCGAGCTCTTCGCTGATGACGCGTTTCTGAACTTCCACGATTTTCAGCGAGTGATCGACCTTGGTATCACGCATCGGATCGGTCGCATCGACGACGGTTCCGGCAGCAGAAGAGGCCGCGATATTTGAGCTAAAGTCTTGAGCCGTTTTATGGACCGCACGCGCACCACGTCGGACTAGCACCAACGAGACAGTGGACAGGATGAGCCAGCCGGCGGCAATGGCCACGATCATCCAGCCGATGACGTCATTTTGGTTTGCTGCAAAGATCACGGCCACGATGAAGGCGATCACCACGACCAGCAGCACGACGTTTGAGAGCCGAAGGCTGCGGCGGCGGGTTGAGGTTTCGATGGACTGCATAAGCTCTAGTATCTCGTATTTCGTAGGAGGGTTCCCAATTGGTCACCGACATTATCCCGTGCGCTGACACAATCATCCCCTGATCGGTACCGTGTACCGATCAGGGGATGGCACGACAGCATCACGACTGAAGGTTAGGACGCGTTTGCGGCCTGCTGTTCTGCGATTTCTACCACGTTGGCCACCAGTTCAACACGCGTCATCGGGCCGACACCCCCGGGGTTGGGTGACATCGCCGAAGCCACATCGGCAACATCCGGAGCAACGTCACCGACGATGCGAGTCTTGCCGTCTTCTTTGGTTTCCCGGCTGACACCGACATCTAGGATGACAACACCGTCTTTGACCATATCTTTGGTGACCATGCCTGGATTACCTGCGGCCGCGACAATGATGTCGGCCTGACCGATCAGCTCTTCCATGTTGGTGGTTCCGGTGTGGGCTGCAATGACGGTCGCGTTGACGTCACGGCGGGTAAACAACAGGGATGCCGGACGGCCGATCGTGATACCACGACCAATGACCAGCACGGTTTTGCCCTTGGTTTCGATATCGTATTTGCGCAATAGGGTCAGACAGCCCTTCGGGGTGCACGGTAACGGCCAGGTCACCTCGCCGCCGGCATTAGCCACCAGGCGGCCCAGGTTCAAGGGGTGCAAACCATCAGCATCTTTCGCCGGGTCAATGGCTTCCAGTACCGTGTCGGTATCGATCTGCTTTGGTAGCGGTAGCTGAACAATGTATCCGGTGCACTCTGGGTTGTTGTTGAGTTCGTGGATGACTTCCAGGACTTCGTCTTGGGTCGCTGATTCTGGCAATTCACGATGCAGAGAATTGATGCCAACCTCTTCCATGTCGCGAATTTTTGCTCCGACGTAGGATTGGGAAGCTGCATCCGTACCAACTAGCACGGTCCCCAACCCCGGCGTGATGCCCTGCTCTTTGAGTTTGGTAACTCGCTGTGCGAGGTCTTCTTTCATCTCAGCCGCGGTAGCTCGGCCATCCAGTTTCAGCGCAGTCATGGTGTAGCGACGTCCTTGTCTCGTTCAATCAGCTTCGTTAACCCAGATCCGGGCCCACCAACTCAGTGTAGTAGTGGGCCCGGATGGTGTCATTAGTCAATCGGCAACCTGAGGGTCTACCAGTTTTCCAACCCGTCATAGAGTGGGAAATCGTCGGCGAGTTTTTGCGTGCGGGCACGCAGTGCTTCGACGTCCGGATCGGGTTTGAGTGCCTGAGCGATGACGTCAGCGACTTCGCTGAATTCTTCGGCACCGAAACCACGGGTGGCTAGTGCTGGCGTACCGATCCGGAGACCGGAAGTCGTCATCGGCGGACGAGGGTCCCACGGTACGGCGTTACGGTTGACCGTGATGCCGACTTCGTCGAGGATGTTTTCGCCCTGTTTACCGTCCAGTTCCGAGTTCCGCAGGTCGACTAGGACCAGGTGCACGTCGGTTCCTCCGGTCAGCACGGAGACCCCGTGATCGGCGACGTCTTTTTCGGTGAGGCGTTCGGCCAGGATCTTAGCGCCTTCCAGCGTGCGCTGTTGACGCTGCTTGAACTCATCAGAACCAGCAATCTTGAATGCGACGGCTTTCCCAGCGACCGCGTGCATCAGCGGGCCACCCTGCTGTCCCGGGAAAACTCGCGAGTTAATTTTCTTGCCGTACTGTTCTTTTGCCAAGATAAAGCCAGAGCGTGGACCAGCCAGCGTCTTGTGAGCGGTTGAGGACACCACATCGGCATGTGGTACCGGGTTCGGATGCAGTCCCGCAGCAACCAGGCCGGCAAAGTGGGCCATATCGACCCACAGCTTGGCGCCGACCTCTTCTGCGATTGATGCGAAGGCTTCAAAATCTAATTGCCGCGGGTAAGCCGACCAGCCAGCCACGATGACTTGGGGCCGTTCTGCCAAGGCTTGTTCACGAACCTTGTCCATGTCCAAGCGCATGGTCTCACGGTCAACTTCGTAGGCCACGATCTTGTGCCGACGACCGGAGAAGTTCAGCGGCATCCCGTGGGTCAAGTGACCACCGTGATCGAGCGACAGGCCCATCAGGGTATCGCCGGCCTCCATGAGTGCTTCCATCACGGCCACATTGGCCTGGGCGCCGGCGTGTGGCTGCACGTTGGCAAACTCAGCGCCGAAAAGCGCTTTGGCACGATCGATGGCAAGGTTTTCGGCGACGTCGACGTGTTCACACCCACCGTAGTAACGACGTCCTGGGTATCCTTCGGCGTACTTGTTGGTCAGGACCGAACCTTGCGTTTCCAAGATTGCCCGAGGAACAAAGTTCTCGGAGGCGATCATTTCCAACATATCGCGCTGGCGGCCCAATTCGAGCCCCAACACCTTGGCTATTTCTGGGTCAATTTCTGCCAACGGGGCATTATTGACTTTCGATACTTCAGACATCGTACTCCTGTGAAAAATTCTTACGACCTCATTCATCATAGTCGTTGGCTACGCCTGCAGCGTGCACGTGTTGCAATCCGACCCCATATGGCTGTGCGGCTACTAGCCTGGGACTATGACTCCTGAGACCGCCTCATCGATAGGCGATGCGACGCATTTCAGTATCATTATCATTGGTGCTGGCCAAGCTGGATTATCTGCTGCCGGGACGCTGCACCGCCGGGGCCTGATCCCGGGAAAAGATTTTGCGGTGTTGGATAGCAATGAGGGGCCCGGGGGTGCCTGGCGACACCGTTGGGATGCCTTGACGTTGGGGCGCGCTCACGGCATCCACGACCTGCCGAACTTTCCGCTAGAGAACCCAGACACCTGGCGCCCTGCGTCCGAAGTCGTCGCCGAATACTACGGGGCCTATGAAGATCATTTAGGCCTAGAGGTCATCCGGCCCGCTAAAGTACGAGCCGTTACCCAAATTCGTGAGGGTCTCCTCTATCTGTCGACACCCGCCGGTGACTTCACCGCCACAGCCGTTATTAATGCCACCGGCACGTGGGAGAACCCCAACATCCCGCACTATCCGGGGTTGGAAGATTTCAACGGAAAGCAGTGGCACACCAAAACCTTCCGTACGGTCGAGGATTTCCGCAACGAACGAGTCCTCGTGGTGGGCGGGGGTACCTCGGCCACACAGTTTTTGATGATGCTAGAAAAGGTTACCGATCACAGTATCTGGGTATCTCGTTCGCTACCACGTTGGAATCCGGAGCCATTTGACGCCAACTGGGGACGAGCTGTCGAGCAGCAGGTCATGACACAGGTAACGGCCGGATACGCTCCCCGATCAGTAGTGTCGAATACCGGCTTGCCTCTTAACCGCGAAACGCTAGATTACATTGATCGAGGCACGCTCGTCTTCCGGGGCTTTATCGATTCCTTTGGCGAACATGAGGTCACGATTAACGGTGCCGGCCCCGACGGAGCCACGGTGAACTCGCAGGGTAAAGCCGTTGATGACCTACTGCGCAAGGGGCATCCGGCCGTGGAGAACCTGCATCGCAACGCGGAAGTATTACCGGGACACGGTACAGATATTGAGCACCAGTGGGTTACCCCCATCGATTCGATCTTATGGGCCACCGGCTTTAATCACAGTCTCGGCCACCTTGACCCGCTGGATATTCGCACCCAGCACGGTGGCGTGACAGTCGAGGACGACGGTGTAACAGTGCCAGCACAGCCCGGTTTATTCCTGGTGGGCTATGGCGCGTCGGCGTCGACCATCGGCGCGACCCGAGCGGGCCGTCGAGCGGCCGTTGCTGCAATGCGGTATGCAGACGACAGGTCAGTGAAATCCTCCGTGTAGCGAAGTACACACCCCAGAATTTTTATGAATCATTCAAAAGTGCCATAATGGAAGTATCAATCAACGACAGGAGGTTCAGGTGACCAAGCCCGGCCAGCCCAACGATTGGCCGACACGTATCCGCCAGACCGGTTTACGTTCCACCAAACAGCGCGTTACGGCCTTGGAAGCATTAGCACAGATGCCCCACGCCACCGCCGAGGAGCTGTTACACGAGGTCCGCCTGACCCTGCCAACGATTACTATCCAATCGATCTACACCGTGGTTCAATCACTGGTCGATGTCGGTCTCATTCGAAAATTAGAATTCGGTCCCACTGCGGCCCGCTTTGAAATTCAACGCCCCGACAATCATCATCACGTGCACTGCCGCTCCTGCGGACGCATCGAAGACGTCCCATGTCAGCATGGCAGTGCACCGTGCATGACCCCAGCGGTAACCCACGGCATGGTGATTGACACCGCAGATGTGGTCTACCACGGTACGTGCGCGCAATGTCTTGCTAACAGTGCGCCGGACCCAGCAGCCCACGACGTGTCCCACTAGCTAGTAGATCGATCTTTGAGTCCATTTGTCTTTGAAGGAGACTGAGTTCATGGCCGAAAATAAGCCCATTCATGCCACCGGGTCGACCACCCAGGCTGGTATTCCTGCGGTGAGTGACCGTCATTCGCTGACCGTCGGTTCAGACGGTCCGGTCGTGCTGCACGACCACCACCTGATCGAGACCCTGCAGCACTTCAACCGGATGAACATTCCAGAACGCCGCCCGCATGCCAAGGGTTCGGGTGCCTTCGGGAAATTCACCGTGACCGAAGATGTCTCGAAATACACCAAAGCGGCAATGTTCCAGCCCGGTGTCGAAACCGAGATGCTGGCACGCTTCTCAACGGTTGCCGGTGAGCTCGGCTCGCCGGATACCTGGCGTGACCTGCGTGGGTTTGCCCTGAAGTTCTACACCGAAGAAGGCAACTTCGACCTGGTCGGTAACCACACCCCGATCTTTTTTGTTCGTGATCCAATGAAGTTCCCACACTTCATTCGCTCCCAGAAGCGCCTGCCAGAAAACGGTCTGCGTGATAACACCATGCAGTGGGACTTCTGGACACAAAACCCAGAATCCGCACACCAGGTCGCTTACCTGATGGGTCCACGTGGCTTGCCAAAAACGTGGCGGAACATGAACGGCTACGGCTCGCACACCTACATGTGGGTCAATGCCGAAGGTGAGCGGTTCTGGGTCAAATTCCACTTCCTGACTAACCAGGGGTGGAAGCACCTCACCGATGAGGAAGCGGACCGGATCGCCGGCGAAGATGCCGACTACCACCGTCGTGACCTCTATGAGGCCATCGAACGTGGGGATTATCCAACTTGGGATCTCTACGTGCAGATCATGCCGTACGAGGAAGCCAAGACCTACCGGTACAACCCATTCGATCTGACCAAGATCTGGTCGAAGAAGGACTACCCACGCATCAAGGTCGGCACCATGGAGCTCAACCGCAACCCAGACAACTGGTTCGCCGAAATCGAGCAGGCTGCGTTCTCACCAGCAAATATGGTTCCCGGCATTGGTCTGTCACCTGACAAGATGCTGTTGGGGCGTACCTTTGCCTACCAGGATGCTCAGCGCTACCGCATTGGCACCAACTTCCAGCAGCTACCCGTCAACCGGCCAAAGGTTGAGGTCCACAGCTACAACTTTGATGGTGCCATGAACTTCGAGCACACCGGCCATCGTCGGACCTATGTGCCGAACTCCTTTGGTGACTCCTGGTCGGATGAAGAAGGCGCCATCGACACCACCTGGGATGACGACGGTGAACTCGTCCGCTCAGCCCAAGCCCTACGCGAAGACGATGGTGACTTCGTCCAGGCCAACATCCTGGTCAATGAAGTCTTCACCGACGAAGAGCGAGACGCTTTGGTCGACACGCTGGAAGGCCAACTATCAGAGGTCATCGAACCTGTGTTGTCGAACGCCATTCAGTATTGGAAGAACATTGACGCAACCATTGGACAGCGCGTCGAAGAGCGAGTGCGCAAAGCCTAAGTAAGGCTCGAGCACCCTCCAGCAGTATGTGACAGGCCCTAGACCATATCGTCTAGGGCCTGCCACCTTTTTATGTGCTGACCCGAAAGTCTAGAGCTCGTGTGTTGTTCAAATTGCGCAGTATCGTAGTGTTTCGTCGGTAGAGCGCTAATATAGCCACAGATCATCACGTCAAGTAAGGATTGCATCCATGGCCACCGGTAATAAGAGTCTGATCGTCACACTGTCCTGCCCGAACCAGCCCGGTATTGTTCATGCCATTACCGGCGCCCTGTTAAAGGTTGACGCCGACATTTCCGAATCCCAACAATTCGACTCCCCCAATACTGGAACGTTTTTCATGCGCGTTCAGTTCACGACCGAGGCCACGGTCGAACAGACCGAACAGGCCATCGCTGACGTCGTGCAGCAGTTCGATATGGATGCCAAGGTCTACGACGCTGCCGCAAAGACTCGCACACTGATCATGGTGTCTCGAGACGGTCGGACGATGAACGAGCTATTATTCCAGCAGCGTTCGGGACTCTTACCGATCGAGGTCCCCGTGATCGTCTCAAACCATTTGGACTTACAACCGATGGCCTATTTCTACGGCGTACCTTTCGTCCATATCCCTATCACCAAAAAACCCGATGGCAGCACGAATAAGGCCGAAGCCGAGGCTCGGCTGATGGAACTGGTCGACGAACACAATATTGAGCTGGTCGTGCTGGCACGGTACATGCAGATCCTCTCGGATGATCTGACACGCAAACTCGATGGCAAGGCCATCAATATTCACCACTCATTCTTGCCGTCCTTCAAGGGTGCGCGCCCATACCACCAAGCGCACGACCGCGGCGTGAAACTCATTGGCGCAACCGCCCACTACGTCACAGCTGACCTCGATGAAGGGCCAATCATCGAACAACGCGTTCAGCGCGTCAATCACGCCCTCACGGCCCAAGACTTTGTTCAGCGCGGGCGCGCCGTCGAGGGCGCAACGCTAGCGCAGGCCGTTCAGTGGCACACCGAACACCGCGTGTTGATGGATGGCGACCGAACCGTGATCTTCGAGTAATCGCCTCCGGGCGTGCAACTAGTGACAGGTGTCAATCGTGCTTTTAGGGTGACGGTATGGCCATTATCAAAAAAGTTCTGGGCAAAACGCCCGAAATCCACGAGTCCGTTTTTCTTGCTGACACCGCAGCGATCACCGGGGATGTCACCATGGCGGAACAGTCCTCAGCATTCTATGGGGTGTCTGCGCGCGGTGATTCTGCTCCCATCACGGTCGGAGCACGGTCAAATCTCCAGGACAACGTGGTACTGCACGCTGACGAGGGGTACCCTTGCACCATCGGCGAGGATGTTTCGGTCGGTCACGCAGCTATCGTACACGGCGCCACGGTCTGTGATGGTGCACTGATTGGGATGAACGCTACCGTACTAAACGGTGCAACAGTCGGGGCCGGTTCGCTGGTTGCCGCCAACTCGATGGTGCCCGAAGGCATGGAGATCCCACCGCGCTCGCTCGTGGCAGGGGTGCCCGCTAAGATTCGGCGAGAACTGACCGATGAGCAGGTTGCCGGATTGAAACAGAACTCCGAGGTCTATCTGCGGTTATCGGCCGAGCATCGCGCGGCCGAAGACGTAGAATAGCTGTTCGTAGTACCCGTGTGACGGGTTTGGCACGCCGCGCCGCTATCCTTTTGTCGACTATTCATGTGAGCATAGGGTTATGACGCAACGAATCGTGATTTTGCCTGTTCAATCCGACCGGGATAACACCCCGTACGAATCCGCCCACGAACAAACGGTAGAAACCGCCGAGTCGCTGGGCTTTACAATTGTCGAGCCCGATGATGGCAACGCCACAGCGATCGTAGTCGTGCAAATGATGGATTCGGCAATCATTGACGATACGCTGGCAAAAAATCCTGCGGTTCGTTGGGTGCAGTTGCCGTTTGCCGGCGTGGAAACCTTTCTGCCGGTTGCCCAACGCTATCCGGATGTCACGTTTACCTCAGCCAAAGGCTCGTATGCTCGTCCGGTGGCTGAACATGCCCTGGCTCTCACGCTGGCGCTGCTGCGGCATCTGCCCGAACGGATTCGCGCCACCACCTGGGGTGACAGTTACGGCACCAGCCTTGACGGGACCAATGTCCTCATCGTCGGGGGTGGTGGCATCGGCCAAGAACTGGTTCGCCTCTTCTCGACCTGGAAGACGAACATCAGCGTGGTTCGGCGCAGCCCACATCCCGTCGACGGCGCCGATCGGACCGTCACATCCGAGCAGCTCGATGAGGTCCTGCCCGAGGCCGACGTCGTCGTATTGGCCGCCGCGGCAACTCCCGACACCAAGCACATGTTTGGCACTGAACAATTTGGATCAATGCGTAAACGGGCCGTGTTAGTCAATATTGCCCGTGGGACCTTGGTTGACACCGACGCGCTGGTTGAAGCGCTGGCGAATCACCAGATTCGCGGAGCGGGGATAGATGTGACCGACCCCGAACCGCTGCCAGATGGGCATCCCCTTTGGGTTGAGCCGAACTGCATTATTACCCCGCATACCGCAGACACTCCCGAGATGGTGATTCCACTGCTTGATGAGCGCATTGTGCGCAATCTCAAGAGTCTGGCAGCAGGGAAGACACCTGATACATTAGAAGGTCTGGTCGATGTGCAGGCCGGCTATTAATCTTCCCGCTGGACGAGTATTGAAGAGGGATTGCCCATGATGATCTCACCGTTGCATCGCTATTTGTCGGAGATGCTGGACAACATTCGTCCCATGACCGCTGGGACGGTGAATCCAGTCACCGAAACTGCGGTCCAACCCGATCTCAGTAAAGTTGCGATTACGCTGACCACCGTCAACGGGTACCAATATTCCTCCGGCGATTCAGACCACAAATTCGCCATCCAGTCCATTGCCAAAGTCTTTTCCTATGGGTTAGCCCTTGACGATCTGGGACCCACCGTGGTCAGCAAGAAAGTCGACGTCGAACCCTCGGGCGACCCATTCAATGAGATCTCGCTGCAATC
>Ga0209487_1001003_pt1 | contig 24414 bp, 19 predicted proteins | sample Poulit2012_FD_187524 | JGI IMG/M metagenome (GOLD analysis project Ga0209487, IMG submission 187524) | Agricultural soil microbial communities from Georgia to study Nitrogen management - Poultry litter 2012 (SPAdes) (version 2) | ecosystem: Environmental > Terrestrial > Soil > Agricultural land...
AGTAAAGGCGATAAAAAAGGGGCATTGGTTGCCCCTTTTTTTCAGAATTTTTAGAACCTTGCTTTTAGAGCCCTGATTTTAGAGCCTTGCCTTTAGAAGGTTTGAATTGAGAGTTCTCGAATTGAGAACTCTCAAATTGGGAGCAATTGAATGTAGCGTTTTTGATTCAACGCCCTTTACGCCAAGGCTTTTTGCATCAACCCTCTTTGCACCAAGGCTCTTCATGGCTTTTTATTTTAGGAGTCTTTGAGCCGTGCCAGCTGGGCCAGTACGGTGTTTTTGGTTTCACTAAAATTAGCCAAGCGCTGCCTTTCTTGTTCGACCACATGCTCGGGGGCACGCTCAACAAAGTTTTGGTTTTGCAGTTTGCCCTCGGCACGCTGTATTTCACCGTTGAGGCGATCGAGCTCTTTGTTAAGACGCTGTTTTTCGGCCTCTATGTCTATCTCTACATGCAGCATTAGCGAGGTATTGCCGACGGCCTGAGTGGGGGCACCGAGATCGGGTAGCACCTCGTGTAGTTGCACCTCGCTTAGACGCGCTAGGGCCTTGAGATAGTCTTGGTTGGCAGCTACCCGCTCGACATCGCCTTGTGCGAGGACAGGTACGCGCTCGCCAGGTGATAGGCCCATCTCGCCGCGCAGAGTACGTATGGCATCGATAAAGGCCTTGAGGATTTTAATTTCTTGCTCGGCCGTCTCATCGATGAGTGCGGGCTGCGCCTCGGGGTAGGGCTGTATGCTGACACTACTGCTTTGCTTGGCTGTACGGGTACCTGCTAGGACAGAGACCTTTTGCCATAGCTCTTCGGTAATAAAGGGGATGAGCGGGTGCGCGAGGCGTAAAATCTCTTCGAGCACGATGAGCAGCGTTTGGCGGGTGGCTAATTGTTGGGCCGCATCGCCTTGTTGCAGTTGTACCTTGGCGAGCTCGAGATACCAGTCGCAATACTCGTCCCAGACAAAGTGATAGATGTTGTTGGCAATATTATCAAAGCGGTATTCCTTAAAGCCGCGCTCTACTTGCTGCTTGAGGCGTTGCAAGGCACTGAGTATCCAGCGATCAGCATGAGAATGCGCGCTTGCAGGCGCCCTGGCCTCTTGCATGGGCTGGGCTTGCTCGGTATTCATGAGCACAAAGCGCGTCGCATTCCAGAGCTTGTTGCAAAAGTTTCTGTAGCCCTCGCAGCGTTTTAGGTCAAAATTAATATTGCGCCCTAGGGTGGCGTAGGCTGCCATAGTAAAACGCAGGGCATCGGTACCATAGTCGGTAAAGCCCTCGGGGAAGTCTTTGCGGGTGCGGGCCGCAATGCGTTCGGCTAGTTGTGGGTTCATGAGCCCCGTGGTGCGATCTTTGATAAGGCCCTCGAGATCGATGCCATCGATGACGTGCACGGGGTCAATGGTATTGCCCAGTGACTTGCTCATCTTTTTGCCATCCATATCGCAAATCAGGCCGTGCACATAAACGGTTTCAAAGGGGACTTTGCCCGTCATATGCATGCTCATCATGATCATGCGTGCGACCCAGAAAAAGATGATGTCAAAGCCTGTAACCAGTACGCTAGACGGTAGATATTTTTTCAGATCGGGGGTGTCCTCGGGCCAGCCCATGGTCGTAAAGGGCACTAAGGCAGAGGAAAACCAAGTATCAAGTACATCTTCATCACGTCTAAGTTGGCCACTAATACCTTGCTCTTGGGCTCGTTGGTAGGCCTCATCTTCGTTGCGCGCCACGATGATCTCGCCTTTTTCGCTATACCAAGCGGGTATTTGGTGGCCCCACCATAGTTGACGCGATATGCACCAATCTTGAATATCGTTTAGCCAGTTGTTGTAGGTGGTTGTCCAGTTTTCGGGTACAAAACGTACCTCTTTGTTGGCCACCACATCGAGGGCCACCTCGGTGATGCTTTTGCCCGGGTGGAGGCTGCCTTTGGGGGCCGGCTTGCTCATGGCCACAAACCATTGGTCAGTAAGCATTGGCTCAATGACGGTTTTGGTGCGATCACCGCGTGGCACCATGAGCTTGTGTGCCTTGACCTCTACTAGCGCACCTTGGGCCTCGAGGTCTGCTACAACCTTTTTGCGTGCCTCAAAGCGCTCGAGGCCGCGATAGGCCTCGGGGGCGTTATCATTAATATGCGCATCGAGGCTGAGGATATTAATCACCTCGAGCCCGTGGCGCTCGCCCACCGCATAGTCATTAAAATCGTGGGCTGGGGTGACCTTTACGGCCCCTGTGCCAAACTCGGGGTCGACATAATCATCAGCAATGATTGGGATTTCACGACCCACTAAGGGTAAGATTAGCTTTTCACCAATTAAGTGTTGGTAACGCTCATCGTCGGGGTGCACCATGACAGCAACGTCACCTAGCATGGTCTCGGGGCGTGTGGTGGCTATGACCAAGTGGGTCATATCAGCCTGAGGGTTTTTAAGCGGATAGCGGATGGTCCAGAGGTGGCCATCCTCTTCCTCGCTCACAACCTCAAGGTCGGACACGGCAGTGCCCAAGACAGGATCCCAGTTAACTAGGCGTTTGCCTCGGTAAATTAGACCTTGATCGTATAAGCGCACAAATGCCTCGACCACCCCTTTGGACATCTGCTCATCCATAGTGAAGTATTCGCGTGACCAGTCGCTTGATGAGCCAAGACGTCTGAACTGCTCTGAAATAGCATCGCCTGATTTCTCTTTCCACTCCCAAACGCGTTCGACAAAAGCCGGACGGCCTAAATCGTGGCGTGTGATATTTTGTGCATCAAGCTGGCGCTCGACTACAATTTGAGTGGCAATGCCTGCATGGTCTGTGCCGGGTATGAGGGCCGTGTCATAACCCTTCATGCGGTGATAGCGGGTTAGGCCATCCATGATGGTTTGATTAAAGGCGTGGCCCATATGTAGGGTGCCCGTTACATTAGGTGGGGGGAACTGAATCACAAAGGCAGGGTGTTTTTTGCCGTCGCCGTCGGCGCTCGCATCAGCTGTGCCAGAGGTAGACTGCGGGACATGTACCCCGCTTTTGAAATAACCGGCTTGCTCCCAAATTGGGTACCAGCGACTTTCAATTTCATGAGGGTTAAAGCTTTTGGCGAGTTGGTCTAGATAAGATACAGAGGTTGATTTGGTCATTATGTTGCACATACTGTGGCAAAATTACAATAAAAAGGACACGCCCGCAGGGGCGCCGCACATTTTAATCGATGATACAGCAGGTTGTCATGGGCGTGTTAAAATGGTGGGCGCGCAAGTTGCGGTTACACCATTTATGCTTAAAACCATACACCACTTTTTTGGTGGCGTACTGACTTGCGTGTTTTTTTATATGTTTAACTTAGTTTTCACTTAGTTATTTTAGTTGTTTGATCTTATTTGAACGTATACAGGATTTTACATGGCAATTGAACGCACCCTTTCTATTATCAAGCCAGACGCAGTAGGTAAAAACGTTATTGGGCAAATTATTACTCGTTTCGAAGAGGCAGGCCTAAAGGTTGCTGCCGCCCGTATGGTGCATTTGTCGCGCCAAGAGGCCGAGGGCTTTTACGCCGTTCATAAAGAGCGCCCTTTTTTCAATGATTTGGTCGAGTTTATGATCTCAGGCCCCGTGTTTGTGCAGGTTCTCGAGGGGGAAAATGCCATTGCCAAAAATCGCGAGTTAATGGGCGCGACTAATCCTCAAGAGGCTGCAGCGGGCACCATTCGTGCTGATTTTGCCGAGAGTATCGATGCCAATGCCGTGCATGGTTCTGATGCGCCCGAGACAGCGGCCCAAGAAATCGCTTTCTTCTTTCCATCTAGCCAAGTGTATTGTCGCGGCTAATGGGTACGGCCCCTAGGGGCCTTATGCCCTATGCCGTGGGCACGGCCAATTTGCCGAGGTTGCTGCTTGTAGGCGGTACCTCGGCCATGCTTTGCTTTATAGTGCGCGCAAGCGCTTTCTTTATATGACTACTATTTCTAGCCGCATTAATATTTTGGGTCTCGATAGGCAACAGCTTGAGGCGCAGGTGGCCGAGTGGGGCAACCGCCCCTTTCGTGCCCGTCAACTGATGCGTTGGGTGCATCAACGCGGCGAGACTGATTTTGACCAAATGACAGATTTGGCCCGCGCCTTTAGGCAGCAGTTGGGTCAAAAGGCCGAGATTGCAGTACCAACTCCCTCTACCCAGCAGGCCTCAAATGACGGGACCCTCAAGTGGATGTTCGATGTCGGGGGCAATAACGCCATTGAGACTGTTTTTATCCCCGAGGACACCCGCGGTACTTTGTGTATTTCTAGTCAGGCCGGTTGTACGGTTGGCTGCCCTTTTTGTTCGACTGGACACCAAGGCTTTAATCGCAACCTCAGTGCTGCCGAGATTATCGGGCAGCTGTGGTATGCCGAGCACAATTTACACCAACAGCCGCAAAAGGCACGCATTGAAAACCAAAAAGCCCGCGGCCACAACGGCCAAGGCAGGGAGTCCGATTCTACGGCCGCTGCAGCTGATCACGAGGCTGGGCCCACACGGGCGATTAGCAATGTGGTTATGATGGGTATGGGCGAGCCGTTACTCAACTACGATGCGGTGGTGACTGCATTACGGCTTATGTTAGATGATCATGCCTACGGTTTGTCACGCCGTCGTGTAACTGTCTCTACCTCTGGGGTGGTGCCCATGATCGATAGGTTGGCGCACGACTGCCCGGTGGCTTTGGCGGTGTCATTACACGCCCCTAATGATGCCTTGCGTGATCGCTTGGTACCCCTTAATAAAAAGCACCCTTTGGCCGAGTTGCTTGCTGCTTGTAATCGTTATTTAGAGCATGCACCCCGTGATTTTATTACCTTTGAGTATGTGATGTTGGCGGGCATTAACGACCAGCCCGAGCATGCCCGCGAGTTGCTTGATATTGCCCAACAAGTGCGCTGCAAGTTTAATCTCATACCCTATAACCCCTTTCCGGGCACCCAGCTGCGTTGTTCTGATGATCAGACCATCGAGCGGTTTGCCCAGCAGTTATCGGCTGGCGGGGCAGTGACTACGGTGCGCAAAACACGTGGCGACGATATTGCCGCCGCTTGTGGGCAGTTGGCGGGCGAGATCCGCGACCGCACCCGTATTAGCGAGCGTATGCCCGAGTTAAAACGAATCCTCATCCACCCCCAAAAAGCCTAACATGGCCTCGACACCCTCTCTCAGTCAAAGCGAGTCTAAATTATGAGTACACGCTCCGAGTCAGATCAAGTGGTCGACAACCATAGCGATATGAGTGTTGGCCCCTATCTACAACAATTGCGCAAAGCACAGGGTCATACGCTTGAGCAGGTTAGTATGCGTATTAAATATTCTACCCAGCAAATACAAGCGCTTGAGCAAGAGCGTTGGGATGTTCTTCCATCGGGCACGCCTTTACGATGGTTGGTGCGTAGTTATGGCCGTTTTTTAGAGGTTGATGATGCTGCTATTCAGGCGATGCTTGATTCCACCTTCCCAGAGACCGTACAGTCTACCTCTACAGGTGACAACAAAATGAAGTGGGAGGCCCAAGACATGTCTTTATATGTCGAGCCCAGCCAGCGCGCTTGGGGTTGGTGGCTTGTGGCTTTGGTGTTGCTTGTTGTCGTGTTGTTTTATGCCATTGACCAGGGCTGGATACCCGAGTCGTGGCTTATTTTTGATTGGCTCAAAGCCTTAAGCCAGTAGCAATTATGAATCAAGACTTTAATTTTACGCAGCCTGCCATGTCGGTTGGGCCCGCGACTCGAACCAAGACACAAGCTGTGCCCATCAGTTGGCAAGACCACACTGTAACCATTGGTGGGGGCGCACCGGTGGTGGTGCAATCGATGACCAATACCGATACGGCAGATGCTATTGCCACGGCCATACAGGTCAAAGAGTTGGCTCAGGCTGGCTCAGAGCTAGTACGCATTACGGTCAATACGCCCGATGCCGCCAAAGAGGTGGTGCATATACGTGCACAGCTCGACAAAATGGGGGTGCAGGTCCCCTTGGTGGGCGATTTTCATTATAACGGCCACCGTTTACTGACCCAGTTTCCTGATTGCGCTCAAGCCCTTTCTAAATACCGTATTAATCCGGGTAATGTGGGGGCGGGGCAGCGCGGCGAAGATAATTTTGCCCAAATGATCGAGGTGGCCTGTCAATATGATAAGCCTATTCGCATTGGGGTTAACTGGGGTAGCCTTGATCAGGGGCTGATGGCCGCAATGATGGATGCCAATGCCAAGCAAAAAACCCCCTGGACAGCCCAAGCCGTCATGCGCGAGGCTTTGCTGCTCTCGGCGCTCAATAGTGCCGAGCGGGCTCTGTCATTAGGTTTGCCCGAGCAACGTATTGTGCTGTCGTGCAAGGTGAGTCAGGTTCAAGACCTAATTGCTGTTTATCAAAATCTATCATCACGTTGTGATTTTCCCTTGCATTTGGGACTTACCGAGGCGGGTATGGGCAGCAAGGGGGTGGTGGCCTCTACCGCAGCATTGGCCGTATTGCTTCAGCAGGGTATTGGCGATACGATACGTATCTCTTTAACCCCCGAGCCAGGTGGCGCACGCACCAAAGAGGTGCAGGTGGCCCAAGAGATCTTACAAACTATGGGCTTGCGCGCTTTTACCCCTATGGTGGTTGCTTGCCCGGGCTGTGGGCGCACCAGTAGTACCTTTTTCCAAGAGTTGGCCCAAGAGGTTCAGGGCTATTTGCGCGAGCAGATGCCTATTTGGCGCGAGCAATATCCTGGGGTAGAGACCATGCAGGTCGCTGTGATGGGCTGTGTGGTCAATGGCCCGGGCGAGAGTAAACACGCTGATATTGGTATTAGTCTGCCGGGTACGGGCGAGGTCCCTTCTGCACCAGTCTACGTTGATGGTGAGCGTACCGTGACCCTAAAAGGTGATAACATCGCCCAAGAATTCAAAGAAATCGTACACAACTATGTACAGCAGCGTTATGCCTAGGGTTGCTTAGGTTTTTTCTGGTGCTTCCGCCTTTTATGCTGGCGGGTGTGCTGTAAAAATTAGGTTTTAATATTTATGACGCAGTCTTTCGATAAGCTACAGGGCTTAACTGGGATGCATGATGTGCTCCCTGCCCAGAGTGCTCAGTGGGAACAGCTTGAGAGTATTCTTCGCCAGTGGTTGGCGAGTTATGGTTATGTCAATATGCGCACGCCAGTGCTCGAGTACACGCAGCTTTTTGCGCGTGGTATCGGCGAGGTCACAGACATAGTCGAAAAAGAGATGTATTCATTTACCGATAGACTCAATGGTGACAAACTCACCATGCGGCCCGAGTTTACGGCCGGTGTGGTGCGCTCGGCCATTGAGCACAATCTGCTCTATGAGCGCCCTCAGCGCATTTACACCATGGGGCCAGTTTTTAGACACGAGCGGCCCCAACGCGGTCGGTATAGGCAGTTTCACCAGGTAGATGTCGAGGCGTTGGGCTTTGCTGGGCCCGATATCGATGCCGAGCTGATTATTATGCTCGCTCGCTTGTGGCAGCTATTGGGTTTAGATGATGTTCGACTCGAGATTAATTCTTTGGGCCTCAGTCACGAGCGTGCTGCCCACCGCGAAGCCTTAGTCGCTTATTTGGAAAAGCATCGTGATATCCTCGACGAGGATGGCAAAAGACGTCTGTATACCAACCCCTTGCGCGTGCTTGATACCAAAAACCCCGAACTCCAAGAGATGGCTGATGGGGCGCCGCGTTTATTTGATTTTCTGGGCGCTGAATCGTTAGCACACTATGAGGGGGTCTGCGAACGCTTAGATGCGATGGGCATTGAGTACCAATTAAACCCACGCATGGTACGTGGTTTAGACTACTATAATCTCACGGTTTTTGAGTGGATTACCGATCGCTTAGGGGCACAGGGCACAGTTTGTGGGGGCGGGCGCTATGATGGCTTGTTTGAGCTATTAGGTGGCAAGCCCACCCCAGGTATTGGCTTTGCTATTGGTATGGAGCGTTTGCTCGAGTTGGTGCAACAAGCCGATGTACTACCCCCCGTGAGTGAGTGCGATGTATATATGGTTTACCAAAACGATGCCGGGCAGCGCCAAGCAATGCTACTTGCCGAGCAATTGCGCGATGCGCAGTTGCGGGTAATCGTGCATGCAGGGCCCAAGAGCCTACGGGCGCAATTTCGCCGCGCCGACAATAGCGGGGCTTGGGCAGCGGTAATTTTAGGTCAGTCTGAGCTAGAAAATCAGCAGGCCAGTGTTAAATGGTTGCGTGCGCCTGCATTATCAGCAGACGGGCCACAACAAGAGCAGGTGGCATTTGCGCAGTTAGGGCAGTTTTTACAGTCAAAGGTCAAAAACTAATATGGCATACGATTTAGAAGAACAGGAAAAGCTAGATGCTTTAAAAGATTGGTGGGATCGCTATGGCACACTCATAGTAGCCATTGTGGTGCTAATTGCCGCCTCGGTACTGGGCTGGCGCGGCTGGCAGTGGTATCAGGGCTATCAGGCGCAGCAGGCTATGGGTTATTTCGAGGCGCTTGAGGTGGCCACACAGCAGCCTGTAGATGATGAGGATGCCTATGCGCGTATCTTGGCTGCGAGCAAAGTATTGCAAGACGATTATGCAAAATCCGCCTATACTAGTCGTGGGGTTTTGCTTGCTGCTACCGCTTTGTATGATCGCGGCGCCATTGACCAAGCCAAAGAACAATTACGCTGGCTCATCAAAGCCGATCACGACCCTGTTTCGGTGGCCGTTGCCCGTTTGCGCTTGGCAGCGATTTTGCTCGATGAGGGTGACTACGAGCAGGGCTTTAGTTTGCTCGAACGCGATGCAGTGGGTTTCGAGGGTTTATATGCTGATCGCCGGGGCGATTTATTTTATGCCCAAGGTGATAGCAAACAGGCCATCGAGCAATGGCAAAATGCGCTCAACCACTACGATGGGCAGCCAGCGGCAAGCATTATTCAGCTTAAAATCGATGCTTTAAACAAGGAATAACTATGACCCGCCCATTTCGCCCCAACGCTGTGTGGCAGATTGTTGTTTTGTTTTTGGCCCTATTTGGGCTCAGCGCATGCTCGATGTTTAGCAGTAAAGACCCTCGTTTCGAGCCTACTCCTTTGGTCGAGTATGAGGCACGTATGCCGGTATCAGTACGTTGGTCGGCAGGCATAGGCTCGGGCTCTGGTTATGGGTTTATCCCCTATGTTGAGGGGCGCAGTGTCTATGCGGCCACCCCCTCTGGGCAGGTGAGCCGTGTTGATTTGTCTACCGGGGCGGTACAGTGGTCAACTAATGTCGGGCAGCGTTTATCGGCAGGGGTGGGCACAGATGGGCAGGTAGTAGCGGTAGCTGCACCTGATGGTACGGTGATCGCTTTAGACGCACAAGGCAATGAATTATGGCGTAGCCAAGCCAGTAGCGAGGTTAATATCCCCCCTGCGGTAGGCTCGGGCGTAGTAGTAGTGCGCAGCAGTGATTACCGTGTGCAGGCCTTTGATGCCCGCAATGGCGACCCGTTATGGAATATTCAACGACCCGGCCCCGCTTTGGCACTAAAGACCAATATGCAGATGGATATTCTAGACGATATGGTCATTACGGGTATGCCCAATGGTCGGGTCCTAATTATCGATGCCCATAGTGGTGGTTTGCAATGGGAGGGCATTGTGTCGCAGTCCTTTGGGGCAACTGACTTAGAGCGTATTAGCGATGTGGTCGGCGCCCCACTATTTGCTGGGCCCTTGATGTGTGCCGCCTCTTATCAGGGTCGTATTGTTTGTTTTGATATGGCCGATCAGGCTTTGCCTGTTTGGGCCCAAGACTTTTCCACCGCGCGGGGCATTGGCCTCAATAACCAAATGGTTTATGCCGCCGATACGCGTGATAGGGTGCATGCATTTTCACTCGATGGCGGTGCTTTGGTGTGGGAGCAAGATGCTTTGCGTAATCGTCGTCTTACTGCACCAGCTGTCCATAGCAATATTGTTGCAGTAGGTGATTTCGAGGGCTATTTACACTTCCTTGCCCCGCACGATGGGCGACAGATGGCACGTGTACGCGTAGGCTCGTCGCCGATCCTCTCTCAGCCTGTAGCGGTTGACGGGGGGGTGCTTGTACAGACAAATAATGGTCAGCTAGTTTTTGTTGGAGTTTAATTGAGTCCCTCTGCATACACTTCATTTAAGCCTGTTATTGCCATAGTTGGGCGGGCTAATGTTGGTAAATCTACCCTTTTTAACCGTTTAACGCGTTCGCGGCAGGCTTTGGTAGCCAATTTCCCTGGCCTTACCCGCGATCGCCATTATGGTGAGGGGCGGGTTGGGCCGTATCCCTATCTGCTGGTCGATACGGGTGGCTTTGAGCCCATAGCCAAAACAGGTATCAAAAAAGAGATGGCCGCACAAACCGAGCAGGCTGTCGCCGATGCCGATGCCATTATTTTTCTAGTCGATGTGCGCGAAGGGCTGCATGCTTTAGATTTTCATATTGCTGATAAGTTGCGCCGCAGTGGGCAGATAGTGCTACTTGCTGTGAACAAGGCCGAGGGCATGCGCGGCACAAGTGCCGAAATTGATTTTTACGAGTTAGGTCTCGGCGCCCCGCATCTGATTTCTGCCGCCCATGGCGATGGGGTGCATGCTCTAATCGAGGATACCTTGGCAGCCATTCGGGCGCAGCAAGCAGAGCATAAGCAGTTAGCACAAGATGCCGAGGACGCTGCTGCTGTGGTTGTTGATGAGGGGGGTATTGATGAGGCGGCTACTGACGATGAGGCTGTAGCCGACCCCGAGGCGGTAGTCAAACAAGACAGCGCCGACACTGATGGGCCTGTGGTGCACCGTATCAAGCTAGCCGTGGTCGGGCGGCCCAATGTGGGTAAGTCTACCTTTATTAACCAAATAATAGGTGAAGACCGGTTGATTACCTTTGATGAGCCGGGTACCACCCGTGATGCTATCGAGGTTGATTTCGACTACAAAGGGGTACCTTATACCTTTATTGACACCGCGGGCATCAGGCGCCGAGGGCGAGTTTTTGAGGCGGTGGAAAAGTTTTCTGTTATTAAAACCTTGCAAGCCATTGAGGCGGCCAATGTTGTGCTTTTGGTTTTAGATGCCCAGGCAGAGATATCCGAACAAGACGCAAGTATTGCGGGTTTTATTCTCGAGTCGGGGCGCGCCTTAGTGGTGGCAATAAACAAGTGGGATGGTTTAGATGACTATACCCGCGAGTGGGCGTTGCGTGACTATCGACGCAAGTTGCGTTTTTTAGACTTTGCGCGCATGCATACTATCTCGGCCTTAGAAAAGCATGGCCTGGCTGCAGTTATGCGCTCAGTGCGGGCGGCTCATCGTGCTGCATTTACCAAAATGCCTACACCTGTTCTGACACGTATTATCCACCAAGCGGTCGAGCAGCAACCCCCACCACGTCGTGGGCGCTCACGACCCAAATTACGCTATGCGCATCAGGGCGGGCAAAACCCACCTGTGGTCGTTATCCATGGCACGGCTTTGGGCGAGATACCTGACTCGTATAGGCGCTATCTCGAGGGGCAGATACGCACAGCCTTTGAACTCGAGGGTACGCCTTTACGCATTGACTTTCGTTCTACCCATAACCCCTACGTATGAGATGAATCATGACGAGTCCTTTTTGGAGCGATCACCTAAACGATCTGTCACCCTATGTGCCGGGTGAGCAGCCTGCACAAGAGCAGTTAATCAAGCTCAATACCAATGAGCACGCCTATGGTCCCTCGCCAAAGGCCTTGGCCGCCATCAAACAAGCGTTAGGGGCTGACCTGCGTTTATACCCGCAGCCTGGCTCAGATGCTTTGGTGGCTGCTATTGCAACCCAACACAATGTCACGGCCGAGCAGGTGTTTGTGGGTAATAGTTCAGACGAGGTGTTGGCACATGTGTTTAATGCTTTGTTTAGGCGTGCCAACAAGGCGTTATGGTTGCCCGATATTACCTATAGCTTTTATAAAACCTATTGCCGTTTTTATGGTGTCGAGCCGCATTATGTTCCGCTTAACGAGCATTTTGAGATCAATGCCCAAGACTATCTGCAGGCCCAACAAAAGGGGGCCGTAGGCATTATCTTTGCTAACCCCAATGCGCCTACTGGTCATTACCTGCCTCTGGCAGATATCGAGGCAATTTTGGTGCAAAATGCCGAGATTCCAGTAGTGGTCGATGAGGCTTATATTAATTTTGGTGGGCATTCAGCCACGGCTTTATTACGGCGTTTTCCAAACCTGGTTGTCATCCATACCTTTTCTAAGGGTTATGCTTTGGCTGGCCTCAGGGTGGGGTATGCTGTCAGCAGCCCGCAGATTGTTGCCGGCTTACAACGGGTCAAAGATAGTTTTAACTCGTACCCCTTAGATCGATTGGCGCAGGCAGGTGCAGCAGCAGCGATTGCTGACACGCAGTATTACCAAGAGATCAATCAGCAAATTATTGACAATCGCCATTACCTTAGTGCCGCCCTTGATGCTTTAGGCTTCGAGGTGTTGCCATCAAAGGCTAACTTTGTTTTTGCGCGACCAACGCAATATCAGGCCAAATGGTTGTTTGACTACCTGCGTGAGCAAGGGATTTTAGTGCGTTATTTTTCGCAGCCACGCATTGATGAGTATTTACGTATTACGGTTGGCACCCAAGCACAATGCCAAGCATTAATTACAGCCTTAGAGAAAATAGCGAAATAAGTAGCTAACGATGCAGTAAGGGGGTAGTCAATGGTATAGTAAGGCTTATATCCGCATTTAGGGTTTCCTGCGCGGTGATAATCCGTTTAGACCCCATTCGTTTCATTTTAATAACAACATAATTGGAGCCTAGCCAATGAGCAATAAAGGGCAAGTATTACAAGACCCATTTTTAAACGCCCTACGCAAGGAACATATTCCTGTTTCAATTTACCTTGTTAATGGTATTAAGTTGCAAGGGCAAATTGAATCTTTTGATCAATATGTCGTGTTGTTACGTAACACTGTTACGCAGATGGTGTACAAGCACGCCATTTCAACAGTGGTGCCTGCACGACCCGTGTCTTTGAAAAAAGAAGACAGCCCTGAATAAGGTGCTTATCCATACCAAGCACGCCTCACCCGCTAGTCGGGCGGGTGTGCTTGTAAAAGAGTTTTGTCCATGAGGGCACTTGTCGTTAGTGTTAATTTAAATAATCCTGATTATGCAGCACATGCCGAAGAGTTTCTGATGCTTGCTCGAGGGGCCGGTGCCAAGGTGTGCGATGTGATACGCGCCAATAGGCAACGCCCTGATCCCGCCCATTTTATCGGCAAGGGCAAGCTTCAAGAGGTTATCAGCAGTGCCAATACCCACAATGTAAATATCATCCTTTTTGACCAGCCGCTTAGCCCAGCTCAGCAGCGCAATATCGAGCAGGCCACCAATGTACGTGTGGTCGATAGGGTGGCGCTTATTCTTGATATCTTTGCCTTACGGGCCCAAAGCCACGAGGGTAAGGTGCAGGTAGAGTTGGCACAATTACAACACCTATCTACGCGCTTGACTGGTCGCTGGTCGCATCTAGAACAGCAGCAGGGGGGTATTGGTTCGCGCGGCCCAGGCGAATCACAGCTTGAGCTCGACCGGCGTTTGATCGGTCGGCGCATGAAAAGCCTACGCGAGCGTCTCGAAAAACTTAGCCGCCAACGCAGTACCCAACGCCGTGCCCGTATGCGCGGCGATGTGTTTAATGTATCATTAGTGGGTTATACCAACGCAGGCAAGTCGACCTTATTCAATGCGCTAACACGTGCGGGCGCCTACGCGGCCGATCAGTTGTTTGCAACCTTGGATACCACCTCAAGGCGCATTTGGATACACGATGTTGGGCACGTGGTGCTATCAGATACCGTGGGGTTCATTCGTGATCTGCCCCCCACCTTGATTGCTGCCTTTAAGGCCACACTCGAAGAGACGGTCTATGCTGACTTATTACTGCATGTGGTCGATGCGGCGAGCCCGCAACGTGACGAGCAGGTGGCCGAGGTCAACAAGGTGCTCGAGGATATCGGTGCAGACGAGGTACCTAGGATTTTAGTTTATAACAAAATCGATCAGACAGACTTCCCACCACGTGTAGAGCGCGATGAACGTGGTATCATTTCGCGTGTCTTTGTCAGTTCTACAGAGCGTACGGGGCTCGATGACCTACGTTCTGCAATCGTTGAAGCAAGTAAAGTAGCGGAAAATAATGCGATTCATATCAAGAATTTTTAACCTCAATGACCCCGGTTGGGGGCGCGATGGCGACAAAAAGGATGACGCCAAGCAGCCATCAAACCAACCACCCGGCAAACAAGATGGGCCCCCCGATCTAGACGAAGTATGGCGCGATTTTAATCGCCGCCTGTCATCTTTGTTTGGTAATAAGCGCAGCCAGCCGCCCCGTCCGCCGGCCGGTGGGGGCGGTGGTCGACCAAGGTTGCCCAAGGGTTCGCCTAAAATATTTTTGGCATTACTAATTACCGTCGTTGGGTTATGGATGGCGAGTGGTTTTATCGTCGTCCAAGAGGGTCAGGTTGCGGTGGTTACCCGCTTTGGTAAGTATATTCGTACCCTAAGCCCTGGTTTGCAGTGGCATTGGCCAAGCCCCATCGAAGAGAGCCAAACTGTCAACATTGCCCAGTTACGTACCTTCGAGATTGGCTTTCGTGGCTCATCGCGCAATAAGGTATTGACTGAGTCCTTGATGTTGACCGCTGATGAGAGCATTGTCGATGTGCAGTTTGTGGTGCAGTACCGCTTATTGCAAACCGGTGCGCCCGATTATTTATTTAATACCAGTGACCCCGACGAGTCGGTGCGACAGGCTGTCGAGACTGCGATGCGCGAGATTGTGGGCAAAAAGCCCATGGACTTTGTGCTGTATTCCGGTCGTACTGAGGTGGCTTCCGAGGTGCAACAGTTGGCACAGGCAATCTTAGATCGGTACCAAACTGGTATTCAGATTAGTACGGTTGCGATTCAAAACGTACAGCCCCCCGAGCAGGTGCTGGCTGCATTTGATGATGCCGTCAAGGCTGGCCAAGATCGCGAGCGTCAAATCAACGAGGGTAATGCTTATGCCAACAAGGTGTTGCCCGAGGCCTTTGGTCAGGTTGCCCGTATGATCCAAGACGCCGAGGGGTACAAGGCGCGTGTTGTTGGTAGTGCACGTGGTGATGCCGCCCGATTTACCAGTGTCTTGGGCGAGTACCTCAAAGAGCCTGGCGTAATGCGCGATAGGTTGTATTTGAGTACCTTTGAGAACATCATGAAGCAGGCAAGCAAGGTGATGGTCGATGTTGATCAGGGCAACAACATGTTGTATTTGCCCCTTGACCAAATCACCAAGTCAGCTGCAGGCGATGGTGCTCGTTCGGGCGATAGCCGCCATGCTGCAGCCAGCAGTGCCGCTGATGACTCAGCCTCGCAATCAAATGATGGGGGCAGCAGTGCAGCACGCAGTTCTACTGCGGCGGATAACTCACTGATGAACCCTTATTCGCCGTACTCGCGCTAGGAGAACAATAGTATGCAACGTTTTTTACCCGTTCTCATCGTAGTGGCAATTATTTTGGCCATTTTATCTACCTGCGTATTTATCGTGCGCGAGCGCGATTCAGCCCTTGTCTTTGCTTTGGGTGAGGTCAAAGAGACCATTACCGAGCCTGGTTTGTATTTCAAGCTGCCGCCACCGTTCCAAAACGTGGTGTTTCTTGATAAGCGTTTACAAACAATCGAGGCCAACGATCCCGAGCGTATCCAAACCGCAGAAAAGAAAAACCTTTTGATTGACTCTTATGTAAAATGGCGCATCTCAGATCCGCGTCAGTTTTACGTCACCTTCGGGGCCACTGACCGGGGTGCTGTTGAGCGTCTCTCGGCGCAGATTCGTGATGCCCTAAACGCCGCAGTTAACGTCCGCACGGTAAAAGAGGTGGTTTCCGATCAGCGTGATCAGATTATGCTCGAGGTGCGCGAGTCAGTCGAAGAGCGGGCACGCCCGCTGGGTGTTGATGTGGTTGATGTTCGTTTACGGCGCATTGACTTTGCCCCCGAGATTTCCGAGTCGGTATACCGCCGTATGGAGGCCGAGCGTAAGCAAGAGGCTAACCGCTTGCGCGCTACGGGTGCAGCCGAAAGTGAGCGCATTCGCGCCGAGGCTGACCGTGAGCGCGAGGAGCTATTAGCCGAGGCCTTTGCTCAGGCCGAGACAGTGCGTGGTGAGGGTGATGCTGAGGCCGCTGCTATTTATGCTGATGCCTTTAGCGAGAACCCCGAGTTCTATCGCTTTTACCGCAGTCTAGATGCTTATGAGGCAGCCTTTGATTCTGACTCTGATGTACTCGTAATAGGGCCTGATTCTGAGTTTTTCCGTTATTGGAAGCAGACCGAGGCCAATTTATCCGAACCCCTAACGCATTCGTTGGCCGATTCGGTGCCTGAGGCGATAAATTAAGTGTTCCGGGCGTCTTTGCCCTCTTTGAGGCAAAATCTTATATAATTTGGTTTTATCTTTGCTTGGCGACTTGGCGGGCCGCTACCCCAAGTCGCCTTTTGTTGTGTTAGTTTTAAAGCGTATTGTGTCAAAGCGTAAAGGCTTGTTTGCATGTCAAATTGGTTGCTGCCAGAACATTTAGCAGATGTATTACCAGCCGAGGCTCGTCACCAAGAAGAGCTCCGGCGCTCTCTACTTGATCTGTATCGTAGTTACGGGTTCGAGCTTGTTGCGCCCCCTTTAGCCGAGTATTTAGAGTCATTACAGGCTATTTCTGGTTCGCCACTTAATTTGCGTACCAACAAACTGATTGACCAACTTTCTGGGCGTACGATGGGGGTGCGCGCTGATATGACCCCTCAGGTAGCACGTATTGATGCCCACCTGCTCAATCGGCCAGGGGTTACCCGCTTGTGTTATTGTGGTTCTGTTTTGCATGCCCGCCCCGAGGGGCTGTTGTCCGATCGCGAGCGCCTGCAGATTGGCGCTGAGATATACGGCTATGCAGGTGTCGAGGCTGATATTGAGATTATTCGTTTGGCACTTGCCAGTGTGGCCCAGGCCGGTATTGAACATGCTAGGCTTGATCTCAACTTGCCCGCTGTGGGCTGTGCCCTGATCAAGCAAGACCCCGTGCTTAAGCAGCATGCGCAGCATGTTTTAGATCTGCTTAGTGCCAAAGACAACCCAAGCATTCGTACATTAGGCCAAAGCTTTCCGGGTGCAGACCCACAGGTGATCGAGTATTTATTATGCCTTACCGAGCTTTATGGTCAGGCTTTACCCACCCTTGAGCGCGCACGCTCACGATTGCCCGATTTGCCCGAGTTGGCCCAAGCTTTTGGGCAGCTCGAGCAGCTTATACATGCCTTTTCTGGTCATACCTTGACCTTAGATTTGGCCGACATGGGCAGTAGTTATGGTTATCACACCGGGGTGGTTTTTTGTGTGTATGCCAAAGGCTGGCACAATGCGGTCGTGCGCGGTGGGCGCTATGATGGTATTGGTAAATTATACGGTCGCGAACGACCCGCCACAGGTTTTAGTTTAGATTTGCGGGCGTTGTCAGCTGGTGGGCGTAGGGCCGAAAAAGTACAGGCTATACAAGCCCCGTGGGGTACTGAGCCTGAGCTATTGGCTTTAATTGAGTCTTTACGTAGTCAGGGCGAGGTGGTTTTACAGCTTTTGCCCGACGAACAGCCCGGTTTTGATGAGTTTGTCATTACCCGGCAAATAGTATCGCGCGGTCAGCAGTGGCAGGTCGAGCCCTGCGATGAGACACCGCCAACAGTTTCTTAAAGGTTTAACCAAGGCCAAGGTTGTACAGGCCATTTTTGAGCGTTAGTAACATGAGCAAAAATATTGTCATCATTGGTACCCAGTGGGGTGACGAGGGTAAGGGTAAGATCGTTGACTGGCTGGCTGAGTCAGCCCAAGGTGTGGTGCGCTTTCAAGGCGGGCATAACGCTGGCCATACCTTGTGGATCAACGGCCAAAAAACCGTTTTACGTTTGATACCGTCTGGTATTATGCACCCGCATGTCACCTGTTATATCGGTAATGGCGTTGTGTTGTCACCCAAGGCTTTGCTTACCGAAATAGAGGAGCTCGAGTCCGTTGGCGTTAACGTCCGCGAGCGTTTGCTGATTTCATCTGCTTGCCCACTGATTTTGCCTTATCACGTTGCCCTTGATCAGGCACGCGAGGCACGTCGGGCTGGCGATAAAATCGGTACGACCGGCCGTGGTATTGGGCCCGCCTACGAGGACAAGATCGCGCGGCGCGCCCTACGCATTCAAGACTTATTCGATCTGCCATCCTTTCAGGAAAAGCTCGAAGAGGTGCTTGATTACCACAACTTTGTACTCACCAAATACTTAGATGCAGCAGCTGTTGATGCAGCCGAGATCCTCGATCAGGCGGCAATTTATGCCCAAGAGCTCAAGCCTATGGTAGGTGATGTCAGTCATCAGCTTTATAATGCCGAGCGCAAAGGCGACAAGCTCTTATTCGAGGGCGCACAGGGGGCCTTACTAGATATCGACCATGGCACTTATCCCTTTGTCACCAGCAGCAATTGTTTGGCTGGGGCCGCCAGTGCGGGCTGTGGGGTCGGGCCGCAGCAGCTAAATTATGTTCTGGGTATTGCCAAATGCTATATCACTCGGGTGGGGGCAGGGCCTTTTCCAACCGAGTTGCACAATGATACGGGGCGCCGCTTGGCCGAGGTTGGCAAAGAGTTTGGCTCAGTGACGGGGCGACCCCGTCGTTGTGGCTGGTTTGATGCTGCAGCAATGAAGCGCTCGGTGATGCTCAACGGTATTTCTGGTCTGTGCATGACCAAGCTCGATGTACTTGATGGTCTAGACACCTTGCAAATAGGCGTGGGCTACAGACTGCACGGCAAATTCCTTGATGTCTTGCCCTATGGTGCCCAGGCAGTTGCCGAGGCCGAGCCTGTACTCGAAGAGTTGCCCGGCTGGTCAGAAAGTACTGTTGGGGTGACCGAATACGACAAGCTGCCCATCAATGCACGCCGCTATTTAGAGCGCATCGCTGAGCTTTGCGATGTACCCATTGATATGGTTTCTACTGGCCCTGATCGCAATGAGACCATTGTGCTGCGTGACCCCTTTAGCTCTTAATGAGGCAAAAGCCCAGTGGCAATTTATCAGCAGGGTTAAATAGGGTAATATAATTTTCCTTTAATATCACCAATACAGAAAGGAAAAGACATGAGTGTGCCACCAAGCACAAACACTGATTTATGGGTGAGCTGGCCGCAGTACCATGGGCTGATCGAGCAGCTCGCCCTAAAAATACATCAGTCAGGTTGGACATTTGATAAGATTGTCTGCCTTGCACGCGGGGGGATGCGTGTAGGCGATGTGATCTCGCGTATTTATGACGCCCCTTTGGCGATTTTGGCCACAAGCAGTTACCGTGAGGCGGCCGGCACCCAGCAAGGCACCCTAGATATTGCCCAATACATCACCATTACGCGTGGCACCCTCGATGGCAATGTTTTGCTAGTTGATGATATGGTCGATACGGGGCTGACCTTTAAACGTGTTCGCGATCATTTGATCGAGCAGTTTCCTGATATCAGCGAGCTCCGTACAGCAGTATTGTGGTGGAAGGGGCACTCAAAGTTTTCCCCTGATTATTATATTGATCATTTGCCCACCAACCCTTGGATACATCAGCCTTTCGAGGACTATGACACCATCCGCCCACATCAGCTCGAGGCATGGTTACGCAAGGGTCGTCAACAGCCATAAAATACCACAGCGAGCAGGGGCAGGTTTTGACTTGCCTTACGTAGGCGTGGTAGTATGACAGATTCACCAAATTTTGCCGTATGCTTTGAAAGCTTGCGCCTATTTTAGGTATGCAGGGGCTACATCAATGTGGTTTTAGCATGGGTAGACCTTGCTATGCACTGGGTAGGTGTTAGTTAGCAGCGGCTCGGGGCTGATTATTATTCAGCTTGTTACTTAGTTATTTCACTTATTGTTAGTTAATTAAGGGAATTTATGTCAGTTGTTAGAGTCAAAGAAAACGAACCTTTCGAGGTCGCAATGCGCCGTTTTAAGCGCACTGTAGAAAAAACTGGTTTGCTTACCGAGCTACGTTCGCGCGAGTTCTACGAAAAGCCCACTGCCGAGCGCAAGCGCAAGCGCGCCGCAGCAATCAAGCGTCATTACAAGCGTTTGCGTAGCCAACAGTTGCCTCCACGCCTCTATTGATACCCGAGACCTTTGTCCAAGAGCTGCTTGCGCGGGTTGATATTGCTGATCTTATTGGTCGGCATGTCTCGTTGCGCAAACGTGGGGCAAATCTAGTCGGGCTTTGCCCGTTTCATGGCGAAAAGACCCCGTCTTTTACAGTGAGTCCAACCAAACAGTTCTATCATTGTTTTGGTTGCGGGGTAAGCGGTAACGCCATCAGTTTTTATATTAATTATTTGGGGGTGAGTTTTCCCGAGGCGGTTCGTACCATGGCCCAAGAGGTTGGCCTACAGGTACCGCAGTCGCCCAAAAGTCCACAACAACGGCGTTTAGAAAAAGAACGGCAAGCCATCCGTTCCGTGCACGAACGGTATTTGCATCAAGCGCAACAATTCTACCAAGCCCAACTCAAGCACGCACAGCCTGCTTTAACCTATCTACGCGAGCGGGGCATTCAGGCAGATACTATCAAAAAATTCGATATCGGCTGGGCGCCTAACGAGTGGCAGGCGCTCGCACGAGTGTTCGATAGTTATCAGCAGCCCGAGCTACTCGAAACCGGCCTAATCGCCCAAGGGCGTGAGGGGCGCCGCTACGATCGGCTACGTGGGCGTATTGTTTTCCCTATCCGCAATTACCGAGGCCATACAGTGGGTTTTGGTGGGCGGCTTATTGCAGCAGGTGAGCCCAAGTATCTCAACTCACCCGAGACCGCACTTTTTTCTAAAAGCAATGAGCTCTACGGCATTTGGGAGTCACGCCAAGGTATACACCGTGAGGGCTACGTGCTTGTGGTCGAGGGCTATATGGATGTGGTTGCCTTGGCGCAGCTGGGCTTGCATAATGCCGTTGCTACCTTGGGTACGGCCACGACTAGCCAACATTTACGTCGGCTGACGCGCTTTACCAACAAAATAGTGTTTTGTTTTGATGCTGATCGTGCTGGGCAGCAAGCAGCATGGCGTGCTTTAGAGCATGCGCTACCATTTGTGCGCGATGATTTGTCTTTGCACTTTATGTTTTTGCCCGCTGGCCACGACCCAGATTCGTATGCGCGTGAGCATGGCATACAGGCTTTTCGTGATTATGTGGCGCAGGCCCAAGTTTTTTCTGAGTTTTTCCTCAAAGAGTGGGCGAGCCGTCATGATTTAACCTTGGTCGAGGGGCGCTCAGCCTGTGTGCACGAGGCCTTACCCTATTTAGCCCAGCTCACGCCTAATAATTTTAGTCGGCAGCTATGCGAGGCATTTGCGCAGCAGGTGCGCCTGACTGCTGATGAGCTCACCGCACAAATACAGCAGTATCAAGAGCAGGACCGCCGTCGTGATGGTTTTGCTGCACAGACACAAACCGCTAGGCAGACGACTGAGCATAGGGCCTTAGCACCGACCCAGGGCAGCACCGCATCAGCTGCCGCCATGGTCCAAACTGGCCCCAGCGGGCAGGTTGGGCAAATGGGTGGTAGGCAAAATCGGGTAGGTGGGCCGCATAAAGGGCGCAGTGGTTATGCCCCCAGACAGGTAGTGCCGCTGGCTAGGCGTTTATTGCATTTGTTGTTATCTAGCCCCGAGTTAGCGGCCCAGCTCGATGCCGATCAACTTGAAATTATCGTACAGAGCCCCCATTTAGTATATGTACAGGAGCTGATTGCTTTGATAAATGATACCGGCAGCGCACATGGCGGTGCATTGTTGCAGGCCCTTGACCCCCAAAGCGAGTTAGCCGTGCAATTGCGCGAGCTAACCACCGAGGCGGCCCAAGAGTCTGCCCTACCTGACCCTCAGGCCGAGTGGGATGATGCCCTCAAGCGTATCGAGATTGATCGCATCAAAGCCGAGCAACTCAAACTAATAGAGCAAGGCCTTGTCGATGATGGGGCAAGGCAACGGTATCAGTTTTTAACCCGCCGCTTAGCAGAGTTAACTGCTGCGCCAACCACTTAACTAAAGTAAACTAGCCCTAACGTGTATCAGTAATACTACCAAGGCTCAAATGAAAACATATTTTTTACAATAGCTGTTATTTAGCAGAGTACACCAAAATTAGGTTCAGGTGGTTAGACTAGCGCTAGCCCTTTTCATAGGGAAACCTCACCCATTTACTAACAGCACCCAGCGACCTACTTTGGCCTTTAGTTTTTACTTGTTAGGCTTTTAAAATTTAATTGTCCTGCATCGCATATCCAAAGATATGTTAAGCGTCAATGGAATCCAATATGACACAATCGACTGGTAAATCTACTACGACTAAACGTGCAACGACCATCGCTTATGCTCAGGCTTCTGGCGACAAGAGCACGTCAACACAGGTCGAGAAAGGCAGCCAGGGCACTTCAGACACCCAAACCGCGGCCAAAAAGGCAGCCAAAAAGGTAGCTAAAAAGGCCACGGCCAAGAAGGCCACCGCAAAAAAAGCGGCCAAGAAAGCAGCCAAAAAAGCAACTGCCAAAAAGGCTACGGCTAAAAAAGCAGCAGCGAAAAAAGCCACTGCGAAAAAGGCAACGGCTAAAAAGGCGGCCAAAAAGGCAGCTGCGAAAAAGGTTGCCAAGAAAGCGACTGCCAAAAAAGCAGCGAAAAAGGCAGCGAAAAAAGCCACCGCCAAAAAAGCTGCAGCCAAAAAGGCCACTAAAAAGGTGGCGAAAAAGGCAGCCAAAAAGGCGGCCAAAAAAGCACGTGCAGAACGTGATGTATTTGGCAGCCGTGGGCAGCTCACCCCCGAAGAGCAAGAGGCACGTCGCAACCGCCTCAAAGCACTTATCAAGCTGGGCAAAGACCGTGGTTATCTAACCTATGGCGAGATCAATGATCACTTGCCTGATGATTTGGTTGATGCCGAGGCCATAGAAAGAATTATCACCACCTTTGGTGACATGGGCATATCGGTTTATGACCAGGCCCCTGATGCCGAAACCTTACTCATGAGCGATAAGGCACCGGTCGCCTCAGCAGATGATGATGTCGACGAAGAGGCCGATGCTGCACTCACTACGGTTGATTCTGATTTTGGTCGCACCACTGACCCTGTACGTATGTATATGCGCGAGATGGGCTCTGTCGAGCTGCTTACGCGCGAGGGCGAGATCGAGATTGCCAAACGCATCGAAGACGGTCTCAAAGACATGGTCATGGCTATTGCGGCTTGCCCCACAACGGTTCACGAGGTGTTGGCCTATATCAATGAGGTCCGCGAAGACCACCTCCCTATCGATGATGTGGTTGATGGCCTAATTGATGACGAGGGCGAGGAATACGCCGGTGCCGGTGCCAAAAGCGAGGATGGCGAAGAGGGCCCTGCTGGCGGGATGAGCAGCTCTCAAATTGAGTATCTACACGAAAAATCACTCAAGAAATTTGCCATCATCCAAGAATGGTTCGAAAAAATGCGCGTGGCCTTCGAGGCCGAGGGTTATCGCAGCCCTGGCTATATAGAGGCCAAACAAAAGATTCATGATGAGTTCATGGGCATACGCTTTACCGCCAAAATGGTCGAAAAGCTGACCAACACGATGCGCGAGCGTGTAGCTGAGATACGCAAATACGAACGTCAGATCATGCAAATTTGTGTCACACGTGTTGGCATGCCGCGTTCACACTTTATCAAGAGCTTTCCTGATAACGAGACCAATTTACAATGGGCTGAGGATGAGTTAGCCAAAAACCCACCCTATGCCGAAGACCTCGCACGTTATGTGCCAGCTATTCAAGAGCTACAAAGTAAGCTGGTCGAGATTCAAAAAGATGTGATCTTGCCACTTGGCGACTTTAAAGACGCCTACAGACGCATGCTATCGGGCGAGGCCAAGGCCGGCCGGGCCAAGCGTGACATGACCGAGGCCAACCTGCGTTTGGTCATTTCAATTGCGAAAAAATACACCAACCGTGGTCTGCAATTTTTGGATCTTATCCAAGAGGGTAATATCGGCTTGATGAAAGCGGTAGATAAATTTGAATACCGTCGTGGGTACAAGTTTTCTACCTATGCCACATGGTGGATTCGTCAGGCTATCACGCGTTCCATTGCTGATCAGGCCCGCACAATTCGCATACCTGTGCATATGATCGAGACCATCAACAAGATGAATCGTATCAACCGCCAAATTTTGCAAGAAACCGGCGAGGAGCCCGATCCGGCAACCCTAGCCCAAAAGATGGATCTCCCCGAGGACCGCGTACGCAA
>Ga0209487_1001004_pt1 | contig 24363 bp, 28 predicted proteins | sample Poulit2012_FD_187524 | JGI IMG/M metagenome (GOLD analysis project Ga0209487, IMG submission 187524) | Agricultural soil microbial communities from Georgia to study Nitrogen management - Poultry litter 2012 (SPAdes) (version 2) | ecosystem: Environmental > Terrestrial > Soil > Agricultural land...
CCTCCGCGGCGCACTTGACGGCATCATGGGCATCTTCGGTGGCCCATGGGGTATCGCCATCATGGGTGCCACCGCCCTGATCACCGCGTGGGCGCAAGAGAACCGAGAAGCAAAAGAACGGGCTGACGAGCTGACCGCCACCCTCGACGAGCAGACTGGTGCGTTCACGGCCGCTTCCGAAGAGATCGTCGCCGCCCAGATCGTGGAGAAAATCCAAGATACTGCAGACTCCATTACCCCCTTTGGTGAGTATATGGAGGCCGCGGAAGTCTCTGTTGGCGACATGACCGCAGCCATCATCGACCAAGGCGACGCATACGATTACCTCCTGGATAAACTCACTGAGTCGGCCATGGGGGCCGAGGGCATCGACGACGAAGAGTCCGCCCGCCGTATGGCTAAAAATAACGAGGTTTGGGAGTATGTCGAAGAGCAAGTAGAAGCCCAGCGAGTGGCGCAAGAGGCCGCGGAGGCTTTGGCCGAAGCTGAGAAAGAACGCTACCTGGCCATGGATGAGGGGGAACGCTCTTATCAGCGGTACACCGAGTCGATGGGTGAAGCCGTTGATGAGACCCTGAACATGAATGACCGGGTCCGTGCCCTCAAAGAGGCGTTGGACGAGCTCAACGGTGTCACCAAAACCCAAGAGGAACGTGACCGTGAACTAGCCGGCACCCAGCGTGACCTCAACGAGTGGTTTGAGGACAACGGTGAAGAGATCGCGGGCATGGATGAAGCTCTTATCGACATGTCGACCGGGATGCCTGGGCACACCGAGCTGGGTGACCAGTTGGCTGGCATGTTGGAACGCATGGGCGATGCTGCTCATGAGGATGCGTTGGCGATTCGTGACCGTGCTGAGGCTGAGGGTTGGTCCACTGAGAAAACTCAGGAAGCGATCACTGAAGCTTATGAGCCATATATTGAGACCCTCCAAAGCCTTCAAGAGCAGGGGTATCTGACGCAGGAAGAGGTCGACGCTCTTACCGACAGCATTATCGGTGTCCCGGAGATCACTAGCATTCTGATTACTGCTGGGGATTCCATCGGTCAAACTGAGACCGAGGTGATCAATCTCGTCTCACAGATCGAGGCTATCCCCGAGGGTGAAGCCTACATCACCGATAAAGACTCCATTGACCACCTCCTGGATGATCTGGAGGACATGGGGTACGAGATCGAGGATCTGGACGACGGCGAAGTCGAGATCAGAGCGATCGGTATCCCTGACGCGGTAGATGCGATTGAAGATAACCTGATCAACCGGGACTGGTCCACCACAGTTACCGTACGGACTGTGCTCACCGGCAAGACACCGGAACAGCGAGTCCAGGAGGCCCGGTCTGGTGGAGTCGGCTGGGGTATCGTCGCGCCCGAGGGCAATGCCCGGGGTGGCATCGACGTCAAGGGGATGGCTGCTGGTGGGCTCACCGGGGCGTCCGTGATGGATATTGCCCAAATGGTGTCCCCTGGTGATATCCGGTTCGCCGGCGACCGCTCCGATGTTGATGAGGCGTGGATCCCCCTGGACGGGTCTCCACGGTCCATCGCGATCCTCGAAGAGGCCATCAACCGGATGCCAGGCTACGAGCCCGAGCCCATGGCTGCCGGTGGGATCACCGGCACTCTGGTACCGCCGCAGGTTGAGGACGTCGACGCGCCAGACACCACCGAGTTACAAGATGTGTGGGCTGAGACGATGGCCTACTTGGAAGAGTCCACGCGCAACGCGTTCAACACCATCGAGGACGACACGACCGCCTCCCAGGACGCCACCACCGAGGCCACCGCCACCAACATGACCGCCATGCGGGATGTGGTCATGCACACCCTGGGGGTCATGGCTGAGTTGACGACTGCCAACATGGCGGCCATGCACGACGACACCACCCGCCACACTGTGGGTATGCGGGACGCGACCGGGCAGAACCTGGCGTCGATGGATGCTGCCACGTCCCAGCATTTGGCCGGGATGCGGTCGACCACGGGCCAGAACATGGCGACCATGCACGACGACACCAGCCTGTATACGGCTGCGATGCGGGACACCACCGCTGCCCGGTTCCTGGCCATGCAACAAAACGCCACCAGCCAGGCCGACCTTCTGCGGTATGGGGTGTCGCGGCAGTTCTTCGACATGCACGACTACGCCACCGGGCAAGTCCAAGGACTCCGTAGTGATTCCAACACGGAGTTCACGAGTATGCGTGACCATGGTGTCGACGCGGCAACAGAATTGCGTTCCGGTGTGGTCTCCCAAATGGGTCAAGCCCGTTCACCGTTTACTGGGCATGTGAATGACCTGGTGCAGGTGATGCGGGAGTTCTCGGACGCCATCGAGGACGCCTACGGTGACATGGGCGTCACCATCGGCAAACCGTCCCGTATTAGTGCTGCGACGGGTGCGATCCTGCCCGGGTACAACCCCGGCGTGGACAACCACACCTTCACCAGCCCAACCGGCGGAATATTAGAGCTCTCTGGTGGTGAGGGTATCCACCGGCCGGAGGTCGTCCAAGCCTTCGGTGCTGGGAATTTCATGGCACTCAACCACGCCGCCCGCACCGGTGGCGTCAAAGGTGTGCAACAAGCCCTAGCTAACCTGGTCCCCCGTCAAGCGTTCAGTGATGGTGGGATCCTGGACGACTTCACCGGCGACGCCAAACGTATTGGCACCGAATACAAGGGCAAACTCCCAGACAACTGGCTACGCCCTGCCGGTAAGTCCATTATTGACACGGTTGTCGAGAACATGAGCGACGTGCTGGCCACCATGTTCAGCGGTGAAGGCTGGGTGCGACCCACTACTGGCCGGGTGACGTCCCGGTATGGTCCACGCGGTGGTGGGCACCACGCTGGCATGGACATCGCCGACGGTGAAGGTACCCCAGTGGTGGCCCCAACCGCCATGAAGATTCTGGAAACCGGGCGCAACATCGGCCCAGGCCGTACCGGGCAAGGCATCCTAGGTGAACTCATGGGCGGCATGTACTCCTACTTCGGACACAACCCGCTGGGTGGTATCCGAGTACGCCCCGGCGACCTCGTCGCACCAGGGCAACGCATCGGCGCCCAAGGCAGCACCGGGAACGTGACCGGACCCCACTTGCACTGGGAAATGCACCAAGGCTCACCCTGGAATGACATCAACCCCCACCCGTTCTGGGACGCAGCCGGTGGTGGCGGGGTCATGCCCGGCGGACCGAATGACCAGTGGACGTCCACGATCATGCAAGCCCTCCGGCTAGCTGGGTTACCCACCACTGGGGCCTACGCTGCGGCATGGCAACGCCAGATCCAAACCGAGTCTGGTGGGAACCCGCGGGCGGTCCAACGAGTCCACGACATCAACAGTGTGATGGGCAACCACGCCAGAGGGCTGGTGCAGGTCATTCCACCAACGTTTGCTGCCTACGCCATGCCTGGCATGCGCGACATCTTCAACCCGCTACACAACCTCACAGCGGGGATGCGGTACGCCAAATCCCGGTACGGGGTCGCTGGCATGCTCAACGTCATCGGCAAAGGCCGCGGCTACGAGCACGGCACCGACCATGCACTCCCCGGTTGGGCGTGGGTCGGCGAATCCGGGCCCGAGCTCGTGAAATTCCGTGGCGGGGAGCAAGTCCTCACCAACAGCGAGTCACGGTCCGCGGTGGCTGGTGGGATGGAGTTTGACTACGACCGGATGGGCAAAGCCATCGCCAAACACCTCCCCGTGATGGGCAACGTGAACATTAACAACCCGAACGTTCGGGACACCCAGGAGCTTGCCCGGACCACGGCTCGTGAGTTCCGTAAAGAAGCCAAACGTCTGGCCAGGATTTAGGAGTGTATGTGAATCATCTACCGCATCAAGTAGCTGTCCTGGAGTCTGAGCACGGCCGTATCGAACTCGCCAGGACACGCCCAGGCATTGGGTACCGGCTCACCGACGACGCCGAAGGGTTCGGCGCCGGACTAGTCGAGAACGAGCTCACTCCCAGGTTAGGTCGGCGCGGGTCCATGCGGGGAACCCAACGTGAGGCCGCTGGCACTATGATGCTCCCGATTGTGATTAGTGGTCGGTCTCGTGCTGAGATCCGGGCCATGGTAACCGAACTTACCCGGGTGTTGAAGCTAGCACAGGGCACCGCCAGGTTGTCCCTGGTTGATCAGGAGACTGGTGAGGGGCGGTATCGGGACATTGCTTACACGTCTGGCTTGGAGACACCTGCCTGGTCATCACCGACCACCGTCAAATACATCCTCGACGTGGATTATATGGACCCGTGGGCGTATTCGACTGAACACGGGCAGGTGACGATTCCGGTGGCCCCGTCTGCATCTGGTGGCCTTATAGCACCCATAAAAGTGCCGATTCGGGTTGCTCGGTCTGTGGGTGCTGCTGACCGGTGGGGCACCAATAACGGTGAGATGCCAGCCCCGGTGACGTTGCGCTTTGATGGGCCGGTGTCTGATCCGGAGGTGACGTTGCAGGGGCAGTGGACGTTCCGGGTCAACGGCAGCTTGGAGTGGGATGAGTACCTGGTGATTGAACCTGATCTGACGGAACCCACCGCGTACGTGTATTCGACAACTAGACCAGAGAGTTGGTCGCAGCGGCGAGCTGCTTACACGATGATCGCCACCGGATCACGGCTTTCTGACCTGGTCATGCCACCAGGGCAGCATGCGTTCACGTTCCGTGCTTATGACCCAACCTACACAGCGACGATGACGGCGACCTGGCCGCACACCTACCAGTCCATGCAATAAGGAGCACACTATTATGGCAGAGCTAAAGAATTGGCCCTGGATTCTGAACCAGCCCGGCTATGAATACCCGGCAGAGTTGGTCCGCGCCCAACACTATGACGCCACCTCGGGTGGTAACGGGGTGGGGTCTCCTACTGCGATGAAGGTGACGGCTCAGCCTGCCCCGGATGGGACCGTGAGCATTCTGCCGGGTGGTGCGACCGCTGTGTCGACGTACGCTGGGGCGGATGGGCAGTCATATCATGCTCAGAATTTCCAGCCGTTCATGCTTGATGTGCCACCGACGGGGTCGTCTGCTGGTGGCCGCCATGACCTGGTGATCTTGCGGGTGTGTGACCCGCAGTATGATGAGCACCCGGAGCATGGTGGTGGGCCGATTAGCGCTGAGGAGGCCGCGAACTATGACTTCTGGTGGTACGAGTTACACCAGGGGAAGCCTGTCCGGTTAGAGTTTGATTTCCCGCACGTGAAGTTAGCCCATATTCGGCGTGGCCCGAATCAGACGATTGTGCGGCCCGAAGATATCCACGACATTCGGGAGCTGGCGAATCCGAAAAACAGGGTGCACATGTTTGCTCGGAACCTGTACTTGTCGGAGCAGCAGTCTTTGCACTCTGCTGAGCGTATCTGGCCGCAGGTTGGGACGCATACGGTGCACATCCCCGAGTTCGCTACCCGCCTGCATTTACAAGCCTCTTGGGGGACGGTCAGGTCGCATGAGGAAGCCGGTAGCGGCAGGCTGGCTCAAGGGTGGGTACAAGTTCATTTTGTGCACCCTGATGGTGACCGGCTCATTGGGCAGCAGGCGTCGTGGAATACCTCGGGTGATCAGAACCGTGAACGCTTCAACATTGTGTTAGGTGATCAGCGTCCGATCCCTGAGAAGTTCCGTGGCGAGGATGTGACGGTGGAGTTCCGTGGCCGCAAAACCAACGTTGGCCCCAACATTTATATGGATGGGGACTCATCAATTTCGTTGATCACCTACTTTGAACAAGGTGTCCTCTGATGGGTGAGCGTGTTGCGTTGGTCCGCCCGTTCACCTGGGACGTGATCTACCCGGAAGTCAATGTGAAGTCCGGCTCGGATACGCGGTCGTTGTCTGGTCCTGGTGATGTGACGTTCTCAGTTGGCCCGGAATGGCATAACCGTAGGGCTGAGGATGGGCGCCCTTTCTTCCAAGAACGCGGCACCCTGGTCGTTGTAGAACGCGCTAACAAGACCATCCGACAAGTGGGGCTCGTGGACAACCTCACCCTGACTGAAACCGGGTTGGATGTGTCCTGTGGTGGGTTTAGCATGATTGCTGGCCAGTCTGGGCCGTGGGAGGGTCATCAGGGGTATTTCGTGTCGATGGACCCGGTGGCTTTGTTTCGACGGGTGTGGGCTCAGGTGCAGTCGTACCTTGACGCTGATTTGGGGATCCGGGTCACTGGTGATACTCGGTCTGGGTCGTCGGTGGGTGATGCCGGGTCGGCCCGGTGGCAGGATGCGGAACGTGAGCTGAAGCGTGCTCGGCCGCAACTTGAGTTGTGGGAGGGCCGGTTGTTGCATCGTGAACGGGAGTTGTCTCGTCGGTTGGAGCGCATGTTTCGGGCGGCTGGTTTGAAGCGGGTTGGTACTGTCACGGAGGCTGATTCTGCGCCGGATGATCCGGGGTATAAGGCTGATTCCACTTTGTGGGTGCGTCCGTCTGATGAGCGTGCTTTCCGGTGGGTTGGTGACCGGTGGTTGGGTCAGGATGCGGCACATGATGCGGTGTCTGACTGGTATGAGATGAAGCGGTTGGTGGATTTCGCGAAAGCCGAGGTCGACATGTACCGGTACCAGGTCGAACCACTTGAGGAACGCCTCGAGGAGCTGGAAGACGAAGCTCGCGAAGAGTATGGGCTGTATTTTTGGCAGAACCATGATCTGAACACGGTGATTGAGGACCTGACTGAGTTGGGTCCGTTTGAGTACCGCGAAGAGGCACGCTGGCAAGGTGACCGCCTGGACCTCATGCTTCGTGTCGGCGCCCCCAAGGTGGGTGTACGCCGCGACGAACTGCACCTGGAGTTGGGTGTGAATGTGCATGAGCAGCCGGTGATGGAGTACGGCGAAGTGTACACCGGGGTCACCCTGTTCGGGGCTGGTGAAGGCTCCGAGGTGTTGTCCGCGCAACGTGACCTCGGCTTGGATGGGATTGTGCGCCGGATTCTGGTGGAGACGGATAAGGATGCTCACACCAAAGCGCTCACAAGGTCAGCTGCGAACAAGCTGGCAGACCAGGCACGAAAAGACATGGGCCTAGGCTTCACTGACTTAGTTATTCACCACACCGAGGCCGTACCCGAAGGCTCGTTTGATGTGGGTGATGAGATCCCGATTACCGGGAGTCTATCTGATGGAACTGTTTTGACCCGCTGGATGCGAGTACTAGAGGCCACCCATGAGTGGGGATCGAATAAGACAAGTGTTGAGGTGGAACCAGTTTGAGCACACATGATGATTACCTAACTCGCCGACAGGCACGCGACCTAGCCCGCCGCCTTGCACGGTTGGAGCGGAAGCAGCGGTCTACTGCTGCCGCGCACGCCGACCTGCGCCATTCTGCAATAGATGGTGGCAAGGGCCTGGTGCTCAAGGATGAGCAGGGCCAGGAGAAGTATCGTCTTGGCACGGATGAGAACGGTGTGACCGCACCCCAGTACAAGGGTGGCCCAGTTCCCGCGCAGCCGTCCGAGCCATTCGTGGATGTTGGCGGCGAGGTTGTGAAGATCCAGCACTCCGGCCTGGACGTCAACGAGGACCCGGCGCCGGCTGATTTCCGGCGCGCCCAGATCCACGTGTCACAAGACGAAGTGTTTGAACCGGACTTCTCCACCCTGGCCGGGTACATGGACGCTGCTGATGGTAGCTTCACCCACCGGTTACCGGGTGGTGAATGGCACGTCGGCATCGTCTGGGAAACCTTAACCGGCAAACAGTCTGCCATGTCTGCTACGGTCCTGGCCGATATTCCCCCGCTGGTGGATACGTCTGATCTTGAGGACACGCTGGCGGCTGCTGAGGAGAAGCTCAACGAGTATCGTGATGAGGTCGCTGCCCCTCGCTTCCAAGCCCTCGAAGAAGGCCTGTCAGAGAACAATGACACGCTGGCCAACGCTCGTGAACGCCTGGATGAGGCTGAGCAGATTCTCGACCCGCTACCAGACCGTGTCACTGAGGCTGAGCAGACCGCTCAGACCGCGCAACAGGAGGCGACGGCGGCGGCTGCTGCGGCGATTGAAGCGAACAACCGGGCACTCACCCGCTTGTATAACGGCAACTTCGACCACGAACTCGACGGGTGGAGCGTGGATAATGTCACCATCAGCGAGGACTCCCACTCTGGTTTGTATGCTGCACGGTTGGAAACCCAATCCTGGATGTGGGCTGACACCGCGCTACCGGTCCGTCCCGGCCAAATCTGGGAACTGTCAATGTTCACCAAGGCTGACGCGGACCGGTTGGGTATTGACGTGTGGGTGGAGGACGAATACGGGGAGTATTTGGACACGTTCCAACGCTTCACCCTGGACCCCACCGGCGCATGGTCCGACAGTGGTGGTCTCCGTTTCGAAATCCCCGAGGGTGCAGGGTTCCTGAACTTCACCATCACCCCCTGGAAACAAGTAGCTTCCGTGTGGCTGGTAGACGACATCGTCCTCCGTGATGTGACCGACGTGGTGCGCCTAGAAGAAGCGGCGAATGCGAACCGGCAAAAGGCTGAGGAAGCCGCTCGTATGGCCGAAATCACCCGCGAACTCACCGGCATGGACGAACACGTCCACGTGTCGGAGGAACAACCAGACGCCCCACCAGCAGGCCAACCAGGCATCACGTACGCGTGGGAAGGCACACCACACGCAAGCCCCTCAGTGAAACGTGTAGACGGTGAACTGGTTGCGCGGAACCGTTTCAAGAATCCATCTTTTGAGGTAGACCTTTCTGGCATTACAAGCTCTCCTACTGCGACTCTCACTAGGGCTGGCAACCTTGCAGTGGCCAGCGGCGAGTGGGGATTACAGGTTGAAATCAGTGACAGCACCGAATTCGGTGGTTGGATTCATCAGAGCATTGATGTGACACCTGACGATTGGGGTCACTGGGTTGGCTGGTCTGCTGCTGTCCGAAACTCAATCAATGTGTCGCAGTTGCGGTGGTATTACGAGGTCCGGCAAGGTAGCACGGTACTGTCTGGTGATTATGCCGGAACTTTTGATGTGACCAGTGACAGTCTTGAAGATTCGCCGCGTGAGGTATTTGCTGCCCAAATAGATGAAGGGGCAGATAATGTCCGGTTGTGGTTGCGGCCTGTTACTAGTCATGCTTATGCCCGATATTTCACGGACGACTGGATCGCCGCTGTCGGTGATTCTGAGCAAGCCGCTTTAGATGAGGTTGCCACCTATTTTGATGGTGACACGCCTGACCATCCCGCTGTCCCTGCGACGGGTGGTATCTGGGTCAACCCGGCCAACGACCAACGCCGCGTCTACAACCACGAAACCGGAAACTGGGACCTCGTGACGGAGCGGGGCCTGTTTGAAGCGATCGTGGCGAAACAAGCCACCATCATCAACGCCGCCATGCAAACCCTCACCGTCACCGAACGCCTAGACTTCGCACGCGCCTATGGTGAGGAAATCTGGGCAGCCCTGGCCGTGTTTGACCGGCTCCAAGCCGCTGAGGGGTGGATCGGTGGGGTCATGCTCAAAGACGACACCATCACCGCCCGCAACATTGAGATCACTGAGCGACTGGTAGGCGACCTCGCAGAACTGTTGCATTTAGTGGTCGACCGGATCGACGCCAACCAGCTGTGGGCTGATCAGACGTGGCAGGCTGCTGGACACTTCGGCAGCGAGGAAGCCGATCAGTCCACGCTCGTTGACGGCACCGGATTACGGATCACGAAGCACGATCACGAGAACGAAACCAGCACCGACATAGTGCGGTTGGGTGGTGAAGGCATCGGGCTCACCTTCACGGACGAAGAAACCAAGGAGATCACCGGGTCACTGTCCCCCGATGGTGACGCATCGTTGAAAAACGTGAACGCCAACCACCTCACCATGGGTGGCAGGTCGCTCCAAGATGAAGAGTGCGACGACTACTACCACCCATCCGGCGACCAATCATTGTTGACCTTCCGACCGCGTGGGGTAGAAGCATTCCACCACCGGCACATGCCGGCCATGAACTCCGACTACCGTGAATGGGGATTCCTCGACGTCACCGCCACCCTATACGCGGGCCGTATGTACCGGGTCAGTGTCGGACCCGTGTACACGTTCGCAGACAACACCACCAACCAGTTACGCATCCGCTACACCGACGATGGCACAGTGGCACGCATCATCTCCCCAATCCTGGGCAGGGCACGATACGGCACCCAAGCAGGCCAACACAGTAGCCACATCAGCGGGGAATGGTACTTCACACCCGACCACACCGGACAACACTCCTTCCTAGCCACCATCTACAACGGACAAGGCGTCCGACTCCCAACAGGCTATACCGGTGATGACGGGAACTGCTGGCTGGTAGTCGAAGACATCGGCCTAGCCCCACCCAACCGTACTGGCCAAGACCGCGACACCAGAGGCAACCACAAAGACTCAGGCATCAACAACGAAGACACCGTGGGCGGGATCGAAACCTACACCACCACCTGGGAAGCCACCTGGTACCAAACCTACCGCAACAACGGCAACACCCCAGTCCCCGCAGGCGACGGATTCGGGGAAAACTCACCCATCCAAGGCTACCGGGCACTGGTGGGCGAATACTACAACTCCCTGTTCGGGTTCGGAGGGGCCACCGACTCCTCAAACACTACCGAGCTGGGGCAAACGTTCCAAGCCGCACTCGCTGGCGCCACCGTACGATCCGTGGTGTTAGAAATGACCGGCCACTACTCAGGTGGGCAAACCGGGGACACGGTCTACCGGCTGATCCGGGAAAACCACACCAGCCCACCAAACGCTTACACCTATGTTGTGTCCGAAAACCGGCGGATCGATGATTACCGGATCGACGTCGGCCAAACCCGACGCATCACCCTCCCCGCACCCGACTACGGGGAGAGGTTCCGCAACGGCGAACTCACCGCGTTCGGGCTATCAGCGATTGGCAACCCAGACACCCGCTACCACGGCGGGATCGCCTGGGCTAACCCAGCACTCCGACCACGAATCACCATCACCTACCAACGATAGGAGCAACACAACATGTCGAACTTGCTGAAAAACTCGTTACTGCAAGCCAACCCGCACCTGAGCAAACGGGTCCACGCCGGGGTCATCCAAGTCGCCGGAGAACAATCCGGTGCGGAAGGTGCTGGTGGGGCGTTCGCACGCCTGGTCCAGAAAGACTTATCCCGGTCATGGCCCGACTTCATCCTCAATGCTGCTGCTGATGTTCACATCCAAGCTGCCAGCGTGATCAATGAAGACGCCACCGCAATAGTGACCACCGAAGTCAATGATGAGCAAATACTGAACGTCATCAACAGCACCTGGGCCAGCGCTGCTGAGAAATACGCACCACAACCCGCAGACCCCGAAACAGGTGAGTGAGCCGTGACCCAAAAACACATCCGCAAACTCGCCGGGTGGGGGTGGCCGAAACGGTTCCTGGCGAACCTTCACGAACCGCCATACATTTCAGTGCTCTATGGGGTCTGGTATCTCATTCTTACCAGCATTGGTACTTACAGTGCTTTCAATCCGCCCATTACTATCGTCACCGCTGTTGGTCCGGTCGCGCCGGTTACTGCCACACTGTTAGCACTGGCTGGATTACTTGGCGTGGTCACCGTTGCCAGTGGTGACGCCTGGCTCGAAAAGTTCGCTGTCTGGTTAGGCATCATCGCCTGGACAACCTACCTGGGCGTCTCCGGCTGGTTATGGCTGGTCACCGCCGGCAACCGTGGGATGGCCACCCTGGGCATCATCGCGGGCCTGTTCGTCACCGGGCTACGGTTCCACTGGATATGGCGAATCAGCTTCTCGGAGGCGAAGAAGCGACGGCTTGAACGCAAACGGCTCAACCAAGCAACCCATTAAGGAGCCGCCTTGTGGACCCAGCGATCATCACCACACTCTTGACCCTCATCGGCGGCGCACTCGGCTGGCTGGGCAAAGCACTCATGGACGCCATCCGGCAATACAAAAGCGGTCATAAAGCAGAACTCCAGCAGCGTGACGAAATCATTGCCGATAAAGACGTTGAGCTGACTGCATTGAAGCGCCGGAAGGCCAACCTGAGAAACGAATATAACTTCTTACGGGCGTGGATCTTATCCCAAGGATTATCGGAAGATCAGCTGACCAGGATGCCCAAACCACCAGACGACCACTAACCAACCTGACTTACCAAGCCCCTTTCACCGGGGCTTATTTTTATGCCCAAAAGGAGGCACCCAATGTCTGAGCCAGACCCGCACGATGTGGACATTTTCGAAGTCCCCGAGCTACCCGACACCGACGAGGCCGATGACGATCACGACGCGGTTCCCGTGGATGCTGAACCGGTCGATTACGAACCAACCGACCAAGACGACACGAATGAGGTTGCATAATGGCTGTTTTTAGTTCACCAGTACCCAAAGGCTGCCGGTACACGTCAGGGTTCGGTATGCGCTCCCTCGGCGGCAGACGAGCATTACACGCTGGGGCTGATTGGGCGCCACCCAAACCGGGCCAAACCGGGATACCGATCTTCGCGGTGGCTGATGGGACTGTCATTGCTGTCGGGCAAGGCTCCGGACGCGCCACTGACCGCATCCCATACCACAGTGGCAAGTATGTGTGGATTGACCACGGCGTGCATGGCGGGGACCGTATGCGCTCCTACTCAGGCCACCTAGCCTCCTATAGCGTCAAACGAGGCCAGAAAGTCAAAGCCGGTGAGCGGATCGGCACAATGGGCGCCACCGGGAATGTGACTGGAATCCACCTGCATTTGGGAGTTTCCCAGAACCACGACCGCCCAATCAACGCCGCAAAATCGTTTGGTGCGCCGGGCTGGATTGACCCGAAAACCTGGCTGGAATCCAAAGGCATCCGGGTTGGTTCCGATGAGCCGGTGACGCCGGGAAAAGCCAGTAGCCCAGCCAGCGCCACCAAGCTGTCTGGGAACTATGAGACCGTCAACATCAGGTCAGACAACTACCACACCCCAGCTCAGACGAAAGACTACTACGGGGTGGAACGCACCATCGAAGCCATTGTCATCCATCATTGGGGTGTAGACGGTCAGGACTTCGAGGCTGTTGCCAACTACCTGGCACGTGAGGACGGCTCCACGTCGGCGCATGAGGTGATCGCTCACGGCAAGGTAGCCAAACTGATCGACCACGAAAACACGGCCTGGCACGCACGCAGCGCTAACCCGCGCACCATTGGGCTCGAGTTACGCCCGGAAGCCTCCGAGGGTGATTATGCGACCGCGGCGAAACGGATCCGCGAGATCCGCGACCAACACGGGCCCCTCCCCTTGGAAGCCCACTCAGACCATGTGGCCACTGCGTGTCCTGGTCGCTGGGATCTCCACCGGCTTGACAAGCTGGCTGGCGGCAAAGGTGGAGTGAACACAACCCACCGTGGCAGTGGTTCGACCGTGACCACAGCTGCCAGCAAACCCAAGTCATCGTCTGGGCTGGAATGGCCCGAAAACGCACTCTACGTGGACGGACATTTTGGGCCAGTCACCCGCCGCGCCTACCAACGCCTCCTAGCCCCCAACAGTGTGGGCGGCTACAAAGGCTGGATCGACGGCAACATCGGCCCACTCACCGTCAAAGCTGAGCAACGCTGGCTTAAAAACCTGGGCTACTACGGGCGCGGGTACATCATCGACGGTGTACGTGGTCCTGCAACGATCAAAGCCCTGCAACGGTTTTTAGCAGCCAAAGGATACTACAAGCGCAATATTGACAGTGACTTTGGGTCGTACACAGTAAAAGCCTTACAACAGTATGCTAATAGTCAGCGGCACTTCTACCTCTAACCACGTCCAGCGAAGTCGCCGAACAAGTCTCTCCGGGCTTGTTCGGCAATAGATGCTGCGGCATCCAAGGTGTCATGAATGCCGTAATAGCGCTCTACCCCGATTTTAGTAACCTTCACAATCCACTTGTCCTTGTACGGATACACGTTGCGAATACCGGAAGATTTATTGCTTTCGTATGCACCTGAAAGGTAGCTACCGTTCTCAGCGGAAGACGCGATGCGTAAATGCGAAGTGTTGACACAAGAAGTATTCCAACAGATGTGATCTAGCCATTTGCCTGCTGGGATAGGACCGTTGACACCTTCCCAGGCGAAACGATGGGCAAGCATCAATTTTCCATTTACAGCTAACCTGCCGTACCCCCGCTTATCCCGGTACCCAGTCCATACGAGGCAGTCACCTTGCCACTCGGTTCGACTTTCTAAAGCATCTTCGGGGTTGTGAAATTGAACTAGTTTGAGTGGGTCGCCGTGTTTTCTCCAGCGGTAGTGGTGTGTTTGGCAATATCCTTGGCCGAAACAGCTTTTATCGCAATCATAAACTTTGCATACATTTGGTTTACGCACATGGTGCGGGTCTCCGTGTTTCATGAACCGCTTGTAGTGCATCGAGCACATCCCGCGAGCATGGACCAATCCAGCGCAATCGTCTATTTTGCAGAGTTTAATGGTACGCTTTGACATCGTAGTCACTCCCTAAAGTGATTACCGCGCCTCGGGATAGTTTCTGCTATCGCCGGGGCTTTTCTATTTAAATACCTTTCCATTCTATCAAAGAACCGCCTGATCATGGGCTGTTTTCTCGTTTAAAGGAGCACATATGGGACAAAATAGACAAATCGGTCCGGTGACCGGAGCTAGTGCTGTTGGTGGGTCCTTGGGTGCCGCTATTGGGCAACTCATTGTCCACTTCTTCCCGACACTGGAACCTGTTGAAACAGCGGTCACGGTGATCATTACCGCTGTACTGGCCGTCGTGGGTGGCTACCTTGTCCCGCCAAAGGACGTGGTGTCTTTCGAGTTACAACCAGAACTCGGACCACTACCCGACAACCATGACGACGGCACTGGTGCTGAATTAGAATAGAGTCCTAGCCCGTCAAGCTAGGCTCACTGAGCGACATGCCACCCCGCCACTCAACCGAGTGTGTGGGGTGGCGCTTCTTTTTTGTTTAACAGGTTATAACCACACGAACATAACTAGAACCGCGGGTCATGCACAACACGCATAACCATGTGATACAATAAAACCCAGGTGATACGCCTTTTCACCTTGTTCTTTTATAAGCTCGGATCAGCCCCTTACCGTTTTCGGTAGGGGGCTTTTTCGTTGTCCACACACAAAGACAACCTATGCTACGATAGTGACAGCTTATAAAAGAATATCGACTGCCAGACAAGTGGCAGACGGCAGAGTAGGTCGAAAACTACTCTCAGCAGGGTCAACTGCTTCAAAGGCCAGCGGGGTTGGCGCCGCTAAAGTACCACTAGCCTATCCATATGATTCTCAGCGTCGTTTAAAGGCGTGCCATGGGCGACAACAAACCTGGCGGGAGTGAGCACCCGCTGCTGAAATCAACAACCCGGCCACGACAGTACTCACTGTGCTATGTAGCGACGGACGATTCGACCGACGGAATATCCCGAACATAAGCCCCTATCGAAAGAACCAATTTTTATTGATTCCTCAGATAGGGGCTACCACTCTGTCCTCATCTCCCTCTGGAATAAGCCCTTGCCAGGGCAGTAAGAGGGCCGAGTTTGATCATCAGAGTTCGGGTTTTCTACTAATCATCCACGGCCTGCGAACTCTCCAAACAGCTCACGGCGTGCCTGCTCAGCTACCTCAGCGGCTTCTTCGATACTTGCATAGGTGCCAAAATTATAGTTCTTTCCGTCCCGGCAGACGCTTACTGAGTAATTACCGTTGGGCCTCTTGTAAACGTTCCTCACTCCAGACGATTTGTTGTCAGAGCGCGCTCCTGAGAGATTCCATAAATTCTGTTTTTGTGTCGCAAGGCGGAGATGTTCAACGTTGCAACAAAGGATGCTGCAATGGTTTGCGTGGTCTATTTGGAGTCCGTCAGGTATCTTTCCATTCACTTTCTCCCATGCAAAGCGGTGAGCTTGTACTTGCCTCCCCTTTACTACCATCCTGCCGTAGCCGTTAGAGGCTTGAAGGCCCGTCCAAATAAGGCAGTCGCCTCGCCAAGAAGTGTTTGCCGCAAAACTTGCGTCTGTAGAAGTGTAATATTTCCTGGCTTTCAGTGGATCGCCGTGAGCCAACCAGCGCTGATAATGCTTGTCGCACCAACCACGTTTGAGGCGGCCACCCTTTTCGCATCCCTCGATTGAGCATTTTGGTGTGTTAGTGTTTTTCATATCGACTCCTTGGTAGTCGGTCGTTGCCTCCGGATAGTGTCTGCTATCGCGGGGGCTTTTTCTTTTTGTTCTTACGTGTTCTATTCTACCATTTTAGTGACCGATAATGGCTAGTAACGGTCATTCCGCATGTTCGTGCGGTAGTATTAGTTGCATGAATGCTGTTGATGATTTTTTGAAATGGGCTGAGCGGGACAGAAATCGCTCACCTGAAACGTTGCGACGCTATCGCGAAGTCCTTGATGGCGTTATGTCTTTCAGTCAAGGTGATCCAGCTTCTGCCGATCTAGGGCAGATTCAAGAGTGGTGGGAGTCGAAGTACAACCTGTCACCTGCTACTCGCGCCAATGAGCTGTCGTGCTTGCGCGCCTTCTACCATTGGGCTATTCGGTTTGATCTTCGCATTGATGACCCAACGCGCAGACTTGACCCTCCGAAGGTCGGGAGGAGGCTGCCTCGTATCGTTGGTAGGCAAGAGTTCGAGCTGCTGTTGGGTGAAGCGACCGAGGGTGTGCCTGAGCTGCGTATGGCTTATGCGCTTGGTGGATACGGTGGGCTGCGTGTCGCTGAGGCTGCGGCGCTTGACTGGGCTGACATTGACCTGGAGCACAGGAGGATCTATGTGCGCGGCAAAGGTGACAAAGAGAGACCCGTACCGATCAACAACTTGCTGCTGGACTACTTGCTACCTGAACGTGTGGGGAACGTTCTGTGGGGTGATGAGAGGGCCGCTATGAGTGCAGCGCAACTACAGAGGCGTATCAATCGACACATGAAGAAGTGGGGCGTGAATCACACGTATCACGACCTTAGAAAAAGGGGGGCCTCGATCATATTATCTAAAGGGGCTAACCCGGTCGCGGTGCAGAAGATGTTTGGTTGGTCGTCATTGAATACCGTCATGCACTATGCCGAGGTCGGAGATACTGAGTTGGATAAGATTGCGGCGTTGTTGGACTGAGGCTGCTGGTCGTATTGGGTGAGATGTTGAATTAACTCACTGACACACCTTGACCAGTGTTAGTCAACCATGTATAGTGATGACTAACAGTAGCACGGAAGGAGGCACCACATGAAAGAACAAACATTTTGGATAGGCGAAGCATCCACCTACCTGGGCGTATCAGAATCAACGCTACGCCGCTGGGAGAAGGACGGCTTACTTGTCCCTAAGCGGTCTCCAAAGAATTACCGCATGTACTCAAAAACTCAGTTAGACGAGTTCCTACCCAAACTCACCGCCTAATCAGGCAATTCTTATACCCCCCTCTTTTTTTCGCACCCTAATCGGTGCACCCAAAATCACCCGTTTCCTGGTTCGCCGGGAACGCAGAAACAAGGTTATTTGTCATGCCCACACTTACTTCGTATGAGAACCAGATCAAGCAATGGAAGCAAGAAACAGGCCGAGAGATCAGTCGCGGTCAGATCAAGACAGTTGCGCACGCTTTCTACAAGCGACAACTGAGGATGAGTGACCTTGATTTGGAGCGTATCTTCATGCACTCAGACCCAACACCACGACAAGCGATAAGGAACATAGAAAGGCAAGCAGCGTGACTACTTATAAGGCCCCTGAGCACCTAAAAGACATGGGCGCACGGTATGAGGAGATCGAGCGCCCTGAGTCGCCGGTGCAACTTAAGCACTCAGTTGGTTACGTGCAAGATAACTACGACCGGACGCACCTTACTTACGTCATGTCTGGTGATGACATGACACTCATGAGATCCGGTGTGAAGCGTTGGCCATTACCGCAACCAGAGCATTTGAAGAAGAAGAAATAAGTAAACCCCCGGCACGCCAATACCGGGGGTTCAGTGTTTCCAAAAGAAAGGAAAACAGATGAGTAACACTACTCTACAACTATTTGAGTACAGCGGCCAACAGGTTCGCACAGTCCTTTTAGATGGTGAGCCGTGGTTCGTGCTTAATGACCTCTGTAATGTCTTGGAGATTGGCAACCCTAGGATGGTCGCTGATCGCCTTGATCCTGAGTATGTCAGCAAAGCTGACGTACTCGATGGGCGAGGAATTCCGAGACCAACCAACGTCATTGATGAATCTGGCATGTATGAGGTCGTCATCCGATCGAACTCACCGATTGCATCGCCATTCCGTAAATGGATCGTGACAGAAGTGTTGCCGTCGATTCGTAAGACGGGCAGTTACGGTAAGCCTGCTGAGCTGACTCGTGCTGATTTGGCGCAGATGGTTTTGGATGCTGAGCGTGAGAAAGCTGAACTGGCTCCTCGCGCTGAGGCTTGGGACACATTAGCTGGTGCGAAGGGTGACTATTCGGTTGCTGAGGCCGCGCAAGTGTTGTCTCGTGACGAGAAGATCAGCATTGGTCGCAACCGTTTATTCGAGTTCATGGGGCAGATTGGCTGGCTATATCGCGGCAACCCACGTAACTCGTGGCACGCCTACCAAGACCAAGTAGACAACGGCAGACTAGTTCGTCGTATGTCGTCAGCTTTTCAGAATCAGAAGACCGGGGAACTTGAGTTACCTGCCCCAACGATTCGTATCACCGCTAAAGGTGTTGAGGCGTTGAGAACACGACTACTGAAAGAGGAGGCCGCATGATCCTGGATGTTTTGAAGGTCGTCGCGCTTGTTCTAGCAGTGATGTTTTTGTGGGACGTGTGGCAGCTCGTACGCAAACAGTCATCAGCGTTGGATCGTGATCAGCAGATCATGGACAGCATCGAGGGCATCGAGGATTACGTGTCGTTAGACGACCTGGACATTATCGCGGTGGACGTGTCGGACATGTCGGAGCATGACGCGGTGATGGCGTTCATTGATGCGTACCGGGAAAAGACGGGTCAGCAATGATCACCGTGTTATTCGAGTATTTCTTGCCGCTTGCCCTGGTCGTTGTGTCCGGGGCTTTCTTATTCCTTATTGGCGCTTACATATCTTGGAGGGACAAATGAATAGGTCCACGATTGAGCAGAGAATCCAATCCGCGATCCGACCGCAGTTAGACCGCTGCGATGAACTGTTGGACTACTACCTCGCAGACGCGCCACCGGAAGTGTGGGAGCCTATCGCGTTCAAGGTGGCAGCTGATCACTATGGCACGCCGCCATTCCCACCGATCGTTGGCAGTTTCGCTGATGCGGTTGACCGGATGGATACGGCAATACGACACTTTGCCCAGCTGCTGCGTGACCCGTCCATGACCGCTGACCTGTATTGGAAGCACCCATGATCCGCCGTCTTAGGTGTGCGTGTGGCCGGGATTTTGCTGGACCCGATTTGCACGCCGCCAGAACCGAATACAACCAGCACAGAGCGAACTGCCCCACTCGACGGGGCAACAACTTTTTAAAGGAGAAAACACGATGAGTGAGAAGCCAACGTTCGAGACGGCCCAAGAACTCAACACCATGAACCTTATTGCCGTGTACCAAGACGACGGCTTGACAGCCCGTATGACCGCTGCTGACCGGCACGAGTTAGAGAACATCATCTTAGCGAGAGTAGGGATACGAGATGCTTGAACTATCCACGCTCGGAAGTATCGCGCTGCTCATCTACATCGTGGGAGCAGCCTTTTTCATTGCCAACCTTGCAGCAGAAAGAGACAAATCATGAGTGATTATCAGTTGACGCCGGGACGTGTGGTGTACGAGTACACGGTGGACGGGCACGCATCATTCAAACACGACGATGAACACTACGTGGCTGAAGATGTCTACTTCGAAGCAGACCCCCACTACCCCGAATATGTTGCCTGCCAGATCGTGACCACCTGCAATAAGGCGTTCACATTTTACGGGAACTCACACGGCAATTGGCCACGTATCGCACAACGTCTTTACGACCAGCACCAGAAACTGAGGAAACAATGAGCCAACAGAAGTTAGTAGACGCTTTGGAGCGGTATCAGGAGTACGAGGAATACGCGCAGAAACTCCGGCACCTGATCGAGGAGGACGACGAGCTTGAGGTCATCATGCACGAATCAACGCTCACCGCGCTACAAGCCATCGAGCACGCCATCGGAAAACGCATCCACGACGTGAGCGAGCAGATCGAAGCAGCTAAGAATCAGTCACTAGATAACTTCATCAACCGGAGGATCACATGAGCATCGAAATCTATGAAGCCGTAGAGCAAGGTTCAGATGAGTGGCATGAGTTACGCCGTGGCATGGTCACAGCGTCCACTATCGGCGCGCTAATCACCCCGAAAACGATCAAGGTATCTACCGCTCAAACCGGGCTCACAAAGCTTACAGAGATCGCAGCAGAGCGCATCACCGAACGATTTGAAGAACCTATAACCTCTCGCGACATGGAACGCGGCCACTTCTATGAGCCGTATGCACGTGATGAGTACGCCAAGCATAAAGGTGTCGAGGTGCGTGAAGTCGGATTCATGGTGCGAGAAGTTGATGGGCACAAGATCGGGTACTCACCTGATGGGCTGATCTCGGACGATGGCCTATGTGAGTTCAAGTCCCGTAAACAACGAATCCAAGTGCAACACATTCTGGCCGGTGAAGTACCAGCAGAGAACATGGCGCAACTCCAAACGGGTTTATTTGTGAGTCAGCGGGACTGGATCGACTATGGCAGTTATTCAACGGGTATGCCGATGATGATTATTCGTGTTGAACCAGACCCCAGGTGGCAGAAAGCTATCGGTGAAGCACTGGTTTACGCCGAAACTAAGATTACTGAAATTATCAAAGACTATGAGACTCGCGCCGCTGACATGCCAATGACTGAGTATGTCGAGCAGGTCGAGGATTGGGAATTAGAACTAGGAGGGCTGTCACTGTGAGAATCACAGCAGAACCACGATCAGATCAAATCAACTACGAAGATTTTCTTTCAGGCCCCAAAGTTTACACCGTTGGTGGTGTACGTAACGGGACCGCTGAGCAGAAGTACGACATTCAGTTACAAGAGGAACAGCGTGTGTGGCGGCCACCATTGACCGTTCTACGCACCCTCATTGCCTGCTGGGGGGATGACGCGACCGTTTGGCAAGGGCGTCAAGTTGAATTGTTCGGTGATCCTTCTATTCGCTTCGGGAAAGAGGCCGTTGGTGGGATTCGTATCAAAGCCTTGTCACACCTTGATGAGCCGAAGACGGTGACTGTGACGGTGTCTCGGGGTAAGCGGCAGAAGATCACCATCCAACCGCTGCAGGCCGCCCCGCCTACTGACTGGCAGGCGCTTCTACAGGACGCTCAGGGCGACCGGGACAAGCTACTACGGCTTCACCAGCGGGCAACCAGTGAGAACGCCCCACAAGACGTTATAGCCGCCATTATCGAAGCGGGTAAACAAGCACAACCACCAGCACAAGGAGAGCAAGCGTGAGTACAGGCGTTATGGTCACGCTGATTATTTGTTTGACGATCATCATTCTGTTCGGAACGGTCATGATCTCAGCAGCAGTGTTATCGAAGAATAAGCAAGAAAAAACAAGGATCAGTGTTTGCCGGAATTGTGCAGCACAATTTAAGGAGTACAAGTAATTGGCACAGGTCAGTTTTAGGGCAAATATCGGCAAAGTCAGAGGGTTGCAGTTCTCGCAGGACGGTAAGCCGCGCTTCTCATTCTCTGCTGCTGAGTCGCATCGTCGGTTCAATAAGCAGTCTCAGCAGTGGGAGGACACTGGAACAACGTGGTATTCGGTCACCGTGTTTGGTCGGCACGCGGAAGACCTCGCGGACATTATTCAAGAAGGCGCGAAACAACAAGTGAGCGTGTCTGGCCGTCAAGAGACCCGAGAATACGAGCACAACGGCGAGCAACGATCATCTCTTGATGTGGTGGCTGATCATGTGGGAATCATCCACCGGGCAGCACAGCCACAGCAGCAGCAGGCGGGTTGGGGTGCGGCGCCAAACACTGCATGGGGTGGTGGTCAGCAGCAAGGGCAAGGGAACACGCCTGCACCTTTTTGATGGAAAGAGTCTTTACATGTCGCTGTGACGTGTAAAAAAACAGCCAAACTTTTTACACGTCTAAAAGAATAAGGCCCCTTCCATGTGAGCTTGTTTCAGAGGCTTGGAAGGGGGTCAATAACACGAATTATATCAGCCGGCACATTGTGGCCGGTCTTTTCATTTAACGCCCGGTTCAGTCAACAGATTGGACCGGGCAACGCACTTAAGGAGACGTAATGACATGAAGATCGGGTCACTTTTCAGCGGTTACGGCGGTCTAGACATTGCAGTGGAAAACCACTTCGACGCCGAGACGGTGTGGCACGCAGAGTTCGAGGAAGCCCCGTCAAAGGTACTGGCGGCACATTGGCCTGGCATCCCCAACCATCACGATGTGAGTGTCGTGGACTGGTCCGCAGTTGAGCCGGTGGACATCATCACCGGGGGATACCCGTGTCAGCCATTCTCGTCAGCTGGGCAACGAAAAGGCTTAGAGGACGAGCGCCACCTATGGCCATTCGTTGCAGAAGCGGTTGACGTTTTACGGCCTGAGTGGGTGGTGTTTGAGAACGTGCGAGGCCATCTCACGCTTGGATTTGACCAGGTACTAAGAGATCTTCACCTACTGAAATATGACGTCAGGTGGGAAGTCATCAAAGCCTCGGATATTGGCGCACCTCATCGCAGGGAAAGAATTTTCATCTTAGGGAAGGACAAAAATGCACCAGTACGCAGCAGGACTGATCGACGGGGAAGGCTACATCGGGATTCAGGAAACCGGTGGATCTTTTCAGGTTCGACTCAAGATCGCAATGACAGACAAAGGAAAGCCAGCGTTAGACCAGATGGCCAGGATTTACGGGGGAAACATCACTTATTCGAAGGGGCGAGGATCGAACCGTCGGGACGTCTACGAGTGGAGATTGACTGGGGAGAAAGCAGCTCATGTCATTCGACAAGTGAAGCCATACCTACTAGTCAAGGCGGAAGCTGCGGAAGTAGCGCTATCGTTTCAGCTCATGCTGGAAACTGCGGACAAGCTACGGAATGGGCGACGCAAGTGGACGAGCGACATGAGGATCAAAGCGAAAGAGCTGAGACGACGGATACAGGAAGCGAACAGAAGGGGAATAGATCCCGAGCCAGTGGTCCAACCGAAAGGGGTGACGCCACTGGCGAAGTACAGGGCGGGCAGCTGGTGGGAGCCAGCGGACTCTCTATTCGGTCCGGAGCCCTTCGAGGGACGTCTCCCAACGTCTGGGCAAATGATCGATGGCGTGATCTACGAATTGCCGAGCCCGGAAACAGATACAGGGTCTTCATCCTTGCTACCAACTCCAGGAGCGCGGGATCACAAAGGGAAGAACGGTGGAGCAAAAGACGGAACGTTCGGCAAGGATTTGAACTGGGTAGCCGAAGAAATCCGTTTACTACCGACGCCGATAGTGACGGACGGCGACGGGGAAGGCCCCTCACTCATCAACCGCGACACCCTAGTTCTCAGAACGCTCAGCGACATGACGCCAGCAGTACACGCACACCTCAGCAAACTAACACCACAACAGCGTGGGGAGACTATCAGCCAGCTATCAAAAGATGGGAACGGGCAATGGGACGCCCCGCACCAAAACCCACCCAGCCAACACGATCAGACGGAAAACATCAGCTATCCCCCGTTTTCGTGGAATGGATGATGGGCCTCAACCCAGGCCACGTCACCAGCATCGACGGGATCAGCCGCGCAAACCAACTCAAAATGCTCGGCAACGGCGTCGTACCCCAACAAGCACTAGCAGCCCTACAAATCATGACAGAAAGGATGCGCCATGTCGAAGCAGCCCACCTTGTTTGATGAGCCTGAACTTTTGCCTGATTTGCCGGGGATGATTCAAGGTGTCGTCGGTGTGAAGAAGCTCCCTGATGGTGCGCCAACGTGGGGGCGGAATGAGTACACGCTTCAGTGTCAGGACTGCTATGAGACGGAAGCAGTGTCACCGCTGGCAGCGATGCGGTTCCAGTTCCCGCACTGTCAAGAGCCGCGTAGAAGGTTATGCCCCGACTGTCATAAGCAAATCTGTGACGGAACCCGCAGATGCCGAGGGATGCCAGGAATGCGAGGCCACCATGACTGACTACCACGTGTGCGACCATCCCCCGCTGCTTACGAAAGATAACCGCTGTCTGCTCTGCAATGAGCTAGATGGGCAGCTCGATCTACTACAGGAGATACCAAATGACTAAACCGAAGCCACCTATTGACCCTGAT
>Ga0209487_1001005_pt1 | contig 24358 bp, 20 predicted proteins | sample Poulit2012_FD_187524 | JGI IMG/M metagenome (GOLD analysis project Ga0209487, IMG submission 187524) | Agricultural soil microbial communities from Georgia to study Nitrogen management - Poultry litter 2012 (SPAdes) (version 2) | ecosystem: Environmental > Terrestrial > Soil > Agricultural land...
GCGGCTGTCCGACGGCGCAGGAGGGGATGGGTGGGACGTGACCATACGTAGTGCCTCCGAGGCGTGGGAAGCGCTGTTCCGTGCCCAGGTCACCCTGATGCAGAAGTTCGAGGAAGCCAAGGACTTCGCGCCCCTTCGCTCCCGCGAGTACGACGTGCTGTTCAACCTTGCCCAGCTCGGCGGGCGGGCCCGGCAGTGGGAGTTGAACGAGCGACTCCTCATTACCCAGCCCAGCCTGTCCCGGATGATCGACCGCCTGCAGGCTGCCGGGTACGTGCGCCGGGAAGCGTCTCCCTCCGACGGCCGGGAAGTCATCGTGGTGCTTACCGAGGAGGGGGCGCGGATGCAGGGGCGGATCGGACGGCGCCATGTCCGGCACATCGCCGCGCTGGTGGACTCGGCGCTCACCGAGGAGGAGCAGCAGCAACTGGCCGTGCTGGCCGACAAACTTCGCACCGGCGCCCTTGCACGCGGCACCCGAACCGAAGAACCCCGCGCAGAGACCGCGTAGCCGCCCGGCGCGGGCCGCCGCGTGCGCCGCCCGCCGCCGTCGTCCTCGCTGACAGGCGCTGCGCTAGACTGAACCGCATGTCCGGTACGGAGTTGCTTAGCCAGCCGCGCTGACTTCAGCGGGCGCCTGGCTGGCGCCGCTTCAGCGCGGCCGACCTCCCCGCCCGGGAGGTCGTTTCATGTCAACGACCCCGACGCCGTGACGCACGCGGCCCGAACAGGAACGTTAGTGATGTCCAAGACTCAGAACCAACCCGTCCCGGCTGCCGAAGATGTGCCGGCACACCGCTACACCGCCGAGATGGCCGATGCCATCGAACTGCGCTGGCAGGACTACTGGGAGGAACACGGCACGTTCCACGCGCCGAACCCGACCGGTTCGTTGGCCACGGGCGAAGAGGTGCCCGAGCAGAAGTTCTACGTGCTGGACATGTTCCCCTACCCCTCCGGCCAGGGGCTGCATGTGGGCCACCCGCTGGGCTACATCGCCACCGATGTGCTGGGCCGTTACCGGCGGATGAACGGCGACAACGTGCTGCACGCCCTGGCCTATGACGCCTTCGGTCTGCCCGCGGAACAGTACGCCGTGCAAACCGGCCAGCACCCCCGGATCACCACCGAGGAGAACATCGCCACGATGCGCCGCCAACTGCGGCGGCTGGGACTGGCCCACGACGACAGGCGGAGTTTCGCCACCACCGATCCCGGGTACGTGCGCTGGACCCAGTGGATCTTCCTACAGATCTTCAACTCCTGGTTCGACCCGGAGGCGACGAGCCCGGATGGCACCAAGGGCGCGGCTCGCCCGATCGAGGAACTGCGCGAGCAGTTCGTCACCGGCCGGCGGGCCACCCCGACCGGCGCGGACTGGAATGCGATGACCCCGGCCCAGCAGGAGGAGGTGCTGGCCCGCTATCGGTTGGCCTACGTCGATGACGTACCGGTGAACTGGTGCCCGGGTCTGGGCACCGTGCTGGCCAACGAGGAAGTCACTGCCGAAGGTCGTTCGGAGCGCGGGAACTTCCCGGTCTTCACCCGCAACCTGCGGCAGTGGATGATGCGCATCACCGCTTATGCGGACCGTTTGATCGAGGATCTGGACCGGTTGGAATGGCCGGACAAGATCAAAACGATGCAGCGCAACTGGATCGGCCGGTCCACGGGAGCCAACGTCCGGTTCGACCTGCCCCGCGGCGAAGTGGAGGTCTTCACTACCCGGCCCGACACGCTGTTCGGGGCCACCTTCATGGTCCTGGCCCCCGAGCACCCGGCCCTGGACGAACTGATCCCCGGCGAGTGGCCGCGGGGCACGAAGACGGAGTGGACCGGCGGCGCGGCTACCCCCGCGGAGGCCGTCGCCCAGTATCGGTCCGCCGCCGCGGCGAAGTCCGAGACCGAACGCCAGGACGAGGAGCGCACCAAGACCGGGGTATTCACCGGTGTGTACGCCACCAACCCGATCAACGGAGCCCAGATCCCGGTGTTCATCGCCGACTACGTGCTGATGGGGTACGGCACCGGGGCGATCATGGCGGTGCCCGGCGGGGATGATCGCGACTACGAGTTCGCCCAGGCCTACAACCTGCCAGTGATCCACACCGTGCAACCCCCGGAGGACTTCGACGGGGGAGCGTGGACCGGCGAGGGCACAGTGATCAACTCCCGCTCGGAGCACCTGGACATCGACGGCCTGGACGTGCCCGCCGCCAAGGACGCCGTCACCACATGGCTGCAGGAGCAGGACAAGGGCAGTGCGGCGGTGACCTACCGCCTGCGGGACTGGCTGTTCTCCCGGCAGCGCTACTGGGGCGAACCCTTCCCGGTGGTCTACGACGACGACGGCCGAGTGATCCCGCTGCCGGACAGCGCCCTGCCGGTGGAACTGCCGGACGTGCCGGACTTCTCCCCGCGCACCTACGCCGAGAACGACGCCGACTCCGAACCGGAGGCGCCGCTGAGCCGGGCCGGCGACTGGGTCGAAGTGGAACTGGACCTGGGCGATGGGCCCAAAACCTACCGGCGCGACACCAACACGATGCCGAACTGGGCCGGCTCGTGCTGGTACGAACTGCGCTACCTGGACCCCGACAACACCGAACGGTTCGTGGACCCGGTGAACGAGGCCTACTGGATGGGCCCGCGCAAGGGACCGGAGGGCGAGGTGACCACCGGGGGAGCGGACCTGTACGTGGGCGGGGTGGAGCACGCGGTGCTGCACCTGCTGTACGCACGGTTCTGGCACAAGGTGCTGTATGACCTGGGGCACGTCTCCTCGGCCGAGCCGTTCCACAAACTGTTCAACCAGGGCTACATCCAGGCCTACGCCTACACCGACTCCCGCGGGGTATACGTGCCCGCCGAGGAAGTCGAGGAGCACGTGGACGATCGGGGCAACGCCACCTGGACCTACCGCGGCGAGCCGGTCAGACGCGAGTACGGCAAGATGGGCAAGTCCCTGCAGAACATCGTGAGCCCCGATGACATGTACGCCCAGTACGGGGCGGACACCTTCCGGGTCTATGAGATGTCGATGGGCCCACTGGACGTCTCCCGCCCGTGGGAGACCCGTGCGGTGGTCGGGGCGCAACGGTTCCTGCAGCGGTTGTGGCGCAACGTCATCGACGAGCACACCGGAGAGGTGATCGTCGTCGATGAGGACGCCGATGAGGAGACCCGCCGGCTGGTGGCCCGCACGATCGCCGACGTGCGCACCGAGATGGATGCGATGCGCCCGAACACCGCTATCGCGCGGATGATCGTGCTGAACAACCACCTGACGTCGCTGCGTCGAGTTCCCCGCGAGGCGGTGGAGCCGCTGGTGCTGATGGTCGCCCCGGTCGCCCCGCACCTGGCCGAGGAGTTGTGGCAGCGGTTGGGTCACTCCGGGACGATCGCCTACCAGCCCTTCCCGGTGGCCGATGAGTCGCTGCTGGTGAAGGAGTCGGTCACGTGCGTGGTGCAGGTGGCCGGCAAGGTACGCGACCGCCTGGAGGTACCGACGAACATCTCTGAGGAGGACCTACAGGAACGGGCGCTGGCCTCCGAGACGGTGCAGCGGTTCCTGGACGGCCGCCCGGTGCGCAAGGTGATCGTGCGCGCGCCGAAACTGGTGAACGTCGTCCCCGGCTGAGCGCCGACTAACTTCGGGGCAGGCCCGGGGCCGCCCAGGCGACTCGTACTCCTCCAGGGCCGTTGGCGCTACTGTGGGCGGCTACTGTGCGCCGTGATTGGTGTACAGGTCGGACTGCGTCTGGTTGATCCAGACTTCCGCACCGTCGAGGTCCGGGTCCGGGACCCGCAGCGTCCGGCCGTGAGGTTCGTCGATCACGTTTGCCTCGTGCCCGGCGTCCCGCAACGGTTCGATGAGTTTCTCCACATCGCCGGCGTACTCGAAGGACAAGGTCACGGCGGTGTGCTCAGCGCGATGGACCGCCACCAGGCCTGCGTCAGTGCGCAGATCCACCCAGTTGCCGCTGTCGGAGCGGACGCGTTCTCGCGCGCCGAGGGCGACCAGGGTGTCGACGGCATGCTCGGTCTGCCCGGTGAGCCACAAGGGCAGGACCGCCAGCTGTCCGGGGCGCACTCCATCGTCGGCTGCCGTGTCACTGGGGCGCAGGTCGTCATCGCGTGCACGCTCATCGGATCCGGAAGTGTCGGGGTCGAGCGTCAGCGCATCGATGGTGAAGGTGAGCCCGTCGGCGGCGGTGACCATCGCCGTCGTGCCATGGGTCGCCTCCGTGATGCGGATCCGCGTGCCCCATGGGGCCGTGGCCTGCGCCGAGGCCGCCACCAGGTGGATGTCGTCGGCTTCGAAGCCCAGCATGCAGGAGCCCGCCGGTGAACTCTCATCGGCGGTGTGCAGCGCTATCCGACCGTAACCGACGGAGTAGACCACCCAGGTGCCGAAGTCGGAAAGGATCCGTCCGCCCAGGGCTTCGAGCAGCCCGCGGTGCGCAGCCATGTTGCCGGTGAATCGAACCGGGCGGGAAACGATCATCACTCCTCCTCTTGCAGGTTCGTTCGAAGATAGGTGGCCCCCACCCACCACACCAGTGCGACAGACCGGGCCACCCTCCGCCTGCGCGGGACCTTTGCGAGTCCGGGTAGGTTGCGGGGTTGACGGGGTTGAATCGGGTCCTTGAGGTTTGTCGAGGCTGGTGATCGAGTCGTCCACAGGGGTGTGCGGGCCGTTGCTCTCATCCACAACATCAGCAGCGCGCCGGTAACGCACGTTGGCGCCTACATAACGTGAGGTCATGGATGCTCCGCAGCGGCGCCTGCACCTGGTGACCGGCGGTGCCGGGCGCCAGGATGCCGAGCCCGTCACCGCGACGCCCGGACGACGTGGCGGCGCCGGCGGCGGGGAGCAGCCGGCGGAGGCGCACGCAGGCGACGGCGACGCACACGCGTTTGCGGCGACGCACAGCAAAGCCGCGGAGGAGCCGGACGTCGACCAGGCGCGCGCAACCGCAGGAAGATCCCATGGGGACGCCGAAAGGCAGAGTCATGCCACAGTTGGCCCGGGCGAGGATGAGGCACAGGCGCAGGTGGCTGCTCGCTCGGGTGCAGAGTGGGCACGAGTCGAGCGGCGGCACCGGTGGGGCACGCCGGCGCTCGTGGCGGCCCGCGTCGCCGTGGTGCTCCTGCTGGTGAGTGCCACGGCAGCCATCAGCATCGTGGTGACGCGTCCCAGTGCACCGGAGCACCAGCCCGAACTGCCCGAGCCCGCACCCCCGACCGAATGGGGCCAAGGACCGGCTGCTTCCACCGAGATGCCCGGTGAGGTGTCAGCGAATGACGGCTCCGCTTCCGGCTCCACCGCTACCGACGCAGCCGGCGAAACCTCCGGTTCCACGCCCGAGCCGGACGGTACGGAACGATCCGCCGGCGATGACCCGGCGGAAGGGGGTCCGAGCGGGGGCCAAATGGTCGTGCACGTAGCCGGAGAGGTGCTGGAGCCGGGGATCGTGGAACTGCCGCCGGACGCACGGTTGCACGATGCTCTGCACGCCGCCGGGGGACCGACCAGCGAGGCTGACCTGGCGGCAATCAACCTTGCCGCACCTGCGGTGGATGGGCAGCAGATCTACCTGCCTGCCCACGGGGAGGACCCCCCGAGGCCGGCCGGCCCGGCACCACGGCCCAACGGACCCGCGCCACCTCCCGGGGGGTCGCAGGGTGCGCCTGATGGTCCAGGAACATCCGAGCCGGTAGACCTCAACAACGCCGATGCCGCGGCTTTGCAGACCCTGCCGGGCATCGGCCCGGCGCTGGCCGATCGAATCCTGGCGCATCGGCGCGACAACGGTCCGTTCGGCAGCGTGGATGACCTCATGGCAGTGTCGGGGATCGGCCCGGCGACGTTTGCCCGGCTTCGGGAACTGGTGGCCGTGTGACCTGCGATCGACCATGAACGCCGATGACTTCCAGCGTCCGGCCATCGACCTGCGGTTGTTGCCGGCCGCGGCGCTGTGCTGGATGGGGTGCTGGTGGGTCATCGCCCGACCACTGGCGGTTGGTGTGGTCCTGACCGGCGCCTGTTTGCTGGTGGTGCTGATAGCCAGTCACCGACTGGCCAAGCCACCGCAGGGACGGCACCGACGCCCTGCTCGTGACCGACTCACGGCGACAGTCCTGCTCACCGGTGTCCTTGCCTGCGCCGTATTGGGGCTGGCCACGGTTCGCACGGCCGAGCGGCAAGCGGCCCTTGCGGACCAACCGGCGGATCTGGTCGGCGTCGTGCGGCCCACCGCCGAGCCGCAGCCGATCACCGGCTCGGGCAGGGGGCACCGGTACCGGGTGCCGGCCAGGCTGCTCGCGGTGCACGACTCCGGCTCCGCCCGCGAGGTGAACCTCCCGGTGGTGCTGTTGACCGATGAGGCGTGGGGCGCGGTCCCGGTCGGCACCAGTTGGTGGATGCGCGCGCGGCTGGCGCCAACGAGTCCGGGTGACCGCGCGGCGGCCCTACTGATCGTGGAGACAGGAGCGCACCTGCATGAGCAGGCGCGCTGGCATGATCGGGCGGTCAACGCCCTACGCGGCGGCCTGGTGCGCGCGAGTGGTGACCTGGCGCCGCAGGCGCGCGGGCTGGTTCCCGGGATCACCTTGGGTGACACCCGGGGCATGCCGCCGGGGCTGGGTGAGGATCTCCGGGCGGTGTCCCTGACGCACATCACCGCGGTCTCCGGGATGCACGTGGCGATCGTGCTGGGTGCGGTGCTGGTCTGCCTGTGGTGGGCGCCACCGTGGCTTCGTGCGGGACTCGGCGGGCTGGTGCTGGTCGCCTTCGCGGTCCTGGTCTACCCTTCCGGCTCGGTCGTGCGCGCCGGGGTCATGGGCGGGCTGTTGCTGCTGGGTCTGGCTACCGGTCGGCCCCGGTCCTCCATCCCGGCCTTGTTGGCCGCCGTGGTGGTGCTCCTGGGGTTCGACCCGTGGTTAGCACGGGACTTCGGTTTCGTACTGTCGGTGGTGGCAACCGGAGGCTTGTTGGCATTGGCGCCCGTGTTCGCCCACCGACTGCGCCGGTTCTGCCCCGAACCGGTGGCGATGGGCGCGGCGGTCTCGGCCTCGGCGCAACTGGTCTGCGCCCCGGTGCTGCTGCTCCTGGCTCCCGGGTTGCCCACGCACGGGATCCTGGCCAACGTATTGGCCACACCGGCCGTCCCACCGGCGACGCTGCTGGGCGTGGCGGCCACGATCGCTGGTGTCTGGTGGCCCGCGACGGCTGCGAGCCTTGCCGGGGTCGCCGCCTGGTTCACGGCCTGGATCGCCACCGTCGCCACCTTCTGCGCAGGCTTGCCGTTGGCTATGTTGCCGTGGCCGGAGGGCACCACGGGAGCGGTTTCGGTGGGAGTGGCTGCCCTCGGCGCCGGAGTGTGGTGGGGCACCAGGCGTTAGGTGCAGAACCGCATCCCGGGGTTAGCCGGAGCGGGCTTCCGCGACCGTCAGCACGGCGCGTTCCACCGCATACTCCGGGTCCCGGCCGGCGCCCTTCACTTGGGCGTCGGCTTGGGCGATGGCTTGGATCGCCGTCGCGAGCCCTTCTGGGCTCCACCCCCGCAATTCGCGCCGGGCCCGGTCAATCTGCCACGGTGCCAGCCCCAGTTCTCCGGCGGAGACACCACGGCCACGAGTGGCGGCCACTTTCGCCAACGTGCGCACCTTCAAAGCCAGCGCGGCCACCAGCGGCACCGGGTCCACGCCGGTGCCCAGGGCGTGCCGCAGCAGCGTGATCGCTTCCGCCGCGTTGCCGGCGATCGCGGAGTCGGCCACCCGGAACCCGGTGGCCTCCACCCGGCCGCCGTAGTAGCGGTCCACCACCTCCGGTGTGATGGTACCGGTGGTGTCGGCGATGAGTTGGTGGGCCGCGGCCACTAGTTCCCGTAGGTCGGAACCCACGGCCTCGACCAAGGCTTGAACCGCCCCCGCGGTGGCGCGGCGCTTGGCGTCGGAGAACTCCGCGCTGATGAACTGCGCCTTGTCCGCATCGCGCTTGATGGGCTCGCACACCACCACCGGGAAGCGTGCGCCGATCGCGTCGAGCAACCTCTTACCGCGTGTGCCCTTCGCGTGGTGCAGCACCACGGTGACGTCGGCGACTTGGTCGGCGACTGTCTCCAGATAAGCCAGGCCGTCGGAGATCAGAGCATCGCTCGCCGCCTCCACCCCGGTGATGACGATATGCCGGTGCTCACCGAACAGGGACGGGCTTGCCACCATCTCCAACTGCCCGGCTTGGTAAGCGGCGCCGTCGATCAGGGTGCGCTCCACCGCCGCGCTGTCGCCCCCGCCGGCATGCTCGGCGGCCAAGTCGGCCAAGCGGTGCAACGCCCGATCCACCAGCACATCCTCCGCACCGCGAATCAACACCACGGGAGCAAGCGGAACTTGCTTCCAGGACAGTCCCTTGGCGCCCTGGGAGCGACGACGAGGTGGAGCCATGGCACCAGCCTGCCATGCCTCACCCACATCGCGGGTGTGCCCGGCGGGTACGGATACGCTCACGTGCATGTTGACCATGTGGCACCTGGCCGAGCCCGACCACTGGCGCGAGGCCCAACGCACCGGCACCTACGAGCGGTCCACCCGGGGTGCCACCTTGGCCGACGTGGGATTCGTGCACTGCTCCTACCCCGACCGCCTGCCGGCAGTGGTCGAGGCGGTGTACCACGACGTCAGCGGCGACTACCTCGTGCTGGAGATCGACCGCCATCACCTGGAGCGGGCGAACATCACCGTGGTCGATGAGCCCGGATCGGACGAGCCCGGGGCGGCCTTGTTCCCGCATGTGTACGGCCCGATTCCGGTTGCCGCGGTGCGCAGGGTGTTACCGGCCCGGGTGGAGCGGGGCCGCCTGCGAGTCCAGGAGGAGCCGGTGCCTTCGCCGGAATGAGACGGTCACCGGCGCAGGAGGAGCAGTGCCAAGCATCCGCTTGGCGAAGCCGGTTTCGGCTTGGCTGGAGCCCCAGAGCACGCTCGACGCACGACGACGGCGCCGCTCCCGGATGGAAGCGGCGCCGTCGTTGGTAGTTCAGTGCTGAGGCGGCCGCGTCAGAGCGCGGCGACCTGCTTGGCCAGCGCCGACTTGCGGTTCGCTGCCTGGTTCTTGTGGATGATGCCCTTGCTGGCGGCCTTGTCCAACTTGCGGGCAGCGGTCTGCAACGCCTGATCGGCGCCGTCCTTGTCGCCGTCGGCCACCGCCTTGCGGACTCGGCGCACGTGTGTCTTCAACTCCGACTTCACGGCCTTGTTTCGCGCCCGCGCCTTCTCGTTCGTGCGGTTGCGCTTGATCTGGGACTTAATGTTTGCCACGTGTTGACTCTCTTGTGTGTTCGCGCGATCTCATCTGGTCAGTGAGGGCGTCGGTGCTGGTACGGACTAGTCGGCGTGGGGATGCCGGTGGCGGACCAGCGCCGGAGAGGAGCACCGTGGTGAGCAACCCCCGAGGTGGGGGCCCGACGGCACCAACTCAAACCGTCATGCTACCGCATCGATCACCACCCGCCCACAACCCCCGCTGTGTAGTGGCTCACCGGTTCAGTCGTTTTCCACCTTGAGAACTTCACCGTTCTCGACGTTGAGATAGACCTCCACGTCATCGGTGAAGTCAACCTCCCAGGTGAACACCCCGTCCTCCTCATCCAGATCGACTGCGTCCACCTGGCCGGCGGCGTGCTCGGCGGCAATCTCGATGGCCTCAGTGAGGGTGATGGTGGCTGCGTCCAGGGCCTGACGGTCCTCGTCGTCCAACCGCCCATCCGGTTCGATGCCCAGCATCTCCGCGCCGTCGGCGCTGACCAGCACCTCGAGTTCATCCTCGCCGTCGGCGACCTGGATCTCCCAGGTGCCATCGTCGTCGTCATCCAACTCGAAAGCCACACCGCCGGTTTCGCTCTCCGCCAGGTCCACCGCGGCCAGTACGCCGGCGTGGTCACCGCCGGCGGTGCCTGCCTCATCGGTCTGGTCATCGGCGTCCCCGGCGCCGGTGTCCTGGGTGTCATCGGCCGGGTCGGTGCTGCCGTCGTCCTGACCATCGTCGCCGTCGGCCGGAGGAGCCTGGGTGGTGTCCACCGGCTCGATCGACTCATCTCCGCCGTCACCGCAGCCTGCCAGCAGCAGAAGGGCTGCGGCACCGATCGCCATGGTCCGCGTGGTGAGGTTCTTGGTGTTCATGGTTCCAGCATCGAACACCCGGCGTCCGAGTGCGAGATTTGGGAGAACATCCTCACGGCGCTCTCATCGAACTCTCATCTACCCGCCCGGTCGCCCACGGGTCGGCTTGGGTCTGGCGTGGCCTTGGCGGGGGCGATTCGGGGCGGTTACTGGGTGAGCAGGATGAGTGCCAGCACGATGCCGGTCAGTGCGGCCAACGGGATCGCGACCAGCGTGCCGAGGAAGGAGGCGATGGTCAGCCGCAGATCATCTTTCAGGTACGGCGCTCCTGCGGTTCCTCCGGCGGCGGTGAGCAGGGCACGTTGAGCGCGCTCCACGCTGCCCAGCGCCCGTCCGATGGGAGCCAGCCGTCCCATACTGAACACACGGGTGACGCGTGCGCCGGCGCCGCGGGAGGGTTCGGGCGCGCGGGACTCGGTGAAGGCCTCGAAGAGCACTTGCACGTCCTCCTGTCCTGGCTGCCCGTGCATGTCCTCATAGATCTGTGAGGTCAGGTCCGCAGGGATCACCTCGCTGCTCTCCGCCGGGCCGGGCAGGATCACCTGATGGGTGGTGGCGGCTTGCTCGGTGCGGTCCAGCCACTTGCGCCGGCGCCGAGCGAGCATCACCACCGGAAGCGCCAGCAGCACCCAGATCACGATCACCACCACTGTGGCCGCGGCGCCGGTGGTCGGCCGGGTGATGAACCCGACGGCGAGCAGCCCGGTGATGACGAGCACTCCGCCGGCGATCACGGTCAACGCCTTGGTGGGCAAGGACAGCACCTGGCCCACCGATCGGGCCAGCACGCCCAGCCGTTCAGCCAGAGAGGTCATACCCCGATCATGCCTGATACGCCGCTTACTGGCTGCCGGCGGATGGAGTTCGACTGCGCGTGGCGCTATCCGTGTGTGAGTGGAAGTTCCTCGGTGGGCGGTTGCGGATCGGAGTAAAGACGCCCATAGGTCAGGACGTCGATCCGCCGGCCCTCACAAGGAATTTCTCGCGCTCGAGGCCCTCCTGGATGAAGCCGGCGGCGCGCGCGACCGCACCGGAGGCCGGGTTATTCGCCCGATGCCCCAGTTCCAACCGTTCCAACCCGCCGGCACCCAGAGCCCAGTTGGCTACCGTTGCTGCTGCCCGGGCGGTCAAGCCGCGCCCCCGGTGCGACGGTTTGGTCCAGTACCAGAACCAGCCGAGACGGTTCCTCAGATCGGCGTCCACGGCCACCACTCCCACCAGCCGCCCGGCATCGGCCAGTGCGAAACCGTAGGTGTTCTCGACCAGGGCACGGGTGTAGGCGGCGGCAGAGGGCTCATCCTGCACCTCGCCCTGCCGGGACATATCGGGTGCGCGAAACCCGTCCAGGATGGCCGGAGCGTCAGCGAGGGCTACCCGCCGCAGCAGCACCGAGCCATTGATCGTCATCGAGAGCGATCGTACCGAGCAGCGCTCGCCGAGGCGGCGGGGGAGTCGCGGTAGGAAGTCGCGGTAGGGGAGCGGCGGCGGGACTGGTGCTGGCAGCGAGGCGGACGGATAGGTGCACCTGCGCGGAGTCGTGGGACGATAGGGCAGGACCCTATCCGCGAGTGAAAGACCTTTCGTGCCACCCATCGCCACCCCAGAAACTCTGGAGCGCATCCAACCGGCCGCCACGGCGCCGGACTTGTTGCGCAATTTCTGCATCATCGCCCACATCGACCACGGCAAGTCCACCCTGGCCGACCGCATGCTGCAGATGACCGGGGTGGTCGAGGAGCGCCTCATGCGGGCCCAGTTCCTCGACCGCATGGACATCGAGCGGGAACGCGGCATCACTATCAAGTCCCAGGCCGTGCGGATGCCCTGGCAGGTGGGCGAACAGGCCTTTGCGCTGAACATGATCGACACGCCCGGGCACGTGGACTTCTCCTATGAGGTCTCCCGCTCCCTGGCCGCCTGTGAGGGGGCGATCCTGCTGGTGGACGCCGCCCAGGGGATCGAGGCTCAGACGTTGGCGAACCTGTATATGGCCATGGAGCATGACCTGGCCATCATCCCGGTGCTGAACAAGATCGACCTGCCCGCCGCCCAACCGGAACGGTTCGCCGAGGAGTTGGCCGGGCTGATCGGGGTGGAACCGGAGGAGTGCCTACTGGTCTCCGGTAAGACCGGGGCGGGAGTGGAGGAACTCCTGGACCAGATCGTGGCCCAGATCCCATCCCCGCAGGGCCAGGTGGACGCCCCGGCCCGGGCGATGATCTTCGACTCCGTCTACGACACCTACCGCGGTGTGGTCACCTACGTCCGGGTGGTGGACGGGCACCTGAGCCGGGGGCAGAAGGTGCAGATGATGTCCACCGGCGACACCCACGAACTGCAGGAGATCGGGGTGATCTCCCCGGACCCCACCACCGCGGCCGGGCTGGGCGTGGGGGAGGTGGGCTACCTCATCACCGGTGCCAAAGAGGTACGGCAGTCCCGCGTCGGTGACACCGTCACCACCCAGAACGACCCGGCGACCGAACCGCTGGCCGGGTACCGGGACCCGCAGCCGATGGTGTTCTCCGGCCTCTACCCGATCGACGGGTCGGACTACCCCGCGCTCCGGGATGCGCTGGACAAACTCAAACTCAACGACGCCGCACTGGACTACGAACCGGAGACCTCCGTGGCGCTCGGCTTCGGTTTCCGGTGCGGGTTCCTGGGCCTGCTGCACTTGGAGATCGTGCGTGAACGCCTGGAGCGGGAATTCGATCTGGACCTGATCGCCACCACTCCGAACGTGGTGTACCAGGTCACCATGGAGGACGGCACCGAGGTGGAGGTGACCAACCCCAGCGAGTTCCCGGCCGGGAAAATCGCCTCCGTCACCGAACCCACCGTGACCGCCACGATTTTGACCCCCAGCGACTTCGTGGGGCCGGTGATGGAACTGTGCCAGAACCGCCGAGGGGTGATGGAGGGCATGGACTACCTGTCACCGGAACGGGTCGAATTGCGCTATACCCTGCCGCTGGGGGAGATCATTTTCGACTTCTTCGATCAACTCAAGTCCCGCACCCGGGGATATGCGTCCCTGGACTACGAAGCCGCCGGGGAGCAGGACGCGGACCTGGTCAAGGTGGACATCCTGTTGCAGGGCGAACAGGTGGACGCCTTCAGCGCGATCGTGCACCGCGACAAGGCCTACTCCTACGGGGTGATGATGACCGGCAAACTCAAGGAACTCATCCCGCGGCAGCAGTTCGAGGTGCCCATCCAGGCGGCGATCGGCGCGCGCATCATCGCCCGGGAAACGGTCCGCGCCATCCGCAAGGACGTGCTGGCCAAGTGCTATGGCGGTGACATCTCCCGGAAACGCAAACTGCTGGAGCGGCAGAAGGAAGGCAAGAAGCGGATGAAGAACATCGGCCGGGTGGAGGTGCCACAGGAGGCGTTCGTGGCGGCCCTGGCCACCGACGGCGGGGGCGACAGTTAGCCCGTGTCTGCGTCGGTAACCCCGCCCAGCACCCCGGAGCGTGCCGTCGACCGCGGCAGGCACGCCCGGCCCACCCAGCCCCTCGACCTTGCCGGCACCGCACCAGGCGCCCAGCAACGCGACTTCGGGGTCTACGTGCATATCCCGTTCTGCGCCGTGCGCTGCGGTTACTGCGACTTCAACACCTACACCGCCACCGAACTCGGGGGCGGAGCCAGCCAGGACGCCTACGCCGATACCGCGATCGGTGAGGTACGCCTTGCCCGGGCTGCCATGGACGCCGCCGACCTGCCGCCGCGGCCGGTGCGGACGGTCTTCTTCGGCGGCGGTACGCCCACGCTCCTACCCGCCGCGGACCTCACCCGCGTGCTACAGGCGATCGAGGACACCTGGTCCCTGGCGCCGGACGCCGAGATCACCACCGAGGCCAACCCCGACTCGGTCACACCCCAGACCCTGGCGGAGTTGGCCGCGGCCGGGTTCACCCGCATTTCCTTCGGGATGCAGTCTGCCGTCCCGCACGTGCTGGCCACCCTGGACCGCACCCACGACCCGGCCCGGGTGCCGCAGGCGGTCGCCTGGGCGCGTGCGGCCGGGCTGGCGGTGTCCTTGGACCTGATCTACGGCACCCCGGGGGAGTCCCTGACCGACTGGGAACAAAGTCTGCGGGCCGCGATCGAGATGGCCCCCGATCACCTCTCCGCCTACGCCCTGGTGGTGGAACCCGGCACGAAAATGGCCGCCCAAGTGCGCCGGGGTGAACTGCTCATGCCCGACGACGACGATGAGGCCGGCAAGTACGAACTCGCCGACGCGCTGCTCACCGAGGCGGGTTACCACTGGTATGAGATCTCCAACTGGGCCACCACGCCGGACCACCAATGCCGGCACAACATCGCCTACTGGCGCTCGCAGGACTGGTGGGGCATCGGCCCGGGGGCCCACTCCCACCTGGGCGGGCACCGCTGGTGGAACGTCAAACACCCCCGCCCCTATGCCGCAGCGGTGGAAAGCGCGCACCTTCCGGTGGCCGGGCAAGAACGTCTGACGGCGCAGCAGCGGCAGGATGAACGCGTGCTGTTGGAGGTGCGCCTGAGCCGCGGGATGCCCCTGGCCGATGAACAACTGCTGACCGAACTCGTCGCCGACGGGTTGGCGCAGCCTGGGCCGGCCGGCGATGGGCTGGTAGTGCTGACCACCCGCGGGCGATTGCTTGCGGACTCTGTGGTCCACCGGGTGCTCGGACTTGCCTGAGGCGTTCACGACGCCGCCTCCCGCACACCGACGAGTACGGCACCGCGGACGTTCTCGAACCATGCCGATCACCCGCGCCAATCACCGGTGCCGACCAACGGTGCCGATTACAGGTGCCGATCAACTGGGCAATGCGGAGCGCCCGCGGCTGCTGAGCAGCCCGATGACTGCCTGGGCTGCGGCGATCGCCGCGAGCAGCCCCAGGGCTGGCGCCCAGGCGCCGGCTGCTACCCGTACGGCGGCGAGACCCGTCGGCCCGAGGGCGGCGAGGGTCACGCCCACCGTCTGGCTCATCGCTGACAGCGCAGTGGCGTGGCCGGCCGAGGACGTGGTGGACAGCACCAGGCTGTAGGCGATGCCCACGGAGGCACCCTGGCCGATCCCCATCATCGCCACGGCGATGACGGCGTACTCAGGTGCCAGGGCAAGCAGCGCCGCACCTAGCGCGAACGGCAGCGGTGCCACGAATGGAGGGATCCAGGTCGCGCGCACGCGGCGCACCAACCACGGGGCCAGGAAGGAGGCGGGAATCGCTACCAGGTTCGTCAGCGCAGCGGTGCCACCCGCCGCAGCAGCCGATCGACCTGCGTTCTCCAAGATCGCCGGGAGCCAAGCGCTCAGGGAGTAGAACAACAGTGACGTCAATGCCAGGTAGACCGTCACGGCCCAGGCCGAGGGCTCGCGCAGCACGTGGCGCAGACCCACCGACCCGGGCGCCGGGCTCGGGCCGGTGATCTGGCTACGGTCATGGATATCGGTGCGCGCCGAAGGGGTCAGAAACACCCAGCACACCGCCGCGAGGAACGGCAGGATCGCCCAGAAGGCCAGCGCCGTGCGCCAGCCGCCTCCCAGGATCTGGCCGATCGGGACGGTCAGGCCTGTGGCCAGCGCCGGCCCCAGGCTGAGGGAAGCCGTGTACAGGGAGGTGACCCAGCCGCGCCCGGCCGTTCCCGCCCGCTTGATCACCGCAGGGGCGAGCACACTGGCGATTGCGACCGCGAGGCCCAACAGCACTGTTCCCACGGCGAGCGGCGCCGGCCCCGGGATCGAGCGGACCAGGGTCCCGGCAGAGGCGATCAACAGCGCCCACAGCAACAGGGACCGCAGACCGAGGCGCGCTTGCAACGCGGGCACGAACGGCGCAGCCACGAGGAAGCACAACAGCGGCACGGAGGTCAGCAGTGCCAGCACCGGCGGTGGGTACCCCGTCTCGGTGCCGATGGCAGGCACCACCGGACCAACCGACGCGGTCGGAACCCGGAGCGTCAGCGTGATCAGCAGCACGGCGGCGGCAACCAGCGGCGCGTTCTTCGCGGGCCGATGGGCGAACAAGGGGTGCGGACGGGAGGTGGCGGCAAGATGCGAGGACGAGGAGGTCTCCCGCGGCACAACTCCTCCTACGTACGGTGCTGGCTGCCCGGCCGGTGTGGCCATTGGGGCTGACTGACGGTCGGACGGTCACTGACGACACCTACCGCCCAGCCTAAGAGGCGTCGCAGTGACTGCTCGCTAGGGTGAAGGCAATCAGGACGGAGCGCAATGAGCCAGCAGTCAGGGTCCCCATCCAATCAGCCTGAAGGCGACGCGGAACACATCGCACCGGATGCGCGAGCGCCCGGGGGCGATGGCGATGATGCACCCGGCGCCGGCTACGGCCCGCCACCGCAGGTGCGTTCGGCCTATCCGGGCCCCGAGGAAGGCGGCTTCTATATCGCGCCCATGCTGCCGCCAGATGAGCACACACCGCCTGGGCCGGGTTACGGACCCACCGGGCCAACCGGCGCCGCGGCACACCAGGCCGGTTCGACGACTCGGCGCAAGCGCGGCGAACAGCAGGACTCCCTGGCGGACATCTGGTCGGCGGCCAGCGCCGCCACGCCGTCGGCCGCCACGCCATCTGGCGGTCCCGGAGCGCCCGCCGGCGCCACCTCGGAGGGCAGCACCTTCGGCGGCACGCACATCCGAGGTGAATGGAGCCGAATCGGGATCGGGGCGGTCCTGGCCCTGCTGCTGGGGGCGATCACCATGATCGGACTCGCCCTGGTGCCGGCTGTGGCCACCGTGGCCGCTCTCGTGCTGATCGCTGCGGGATTAGTGCTCAGTTGGCCCACAGCAACGCCGATGCGACACACCGTGCTGCTGGCACTGGCCGGACCGGCCGGCGTACTACTGGGCTACTGGTTGATCCAGTTGCTCAGCGGCTGAGGCCGCGCAGATGCCTCCGGGGCGGCAATGCCCCAGGTCGATGACGACGTCATTCCGGCGAGGCCGTGACGAAATCCACCAACTCTTCCACCCGGCCCAAGAGCGCCGGCTCCAGGTCCTGGTACGTGCGTACCCGCCCCAGGATCTTCTTCCACCCCTGGGCGATATCGGCCTGTGTCCGCGCGGGCCAACCCAGGGCGCGCAGCGTGCCCACCTTGATGTCCTGGCCCCTGGGCACCCGGGGCCACGCCTGCAGTCCGAGCCGGTCCGGCTTGACCGCCTGCCACACATCCACATAGGGGTGGCCCAGTACCAGCAGGTGCTCCTCGCCCACGACCCGGGCGGCCTCGGCGGCGATCCGAGCCTCTTTGGACCCGGGCACCAGGTGGTCCACCAGCACCCCCAAACGCCGGTCCGGACCCGGCTCGAACTGCACCGCCCGCTCGATCAGGTGATCCACGCCGTCGAGCATTTCCACCACGACGCCCTCCAGGCGCAGGTCATCACCCCAAACCTTCTCCACCAACTCCGCGTCGTGGCGGCCTTCAACCCAGATCCGTGAGGCACGGGCCACTCTGGCGCGGGCACCGTGGACCGCTCGGGAGCCCGAGGCGGTGCGGGTGGGTCGCTGGGGCGCGGTGCGCGTCGGGGCGGTCAGATGCACTGGTTGGCCGTCGATCCAGAATCCTGGGCCCAGTCGGAAAGCCCGGTGCACCTCATGCCGGTCCGCGAGGACCACTACGTGCATCCCGCCGCTCTTCTCCACCCGCACCACCGCGCCGGTGAAGCCGGTCTGCACATCCTCCACCACCAACCCGGGCTCGGCCGGCACGCGAGGTACCTGAGGTTTACGCTGCGCGTCGGGAGACAGCACATCGGCGCCATAGCGGTCGAAACTGGTGAAGCGGGAGTCAGAACGGGAAGTGGTCACCCGGTGAGGCTAGGCACATCGCTGGGGAAATCGTCGGATCGACGCGTAGAATTAGCACTCTAAGGGTGGGAGTGCTGGACCGGATGGGCAGGATCACACCCACTCCGATGCAGCGTACCGATGCTGGTGAGCAGGGAGAGGAGGCCCGTGATGAGTTCGGAACGACAACTGGACGTGCTGCGCGCGATCGTGCAGGATTATGTGCGCTCCCGCGAACCGGTCGGGTCGCGCAACCTCGTGGAACGACACAACCTGGGTGTGTCACCGGCGACGATCCGCAACGACATGGCCGCACTGGAGGACAGCGGCTATATCGCCCAACCCCACACCTCCGCCGGCCGGATCCCCACGGACAAGGGGTACCGGATGTTCGTGGACCAGATCTCCTCCCTCAAACCTCTCTCCACGGCTGAGCGGCGGGCCATCACCGGGTTCCTGGAGGGGGCGGTGGACCTGGACGACGTGCTCGAACGATCGGTACGGCTGCTGGCCCAGTTCACCCAGCAGGTCGCCGTCGTGCAATACCCCTCGTTACGACGGTCGGCGTTGCGGCACGTGGAACTGGTGCCGATCTCCACCACCCGGTTGATGGTGGTGATCATCACCGACACCGGTCGCGTGGAGCAACGCGTGGTGGAGATGCCGGAGGAGTTGGACTCCGCCGTCCTGGGCGAACTGCGTGCCCGCATCAACGCCTTGGGGGCGGGCCGGGAATTACCCGGTCTGCGCACGGCGTTGGACGGCCTGGAGGACGTGTTCGAACCCCACGAGCGCACAATGGTCACCGAGGTCACCAAAGCCGTGCTGGACACCGTGGGTGAGGACGTGGAAGAGCGCATCGTGATGGCCGGGACGGCGAACCTGGCCCGCTCGGACACCGACTTCACCCGCACCATCACCCCGGTGCTGGAGGCGTTGGAGGAACAGGTGGTGCTGATGCGGCTGCTGGCCGATATGGCCGAGGAAGCCGCCACCACCGAACTCGCGGTACGCATCGGCCACGAGACGTCCTCGGAACGACTCTCCGAAACATCCGTCGTGGCCGGGGGTTACGGTGGTACCGGTGCGGACGCGATCGCCCAGGTGGGGGTACTGGGCCCCACTCGCATGGATTATCCGAACACGATGGCGGCGGTGCGTGCCGTGGCCCGATACTTATCCAGGATCCTGTCAGCCTGACCCGACCGTGAAGAAAGCGACCTGTGAGCGACTACTACGCCATCCTCGGCGTCGACCGTGACGCAACCACGGAAGAGATCAAACGTGCCTACCGCAAACTCGCGCGCAAGCATCACCCCGATGTAGCCGGCGCCGACGGCGCGGAGAAGTTCAAGGACATCGCCGCCGCTCACGACGTGCTGTCCAACCCCGAGAAGCGGCGCCAGTACGACGCCGGCGGACTGGGCGGCATGAACGGCGGCGGGGGTGACTTCCCGTTCTCCGACATCTTCGACTTCTTCACTGCGGCCACGGGCGGCGGCGCGGGTCAGCGCGGACCGACCCCGCGGTCCCGTCGAGGCCAGGACGCCCTGCTGCGGGTGACCATCACCTTGGAGGAAGCCACCTTCGGCGTCACCAAGGACATCGAGGTGGACACCGCGGTGGTATGCCAAACCTGCCACGGCACCTGCAGTGCGCCCGGCACCGGGCCGCGCACGTGCGACGTCTGCGGCGGTCGGGGCTCGGTCCAGCGGGTGGCTCGTTCCTTCCTCGGCCAGGTCATGACCAGCCAGGCCTGCGCCGCCTGCCAGGGTTTCGGCTCGGTGATCGACCATCCGTGCGCAGAATGCTCCGGGGAGGGACGGGTCCGCTCCCGGCGCACCATCACGGTGAACATCCCCGCCGGTGTCGATGACGGCACCCGGATCAAACTCACCGGACAGGGCGAAACCGGCCCCGGAGGCGGCCCGCCGGGAGACCTGTACGTGGAGATCCGCGAAGAGACCCACCCCACGTTCACCCGCCGGGGTCACGACCTGCACTGCACCGTGGAACTGCCGATGACCGCCGCCGCGCTGGGCACGGTGCTGACCATCGACACCTTCGACGGGCCCCAGGAAGTGGACGTGCGGGCCGGCACCCAGCCTGGCGAGATCGTCACCCTGCGCCACCTGGGAGTGGGCGTGCTGAACAGCGGCGGCCGCCGCGGGGACCTGCACGTACACGTCCAGGTCAAAGTGCCCACCGGGTTGGATGAGGGCCAAGAGGACCTGCTGCGCACGCTGGCCGAGAAACGCGGCGAGGAACACCCGCAGGCGAGGTTGACCCCAGCCGGTTCCGGTATGTTCTCCCGGCTGCGCGACCGGTTCGCCGGCCGCTGAGCCGGCAAAACGCGACTGCGGGCCGGGGACACTAAGTTGCAGCCGGGTCGCCTCGGAGTGCTACCGCTCGGAGTGCCACCGGTTGCGGGATCCGGTTTCGTCACTGGCCTGGCCGGTGGCGCGACGGTCGCGCCGGCACAAAATTTTGGGGGTGCACCCACATGGGCGCTGCTGACAGTGCACAGTCCACCGGCCGGTCCACGAAATTTCGAGCGATTCTCGCCGGCGGGCTGGTGCTCGGCGTGGGCGCGGCGATCACGCTCGCGGCCTGGACGGATGAAGAGTTCGCTTCCGGGAATTTCGGCGCCGGAACCTTCGTTTTCGAGGGGTCCATCAACGGCACCGACTTCACCAGCAATCCCGACACACCAGGACAGGAGATCTCCTTCGAGGTGGGCGCCCAGGAACTCAGCCCGGGCGATGCCGTCAGCGGTGCCTACAGCGTGCAAGTGACCGAGGGTGACTACGACGCCACGGTGATTCTCAACGACGGCACGTCCGAGCCCGCGACTGGCCTGACCTACAGCGTGGTGGAGACCGAGACCCATGGCTGCGACAGCGCAACCGTCGGCGACCCGCTGATCACTGATGCGGCCCTCGGATCCGGTGCGGCGGACCTCGAGTTGGGTGAGTTCCAGGTCGGCGACGCACGGAGTTTCTGCTTCACGGTCACCGCTGGGGACGACCTCGAACAGGGCTCAGCGGCCACAGGCATCTGGCAGTTCACCGCCACCTCCATGGAATGAGCGTGGAACGCCACGGGCGCGCCTCCCGCGGCTGGTTCACACGGTTCCGCGCCGTCCTCGCCGGGTGCTTGGTGCTCGGCGTGGGTGGTGCGGTGACGCTCGCGGCGTGGACCGACGAGGAACACGCGAGCGGCACCTTCACCGCCGGGGAATTCAACATCGAGGGCTCGGTCGACGGGACCACATTCGACCAGCACCCCGAGGGCGCTGCAGCGGAACTGGGCTTCGCCCTGCCGGAGGCGACCCAGATGCTCCCCGGCACAGTGGTCTACGCCCCGTTCACCGTGCGCACCACCGAGGGGAGTGTGGCCGGAGCGGTGACCTTCACCGCTTCCTCGGCCAACAGCAGCGGTCTGGGCGAATACCTCACCTACGGCGTCGCTCAGGTGACGGGCACCGCCTGCGATGAGGACAGTTTCGCCGCCGGCACGTCGCTGGTGCCCACCGGATCGTCGCTGACCACCAGCGCGGACACCTATCAGGAGCTGCCGGCGGCAGCCGAGGACCCGGTCACCTATTGCCTGCGGGTGGAATTGCCGAGCGATACCCCCAACGCCGCCCAGGGGGCAGCCTTGGAAGCGTCCTGGGCGGTCGCGGCAACCACGGACACGCAGTAGTGAGACACGTGAGGGTCAGACCGAGCGGTACCCGCCGCGCGGCACGCGTGCTCGGCAACCTCGCCCTGAACCTAGCCGCGATCGGCGGCGCGGCTTGTGTGGTGCTGACGGCCCTGGCGGTGCTCTTCGACATCAGCCTGATCATGTTCCGCACCGGATCGATGGCTCCGGCCATCACCGCCGGTTCGGTGGCGGTAGTCCGACAGGTAGATGCCCACCAGGTGCGGGTCGGTGATGTGCTCACGGTGGATCGACCGGACGCGTTGCCCGTGACCCACCGGGTGACGTCGGTGAGCGGCGCAGGGGAGCAACGCACCATCACCATGCGCGGAGACGCCAACGAAACCGAGGATCCTGAGCCCTACACGATCACCCAGGCGCGCCGGGTGATCTTCGCCGTACCGGGCCTGGCCCGCCCGCTAGCGCTTGCCGGCGACCCCCGGGTCATGGCCGGGATCACTCTTGCTGCGGCCGCACTGGTGACCTGGGCCTTCTGGCCCCGAACTGGACGCCGCGATGCTCACCAGGCCGGGCGCGACCGGGATGACGGCGACGGCCCTTCCCGTAAGGACGGCGAGCACGTAGGCGCGGGGTACGACGGCGAGCAGAGCGGGGGAGCAGGTCGCGGGCACGCCGGTGCAACGCCGACGCAGGAGTCAAATCAGTCGGGGCGCAAGGCGAATAGGGGGCAGAAACCTAGCCAGGGCCCCGGGCGCGGAGCCCATCACACCGCGGGCTTGATCGCATTGCCACTCGCCCTGGTGGCGCCGTGGGCGGCACCCATGGCTCACGCCGGCGCTATGCCCGCTGACGACCCATCCGCTACCACCGTGACGGGTGAGGTGCTGCGAATCCACACCATCGGGGACCCCGGGAGCATGAGGTCCATGGCCCCGGGCGAATCAGTGCCATGGCAGGTCGGAGTGTGGGCCGATGCACCCAGTCCCGGCACCGTCGCCGTCAGTTGGTCGGCCGATGGTGACGCCGAGTTGGGCCTGCATGCCACGGTAAGGGCCTGCGACGAACGGTGGGTCGATGGTTCCTGCCCGGGCGCGGAGTCCGAACTGGCCCGGGGACGACACCTGCCATGGGGGGCGGGGTACGAACCGTTGTGGCAGATGAGCAGTGAGGAGCAGGTGTGGCTCCTGGTGGAGGCCTACCTGGACGGCGTGGACCCGAGCGGACAGGTCGACGTGGTCCTGCGCGCCAGCGGCCTGGGCGAGGACGTTGAGGTGGGCACCGGCCCCGTGGGCGCCGTCCCGGCCACCGGCCTGACCTGGGGACCGGTGGCAACGGCGCTGGCAGCCATCGTGGCGGGACTGACCCTGGCTGCTGTCGCTCATGCCCGCTCAAGGAGGTCGATATGAGCCGCTCGGCGCAGCGCCGGCCGGGCGCGCCACTTCCTGGCGAATGGATGAGACGACGGGGCCGTGGACGCTTCGCCGCCGTCGCTCTTGCCGCGGCTCTGCTTGTTGTTTCCCTGGGGTGGGCCCAGCCACAACCGACCACAGCGGCCTTCACCGACGACGAACACGCCACTGCGTATCTCGAAGCGCTGGAGTTGGCTGCGCCGGCGAACCGGCAACCATGCGATCTTGACCCTGGCTTCCTCGGTCTGAGTCCTGACCTTTCCCTGTACTGGGACTTACCCGACCTCGATCCATCATTGGACGTGCCCGACGACGTGGAGTTCGGTCGAGCGCTCGGGGGCCTATTGTTGCCGATCACCGGTGGATTGCTGAGCGATGTGGAAACGACCCAAGAGGGGCCGAACCAGTACACCACCACGTTCTCGGGTGGGCTCCTTGGTGGCCTGCTTGGGGGAAGCATGGCCTTGGGTGTGCGGATCGTGCACCCCTCGGGGTGGGTCTCACCATGGTTGCGCGCCGATGCGAGCATGAGCGCAATCGGCGCTAATCCGCAATGCGCAACGTCGATTGAGGATTCAGATGAGCCGTGAGGCGCATAATGCCTGGGAAAGTCGGTTTCGGCCGGTAGAATCGGCGGTTGATCTCGCACCGGCGAACGAACAGGAGTGCGCGGCGCAAGCCAGCCCATGACCGATCCAACCATTTCGGAACTGCCCCCAGGGCACGTGCGCGAGCAGGTGACCATCCCCGAGCACATCTCGATGGTCAGTCTGCTGGGCCAACGCGATGACGTGTTACGCGCGATCGAGGACGGGTTTCCTGCGGTGGACGTGCACGTCCGCGGCAACGTCATCACGCTCACCGGCCCCCACGCTGATGTGGGCCTGGCGCAACGACTATTCGACGAGCTGACCCAGATAGCCGGCACATCCCAACCGCTCACCGCTGACTCGGTGGAACGGGCCATTTCCATCCTCACCGCCGCGACGGTGGAACGGCCTGCGGACGTGCTCACGATGAACATCCTGTCCAGCCGGGGGCGCACCATCAGGCCCAAGTCTGTGGGCCAGAAGGAGTACGTCGAGGCGATCGACGCCAACACCGTGGTGTTCGGTATCGGCCCGGCAGGAACCGGCAAGACGTATCTGGCCATGGCCAAGGCCGTACAGGCCCTGCAGGCCAAGAGGGTCAACCGCATCGTGCTCACCCGGCCCGCCGTCGAAGCGGGGGAGCGGCTGGGATTCCTGCCGGGAACGCTGAACGAGAAGATCGACCCCTACCTGCGTCCCCTCT
>Ga0209487_1001006_pt1 | contig 24349 bp, 23 predicted proteins | sample Poulit2012_FD_187524 | JGI IMG/M metagenome (GOLD analysis project Ga0209487, IMG submission 187524) | Agricultural soil microbial communities from Georgia to study Nitrogen management - Poultry litter 2012 (SPAdes) (version 2) | ecosystem: Environmental > Terrestrial > Soil > Agricultural land...
CTTCAGCGCTCAACCAAGATTGTGGCGCCTACCGCTCACTCCACAACAAACGTCATGCGGAGCGTCTTCAATACATGCCCGTCGAAGTTCTCGTCAAATTCATCGATCGTTTGGAATCCTTTTGCTTCATAAAAATTCATGCCGATTGTATTGCGCTTCTCCACATTAGCGTGAATCTCTTTCACTCTTGGCATGCGCTCGATTCCGGCGGTTATGAATGCGGAGCCGATCCCCTTCCCTTGAGCCGATTCGAGTAAGTAAATCGCCGCGAGCTCGCTCGCCCCCGCTTCGTTAACCGGGGTATAATTCGCATAGCCGACAATCTCTCCGCTCACTTCAGCGACTAATATCAATGACTGTTTCCTGCGTATGCGCAACATGTGTTCACTATACGCGGCATCCAGAAATCGATCTTGAATACTCTGCGGGATAATCCCTTCATAGGTTGTCTGCCAACTTGCGGTTGCTACGTGTTGCACATGCTCGATATCTGCTTCTTGCATCTCGCGAATCTCAACCTTCATCATCATTCCTCCTTTTCTGCTCGATATTTTTAATATGCCGTGCTGTTTCCGAGCTATCAATCCCATGTCTCACAGCCAATCGAATAATAAAATACCCCATTACAACAAATACGAGTAAAAGAATCAGCGAAAACAATGATCCTACTGCTGATGCACTACCCATTTTACCGACTCCTTCCCCCGCTTCTATTAACGCGATGATACACCTTTTTCACTCACCATATCAATGGTGATTCCTTTATCCACTTTTCGCGCGCTTACCGTAATAAATAAAGAGGTCAAGCCGATAGATACGAGTGCGAGGACAAGAAAACCAACTCCCGCCATCATGACTGGATAACTTATTTTCCACGAAATCAACGTTAAAACGATACTTGCTACGACACCAAACAACCCGGTGATCCCATGATCCAAATTGGCTGGCAGGTCCACATCGGCAAGCGGGGCAAGTAAATATCCGAATGGCAGACTGACAACAAAGAGATACACCCAGGAAGATACAAATAAGAGAATGGATATACCTAAATGCAAGCGGGCTTGCGGATTTGTGGCATGATATTTGCCGCCAATCGTTCCCATTAATAATCCCAGCGCACTCATCCCTACCGTTACAAGCGCCTTTAGAAAGACACCTGCGACAAATTGGAGGAACGTCCAGCCTAATAAGAAACCAATGATAACCTCAACACCGGTTAATAATACAAAGGGAATCAACCAACTAATCCATAATTTACCGAGAATAATATGTTTTCCGGATAATGGCATCGTCTTTAATACCCAAAGGGAAGGACCCTCACGTCCAATCGAATGCGCCGCGATTGTCCCGGTTGAAAACATATAGATAAACAGAAAGAGCATTTGCGCAATGGGCCAGGACAGTTCATTAAAATCCCGCATCTCGCTGAACATCGACAGGCCGCCACTACTGAGAAAGCCAAAGAGGCCGAAGATCATGATGAATCCGATCGGCATGAGCACCATCCATTCCCGGACATCTCGTTTAAACCCAAACCACTCTTTCTTCCCGATGGCCCACACAGGATGGCGCAGGCGACTTTTCCGCGTTTGTTTGCGCTTTTTACGTTTCTTGCCGGTTCCTTCATTTAAGCGCACCCAGCCCGTACGAAACCCTTTTTCAACGAGCGATGTGGAGAATAGAAAGCTAACGAGCGCTAGCAAAAGCAACAGGATAATCGGTAAGCCAAAAGCGAATGATCCGTTTGCTGCTTCAATAATTGCCGTACTTCCCCACGTAACAGGGGCCCAATTTGGTAACAACGGAAGACCCGATAAAATAATCTCTGTAATCGGCAAATCATTTGTGAACGTCGGTGCCATGAATATAAAATAAACGAAAATGCCTGATGACAAACTCATAACCGTGATAAACTCATTTGCCCGACTCGCAGGAACTACTTGAATGAGTAGCAAATTAAATAAATAGGCAATCGAAAGCCCGATCACCATAAACGAGAACGTCACGAGGAAGGCAATTGGATAAAACAACCCACTTACCCCTGTCGCGATCCCATACGTCATGACGGGAACCATAAAGAACACCGCTAAAAACAAAGGGATACCAAAGAGGCTTTTTAAATACTTCATCCAAAAAATATACTTTGTCTTGATCGGCAGCGTAAAGAGATGCTCCAAATCTGTCGTGGAATACATATCTTTAAATACTTGGGGAACCCCCATCAAGATAATCATCCCCACAATTAACAGACATCCATAGGTTAAGATACCCGCGAATACGGGCTCGGTAATGGATGAACTCATCGCCCAAGCAGCTTGCGTCAACACACCGAGAAAAAAGAGTAAGCCAATCATAGCCGCGAGATAACTCACGAGATGACTCTTTTTTTGAGTTCGTAATGAATTCCATAGTTGTTTTGCTTCATTTTTGATGAGTATTTTCATCATCGTGAATCACCAGCATCCGTTCCCGTCATCTCCTTGATCACGGCTTGATGAGCCTCTCCACCTGTGAGTGCTAAGAAGATATCTTCTAAACTCCCCGCCGCTGACTTTCCTTCGTGCTTTCTTAATTCATCCATCGTTCCTAACGCGATGATCGCGCCATCAGCAATGATCCCGATTCGATCACACATTTGTTCCGCAATTTCCAAAATATGTGTCGTCATAAATACCGTCATCCCCTGATCACAGCGTTCCCGCAGGATGTTTTTTAAATCGCGCGCGCTTTTCGGATCGAGCCCGACAGTCGGTTCGTCTAAAAATAAAACAGCGGGATCATGAAGCAAAGCCCCACAAATTGCTATTTTTTGTTTCATGCCATGTGAATAGCTTTCAATGAGTTCATCTGCACGATCATGTAGATCAAAGATATGTAATAATTCTGCTCCTTTATCCGCAAAATCCTCAGGTGATACGTCAAACACCGAGGCAACGAACTCCAAATACTCCCATCCGGATAGCTTCGGATATAAATTCGGTTGGTCTGGTACATATGCAATCATCTGCTTGGCCTGAATCGGATCCGCCCACACATTCACATCATGAATATCAATCGAACCTGTTGTCGGCTCCAGTAATCCCGTCATCATTTTAATCGTCGTCGTCTTTCCTGCCCCATTCGGCCCAAGAAATCCAAACAATTCACCACGACGAACATCCAAATCCAATGGTTTAACCGCTTCCTGTTTCCCATATGCTTTGGCTACATCTCGTAATCGAATCGATATATCGCTCATATAAATCTCCCTTCACAAACACACTTTCTACCATAGTAAAGTGAATCGGAAAGGAGGTCAATCTTATTTCTGAATCATTCAACAAATAAGAGAGTCGACATGAATAATCACATCGACTCCCCCCTTATCATTCCCAATATGCTGGATCCATCATGCGAATTTCTTCCACGACATCATCAATATCAGATGGCGTTATCATATACACCGGATAATCTTCCGCTTCCGTAGCCGCTTCATAAAAATAACGCACACTCGCTGGATTTTCTTCATCCATGAGTAAGAGGCTGGCATCACTTTTTTCAATCATCCATTGATCCCGCGCCTTAAATTGGAAGGGGCCTTTGTATGGACCTTGATAAATCGGTTGGGAAAAGTCAACGGTAAATAACAGTTCTTGATATTTCATTTGCAATGCCTCTGGCCAGCGACTTTCTTGTTGTTCGAAAGGTGGAATGATCCCGATCTTAATATCATACGTTTCTTTTAAATCGAGTACAACTTCGGCTGTCCACATTTCTACACCGCTTTGTCCGGATACGAGTACCCACTCTAACCCTTCCTCTATTAAGGCGATGAGTCTTTTTTCGAGCGCTTTTTTAATGTATTCGATTCGCGGATCTTCTTCACTGAAAATCGTTAATTCCATCGGTTTACAACCGGTAACTGTAATTATCTTCATCATCTATTCACTCCACATTAAATGAATTGCTCAGCAATCTGCTTCCCTATTATCGTATCATATAATGTTAGTAATGGGATAACAACCCTTTCCGAATGGCATACCGCTCACAATACAAAAAGAAGGCTAAGCCTAGAGAAAAGTAAATGATCGCATTGAAGCCGAGCAAGCTGATGTCCACTCCACTCATTTGACCGATGCTGACCCCATCAATCATTGCTTGACGCACGAGATCGACCCCTTTCACAAAAGGAAAGTAGGCAAGCCAAGGTACTTTCGCTAAACTGACAAATGTAAGCCCTGCCAAAATAAATTGGAGGATTTGCAAAAAGGCCTGCACTTGTTTCACGATAATCGAAATCCCGGCAATCATCAGCCCAAGCCCAAACATACTGATCAACGTCAGCACCAGAATCGGCAGAATCGTGAACAGATCAATGGTTAACCACTGCCCTGTTGTCAACATTGCGGCATAGAGCAAGCCGGAGACCATGATAAAATTGAGCAGCGTACTCGCGATTAACCGTGCTGTCATAATCCGCCAAATTCCCAATGGCGACATCGATAATTGTTCAAGCGTTCCGCGCATCCCCTCATTAATCACTTCATAACCAATATTATTAACAACCATAAACGCTAAAAACCAAAACACATAATTGACGATCGCATATTGGGTATGTAAATCTTGTGAGCCTGGATCACCAATCACTTGAATACCAGCGAACATCCCGAGGAAGATCAGATAAAAGGTAACTAACATCGCAATGGTGTTGGGAAGATAACGCTTTAATTCAATGTATTCCTTTCGTAAATTAGCCTGAAACAGATGAATCCACTTCATATCCATTATCCTCCTTAACAATTTCCATAAATACCTGTTCAAAATTAATCGTACTGCGGTCAATCGCTTCAATCTGCGTTTCATTCCATTTTAATAAGGAAAATAACTCATATATTTCTTCACTCTTCGCGAGTTCCACTTCGATGGTAGGCCTTCTGCTGTCAGCTTGTTCATACGTATGGACAGGAAATTTATTCGTTAATCCTTGGATCTGTTCCTCATTCAACGGCTCACCCAAGGTTACGGTATATGAGCGGACCTCAAATAACTGGAGTAAATTTTCGACACGATCATCGGTGACGAGCTGCCCATTGTTGATGATAACCGTCCGTTCGCATAAATCTTGAATGACACTCATATCATGACTACTCATAATAATCGTTCGTTTCTGGTCTTTGACGATGTCTTTTAGTAATTCGCGAATTTCATAACCTGTTTCAACATCCAAGCCGAGTGTTGGTTCATCTAATAAGATCACTTCACTATCAGCAAGCAGCGCGACGGCGATGGCGAGTTTTTGTTGCATCCCACGCGACAAGCGATTAACGAGCTCATGCTCTTTTTCCTTTAACGCAAACTGCTTGAGCAATGCGTCAATCCTTCCAGCCACTTCCTTTCGGGAAAATCCTCGATTCCCGGCAAAGTATTCTAGATTTTCTCTCACTGTTAACCGCCAATAAATATTGCGATTCCCCTCCAATACCGCACTAATTTCACGTAATGTTTCCAACCGATTGGCTTGATTATCTAAGCCATTCACGATGACGGTCCCTGAATCAGGCGTGAGTAACCCACAAATCATTTTAATCGTCGTTGTTTTTCCCGCTCCATTGGTACCAAGTAGTCCGAGAATCTCGCCTCGTTGAACCGTAAAACTAACATTTTCTACAGCTTGAATGGTTTCCTTGGAACGCCTTTTTTTAAACGTCTTCCGTAAATTATTCACTTCTACAATTGTCTCCATTCCTAAACACCCCTTTCTTAGCTACATTTACTCTATAAGATTATGCACCCTTTCACGAGTGGCTTCAGATGGAAATCATCTCCGACTCGGGATGGAGTTCACTCCACATCTTATTCATAAACATAAAAAAAGCCACCGTTTATGTTAACCCGGCGACTTTCCTATTGATCACTGATTTGTTATGAATGAGTCAATGTACTTTTTCGCTTCCAATAAGGAGTATCCATATGTTTCGCGTGCTACTTTTATCGCTTGCACTACTTTTCCTTCATCAATCAATTGTTGAATGACTTCGTTCTCCGGCATCTCCATCTGTTCTACATCCTCGCTAAACGGGTATCTGCCTTTCGTTATCTGCTTCATTCCTAATTGAATCGTGTAAAGCCCCAGCGCTAATCCGGCGATGATGATGAGTATAATCGCGATGAAGCGAAGCGGCCCCACTGTAATCAGGTTCACGACAGGGTTGGCGACGAATAAGAACAAACAAGCTAATGCGACGATTACGACGATAAACAAACAAGCTATTCCTGCTAGTTCCCCCCGCTTAAATTTCTTTAACTCCTGGCGATTCCAATAGAGCCCTGCTCCGGCCATCAGGACCATCGCAACGATACTCATAAAATCATTTTTAACGACAAATGTATTTATCAGTAACAACATAATGATAGCAGTGATTAATTTATTATTCCAATTCATAAACAATATACTCCTTCTTCCCCGCGATTTGAATCCTCTTTTTTTACGTAACACGTATCCCTTACTGTTGTTCTTTTAAAAGGTCTCGTATTTCAGTCAATAATTGTTCTTGTGGCTCAACTTCCGGCTCTTCTTCCACTTTTTTTCGTTTAAATTTCATTAATAAACGGACAAACAAGAAAATCGAAAGGGCAATAATAAAGAAGTCCAAAATGGATTGAATGAAACTACCATACATAATATCAACCCCATTAATCTTATACACTAAGTTTTCAAATGTCACACCATTCAATAAGATGCCCACTAACGGCATGATAATATGATCGACTAAGGATGAAACAATCTTGCCAAATGCTGCCCCAATAACAACCGCAATTGCCAAGTCTAACACATTTCCCTCAAACGCAAATTCCTTGAATTCCTTCCACATGTATATCGTCTCCTTTTACAATCTAACATTATCATACCTTAAGTTCGCTGAAGATAAACCTTTTTAAAATGTGCCTATCTAGTGCGTATCACTTATCCTTTTGCATATATATGGTATACTAAGGATGTATTTTTTAAAAAAAGTATTCATGTTAATGAATTTCATTCTTATAGGTAGACAGTAATCGGCAAGGGGTTTATTTTTCTTGAAGCGGTACTGACTGCCTTTTTAACGTGAGTATCTTTATGTAAGGAAGGGATGGTTCACTACATTGTTCAAAGACAATCGTTATGCAGGCTTTATAAAAAGTGATCTAAAGAAGGATTTAATGGCAGGTGTGACGGTTGGTGTTGTTGCGATTCCATTAGGGATGGCCTTTGCTATTGCCTCTGGTGTTAAACCCGAATATGGATTGTATACAACAATTGTCGCTGGTCTCATCGTCGCCTTATTTGGAGGTTCGCGCTTCCAAATTGCTGGACCGACGGGAGCTTTTATACCAATCTTACTTGCAATCGTTTTACAGTATGGGTATGAAGATTTATTAGTTGCTGGATTTCTAGCAGGAATCATGTTAATGCTCATGGGATTCTTTAAAGTGGGCAATTTAATTAAATATATCCCACGATCCGTTACCATTGGATTTACATCGGGGATTGCTGTCATTATCTTCTCCGGGCAAATTGAAGGTTTTCTAGGATTAGCCGGTTTGGATAAGAAGGAATATTTCCATGAAACGATGCTGCAAATTTTCCAAAACTTATCCATGATTAATGGATACAGCGTTTTAATTGGACTCATCGGCATACTCATTGTCATTTTTATTCCCCGTTTCTTTCCACGGGTACCAGTCCTATTAGTCGCGTTAATTATTCCGACATTGCTCGCTATCCTCCTTTTTCCAGGAAAGTTAGCGACGATTGGTACTGAATTCGGCGGGATCTCACAATCTTTTCCAGGGATTAGCTTTCCAAAAATCACCTTCGAAAAGCTCTTGTATTTATGGCAACCTGCCTTTGTTATCGCCATGCTCGGTGGAATTGAGTCCTTACTTTCTGCCGTTGTTTCAGATGGAATGACGGGGAAGCAACACCATTCCAATCGTGAATTATTTGGACAAGGGCTTGCGAATATGGTCACACCATTATTTGGCGGAATTCCGGCGACAGGTGCGATTGCCCGAACCGCTACAAATATTCGGGCGGGTGCAGTTAGTCCGTTATCCGGTGTTTTCCAAAGTGTTTTTGTCCTATTAACACTGCTTTTATTTGCACCCTACGCCTCCCATGTGCCACTTGCAAGCATGGCACCAATTTTAATGATGGTCGCCTTTAATATGAGTGAATATAAGTCATTCGCTCATATTGTCAAACTGAGATCAGGTGACTCGCTCGTGTTAATAACGACCTTTCTCTTAACCGTCTTCGTGAACTTAACGATAGCGGTCCCGGTTGGATTAGCTTTAGCGATGATTTCCTTTATTAAACGGATGGGTGAAGTGATGGAAGTCGAGAAGATCGTTCCGGATGCGCATTTATTCGATACGGAGGACGAGGAATATCCTTGTCCACAAATCATGAGCTTTACGGTACATGGTCCACTATTCTTCGGTGCGGCTGACCGCTTTGAAACGATCATTACCCGTTCCATTAATGAACGACCTGCTGTACTCATTTTGAAGTTGCGTCATGTTTCCATCATTGATGTAACTGGAGAGGCAAACTTATCTTCACTTGTGATGGACTTTCAAAAGCTGGGCGGTACCGTGCTCATTTCTGAAATAGAGGATGATCCATTAGAAATGCTCCAAATGAGTGGGTTATCTGAAGTGATCGGTCCTGAACACTTTTATCAAACGACAACGGAAGCGATTAATTATGCCTTAACGCTAATCGATGCGAAGAATTGTCCGATTTGTTCAAGTAAAGGCTTTAAACAGTGCCAAACGTTTACACAAAAAGATAATGATTAATCAACAGATCAGGATAAGCGTCCAGGGCGCTTATCCTGTTTTTCTTTATGTCTTATTCGCTATGATATAATCATTAACATAGGAGGACTTATCATGACACCCATTTCGATTAAAAAAATCAATGTACGCCAATTAAAAATGACATTAAAAAATCCATTCACTACAAGTTTCGGTACGTTACAAGAGAAAACATTCTTCATTATTGAAGCGATTGATGCTGACGGCAATTGTGGCTACGGTGAATCCGTTGCTTTTGACTCCCCTTGGTATACGGAGGAAACCGTCCAAACGAACGCACATATCATCGAAGACTTCTTGATTCCGATTTTATCGGAGCATGACATCTCCCATCCTGATGACGTTTCCCCCCTCTTTTCACCGATTAAAGGAAATAATATGGCAAAGGCCGCGGTAGAAGGCGCAGTTTGGGATTTGTATGCGAAACAACAAAACATCCCATTAGCGAAAGCACTTGGTGGGGAAAAGACGGCGATTGATGTCGGCATTAGTCTCGGAATTGAACCGACAATCGAGCAACTGCTCACAAAAGTAGCTTATTTTGTGCAAGAAGGATACAAACGAATCAAATTAAAAATCAAACCCGGCTTTGATATCGAGGTATTGCGTGAAGTGCGTCATCATTTTCCCGACATCTTACTCATGGCTGACGCAAACTCTGCTTATACATTAGCTGATATCGATCATTTGCAGCAATTGGACGCCTTCGATTTACTCATGATTGAACAACCACTGGCACATGACGATATTATTGATCATGCTACATTACAAGCGGCTATGGAAACACCGATCTGTTTGGATGAAAGCATCCATTCGCTAAGAGATGTACGCCAAGCCATTGCATTGGATAGTTGCAAAATCATCAATTTAAAAATTGGCCGTGTTGGCGGCCTGACCGAAGCAAAACGGATTCATGATTATTGCCTAGCACACGATGTCCCCGTCTGGTGTGGTGGTATGCTGGAAGCCGGAGTTGGGCGGGCGCATAATATTGCGTTAACTACCTTACCTCAATTCCTCTTGCCGGGTGATACAGCAGGATCCGCACAATATTGGGAGGAAGATATTATTCAACCCGAAGTGGTGGTGCATGATGGGATGATCCAGGTCTCTCCACAACCGGGAATCGGCTATGATATTAATGAAGCTGCCTTAGAAAAATTTACTGTTGACCTGAAAGTATTCACTTTTTAAGTGGACGGTCTCTATTTATCGATCATCTATGATCCATTCGTTTATATTTTTTCAAGCAGGATTCCACTTAGATCACGGTTTTTCGGGACTAAAAACGTTCCACTTCTTTAAAAAAAGCCTTTTTAATCATATTGCTTGCATTAAATTCAGTTCTCATGGTATACTAGTATTAATTATTGATGTTCCATTGCAATAAATGAAGAAGTAATGACTATTTAGTGGTTATCGTCTTGAATTATTATGCAGAACAAAAATAGTAATATTGTGCTTATAAGCACTTGGAGGAATTTAACATGAACACAGGTACAGTAAAATGGTTTAACGCAGACAAAGGATTTGGCTTTATTGAAGTAGAAGGTGGAGACGACGTATTCGTACATTTCTCTGCAATTCAAGGCGAAGGTTTCAAATCATTAGACGAAGGTCAAGTTGTTACTTTCGAAATTGAAGAAGGCGACCGTGGACCACAAGCTACAAACGTTGAAAAACAGTAAGCCTTTTTAAAAAAAAGACCCATTCACATTGTGAGTGGGTCTTTTTTTGTTTACTCATCTAAATGAAATTCATTCTATTGTCTGAGCATTACAGCTCAATCATAGTGCGGGACATAACACCCATAGCGCTCGGCGCTTCGTTTACGGGTGTGCTCATATAATAAGATAACGTATAGAATTCATCCAGCGCACCCATGTAGTAGTATTCATCCTCTAATGCCCTGGCTCCGTTCTGCTCTAGACTATTCAGGTCATTTGAAATAGCATCGAATTTTTCAGTCTCTGTTAAGGCGTTCCATTGAAAGCCATCCATTCCTTCAATATTTGTTTCCGCTTCATCATTCGAGCAAGCAGCAAGCAAGAAAACAAGCAATATAATGAAGTAGTATTTTTTCGCATCTTCCATCACCTTTGCTTTTTTTACAAAAGATTAAGATGATCGAATATGTTATCTATTTATTCTAACTCTATCCCTATATGAATGAAGTTTACTTGCGAAGAGAACATCGAGGATACCTACTTGTAAGCCCTTACTAAAATGTGGTTTTTTTGATATAATAGAAATACACTGTTTTACGGTAAGATGGGTGGCGGCCCTCCTTATAGAAAGGGGGTGTCGCGTATGGTTTCTGTAGAGACAACTTTAATTATCATGATTGCTTTTTCAAGCTTGATAGTTTCTGTTATCGCAGTAACGCAAAAAAATAACCCTTCTTACCGTCCGGCGATTGTAAGGATTAGGTTATTTTTAATTCTTCACACAAAGCCGCCGCACTTCTTGCGGTATCTGTGTCTTAAGGAGGTCGGTAACAGCCGATCTCCTTATTTTATTATATGCTTTATTATTTTTATTATACCCTTATTCAATAACGTTTTCAACTGAAGTAATTTCATGTATGTTGAAAACACCGACAAAAATAGGGAAGCGACTATTCTCCGCTCCCCCCTGTTGTTTATTTATTTCACAAAAGCATTCGTTAAGTTCGTCACGATTTGTTTCTTGCGCGATACGACCCCTTTAAGTAAGGCACGGTTATTCGCTAACTCGGTCTGAAATGCCTTCTCGACATTTTCTACTGCATTACCGAGCGCCAATACTTCTGAATCATTGTGAATAATATCAGTGGCGACAAATAAGAATAATTCTAAGTTTTCACGCTCAATGATTTGAACTATTTCTGTTTCAATTTCGGCTTGTAATTCATAAATGCTTGCTAAATCAACCGTATTGACTTGGGCAATCACAACGTTTTCCCCAGCCATCGTAAATTCCTTCGCATCCATCGACAATAAGGTAGCAATCGGAATTCCGGTAATATCTGCTCCCGCTCGCAACATAGCTAATCCATACGCTTCCATATCAACACCAGCGATTTCAGCGAGCTCATGTGCGGCTTCCACATCTTCTTCTGTACATGTGGGTGATTTTAAAAGCAATAAATCAGAAAGAATGGCCGATAAAAGTAAACCCGCAACACGTTTTGAAACGTCTATTTTGTTTTCCTTGTACATTTTATTAATAATGGTCGCCGTACACCCTACAGGCTCGACACGAAAATACAATGGATTTGCCGTTTCAAAATTGGCAACACGATGATGGTCAATGACTTCCGCTATGCGGACATCCTGAATATTATCAACACTTTGTTGAAACTCATTATGATCCACTAAAATAACGTCTTTCACATCGTCCTCAACCTTTTCGATTAATCGAGGCGCTTCCGTCGCAAAATAATCTAATGCATATTGTGTTTCATTACTCACTTCACCTAGACGAACCGGTTCAACCCGATAACCTAATTTTGTCTTTAAATCTGCATAGGCTAAAGCCGAGCAAATGGTGTCTGTATCTGGATTTTTATGTCCGAAAATTAATGTCTTTCCCATAATTTCTCTCCTTCAAAGGCATGTCTGCTACTTTTTTTATACTCTATTTCCTACTTCATAGATTACCATACTTGGTCGGTTTTTGGACAGTAATTTACACAGGGACCACTTCCACCACTACTGCTCCGCTCTTTTTGCTAAATCGGTTTACAAATAATCTTGTTAATCCTATAGTTAAGAGAGAACAAACGTCAGGATAAAGGAAGATGTACATGAAAAAGATCGTTATCATTGGAGCCGGTATTCTCGGGGCAACAACTGCTTATCGTCTCGCAAAAACAGGTGTTGATGTGACACTTGTAGACCGTGAAGATCAAGGACAAGCAACAAAAGCCGCAGCGGGAATTATTTGTCCGTGGCTTGCCCAACGCCGAAATAAAGCGTGGTATCATTTAGTAAAGAACGGGGCAGCCATGTATCCTAACTTCATTGCTGAACTGACGGAAGATGTAAAAGCAGACACAGGTTATAAACAGGTGGGTGCCTTGAGTTTACATACCGATGAAGCGCGTTTACAAAAAACAGAACAACGTGTTCGCCTACGGAAACAATCCGCTCCAGAAATCGGCGAGATCTCTCTACTTAACGAGGTAGAGACACAGAAGCTGTTCCCCCTACTCAATCCAGCCTATCAATCTTTGCATATTAGCGGGGCAGCTCGGGTAGATGGACAGGCGCTTCTGGACGCATTACTTGAAGGGGCTATGAAGTATGGCGCAAAACACGTCTACGGGGAAGCCCACATTACAGAACAGCATAACCGTGTCACAGGTGTAACCGTTGGAAACGACCATCTAGCCGCTGATATCGTCATTGCCACGACAGGTGCGTGGATGAACGAGCTCTTCCAGCCGTTAGGTATCGATTATGCGATAACCCCACAAAAGGCGCAAATCATTCATTTACAACTACCTGACACCGCGACAAGTGCCTGGCCTGTCGTCATGCCACCGAATAATCAATATCTATTAACCTTTCCACATAACCGGATCGTGATCGGAGCGACACATGAAACGAATGCCGGTTTTGATAATCGCGTAACGGCCCAAGGGGTTCATGAAGTGTTATCAAAAGCAATTGAAGTCGCACCAGGACTTGCCAACAGTACGATCCTGGAAACAAAAGTCGGCTTCCGCCCGTTTGCCCCCGGCTCCTTACCTGTCATTGGAAAACTCCCTGGATTCGAAGGCATCCTTCTCGCCAATGGATTAGGAGCGACTGGCCTGACGATGGGACCTTATATCGGGGAAGAGCTCGCTAAGCTAGCTTTAGGAAAAGAACTGTCGATTAATCTTGCTGACTATGATGTAGCAGGGGCCGTTAAATAAAATGAAAGCTGACAAAAAAACGCCGGGAGTCCGGCTCCCGTCCACTTTTATCGTCAGATTATTTACAGGTGCCGTTAGATTTGGTATTCTTAACCTAATGCGTAAAGGAGGACAACGATATGTCAGGTAAAAAGGTCATCTTTATCATTATTGGATTTACCGTACTCATAACGATTCTTATCTGGTTCATGATGGAATATGTCATTGACGCCTATGATGTGGATCGCGCCTTATCAACGAGTCAACAGATTGTTCAACAGATCGACAATTCCACCCATTTCCGGCACCTATAAAGGAACACCCCCGCCTCATAAAACAGAGCTGGGGTTTTATTTTTGTTTGCTGTTCGATATGCTGCTATTAGGGTCGGCACTCACGCTTGTTTTCTCTCTTCCTCTAATCTTCCTTCATGTTTGACTTGGAATTTTGCAATGAACTCTCCGATACGAATATAGGAAAACTCGAATAATGGACTCTGCACGAACGTAAAGATAAAGGTGAAGATAAATAGAGGCCCACCTAATAAGAAACCAAAGATTAAGACAAAGGTTTCCATTGTCATGCGAATTCGCTTGATCGAATAATTCCACTTCTGTGAGATGGCTAACATAAATCCGTCACGTGGACCGGAACCTACACCACCCGCATTATACATCCCACCGGCAAGTCCCATTAAGACCATCCCCCCCATAATAATGAACAGATCTGTCCACGTATGTGTCGCTTTCGGAAGGAAATCCAGCCACAAAAATAAATCCACTAACATCCCAACACAGATGATATTTATAAATGTACCGGTTCGAATAAACTTATAATCGATCACCAATGTAATCAGAATTAAGAGGGTGCCGACAATGATCGACCATGAGCCAATCGTTAACCCAAACTTATTGTTCAAGGCAACATGCAAGACATCCCACGATTGAATACCTAAATATTGCACATTAATTGCTAAAACAATCCCCATACTAAAAAAAATAAGGCCAACGGAAAAGACGGACCACCGAATGAAATAAACCATGGACTACCTTCTTTCTATATACGTCATTCTAGATGTGAAGAGGAATTGATCTACTTCCTCCATATAAGTCTACTTGAGGATTCTCGGAATGTCTATTTACCTTAATGAATGTCATAATATCGGTTTAGTGCCACATCGATGTCATAAAGAATTCACCTGCTAGCTATTGACCTGATCGCTGTAAAGTCCTAAAATTAACATGAAGGTTTAAATTCCCATTTACTAGGAGGATTGAAAAGTGAATAAAATCTTATATATGATAACCGATCGTGTTGCCACGAAAAAAGGGATGTGGCTGACGATCGCCATCTGGTTTGTTGGTGCGATGCTATTAGCGGTTTTTGCACCAAGTGCGAAAGAGTATCAAGTCTCTAGTTTAGATGCCTTACCAGCGGAAGCACAATCGGTCATTGCCGAGGAAAAGGTTGATCAATACTTTGCTGACAGCGATGGCATTCCCGCTTTATTAGTCTTTGAAGATGAAGTGAATGATCTGACACAAGCTGATTTGGCCACCATCTTAGAATCCGTTGAAGAGGAGAATATTGCAGGATTGAAGGAGATCCTTCCCTTAGCTGATTTCCCGCCTGACGTAGCAGAAACGTTTTTTTCAGCGGATCAACATGCTGCTTTAATCCCACTCACATTTGAGGCAACCTTAGATTCTAAGGACATTAGTACCGGGCTCGATCAGATTTATACGATTGTGGAAGAACAATCAGACATAACGTTGTATGTAACGGGACCTGCGGGAATTGCCGTGGACACGACCGATTTATTTTCCCGGGCTGATCTTGTGCTTATTTTTTCAACCGTAGGAATTATTCTTGTCTTACTTATTATTACGTATCGCTCTCCTTTATTAGCGCTCATCCCATTAGTCGCAGCTGGTTTTGTGTATGAGGTCGTGAATCAAATTCTCGGATTATTTGGGAAAGCCGGATTGGATTTGGCGAGTCAGTCCTTATCCATTATGATGATTCTCTTATTTGCGGTCGTTATTGATTATTCCTTATTTATCTTTTCGAGATTTCAAGAGGAATTAAAAAAGCTTGACGATAAATTTGTAGCGATGAAACGAGCGATGCGCGAAATTGGGGTGCCGATCTTTTATTCTGGGGCCACGATTTTAGGAGCGATGCTCATCCTCTTCTTCGCTAAATTTGCAGATTATCGAAATTTTGCACCGACATTTGGAACGGCTGTCTTTATTGTCATGTTAGCATCTGTCACGCTTATTCCAGCGCTGTTCACCTTATTCGGAAGAAGTGCATTTTGGCCTAAAATCCCCAGGGTTGGGGATGAGCACATGAAGAGCCATTCATTATGGGGGAACATTGCGCGGTTCGTGACTACAAAGCCGATCGTTTCTGTCGCTGTCGTCGGGACATTCTTACTCCTATCTGCAAGTAATATTTTTACGATGACCTATGAATTTGATACGATGAAATCCTTTCCGGATGATATGCCCTCCATCGAAGGGTATGAAATTTTGGAAACGAAGTTCGAAAAAGGTGATTTAGCGCCAACGACCGTATTATTCGAATCGAAGGATCCGCTGACACCAGAACAACAAAAACAGGTCGAAGAGACACTTGCCGATCAAGGGCTCGTTCACGATGTGCTTATTAGTGATCTTTCCGACGATGAAAAGGTAATCGCGTATACGGTCACCTATACCGCAGGACCATATGATATGGAGTCGATGGATGCTTTAGAAAAAATGCGAGAGGATGCCGATCAGATCATCGAACAAAGCGATGTGGATGGGGAATTCCATTTTGCTGGAGAAACTGCCGCTGCCGTAGATAATCGCCTCGTCAATAATCGCGATTTAGTCGTTATTGTTGTCCTGGAAACGATCTTAATCTTTTCGATGCTCATTTTCTTAACGAAATCATTCCGGCTGCCTGTTTATATGATGGGTACGATTTTACTATCCTTTGTCGCCGCTTTAGGATTGGGCATGTTTTTAAGTAATCTATTCTTTGATATTGGATCGGTTAGTAATCGTGTTCCGGTGTATGCATTCGTCTTTCTCATCGCATTGGGCATTGATTATAATATTTTCCTCGTGTCGCGTTATCTGGAGGAGAAGAAGCGCCATCCTGTGAAAAAGGCGGTTGAATTCGCCGTTGCCAATACAGGTGGTGTCATTTCATCCGCTGGGATCGTGCTGGCCGCAACATTTGCTGTGTTAATGACCCAGCCTGTCGAAGTATTATTCGTCTTCGGCTTCATCGTTGCCGTCGGAATTTTATTAGATACGTTTCTGATTAGAGGGATTCTCTTGCCTGGCCTTCTCGTCTTACTTGAAAAAGATCGGGATTAATGGTCAACCTAAAAAGCAGCCCATCTATGATGGGTTGCTTTTTATTTGTGTTCTCTCTATCACGGGTTGCATACCTTACTGAATCGCTTGTAACGAAGTCCGTTGTCATCTATTTATTTAGCTGGCTGTTCACTTGTCTGCGCAAATCGAACGGATGCTTTAACCGTCTCTAATGCTCCCGCCTTCATATCCGCAATTTGTGCTTTCGTCAGTATCCCTAGTGCAACTAAACGCGACTCCAAGCGTTTAATCGGATCCTGTACCTTCCACATCGCTCCCTGATCAGGCTTCGAATAACCATGCCAGCAATATGTGTTCATCTCTATGAGCGTTGGCCCTTGTCCTGATCGGGCTCGATCGATTGCTTCTTCTGTCGTATGATAAACGCCGACAACATTATTGCCATCGCTTGTCACACTGGGAACTCCATATGCTTTTGCATGTGCAGAGACATCTTTGATCTTGTCCACTTGATCAACGGAGCTCGACATGCTTGATTGATTGGTCTCACAAATGAAGACGATTGGTAAATCCATATTTGCCGCCATATGTAATGCTTCATGAAAATGATCCTCACTTATTACGCTTTCATCGAAAAAACAAAGGCTTATATACGGTTCATTTTTCATCTGGGCGGATAAAGCCGAACCGACTGCTGCCGGAATTCCACCGCTATTCATACTCTCCCCTACGTTTTCTCGTTCGCCATTAGCCAGCTTTATTGAACCGCCTTTTTCCTGACGTGAATCAGCTACAGGAACAAATAATTCCGCCATCACTTTATTGACGTCCGCACCGTGTGCAATCGTATGCCCATATGCCACATGTGTACACGTCATTTGATCTCCGGGTTGAAGTGCCGCACAAGCCCCCACAGCGGTTGCTTCCTGCCCCATGCATAAATCGGGTGTTTCCTCGATCCATCCTGCTTTAAACAAAGCTTCAATCTGTTGCTTAAAATAACGAATGAGCCACATCTGCTTATACAATTGAATCGCTTGTTGATCACTCATATACAGTTCTTCCTCGAAAGTAAATTGTTTCACTTTTTTAGTCCCACGCTTTCATTCCATTGTGATGTCAACGATTATTATGAACCAAAACACTGGTGATAAAGGATGCACGCCTTGCTCCTATCCCTTGTACCATGAACAAGCGAACATCCTGCTTTAGCTATAGACGCTCCTAATAAATCATAAATGAGAAGAGAACAGCCCTTTCTCTTGTCTTTTTTAAACAAGAAGTGACTGGCCGTTCATTCACCGATTAAAAAAACCACTTAAAACATGCAAATCCTGCATGAAGAAAGCGGTAGGTTTTATAAGTCTTTCGTTATCGTGACCACTCACTTTCCTACGCTAGTCTTAACTAGATCAGGTTCAGAGGGTTCCGTACTCATGTTCCAGTCTCAGCCTATATACATAGGCGCCCCTAGTTCATTATGCAATTCATCATCCTTTTATACTTTACCATAAAAAGGGTTTTTGTCAATACCAAAATCGGCTCTACATGGTGTTCGTTCTTAATTACCGACCTTAATTATTCGTCAGCATGCGTGCAAGTGGTCCATCTTCAGCAATAATATCCTCGATCATATACACAGAAATGGGAAACATTGGAAACCCAAAATAATGCGCTGTTATTTCGTAGAGTTGAAAATAAAGAACGAGTGATTTATCAGCGATATAAAAGTCCTGGTCAGGTGAAATCATCGTGAACCCATTTAAAATATCGATCTCCCTTTCCTTTATTTGTTGTTGGACGAGACGAGAAAGAACACCAACATAATCGCTATTAGGTTGAAACAAGTCCTGCAGATGATACGTACGTCCTGTGGTAATATCAAATGTTAATGACTTCATGAGTGTCAGCCCATTTGCATGCAGTGGGGCATAGGCATAATTCGACAAGCTCAGACTGAGTAGATTTCGTTCATTTGTTTTGATTTCAAATGTACCGATCACTTCAATGAAATCTTCCACATCTTGTTGAATATGTTGTTGTTTAATCAGGTATTGTGCAAGTTGAAGAATCGTTTGATTCATCTTCTTCTGGACAGCTACATTCTCCATTCGAATAATTTGTGGATAATAAATAGTCATTCCCTCTCGCTTAATAACCATCGTCTTGATGGAAACCGGTAAATTTTCTATTGGCATATAACTCATTCCTTTACGCTGTTTCTATAGCCTATTCAATTAGAAAAATAATGTCCGTCACGAAACAAACAGACGCATGTTTAGAGCTGCTTCGGGCATTGTATATAATAGTAAACAGATCTTAGTAAAGGATGAGTCATCATGAATAAAAAACAGACTGATAACAATAAGAAACTAGGCAACAAGGAAGATGATGATACGTTAACAAACCGGCAAGGCCATCCCGTTACGAATAATCAGGACTTGAGAACCGTTGGCAACCGTGGGCCGGCAACACTCGAAAATTACGATTACATTGAAAAAATTAGTCATTTTGATCGAGAACGTGTACCTGAACGTGTCGTTCATGCACGGGGTACGGGGGCACATGGCTATTTTGAAGCTTATGGAACAGTCGGTGATGAACCTATTTCAACCTACACCCGCGCAAAACTCTTCCAAGAAGCGGGCACCATTACCCCGACATTTGTTCGTTTCTCGACGGTTGTTCACGGGGGCCATTCACCAGAAACATTAAGGGATCCCCGCGGGTTTGCGGTCAAGTTTTATACGACCGATGGCAACTGGGATTTAGTTGGGAATAATATCAAGATCTTCTTTATCCGCGATGCTATTAAATTCCCGGATATGATTCACGCCTTTAAACCAGACCCCATTACAAATATTCAAGATAGTGAACGTTTCTTTGATTTTTGTGCCAGTTCACCCGAATCATTCCATATGGTCACATTTATCTACTCGCCCTGGGGAATTCCAGCAAATTACCGGATGATGCAAGGGTCTGGCGTCAATGCGTATAAATGGATCAATGAAGCAGGGGAAGCGGTACTCGTTAAATATCATTGGGAACCAAAACAAGGCATTAAAAACTTAACACAAGCAGAGGCAAATAAAATCCAAGCAACAAACTTTAATCACGCCACCCAAGATTTATATGATGCGATTGAAAAAGAAGAATATCCAGAATGGGAACTGTATGTCCAAATCATGAGTGATGGAGATCATCCTGAATTAGACTTTGATCCCCTTGATGATACGAAATTATGGCCAGAGGACCAATTTCCCTGGTTGCCGATCGGAAAGTTGACCTTAAATAAAAACCCTGACAACTATTTCACGGAAGTTGAACAATCAGCATTTGGTACAGGGGTGATTGTCGATGGACTTGATTTCTCGGATGATAAGATGCTGCAAGGACGAACCTTTTCATACTCGGATACCCAGCGCCACCGTGTCGGGACAAACTATTTACAACTCCCGATCAACGCCGCTAAAAAACGAGTGGCAACTAATCAGGAAGGCGGGGAAATGCGCCACCTTCCTGATCACGGACCAAACCAAAATCCTCATATTAACTATGAACCATCGATTTTAGGGGGACTTCATGAAGCGGAACAAACCGGTACGGAATATACGCCTTATATAGAGGGGAACTTAGTTCGTGAACCAATCGATCGAGATAATAATACGAAGCAAGCGGGAGAAACATATCGAATGTTTGAACCGTGGGAACAAGATGACTTAATTTCTAATCTGATTGGCGATCTATCTCAATGTGATCAGCGGATCCAAGATAAAATGATTGCACTCGCTGAAGAAGCGGATGAAGAATATGGTAGACGATTACGTGAGGGGTTGGAACAAGCGGTAAAAGATGGCTCAAGCAAAAACCCACTTGGCAACAAGGATGCTGAAGATGCTCCTGAACAGGCTGTCGATAAAGGAAGGGATGCGGACCCCTACTAATTTGTCCATGTACGCCATGAAAAAGGATGTTTTGGCGGGTTATAGTCGCTAAAACATCCTTTCGTTTTAAGGAGTACGGCGACCCCTATACCAATTCAAGCCATTTGAAAACAGCACCTTTTCTGCCTCCCCTTTACCTAACGCCTGCATGATCAGCGCAATATCCGAGTTGTGGAACTTCCTTTTCGCTCGGGTGGAAGGTAAGTCGGTTCCAAACATCAATGCTTCTTGGTTGATTGAGTGAATCTCTTGTATGACAGCAACCGGATCAAAATCAATTCTTCCAAAGCCCGTTGCTTTTACCCTTACACCCTTATCAACCAATTCGAATAAAGTGGATAAACCACTTTTCGTTAAGCCTAAATGATCAACTGAAACGGCAGGTAACGCCTCCACTACAGATGTGATTTCTTTCAGTTGATTTGAGGTGATATACAACTCTGTATGCCAACCAACTAAGTCATAAACTTGTTGTGAGAAATACGCTAGTTTTGATAAGTCTTCTGATCCACCGCGCCTCACATTAAAACGGAGAGCCCGCACACCTAATTTATCAAGAGCTACGATTTCTTCATTTGGCGTGTCATAAGGGAGTTGTGTGACCCCCACAAAGTCATTCCCTAACTTCTCTAGGGCATCTACCAAATAGGTCTGATCGAAACCTTGGAAGGATCCGGAAACAACCACACCCCCTTTAATATTTAGTTTATGAACCCGATCTAAATAATCAGTTACCGAAAAGTAGTCTGGAAGGTACCCGTGATTTTCTTGGATCGGGAATCCTTTATTAATGATATGCAAATGAGAGTCAAAAATGTTCATGATCGATCCTCCATTTGATAAGTTATTGTTTATGGCATGATAATCAAACACAATGGCATCCGCCCGGTCTGGTGCAAAAATGATCAGGAAAGCACCAACAATAAATTCTCATTCATTTTTCAAACTTCATTCAGCAATCGTATCCGCTTACGAAGTGTTTTTTACTTTATCATTGGAAAGGATATTCTTCCTTATTACTTAATTCCACTAAAAATGGATAAAGTAGAAAAATGATAACGGCTAAAACGGGAATTAAACTTAGTAAGACAGCTCCAGATACATCAAAGAAAGCTTGAATAAGGAAAGGCAATAAAATAAGTAGACTTAAAAAAGGAGCTTTTACTTTGGATTTTTTGGATTGATATTGTTTTTCTTCGCAATAAGGGCAAGACATTTCAGGGCTCCATGTCATCATTTTTTTAGCTGTCTGCAGCCAACTCCATTTGTGATTACAAATGTTGCAAATCGGCATTACAAACCCTCCCTCTTCCACAAAACGGATTGTGTATGAAGTAATTATTATTGTTCTTTCATTATCTCAATTATAGTGATTTAACTAAGATGTCTCCATGAAACTATACTAGCATCAGTCCAACTAAAAATAAAGAACCAATTCGAACAATTAAGATAGATGATATAACCAATGAATTTCATAATACCGGTTTAATGCAACGCCGGTACAACATACAGTTGCGTTGAACCGTTCTTAACTGTATGCTGTACCGTTATTGCTAGTTTTGGCAATTATGAAATTCATTCAACGATGAATCATTTTAAGGAACTGTTTAAAAAACACCAAGAAAGCAAAAGAAATTCTATAACAATCCACGGGTTGTGACACATGGTAGTGTTTTACTATATAAAAAAGTCTCGTAAAACCGATAAATAGCTTGCAAACCTGACCATACGTCAACACGTCGTGTTCTAATGGCGTTATAGCGATGTCTATTTCACGCCCACTTAAACGATTATCGCGCCGACTAACTCCTTTATTACGCAAAAAACTCACCTCTCCCCGGTTTTATTCGAAGAAAAGTGAGTCATTGTGTGCGTGCGACTATTGTCCGTTACATCTTAACGCAAAAATACGGCATCTAACGAATCGATATCGTTAGAATGCCGTAATATAGACGTTTTATATACGATAAATACCAGTAGTCGGGATCGAACCGACACTTCCCAGAGGAAACGAGATTTTGAGTCTCGCGCGTCTGCCAATTCCGCCATACTGGCAAAATTTAATATTGAAGGCGGCAACCGGATTTGAACCGATGATAAAGGTTTTGCAGACCTCTGCCTTACCAACTTGGCTATGCCGCCATTTTATCAAGTAAAGCGGAAGACGGGATTCGAACCCGCGACCTCCACCTTGGCAAGGTGATATTCTACCACTGAACTACTTCCGCACAATAGCTGGGCTGCTAGGATTCGAACCTAGGATGCACGGGATCAAAACCCGATGCCTTACCGCTTGGCTACAGCCCAATATAATTTAAAAAATATGGGGCGACCGATGGGATTCGAACCCACGAATGCCGGAGCCACAATCCGGTGCGTTAACCGCTTCGCCACGATCGCCATAATATATAATTGGCAGGGGTAGTAGGACTCGAACCCACATTGACGGTTTTGGAGACCGCTGTTCTGCCAATTGAACTATACCCCTACATACAAAGTGGTGGAGGGGGGCAGATTCGAACTGCCGAACCCGATGGGAGCGGATTTACAGTCCGCCGCGTTTAGCCACTTCGCTACCCCTCCAGTATAGAGTATTTCTTGAATTATTTCATGAATGGTGGCTCGGAACGGAATCGAACCGCCGACACAAGGATTTTCAGTCCTTTGCTCTACCGACTGAGCTACCGAGCCATACTTTAAATTGGTGCTATATAATATTATTGCTCTTGCATGACCCCTGCATCTTCTAGTCTATTCAAGGATGCTAAGTGCTTCGGGGTTACTCGGAGTGAATTCGGTGGATGTGACGCTTGTTGCTCTACCGACTGAGCTACCGAGCCATACTTTAAATTGGTGCTATATGTTAATGTACTCTTGCATACCCCTGCATCTTCTTGATTATTCAAGGATGCTTCGGGATCTATTTGAACTTTTCTTATGTTTTAAAAAGTGGCGGCCTGGACGGGATTTGAACCCGCGACCTCCTGCGTGACAGGCAGGCATTCTAACCACTGAACTACCAGACCGGATAATATTGTTTAAATCTTTTAAATAGTTAGTGATGATACAAATTTCTTAGTTCATAAAATTTGTACTACATTCATTGACACATTTCCAAAGAGGGGTTTAGTGATACATTTTCCTTTTGAAAATGTTTAATTGGTTGCGGGGGCAAGATTTGAACTTGCGACCTTTGGGTTATGAGCCCAACGAGCTACCAGACTGCTCCACCCCGCGATATGGTGGAGGATGTAGGACTTGAACCTACGACCCCCTGCTTGTAAGGCAGGTGCTCTCCCAACTGAGCTAATCCTCCATGGTGACCCGTACGGGATTCGAACCCGTGA
>Ga0209487_1001007_pt1 | contig 24337 bp, 18 predicted proteins | sample Poulit2012_FD_187524 | JGI IMG/M metagenome (GOLD analysis project Ga0209487, IMG submission 187524) | Agricultural soil microbial communities from Georgia to study Nitrogen management - Poultry litter 2012 (SPAdes) (version 2) | ecosystem: Environmental > Terrestrial > Soil > Agricultural land...
CCACGTGGTCGGTGCCGGAGTAGAAATGTAGGACCGGTAAATCGAGGTCGCGCTCGGCGCGAGAAGCCCAGTCCTGGTTCAAGATGTCCTGTACAGCCTGCGGTTCGGTCACGACGATCAACTCCGAGATATCGCCCTCCGTGACAACGATCCGCACATGGTCCAACGGGTCCGCGGGCGTCAACGCGCCCGAGACGGACGCTCCCGTCTGGGCGAACAACTCCAAGGACTCCCGCAACGCGGCTGCGGCACGGGCCCGGTCGGATTGTTCATCCGTCCCGGTGATGGAATGCCACGCTTCACGCAGGTCTCCCAGAGTGAGGTGGTTGATCGCCTCGGCCACGGCGGACTCGCTACCCACCGGCACCAACACCAGATACCGGACGCGGCGCCCGACCTCGTCGGTACCCGCGTGCAGTTGCACGATCCGCTGCACATCACGAGGGCGCAGGGCGTGCTGGGTCAGGACCAGTGCGCGACTCATGGTGGGCAGTGTACAAATCGGCGAGAAGTGTGCCACCGCAGTACCGTGAGCACATGTTGTTCGCGTTTTCGATCGCCCCAGCGACCACGGACGCCCCCGACGGTTCGGTCAGCGCCGCAGTGGCCGACGCGATAAAGGTGGTGCGTGCCTCCGGGCTCCCATACGAGTTGACGTCGATGTTCACCACCATCGAGGGGGAGTGGGATGAAGTAATGCCGGTCATCAAGGCCGCCAGTGAAGCCGTCGCCCGCCATTCGCCCAGGGTGTCGCTAGTGCTGAAAGCCGATCTGCGCCCGGGCCACGCCGGCCAGTTGACCAGCAAGGTCGCCCGGGTGCAGGAACTGCTCGATCAATGAGGGAGGGCTCCGATCGCCCGACGCCGAACTGTGGGGCGACGATGTGCTGGGCAGACTCGTTGCCCCCGCGTGGAGGAACTCGCACTGGCACACGCCCGGATCTGGCAGGACACCCACGCCGGTCTGAGCGACCCGGGCGTGCCGGTCCGCATCAGCCCCGCCTGCAGGCCGCCTGCGTGTTCAGGACCCGAACCCCCTCAAGGCTCCGGAACGAACTGACCGTGGCCCAGGCTGCGCAGGCGGCTGCGTAGGCGCTGCGCGGCGGTGTCCATCGCGCCCGGATCCGGCGAACGGTCCACGTTGGTGGGGTCGAAGTCGGCGGTGGACTGACTCGGCCATACGTGCAGGTGCACGTGGGGCACGCCGTATCCCTCGATCAGCAGCCCGACGCGGGTCGGTTCGAATTCCTCCCGTTGTGCGCGGCCGATATGCCGTGCCACCGCGAACAGGTGCTGGGCCAGGTCGTCGGGCACATCCAACCAGTGGTCGATCTCCTCGCGAGAGACCACCAGCGTGTGCCCCGGCTGCAGCGGTTCGGCTGTGAGGAACGCTACACACTCAGAGTCCGACCAGACGAACCGGCCGGGAATCTGGCCGTTGATGATCTTGGTGAACACAGTCATAGCGCCCACGCTAGCGAACGTGGTGCCAGGCTGCCGCGCGCCGCGGCAGTGCCGAGCCGGCGGTTCGATTCGCGGAGCCACGGTGAGGTCTTGGTATTATCCGAGCACCACGACGTCATCGGGGCCGAGGTGCACATGCGTGAGGCCTCGCGTGGTGGACACCACTGCGACCGATTCCGGCGACCATGCCGCGAGCGCGCGATAGGGCCGGGAGCGTGCGGTGTGGGTGAGCGGTACCGCCTGCGCAGGACCGATATTGGTAGCGACCACCACATCCCCCCGCCTCATCGTCAACCAGCCCGCCTCGGCGTCGAAGTTCACCTCGGTGCCGCCCCGGTCGCCTCCGGCGAGTTCGGGGTGCTCCCGCCGAAGCGCGATCAACCGGGTGTAGAAGTCCAGTAAGCGGCGGTGGCCGGTGTGGGCGGGTTCCTCCCAGTCCAGGCGAGATGCCGTGAACGTCGACGGGTCCTGGGGGTCGGGCACCTGCAGATCTTCGGTGCCGTACAACTCCGCCCACCCGTGGCTGCCGAACTCACGCTGGCGCCCCTGCCGAATCGCCTCGGCGAGTTCTTCCTCAGCGTGGTCGGTGAAGAACATCCACGGGGTCCGGGCACCCCATTCCTCACCCATGAACAGCATCGGGGTGTAGTGGCTGGTCAGTAACAGCGCGGCGCCCACCGCCAGGCGTCCGGGGGACAGGGAGGCGGAGGGCCGATCCCCCAGGGCACGATTGCCGACCTGATCGTGGGTGTTGAGGGAGGCGATGAACCGGTGCCCGTCGATCCCGGCCGGTACCGGCTTACCCCACCGGGTACCACGGAAAGTGGAATAGGTACCGTCGTGCACGAAGACGTCGGTCAGTGCTTTGGCCACGGTGGCCGGACTTCCGAAGTCGGTGTAGTAGCCGTGCCGCTCACCGGCCAGGTAGGCGTGGAGTGCGTGATGGACGTCATCGGCCCACTGCGCGTCCATCCCCAGGCCACCGTCGTCGACCGGGGTGACCATGTCGGCGTCGTTCAGGTCCGATTCGGCGATCAGTCCCAACGGCCGGGCAAGTTCGCGGCTCAACTGATCGACGGCGTGGGACAGTTCGGCCAGCAGGTGGATGGGGGAGTCGTCGATGAGGGCGTGGACGGCGTCCAGGCGCAGGGCGTCGATGTGGAAGTCACGCAGCCAACGCAACGCGTTGTCGATGATGAACGCCCGTACGGGTCCGGCCTCGGGGCCGTCGAGGTTGATCGCCTGCCCCCACGGGGTGTGGTGGGCGTCGGTGAAGTAGGGCCCGAACTCGGCCAGGTAGTTCCCGGAGGGACCCAGGTGGTTGTAGACCACGTCCAGGGCCACGCCCAGCCCGGCGCGGTGCGCAGCGTCAACGAACCGCTGCAGGGCCTCAGGGCCACCGTAGGACTCGTGGACGGCATACAGTCCGACGCCGTCGTAGCCCCATCCGCGATCGCCCGGGAAGGCGGCCACCGGCATCAACTCGACGATGTCCACCCCCAGGGCCACCAGGTGGTCCAGGCGGTCGACGGCGGCGTCGAGCGTGCCCTGCGGGGTGAACGTGCCGATGTGCAGTTCGTAGATGACCGCCCCGGGTACGGCCCGGCCGGTCCACTGGTGGTCGGTCCAGTCGAAGGCCGTGGGGTCGTACCAGCGCGAGGGCGCATGCACGCCCCGGGGTTGCCAGGGCGATCGCGGATCTGGGCGCTGCGGCCCGCCGTCGATGCTGAAGGCGTAGTCCGTGCCAGGCTGCAGGGCCGAGTCGCTTTCCCACCAGCCGCGACCGTCCTGCTGCATAGGAATGGTGCGGCTCGCCTCACCCAGCACCAGGTCCACACGGTGGGCGCGCGGGGCCCACACCCGGGCCGGAGTGCTGCTCATCAGTCGTCCTCCCGTTCCAGGATCGCCACGGGGTCACGGGACAGGACCCGCGCCAGCGGCGTGGACCCGCCCTCGTACCGGGCGCCGGTGATGACATCGCGCCACCGGGCCGTCGGCAGCACCACCGTGTGTTCACCCCAACCGCCCAGGCGACCCAGGATCACCGGCAGCCGGGTCGCGATGGTGATCACCTCCGGAACCGAACCCGGATGTGCCTCCCCGTCGCCGGTTGGGTCAGGCTCCTCGACCTTCTGCCCCGCCGCACGCGTGCTCCGCGCGAACGCCACCGCGTGTGTGGTGGAGGTGGGAAGGGGCTGATAGCCCGCTGACCCGCCGACGAACGCGGTGGGCCGCCGACGTCGCAGCCGTAAGACTGCGGCCACCAGGCGCAACTTCTCCTCATCGAGCGTCGCGGGCCCGGCCCCTTCGTCCAGGCGGGCCAATTGCGCCGCCAACGGCCGGTGATCCACCGGGCCCCGGTTGTCCGGGTCCACCAAAGCCACGCGAGTGGATTCGCTGCCCTGGTACACATCGGCCACACCCGGGACGGTCAGTTGCAAGGCTTTCATCGACAAGGTCGCCACCCGCACGGCCTCCTGGGTGCGGGCGACCCAGTCGCTCATCAACTCCGTTACCCGAGGGTCGGTCACCAGGTGTTCCGCGAATGCACTCAGTGCCTTCTCGCCCTCGGCGTCCTGATTGGTCCAGGTGGTCCAATCCTTGGCCTCCCGGGCGGCCTTGACCAGGTACGCGCCGAGCCGTTGCGCACTGATCGGGCCCTGGTCCGTCCAGGTTCCGGCCAAGGTCTGCCAAAGCAGATTCTCGGTGCGTCCGTCCAGAGCGGGGCGAACATCGGCGGTGACCTGGCGCAGGCTGTGCACATGGTGGACCCATTCGGTGGCGAACTCGGAGAGCACACCGATGCGGGCGCGCACATCTTCTCCGCGCTTGTTGTCGTGAGTGGAGCCGGCAGTCATGGTTGCCGGCCTGGCCACTTGCGTGGCAGCGGCCCACGCGTGCAACTCATCGGGGCCAACCGAGAAGTATCCCGGGGCGCCACCGACCTCACACAGGCTGATCAGGTGGGTCCAGCGGTAGTAGGCGGTGTCCTCCACCCCCTTGGCCGTGGCCGCGCCGCACAACTGCTGGAACCGGACGATGACTTCACCGCGACGTGCTTCGTGGCGGCGTCCAGCGCTTCCGACCTCCCGCCCGAGCACCAGATCGACCACCACCTCCATGGTCTCGAGTCGTTCCGGGTTCAGGTGAGCCGCGGCCTGCTCCGCCCACTGGGCGAGGGCCGCCTCCGCGGCCGGCGGCGCGGGTTCACCGGGCACCACATAAGCGCGGTATCGGTCGCCGGCGACGATGAGTTCCACCAGGCAGTCGCTGATCGCTTGCCGGGTGTGGTCGCGCAACCTGACGTCGTCGTGGCAGATTTCCCAGATTAGCCCCGCCAGGCGGGCCACTTCCGCGCGCAGGGAGGTGGTGAGGATCTCCCGCTTGGCTTGGCGGATCAGGTCGGGCAGCATGCCGACGGTGTCGCCGCTGAGTTCGTGCATGAGGCCGCCGAGCGGCCCGGAACCGCCGGGATCAATGAGGAGTTGGCCGATGCGCCACGATGCGTCATAGCCGGTGGTGCCGGCAGTAGGCCAGTCCGCGGGCAGGGTCTCGTGGGGCTCCAGGATCTTCTCGGCCACACTCCAGCGCCCCTGGGTGCGCTCATGCAACCTCCGGAAGTAGCCCCGGGGATCGGCGAGGCCATCCGGATGGTCGATCCGCAGCCCGTCGATCAGGCCCTCGTCCATCAACTCCAACAGCAAGCCGTGAGTGGCATCGAACACCTCGGGACGTTCCACTCGCACCGCCACGAGGGTGCCCACGTCGAAGAAGCGGCGGTAGTTCAATTCCTCATCGGCCACCCGCCAATAGGCCAACCGGTAGTGCTGCCGTTCGACCAATTCGGTCAGGGGCAGATTCTCGGTGCCGGGACGGACCGGGAAGCGATGGTCGTAGTAGCACAGCACGGGGCGGGTCCCGTCCAAACCGTGCTCGGGTTCGTGGACCTGTGCGACCTGCAACTCCCCCTCGGCCATCGCTGCCCCCACCCGCCGGCCGAGCACGGGCATGAGGACCTGGCCGTCCTCGCCCCAATCGACGTCGAACCATTGCGCGAAGGGGGAGGTGGGGCCATCGGTGAGGACCGACCACAGCGCGGAGTTCAAACTGGCCGGGGTCGGCACCGCCATGTGGTTGGGCACCACATCCACGATCACGCCCATGCCCCGGCGACGGGCGGCCCGGACCAGCCATTCGAAACCGGCTCGGCCACCGAGCACATCCGATACCCGAGTGTGGTCGACCACGTCGTAACCGTGCGTGGAACCGGGGGCGGCGGTCAGGATGGGCGACAGGTACAGGTCGGTGACGCCCAGGGTGTGCAGGTAGTCCACCTTGTCCGCGGCGTCGTCGAAGGTCAGGTCTGGGCCCAGTTGTAGCCGGTAGGTAGTCACGGGGGTGCGCATCAGGTTCCTTCCCCGACGGTCGTGGTGGCACCGGGTGTGGCGGCGGCCGCGTCCGGCGCACCCTCACCGGTGTTGGCCGGAGGGCGGCTGAGCACCATCATCGAGCGCGAACCCACGATGATTTCCGCACCAGGCTCGTACACGTTGGCCACCTCGCCGTCCGGGTCGGTGTGCACGGTGGTGACCCACTCGGCACCGTAGTCGGCGCCGGGAAGGCTGAATGTCACGTCATCCGGGCCGGCGTTGATCAAGAACAAGAAGGAATCATCGATGATGGGGCGGCCTTGATCATCCGGTTCCTCGATCGCCTCGCCGTTGAAGAACACCGCGATCGCGGGTTGTTCCGGGTTCTCCCACCGTTCCTGGCTCATCGGCTCGGAGGAGGGGTGGAACCAGGCCAGGTCGGGCAACTCGGGTAAACCGTTGGCGCCGGAGTAGGAGCCGTTGAAGAACCTGCGACGGCGCAGCACGGGGTGGTCCCGCCGCATCGCGATCAGACGGGAGGTGTACTCCAGCAGACCCCGTTGCTCCTCGGTGAGATCCCAGTCCATCCAGGCGATCTCGTTGTCCTGGGCGTACACGTTGTTGTTGCCGCCCTGGGTCCTGCTGATCTCATCGCCGTGGGAGAGCATCGGTACGCCTTGCGAGAGCAGCAGGGTGGTGAGGAAGTTGCGTTGCTGGCGCAACCGCAGCGCGTTCACCTCCGGATCGTCAGTGGGGCCCTCCGCCCCGCTGTTCCACGACCGGTTGTGGTCCTCACCGTCGGCGTTGTCCTCGCCGTTGTCCTCGTTGTGCTTGTGGTTGTAGGACACCAGATCCCGCAGCGTGAATCCGTCGTGGGCGGTGACGAAGTTGATCGAGGCGATCGGTGTGCGTCCGGTGTGCTCGTACAGATCCGAAGAGCCGGTGAGGCGGCTCGCGAACTCGCCCAGGGTGCCCGGTTCGCCGCGCCAGAAGTCCCGCACGGTGTCCCGGTAGCGGCCGTTCCATTCGGTCCACAACGGTGGGAAACCGCCCACCTGGTACCCGCCCTCGCCCAGGTCCCACGGCTCGGCGATGAGTTTTGCTTGGGAGACCACCGGGTCCTGGTGGACCAGATCGAAGAAGGAGGACAGCCGGTCCACTTCGTGGAACTGCCGCGCCAGGGTGGCCGCCAGGTCGAACCGGAAGCCGTCCACGTGCATCTCGGTCACCCAGTACCGCAGCGAGTCCATGATGAGTTGCAACACGTGCGGTGAACGCATCAACAGCGAGTTGCCGGTGCCGGTGGTGTCGAAGTAGTGCCGCTTGTCGTCGTCCACCAGGCGGTAGTACTCGGCATTGTCGATGCCCCGGAATGACAATGTGGGACCCAGGTGGTTGCCCTCAGCGGTGTGGTTGTACACCACGTCCAGGATCACTTCGATGTCCGCCTCGTGCAGCGCCTTGACCATCGTCTTGAACTCCTGCACCTGTTCGCCGCGGGTGCCGTAGGCGGCGTAGTCGTTGTGCGGGGCGAAGAAACCGATGGTGTTGTACCCCCAGTAGTTCCGCAATCCGCGTTCTTGTAGGTGCGGGTCCTGGACGAACTGGTGCACCGGCATCAGTTCGAGCGCGGTGATGCCCAGGTCCACCAGGTGGTCGATCACAGCGGGGTGGGCGATGGCGGCGTAGGTGCCGCGGATCTCCTCAGGTACCTCCGGGTGCAGGCGGGTCAACCCGCGCACGTGCGCCTCGTAGATCACGCTGTCGTGATAGTCGTGCCCCGGTGGGCGGTCATGACCCCAATCGAAGTACGGGTTGGTCACCACTGAGGTCATCGTGTGCGGACGTGAGTCGTGGGTGTTCAGATGCGAATCGTCCGGACCGCCCTCGAAGTAGTAGGAAAAGAGCGATTCATCGCCGTCGATGTTGCCGTCGATCGCCCGCGCGTACGGGTCCAGCAGCAACTTCGCCGGGTTGCAGCGGTGCCCCTCGTCGGGTTCGTGGGGGCCGTGGACCCGGTAACCGTACCGTTGCCCGGGTCGCACGCCCGGGAGGTAGGCGTGCCACACGAACGCATCCATCTCGGTGAGATCGATGCGGGTCTCGTGCTCGTCGTCGTCGATCAGGCACAACTCCACCCGCTCGGCGGCGCCGGAGAAGAGGGCGAAGTTCGTGCCGGATCCATCAAAGGTCGCTCCTAGCGGATAGGGGCGACCGGGCCAAATCTGCATTGGTCAAGGATGTCACTCCCACGCCGCCTCGCACGGCGGGATCCGGTGACGGTCCTTACATCCAGGCCGCCGGACCGCCCGCCGGGCACGGAATCAGCCCTCCAGCGCCTTGCGGGTGAGGTGGATGAGGGCGTCGAGTTGGACCGAGTCGGTCGAGCCCACTTCCACGTCCGAGCCATCCAGGGCGCGGGCGGCCAGCGACGCCTTGGTGTCGATCAATTCGGCGATCTTAGTGTCGATGGTGTGCGCGGCCAAGATCCGCCAGGCGGTTACCGAGTCGTCCTGTCCGATGCGGTGCACCCGGTCGATCGCCTGTTCCTGCTCGGCCGCGGTCCACGACAACTCCGCCAGCACCACGTTCGAGGCTGCATGCAGGTTCAAGCCCACGCCCGCCGCCGTCAGGGAACAGATCGCCACCGAGACCTCGGGATCGTTCTGGAACGCGTCGATCGCTTCCTGCCGGGCCTTGGGCGACTGGTCCCCACGCACCGACACGGTGCGCAAGCCGGCTTCGGCGAGCATGTCCTCAGCGGTGTCCATCACGTCGATGTGCTTGGCGAAGAACACCACCTTGCCCACCGACCGGACCAGCTGGGCGGTGTAGTCCGCGGCCAGGGTTGCTTTGGCCTGCCCGATCTTGCGGACCATGGTGAACACGTTGTCACCGCTCTTGGCGTTGCGCGAGGACTCGAGTTCGGCCATCGCCACCTTGCGCAGCAGGTCCATGTCCAACTGGCCCGGCGGCACGTAGGAGACTTCCTGCGCGGCTTCCAACCGCCGGTACTGGTGCGCCAGCCGGCGTCCGACCTCCGCCTCGGCGGCGCGGATCGAACGACCGACTTCATCGTCCAACTCCACCGGCAGATCAGCCACGCGTTTCTCCGGCAGGTCCCGGGCCACCTCGGACTTGGTGCGACGCACGATGCCCATATCGATGACGGCCGCGCGCGCGGCCGGGTAGAACCCGCGGTCCGCCGGAGTCAGACCGGTGGACTCCAGCGTCTGCATCAACTCCGCGTTGGGCCTCTTCCCGTCGGTCCAGCCGAGGAACTGCCAGATGGCGTTGAAGTCCTCCACGTCGTTGATGAGCGGAGTCCCGGTAAGGGCCATCAGCAACGGTTTGCCGCCGGGGGTGTGCTCCCGGATCTGCTGAGACAGGTTCAGCACGTGCTGGGAGCGCTGGGAGGTGAGGTTCTTGATGAAGTGGGCCTCGTCCACCACCATCGAGCGGAATCCGAACCGGGACAGCCAGGACAGGTGTCGATCCAGCACGGTGTAGTTGACCACGAACACGTCGGCGAAGGCGTCCATGTCGTCACCATCGCCCTGGATCACGGTCACGCGCCGTTGCGGCGTCCAGCGTTCCACCTCACGCGCCCAGTTGATCTTCACCACATTGGGCACCACCGCCAGCATCGGATATGCACCGGCAACAGAGGCGGCCAGCACCGACTGCGCGGTCTTACCCAACCCGGGTTCGTCGGCCAGCAGGAACGTGCGGTGCCCCCGACGGACCGCTTCCAGCAGCCGGATCTGGTGCGGCATCAACTCCAGGCCCTTGGGGGAGAACCGGTCCACCCGGGGCGGCTCCGGCAGATCCATCGTGGCCACACCGCCACCGGAACCCTGCTCGAACGCGCGGTACAGCGGGTCCATCAGGTCCCAGTTGGACAGGTAGCCGGGCTGGTACTCGCTGGCCGGGCGTTGCAGGTCCGGGGCGAGGAACGGATTGGCCTTCACCCGCGCCTTGACCGAAGGCGGCACCACCTGCTTCTGCGCGACCTGGGCAGGCACGATCTCACGCTTGGGGATCTGTGGCGCCTTGATCTCCATCTCATCGGCGCTCAGTGCCTTGCCCGAATCCAGCAACCAGTCCCGACGCATCCGTTGCGCGGCGGGGGAGGGGACGGCGTCCTCCTTGAGCAGGTTGAGCAAACTGGTGTCCTGGGCGGCGGTGCGGGCCAGGATGGTGGCCACGCCGTCCAGGCGTTTGAGCAGTTCGTTCCGGGTGCCTGCGGAGATGTCGGCATCGTCTTTGATCCGGGCGCGCTCTTCACGCACCAGCCACGCGATCACCTGGAACTTGGTGCGGTTAGTGGGACCCACGCGACCGGTTTTGGCCGCCTTGGCCTCCACTTCGCGCACTCGCCGCGCCAAAATGGGCAGCAGTGGGGCATCGTCATCGGGGCGAATCCGACCCGATGGCCGACGACGGGTAGTGGACGGCACAAATCCTCCTGTGCAAGGGCGTACGCGGGTGGGGAGAATGCGCACACCGAACGGTCATCCGCGGCGGGAAGGTGCGGATGCCGTTGGTGGGCGATACTGGGTTCGAACCAGTGACCTCTTCCGTGTCAGGGAAGCGCGCTACCGCTGCGCCAATCGCCCGTGAGGTGGGTACGGGATTCGAACCCGTGTATACGGCTTTGCAGGCCGCTGCCTCGCCTCTCGGCCAACCCACCAAGTTTGGACCCGACGAGTCCGGCGTGGGCCGGGCCACCGAGCGGACGACGGGACTCGAACCCGCGACCCTCACCTTGGCAAGGTGATGCTCTACCAACTGAGCCACGTCCGCATGCATCGCATTTTTTGCGTGCGACCAGGACTCTAACCTAACAGCCTTCGCCGAGTCCAACCCGCGACGCCGATAACGTTGAGGGATGCATCACGGTCAGGCGATCTTCGCCGGCGTGCACGCCCGAACAGTGGTGGACTACGCCGACCTACGCACCCAACCGCAGGCGCTCGGCCGTGGCGGGTGGTGGGCGGTGGCAGCCCATTTCGATGGGCCCTGGCATGCCTGGCGCTTCGCTGACATCCAGTACAACACCGAGCACCGGGGTGCCTATTCCGCGGCCGGCGCTCCGGAGGGCACCTGGCACGGGCCGGACCGCGACTCCTGGCGGTCATCGATGTCCCGGCAGGAATATGTGCATGCGGTGCAGCACGTGCGGGGGCAGATCGAGGACGGGCGGGTCTACCAGGCCAACATCTGCCGGGTGCTCAGCGCCCCCGTCCTCCAGCGTCCCCCGGCAGTGGCACTGCACCATGTGCTCGCGGCCGGCAACCCCGCACGCTATGCGGGAGTGATCGATGTTCCTGACGGCGTGCGTACCGAGGGCGGGCGGCCGGCGGCTGCGACGTGGGTGGTCAGCGCCTCCCCGGAACTGGGATTGGCGGTACGTGCCGGGCAGGTCACCTCCGGGCCGATCAAGGGCACCGCGATCCGCCCGGAGGCTCTGGGCGCCAAGGACCGCGCGGAGAACCTCATGATCACCGACCTGGTGCGCAACGATCTGCAGCGCGTGTGCCGTCCGGGCACGGTCGCCGTCACCGATCTACTCAAGACCGAACGTCACCCGGGTTTGGTCCACCTCGTTTCCACGGTGCGCGGGGAGTTGAGGTGGCCGGACTTGGCCGCTGCGGACGGGGCCGGATGGGCCCGGGTACTGGAGGCGATGCAACCCGCCGGATCGATCTCCGGGGCGCCCAAGGCATCCGCGTTGCGGTTGATCGGGCAACTGGAACAGGCTCCCCGCGGGCCCTACTGCGGGCAGATCGGCTGGATCGACGCCGACGCCCAGACGGCGAGACTTGCGGTGGGGATCCGCACGTTCTGGTGGGCGAAGGGGCACCTAATGTTCGGTACCGGCGCGGGTATTACCTACGACTCCGACCCCGAACGGGAGTGGGAGGAGACGGAACTCAAAGCCGCCCGCCTGGTGCGCCTGGCGTCGAGTTGAGAGCGGCTTCTGGCAAGGTGGGGACCATGATCGTGTGGTTCGACGGTTCCCTGCGTCCCTCCAGCGCGGGCCTCGTCGACGCCTTGGACCACGGCATCACCGTGGGTGACGGCGTTTTCGAGACCTGTGAAATCCGCAACGGGCAGGTGTTCGCCTTGACTCGGCACATCCGCCGGCTAGAGCGCTCCGCCGCCGGACTGGGCCTGCAGGCCCCGGAGGCCGATCAGGTGCGTGACGCCGCGGAAACGGTGCGACAGGAGTGGGTCGCGGCCCACGGCGTGGATCAGTTGGGCCGGTTGCGCATCACCTGGACCGACGGTCCCGGCCCGCTCGGTTCGGAGCGACTGGACACTCCCGGCACGCTGATCGTGGCGGCCGGGCCCACCAGGGAGCCTGGGCCGGTGCGGGTGCACGTGGTGCCGTGGACACGCAACGAACGTTCCGCCGTCGCCGGCCTGAAGACGACCTCCTACGCCGAGAACGCCCGCGCTCTGGCCTATGCCGCCGAACACGGTGACGGCGAAGCGATCTTCGCCAACACTCGTGGGGAGTTGTGTGAGGGCACCGGCACGAACGTGTTCATCGAATCCGAGGGCGTGCTCTACACCCCGCCGCTGGAGTCCGGTTGCCTGGCGGGGATCACGCGGGAATTGGTGCTGGAGTGGGCCGACGACGTGGGCATTGACGTGCGCGAACGCACCATGCCGCTGTCGGCTTTGCACGACGCCGAGCATGCCGCGCTGACGTCCTCCACCCGGGGCATGGTGCCGATCGTGGCGGTGGACGGTCAGGAGATCGAACCGGGGCCGCTGACGCAGAAGATGGGCGCGGCGTTCACCGCTCGCTCAGTGGAGCAGATCGACCCCTGAGCCCGCCCCCGGGGCGGATGCGGGCCGCTGAGTTCCCTGGGCGGATGCGGGCCGCTGAACTGGGCGCATGCGGCCGCTGAGTTGGGCGGCTGCGAACCGCGCCGGCCGCATGAGCCGATTCACCGGTGCCGCCCGCTGTGATCCTCACCATGTGTGCCCGCCCCGGATGAGGATCGTGAACCGGGAGCGGTGAGCGGTGCTAATATGATTTCCGGCGTTGATCAACGCCCCGGGCGATTGGCTCAGCGGTAGAGCGCCTCGTTCACACCGAGGAGGTCACTGGTTCGAACCCAGTATCGCCCACCACCTCATACCGGATCAGTAATCCGCCGGCCCGAATCCCGGGTCGAGTTTCGGGCGGGGGCGGCCCTGACCAGGAGCCTCCCGGCGTGCCGGGCTACGATCGTATTCGTCGCCCGAGCAGAGCAGGAGTGTTTCCATGACCCAGACCCACTTCATCAGCAAGGACCACGGTTACCCCGGTTTCTCCGCCTCTCGCGAACCGGTGCTGCGGATCACACCGGGGGAAGGTGACCGGATCACCTTCGAGACTGATGATGCTGCCTACGAGCAGATGCACGAGCATCACGACATGGAGGCCCTGACCGCGCCGCTGAACCCGGTCACCGGTCCGGTCTACGTGGAGGGCGCCGAACCCGGTGACGTGCTGGCCGTCCATGTGCACGACATCACCTTCAAAGGTGTGGGCTGGTCTATCTACCTCCCGGGCGCCGGCGCCCTGGCCGACACGATGGGCCAGGAGTGGATGAGCCGGCGCATCGAGTTGGACGGTAACACCGTGCGGTTGACCGAGAAACACACCTGCCCGATCGAGCCCATGATCGGATGTATCGGCGTGGCCGCTGCCGAGGGCGACATGTCCACCGTGATGCCCTCCTATCCCACGGGCGGGAACATGGACCTGACGGACGTCGCGCCCGGCTCCACGGTCTACCTGCCGGTGCAAGTGGCGGGCGCGCTGTTGTCCATCGGTGACCTACACGCCGTCATGGCGCGGGGTGAGGCCACTTTCGTGGCGATCGAGGCCGCTGGTGAGGCCACCGTCTCGCTGGACCTGCACAAGGCGCCCACCGGCTCACTCGGCTCGCTCCGGGCGCCGCGGGTGGAGACCGAAGACGACGTGATCTGCGTCGGTCTGGGAGACCCCGTGCAGGACTCGATCATCATGGCCCAGGAGTCGATGTTCCAGATGCTCACCCAGGACTACGGCTACTCCGCGGCGGACGCTTACGTGGTGATGAGTGCCGCCGCGCACAGCGAACTGGGCGGGCCCACCGGCTCCAAGGACCCTGACCCGCTGCACCCCTTCCGCGCCGTCGGCGCCGTGACGCTTGCGCGGATCAGCAAACGGTTCCTGCAGAACTGAGCCACCGGCTTCCCTGTCACTACCGGCCGGAGCCAATACCGGCCGCCCGGCGGGGTGCTCGTGCGTGCCCCGGCGGGCGGGGCTCGTGCGCGCTGGGGACGGGCCGGCAGTTTGCGAACGTGCGTGCCCTGGCGGCCGGCGAACGTGGTGCCACTTCGGCACGCTCGGTCGTCCGCTGCCCTGTCCGGACCTGCTCGCGGTCGCGCGAGTAGGATCGTGCTGGCCGAACCAGCGAATCAGTAACGAAGGAGAAGGTCGTGACCGACGACGACGCCCCTCGCGGCGTAACCGCACCGCAGTCCGCTGATGGGTCGGGCACGACCGGTACCGAGTTGTTCGGCGACCGTCCGGAGGTGGTTGCCATGCGGGTCGACGGACAGTTACACGACCTGTTTCGCACCGTGCCCGCGGACGCCGAGGTGGAGCCCGTACTGATCGACACCCCGGACGGGTTGGACATCCTGCGCCACTCCACTGCCCACGTGCTGGCCCAAGCCGTCCAGCAACTGGACCCGGAGGCCAAGCTGGGCATCGGTCCGCCGATCGCCGATGGGTTCTACTACGACTTCGATGTGGCCGAGCCGTTCACGCCTGAGGATCTGAAGAAACTTGAGAAGGCGATGCAGCGGATCATCAACTCCGGGCAGACGTTCGCCCGGCGGGTGGTCAGCGAGCATCAGGCGCAACAGGAACTGGCCTCCGAGCCGTACAAATTGGAACTCATCGGGCTGAAGGGCTCTGCCGGAGACGCTGCGGAAGGGGCGTCGGTGGAAGTCGGTGGTGGTGAACTGACCATCTACGACAATGTCGATCGCACCGGGCAGGCGGTGTGGTCGGACCTGTGCCGCGGGCCGCACCTGCCCAACACCAAGATCATCGGCAACGCCTTCAAACTGATGCGCAGTGCCGCAGCCTACTGGCGCGGAAGTGAGCAGAACCCGCAACTGCAGCGCATCTACGGCACCGCATGGCCCAGCAAGGCGGAGTTGCGGGAGTACTTGGACCGGCTGGCCGAGGCCGAACGACGCGACCACCGCAAACTGGGAGCGGAACTGGACCTGTTCTCCTTCCCCGAGGAACTGGGCTCCGGGCTTCCGGTTTTCCACCCCAAGGGCGGTGTGCTGCGCAGGGTGATGGAGGACTACGTCCGGGCCCGCCACATCGAGGAGGGGTTCGAGTACGTCGCTACCCCGCATGTGAGCAAGGAAGGCTTGTTCCACACCTCCGGCCACCTGCCGTACTACGCCGACACGATGTTTCCGCCGATGGAGTTCGAGGGGTCGAACTACTACCTGAAGGCGATGAACTGCCCGATGCACAACCTCATCTACCGCTCCCGCGGACGTTCCTACCGCGAGTTGCCGTTGCGGTTGTTCGAGTTCGGTTCGGTCTACCGGTACGAGAAATCCGGCGTGGTGCACGGACTCACCCGGGTGCGCGGACTGACGATGGACGACTCCCACTCCTACGTCGCCTCCGAACAGGTACCCGGTGAGATCCGGCACCTGTTGGGGTTCATCCTCAGTTTGCTGCGCGATTTCGGGCTCACCGATTACTACCTGGAACTGTCCACCAGGGGGGAGGGGGACAAGTTCATGGGCACCCAGGAGCAGTGGGATGAAGCCACCGCCGTGCTGCAGCAAGTTGCCGAGGAATCCGGACTCGAACTGGTGCCCGACCCGGGCGGCGCAGCCTTCTACGGACCGAAGATCTCGGTTCAGGCCCGCGACGCGATCGGGCGTAGTTGGCAGATGTCAACCGTGCAACTGGACTTCAACCAACCCGAGGGCTTCGACCTGGAGTACCAGGCCGCCGACGGCACGCGGAAACGACCGGTGATGATCCACTCGGCGAAGTTCGGCTCCATCGAACGGTTCATCGGCGTCCTGACCGAGCACTACGCCGGGGCGTTCCCGCCCTGGTTGGCACCGGTACAGGTGGTGGGCATCCCGGTGGCGGACGTGTTCAACGACTACCTGCAGGACGTGGCGGGCCAACTGCGTGACCGTGGTGTTCGAGTAGAGGTGGACACCGGGGACGACCGGTTCCCGAAGAAGATCCGCACCGCCCAGAAACAGAAGGTGCCCTTCATGCTGATTGCCGGGGAGGAGGACCGCAGCGCCGGGGCGGTGTCGTTCCGCTTCCGCGACGGTTCCCAACGCAACGGCGTGCCAGTGGATGAGGCGATCGCGCAGATCGTGCAGGCGATCGAGGAACGCGTACAAGTCTGAGTTCTCGAAACAAGGCAGCGCGCCACCTGGTTCCACCGTGCCGAAGTGACCCGGTGGCGCCTGCTGCGGCGCGGTGTGCATGTCCTGACCGCGGGCCATCCGTAGGATCGGGCCTATGTCGAACGCGTCTGAGGAACCCGAGCGCACCGATCCCGGTGCGGTCCCGGCCGTACCGGATGCCTATCAACGACTATGGACCCCGCACCGGATGGCCTATATCGACGGCGAGGCCAAACCCCGCAGTGACGAAGCCGGTGCGGACTGTCCGTTCTGCCGCGCCCCCGGCCAGCCCGATGAGGACTCGCTCATCGTGACCCGGTCCGAGCAGTGCTACGTGGTGCTGAACCTGTTCCCCTACAACCCCGGGCATCTGCTGATCTGTCCCTACCGGCACGTGCCGGACCTGACGGACCTGACCACCGCTGAACGTCACGAGATGGTCGACCTCACTGCCAGGGCGATGCAGGTGCTCAGGCGCGCCAAAGGAGCCCACGGCTTCAATCTGGGCATGAACGCCGGGCACAGCGCCGGTGCCGGTGTCGCTGCGCACGCCCATCAGCATGTGGTGCCCCGATGGGAAGGCGATTCCAATTTCTTGCCGATAGTCGGACGCACCAAGGCGCTACCGGAACTGCTGGCCGACACCCGCAGCGCGCTGGCCGACGCGTGGACGGACTGAGGCGTGCTCGGCAACTATGGCCGGGGGGCAACAACCAGGATCTTTCGTCCGGTGGCGCGCTGGTTGCTCCGCCGCGGGGTGGGCCCCAACACCATTTCGGTAACCGGGACGGTGCTGTCTGCGATCGCTGCCCTGGTGCTCCTGGGTACCGGGCAACTGGTCATCGGGCCGATCGTGTTGGGTCTCATCCTGCTCACCGACTCCCTGGACGGGGTGATGGCACGGGAGGGGGAGGGCCCCACGAATTTCGGAGCGTTCCTGGACTCCACCCTGGACCGGCTCGCCGACTCCGCGGTATTCCTCGGGGTGTTGATCTACTTCGTGCGCTTCGCCCCCGCCGACGTGGTGGCGCCGGGGGCCGCTGCTGCCGCGGTGTGCATGGCGCTGGGCCTCACGGTCTCCTATGCCCGGGCCAAGGCGGAGTCTCTTGGACGTTCCGCCAAGGTCGGCCTGGCCGAACGGGCTGACCGGTTGGTGGTCACACTCGTGGCAGTCTTCGCGGTCGGCCTGGGTGCTTCCCCGTGGGTGCTGGTCGGCGCGCTGGGGCTGCTGGCGTTGGCGAGCATGTTGACCATCTTCCAACGCATCCGCGCCGTCTGGCAGCAGGAGCAACGCCGATGAACACCGCGGGCATCATCATGTTCGCCTGGCGGGCACTACCGCGTATTCCGGAGTGGCTCGTGCGGGGGTGTTTCGATGTCATCGCCCAGGTGGTGCACTTGCTGCGACCCGCCGCGGTGCGGCAATTGGAACGCAACCTCGCGAGGGTACGGCCGGACCTCGGCCGGCGCGCGCTGCGACGCGTGAGCCGCCGGGGAATGCGCGCCTACCTGCGTTACTACGCGGAGGCGTTCACGCTGACCGCAGTCCCGGAACACCAGTTGCGACACCGAGTTCGCCTCGTCAACGACTCCCGGGCCCGCCGCCATCTGGCAGCGGGCCGCAGCGTGGTGGCAGCGCTTGGCCACACTGGAAACTGGGACCTGGCGGGGGCCTGGTGCGGGCGGCATCTGGCCCGGGTCCTCACGGTGGCCGAAGTGCTTGAACCGCCGGAGTTGTTCGCTCAGTTCCAAGAGTTTCGGGCCGAACTGGGCATGGACGTGCTCGGGCTGTCCAAGGACGGCGCGGTGCTACCCACGCTCGCCCGCAAGGCCCGCGAACAGACTTACCTGGTGCCGCTGCTTGCCGACCGGGACTTGAGCCGCAGCAGCATCGTGGTTGACGTGGGCCGGCATCAGATGCGGGTGGCGGCTGGTCCAGCGGTCCTCTCCGAGGACCTTCGCGTCCCTTTGGTCCACGTGTTCCTGCGCCATGAACGGCTCCGCGGCCGCGCCCGAAAACTGGCCGGATCCCCGTGGGGAGTGGTGGGGGAGTTCACCGATATCGAGATTCCCGACGACACCCCCGCCGACCAACGGATCCAGGCGCTCACCCAGCGATGGGTCGATGTCCTGATGGCACAGGTACGTCGCTACCCTGAGCAGTGGCACATGCTGTCGAAGGTGTTCACCGCGGACCTGGATCAAGCCCGCCTGGCCCGGTCTCACGCCAGACAGGCGGCTTCCGAGGACGATCATGCGGCCTCCGAAGGCAACGCGGTCGACGGCGAGGTGCCGCCGGGCGGGTCCGCGCCCCATCATGAGAAGCCGGGGAATACTGACGAGGTGCCGGGGGAGGAGGCAACGCGATGAGGATCGGGTTGGTCTGCCCCTACTCGGTGGACGTGCCCGGCGGGGTGCAGTTCCATGTGCGGGACTTGGCCGAGAAACTCCTCGAGTTCGGTGACGAGGTGCAGGTGCTCGCCCCGGCCGATGAGGAGACCGAGGTGCCCGAGTATGTGACCTCCACCGGCCGGGCCCTGCCGGTGCGGTACAACGGGTCGGTCGCCCGGCTCAGTTTCGGACCAGTGGTTGCCGCCCGCACGCAACGATGGCTGGAAGCCGGTGATTTCGACGTCGTACATATCCACGAACCTCTGCCGCCGTCCGTTGGCCTGATCGCCCTGCACATGGCCGAGGCGCCAGTAGTGGCGACGTTCCACTCCGCTCAGACCCGCTCCCGCGCGCTGCAGGTCGCCTACCCGCTGGTGCGGCCCGGGCTGGAACGGATCCGGGCGCGGATCGCCGTCAGTGAGGACGCCCGCCGAACAGTGGTCGATCACGTGGGAGGAGACGCGGTCATCATCCCGAACGGGGTGTACACCGCCCGGTTCGCACGTGCCCGGGGCTCCCAGGAGTGGATCGGCACCAGCGAACGACCCACGATCGCGTTCCTGGGCCGCCTGGATGAACCACGCAAGGGTCTGCACGTGTTGGCCGGGGCCGTGGGTGCGGTCCTGGAGCGCTACCCGGGCGCGCGGTTTCTCATCGCGGGCCGAGGTGATGCGGCCGAGGCGCGCGCGCATCTGGGTGTCTACGGGGACTCGGTGGAGTTCTTGGGGGCGCTGGAGGAGCGTGACAAGGCGGCACTGCTGTCGTCGGTGGATATCTATGTGGCCCCGCAGACCGGGGGTGAGAGTTTCGGCATCGTGTTGGTCGAGGCGATCAGCGCCGGGGCGCTGGTGGTGGCCTCCGACCTGCCGGCCTTCCGCCGGGTGCTTGACGGCGACGAGGGCGGTTACCTGTTCCGCACCGGTGACGCCCAGCACCTCGCCGAAGTGATCACCACTGCCTTGAGTGACCCCGAGGGGGCCCGGACGCGGCGGGAATATGCCACCCAGGTCGCGCAGCGGTACGACTGGAATGTGGTCGCCGCCCAGATCCGAGACGTCTACACGATGGTGACCGACGCGGAGGCGGTGGACTCCCGGCCCGCGTTATCGGGTGTGCGTGAGTGGTTCGGGCGGAAACGGTGAGCGCCGCCGAGATCGTCCTCCTTATCCTGGCGGTCCTGGCCCTGGTCGGGGTGGTGCTCTGGAGCGTCGCGCAGCGCCTGGACCGGCTGCATCGCCGGGAATTCCAGACTCGGGCGGTGTTGGAAGCGCAGTTGGTTCGCAGAGCCGACATCGCTGCGGAAGTGGCAGCCGACGGGCTGCTCGACCCCGCCAGTGCGGTACTGGTGGCAGACGCGGCGCTGGGATCGATGCGGGCGGCACGAATCGTGGGCGATGACGACTCCGCTCAGGCCCGGGCCGAGCGCGGCTTGGTCGAAAGCGAACTCACCCGGACGCTGCGGACCGCGTTGGACGAGACCGATCCGGGCCTGCCCCCGCGAAGCCCCGAAGCCGCCGAGGCGATCGATCGACTGCGCCACAGCCATGACCGGGTCCAACTGGCCCGACGGTTCCACAATGACGCGGTTGTCCAGATCCACCACATCCGCCGGCTTACTCTGGTGCGGCTCTTCCGGCTCGCCGGACGAGCAGCGCTGCCCCGTACGTTTGAAATGGATGACGCGCCGGTGTGAACCGGAGCCGTAGGCTGAGCCCATGCCGCAGCACTATCCCCCGCCCGGTCAGCAACCTGCTGCCCCTGACCCGTATCGCACGCCCTCAGCGCCGGTAACCCAAGGCGGATCGACGCCTCAAGGTCATGCCCCGGCTGCCGGGGGCGTGCCTCCGCCCCAGGGTCAGGCCCCGGCCCAGGGCGGCGTGCATCCGCCCCAGAGTCATGCGCCGGCCCAGGGCGGCGTGCATCCGCCCCAGACCTGGCCTCAGGGCACGGCCTCCGCCCAGCACCCGCCGCAAGGGGTGCGGTCGGCGGCGACCGGCCACACCTACCCGCGGCCGGTGCGCCCGCGTGGGCTGGCGCCGTCCCCGGCTGAATACGGCACGATGCGGGCGTCGTACGCCCCGCCCCCCAACCCCGCCGGTCAACTGGACCAGGTCTGGACCCCGGGACAGCCACCGAGCAACCGGTGGGTCTTCAATTGGATGGGCTACAGCGCCGGCGGGCTGATGCTGCTCATCCTGATCAGCATCATCCTGTTCCAGACCGGGGTCTCGGCCACCGTCGCAGGCTTCCTGCTGGCTCTGGTGCCGCTGATGATCGTGCTGGCCGGAGTGCGGTGGCTGGACCGGTGGGAACCGGAGCCCAAATCGCTGCTCGCGGTTGCGTTGCTGTGGGGAGCAGGCGTCTCCGCCCTGTCGTCGTATTGGATCAACTCGGCGATCGTGGTCAACATCTTCGAGGCGACGGGCGATCCCGCCCGGGCGGAGGTCATCGGCGCTGTGGTGGTGGCCCCCGTGGTGGAGGAAATCACCAAGGGGCTTGGCATCCTTGCGATCTTCCTCCTGCGGCGCGAGCACTTCGACGGGCCGGTGGACGGCGTGGTCTACGCTGCGACGGTCGGCGCCGGTTTCGCGTTCACCGAGAACATCCTGTACTTCGCCACCAGCCAGGAGACGGTCTGGCTGGTGTTCGTGATGAGAGGCGTCTTCTCGCCGTTCGCGCACGCATTGTTCTCCGCCTGCGTCGGTATCGCTCTGGGGATGGCCGCACGCCGCTCCAACGGCGTGGCTGTGGGGCTGGCCTTCCCGGCGGGTCTCATTGCGGCCATGTTGCTGCACGCCTTGTGGAACGGCAGCGCGGTGGCAGGGGAGGCGTTCCTGATTCTGTACCTGGTGGTCCAGGTGCCCCTGTTCGCCGCCACCATCGGGTTGATGGTCTGGCTGCGCCGTCAGGAAGCCGGAGTGGTGCGTGCCCGTCTCACCGAATACGCCCGCGCAGGTTGGTTCGCCTGGCACGAGGTGGACATGCTCGCCTCCCTGCGCGCTCGATCCCAGGCGCGCCAATGGGCGAGCGGTTTCGGGCCGGCCGCCAATGAAGCGATGCGCAACTTCCAGCGTGACGCGACGGAACTGGCCTACCACCGTCAACACGTGGTCAGCGGGAGGGGACAGAAACGCGCCCACCGTAGTGAGCACGAGTTGCTCAACCAACTACAGCGCGACCGCCAGACCTTCGTGGCCCACGCTCAGCGCCGTCGTTGACATCAGTCAGCGTGCATCGACCCCGCTGACGTCCATCGACGCCCGCCAACTTGACCCTCCCAGTTCCAGCCTGCCGGGCGGCGGGGACTGAAACACCGCCGAAAGAGGCGTAGACTGGCCTGCGGCCGACCGGCCCAAACGTCTTTAGCACGGAGGTTGACAACCGTGGCAGAAGTCCCCACCCCAACGGCCGGGTCCGGCCGCGCCGAGCACGGCGTCGCGGACATGCTCAAGGGCGGGGTGATTATGGACGTCGTCACCCCCGAGCAGGCGAGGATCGCCGAAGACGCGGGCGCCGTTGCCGTGATGGCATTGGAACGGGTGCCCGCCGATATCCGCGCCCAGGGCGGGATTTCGAGAATGAGCGACCCGGACATGATCGACGGGATCATCAACGCCGTCTCCATCCCGGTGATGGCCAAAGCCCGTATCGGTCATTTCGTCGAGGCCCAGGTGCTGCAGGCCCTCGGGGTGGACTTCATCGACGAGTCGGAGGTGCTCAGCCCTGCCGACTACGCCAACCACATCGACAAGTCCGCCTTCGAGGTGCCGTTTGTCTGCGGCGCCACGAACCTGGGGGAGGCGCTGCGGCGCATCAACGAGGGCGCTGCCATGATCCGGTCCAAAGGTGAGGCCGGCACCGGTGATGTGTCCAATGCCGTCCAACACATGCGCACCATCCGCACCGAGATCGCCCGGCTGTCCTCCCTGCCCAAGGATGAGTTGTACGTCGCCGCCAAGGAGTTGCAGGCTCCCTACGATCTCGTGCGTGAGGTAGCCGAAACCGGCCGGCTGCCGGTCGTGCTCTTCACTGCCGGCGGCATCGCCACACCTGCGGACGCGGCGCTGATGATGCAACTCGGCGCCGAAGGTGTGTTCGTGGGCTCGGGCATCTTCAAGTCGGGCAACCCGGCCCAGCGGGCCGAGGCGATCGTCCAGGCCACCCGGGCATACGACGACCCGGCCGAGATCGCCAAGGTTTCCCGCGGTCTCGGCGAGGCCATGGTCGGGTTGAACGTCGAGGACAGCCCAGTGCCGCATCGGTTGTCCGAGCGCGGTTGGTAACGCGCGAGACCAACTTGGGCCCTGGATGGACAAGGGGCCCGGACGGCGTGTACTTCCGCGAGGCCGCGCGGGTGCTGTTGTTGGACGATCGTGATCGTCTGCTCCTGGTGCGTGGCCACGACGTGGACCGACCGGAGCGGACCTGGTGGTTCACCCTCGGCGGTGGAATAGACCCGGGGGAGAGCCCGCGGGAGGCGGCGGTGCGGGAAGTCCGCGAGGAGACCGGCTTGCACGTCCCGGAGGAGGATCTGGTGGGCCCCGTGCTGGCCCGCTCAGCGGTCTTCGACTTCCAACGCGAGCATGTGCGCCAGGACGAGGAATTCTTCCTGGCGCGCATCGATCGACCCGCACCGGTGCACCGCGAGGGGTGGACCGCCGTCGAACGCTCCTTCATGGACGAACTGCGCTGGTGGGACCTGGAGGAACTGCACGAGGTGGACGTCGAGGTATTCCCGGCCGGCCTGGCAGAGTTGACCCAGGAACTGCTCCGGGGGTGGGACGGGCAGATGCGGCACCTGCGCGACCGCTGATACGCGGTCAGTCGCACGCCGGCGCCCCTGCCCTGACGCACCGCCGCCGGGTAGAATCTAACGCCAGGGTCCGAGTCGGGGAGGGCTGCCGACCCGGATGGCATCCGATCGATCGGCTCGGCACGAGGTGATTTCACCAGGGCCGAGCGCATGAAGTAGGGAGATATGGCCGGTCACTCAAAGTGGGCGACGACGAAACGCAAGAAGGCGGCAATCGACGCCAAACGCGGGAAGTTGTTCGCCAAACTCGTGAAGAACATCGAAGTCGCCGCCCGCACCGGCGGTGGGGACCCGGCCGCCAACCCCACGTTGTACGACGCGATCCAGATCGCCAAGAAGTCCTCGGTGCCCAACGACAACATCGAACGCGCCGTCAAACGCGGCTCCGGCCTGGAGGAGGGCGGCGCGGACTACGAGACGATCATGTACGAGGGCTACGCCCCCGGAGGTATTGCGGTGCTGGTGGAGTGCCTCACGGACAACCGCAACCGCGCGGCCTCCGATGTGCGCGTGGCCTTCAGCCGCAACGGCGGGTCCCTGGCCGACCCCGGCAGCGTCTCCTACCTCTTCAACCGCAAAGGCGTGGTGATCGTGCCCAAGGGGGAGGGTATGACCGAGGACGACGTGCTCCTGGCGGTCCTGGATGCCGGGGCCGAGGAGGTCAACGACCTCGGTGAGGCGTTCGAGGTGATCAGCGAGGCCACCGACCTGGTGCCGGTGCGTACGGCGTTGCAGGAAGCCGAGATCGACTACGACTCAGCGGAGATCTCTTTCGTGCCCACCACCCAGATCGAGGTGGACGAGGACGGCGCCCGCCAGGTGCTACGGCTCCTGGACGC
>Ga0209487_1001008_pt1 | contig 24321 bp, 28 predicted proteins | sample Poulit2012_FD_187524 | JGI IMG/M metagenome (GOLD analysis project Ga0209487, IMG submission 187524) | Agricultural soil microbial communities from Georgia to study Nitrogen management - Poultry litter 2012 (SPAdes) (version 2) | ecosystem: Environmental > Terrestrial > Soil > Agricultural land...
GCCGTTGACGCCCTGGCAGCCGGTGAGCTGCACGAGGGCGATCATCGCGCGGTAGATCGTGTCGGAGTGGAAGTAGTGGTTGGTGCCCGCACCCATGACGATCATCGAGCGGCCCTTGGAGCGGCGGGCGTTGTCCGCGAACTCGCGCCCGATCCGGACGATCGCGTTCATCGGCACCCCGGAGTGCTCGGCGGCCCACGCCGGGGTCCCGGCCTGGGCGGCGTCCTCGTAGCCCTCGGGCCACTGACCGGGCAGGCCGGGGCGCGAGACGCCGTACTGGGCCAGCAGCAGGTCGAACACGGTGGTGACGAGCCGGCCGCCGACCTCCCGTACCGGCACCCCGCGCCGCAGCACGCCGGTGCCGCCGACGTGCAGGCCGACGTCGCCGCTCTCCTGGCCCGGGACGACGTCGAACCGCGGGAGGAGCACCTCGACGCCGCGCGAGTCGTCGCCGTGCACCGACAGCATCGGGTCACGGCCCTCGAGGTCGAGGTTCCACCGGCCCTTACCCGACTCACCGAACCGGTCCCCCAGGGTGCCGTTCGGGACGAAGGGGGCTCCGCCGTCATCGAGCATGACGGTCTTGAACGCCGCGTTCTCGGTGTCGGCGTGCTCGGGCAGGTCGGCGGCGGTGAGGAACTTGCCCGGGACGTAGGCGCCGTCGCGTTCCTCGAGGGAGACGAGGAACGGGGAGTCGGTGAACCGCTTGACGTAGTCGGTGAAGTAGGGCTCGGGGTTGTCGACGTGGAACTCGCGCAGGATGACGTGGCCCATGCCCATCGCCAGTGCCCCGTCGGTGCCGGGGTGCACGGCGAGCCACTCGTCGGCGAACTTCGTGTTGTCGGCATAGTCCGGGGAGATGCCCACGACCTTCTGACCGCGGTAGCGCGCCTCGACCATGAAGTGGGCGTCCGGGGTGCGGGTCACCGGGATGTTCGAGCCCCACATGATGAGGTAGCCGGCGTCGAACCAGTCGGCCGACTCGGGCACGTCGGTCTGGTCCCCGAAGATCTGCGGGGAGGCCATCGGCAGGTCGGCGTACCAGTCGTAGAAGGACAGGATGTTGCCGCCCATGAGCGACAGGAAGCGGGTGCCGGCACCGTAGGAGACCTGCGACATGGCGGGGATGACGGTGAAGCCGGCCAGCCGGTCCGGGCCATACTGCTTGGTCGTGTACACGTGCGCGGCGGCCATGATCTCCATGACCTCCGCCCACTGGGCGCGCACCAGGCCGCCGCGGCCGCGGGCCCGCTTGTAGCTGCGGGAGCGCTCGGGGTCCTCGACGACGTCGGCCCAGGCCAGCACCGGGTCGCCCAGTCGGGCCTTCGCCTCGCGGTAGAGAGTGAGCAGCTTCCCGCGGACGTAGGGGTAGCGCACCCGGGTGGGCGAGTAGGTGTACCAGCTGAACGCGGCCCCCCGGGGGCAGCCGCGCGGTTCGTACTCCGGCTTGTCCGGCCCCGTCGTGGGGTAGTCGGTCTGCTGGGCCTCCCAGGTGATGATCCCGTCCTTGACGTAGACCTTCCACGAGCACGAGCCGGTGCAGTTGACGCCGTGGGTGGAGCGCACCACCTTGTCGTGGCTCCACCGGTCGCGGTAGAAGGCGTCGCCCTCCCGGCCACCTTCGAGGAAGATCCGCGACAGGTCCTCGGAGGCCTCGCCGCGCCGCAGGAACGTGCCGAGCTTGAGCAGGGCGTCGGTGGCCGCGGAGCCCTCGGGCTTCGTCGTCGTCATCGAACGGTCCTTTCCGTGGTCTCTCGAGAGGCGCGGCGCACCGGCCACCAGGTGAAGGCGGCCACCCCCAGGGCGCTGACCGCCAGCAGGAGGAAGCCGATCGTGTAGGCCCCGGTGGCGCCGTACACTGCGCCCATCACCAGGGGTGGGAAGAAGCCGCCCAGGCCGCCGGCGGCACCGACGATCCCGGTGACCGAGCCGACCGTGCCGGCCGGGGCGACCTTGGCGACCAGGGCGAAGCAGGCGCCGGAGGCGGCGCCCAAGGTGGCGGCCATCGCGAGGAACGCGACCGTGCCCGCGGGCAGCAGCTCGAGGCGCAGGGCGGCGAGCACCGCCATCGCGCCGGCGATCACAAAGCACCACGTGAGCACCGGGACGGGGTGGAAGCGGTCCGACAGCCACCCGCCGATCGGGCGGGCGACCACCGCCAGCACGATGAAGCCCGCGGTGCGGAACGCGGCGTCGGTACGGGCAAGGTCGAAGTCGTTGATGAGGTAGGTCGGCAGGTAGACGCTGAAGGCGACGAAGCCGCCGAAGCCCATCGCGTAGATGAGCGAGAGCTGCAGGGTGGCCGGGATCTTCAGCGTCTGCCAGGTGCGCGCCAGCATCGAGCCGGTCGCCGCCGGCGGACGCTGCGGGGAGTCGCGCAGCACCAGCCAGGCGATCACCGCGTACAGCGCGAGGATGACCGAGACCAGGACGAACGGCGCCGGGCGACCGTAGGCGTCGGCGATCCCGACGGTGGTGAAGGCGGCGACGGCGGTGCCCGCCGTGCCCATCCCGAAGATGCCCAGCGCCAGCCCCCGGCGCGCCGGCGGGTACCAGGCGTTGACGAACGGAACCCCGACGGCGAACGCCGTACCGCCAATACCGAGGAAGAACCCGCCGATCACCAGCAGGGCAAAGCCGTTCGCGACGAACCCAACGAAAAGCGTCGGGAAGATCGTGATGATGCTGACCATCGGAAACATCACGCGCGCCCCGAAGCGGTCGGTGAGCGAGCCGATCGGGATCCGCCCCACGGACCCGACGATCACCGGGACAGCCACGGCCACCGATACCTGGAAGTCGGTGAGCGCGAGCTCCTCACCGTAGGTGTTGCCCAGCGGCGCGATGAGGTTCCAGGCCCAGAAGTTCACCAAGAACCCGACGGTGGCCAGGGTCAGCATCACCGCAGGTGAGCGGGTAGCTGTCCGGTTCGCTGCTGCCGCGTCCTGAGTCACGGTTCCTCCCCACGACGGCCGCCGGTGGTCCGTCGTGGGGCCGATTATGCACAAGTTCGTCGCTTCACACGACCGCACCGGAATATGCGCTAAATACGCAATTCAGGGGTCACTTTAATGTTCATGCCAAATGAGTACGCGTGAATTGTTTCTCCGTATTTGTCACGGCGTGATGGCGTCCCGGTCCGCCCAGGTGTCGACGTCGGCAGCCTCGCCTGCGGCGGCCTGGAGTGAGGCACGCCATAGTGGCCGAACCAGCTGCCGGACCGAGGTGTCCCGCAGTCCGCCGGCATCGGCGAGCGCCGCGACGCGCTCCCGGAGCGCCGCTGCGGAGTAGATTCCGAGGAGCCACTGCTCACGCCCGTGCTCATCGCGCAGGACGACGGCATCGATCGCGCCGCCGGACGGGTCAGCCGGGTGCCGGTCGGGCTCCTCCGCCGCGCTGAGCAGGCGCGGCACCGCGGCGGCGGCGCCGGGCAGGTCACAGGCCAGCAGGAGCACCCACGGAGCGGCCGGTTCGGTCAGCGCTGCGAGGCCGGCGGCGATGCCGGCGACCGGGCCCCCGAACGGGGGGTCCTCCAGCGTGCGGGTGACGCCGTCGGGGACCGGCACGGTGTCCGGGGCGACCACCACGACCTGACGCGCCCCCTCGGTGGCGTCCAGGACGTGGTCGAGCAGCCGCCGGCCCCGCACGGTCACCTGCGGTTTGAGCGCGCCGCCGAGCCGGCGGGCAGCGCCGCCCGCGAGGATGAGCGCGTCGTGGGCTACCACCGCAGCAGGCCGACCTCGTCGCCGGCAGTGACGGCATCGACCTCGGCCGGGACCACGGCCAGTGCCTGGGCCGCGGCCAGCGAGGCGACGAGGTGGGACCCGGAGCCGCCCGCGGCCGAGGGGCGCACCAGGGGCAGCGGTCCACCGGTCTCGTCCACCAGCGCCGGCAGGTACTGGCGGCGGCCCGGTGGGCAGCGCCAGTCCACCGCGGCGGTGGCCCGCTCGAGTGGGCGCAGCTCGGTACGTCCCAGTAGCCGCCGCAGCGCCGGGACGACGTGCACGTGGAAGGACACCAGCACACTTACCGGGTTGCCGGGCAGCGCGAACACCGGCACGCGGCCGGCCAGCACCCCGAAGCCCTGGGGCTTGCCGGGCTGCATGGCCACAGTGGTGAAGTGCAGCTGGTCCTCGAAGGCAGCCTTGACGACGTCGCGGGTGCCCACGCTGACGCCACCGGAGGTGACCAGGGCGTCCAGGTCGGCGAGCGCACCGGTGACCACGTCGAGCAGCCGAGCCGGGTCGTCGGGCACGGCGCCCAGCAGCACCGGCTCGCCGCCCGCCTCGCGGACGAGTCCGGCCAGCAGCACGCTGTTGGAGTCGGGGATCTGTCCGTTGCCCGGCACGGTCCCCGGCGCAACGAGCTCATCACCGGTCGCCAGCACCCCGACCCGCGGGCGGGGGTGCACCAGGAGCTCGCCGTGACCCGCTGAGGCCGCCGAGGCGAGCTGGGCGCCGCCCAGGACGGTGCCGGCCGCCAGCACCGGGTCCCCCGGCTCGATGTCCTCCCCGCGCCGCCGCACGTGGGCGCCGGGCTGCGCGGCCACGTGGATCGCCACGCTGGCGGGGAGCTCGGTGGCGCCCATCGGCTGGTCGGTACGCTCCACCGGCACGATCGTGTCGGCCCCCGGAGGCAGGGGCGCGCCGGTCATGATCCGGGCCGCGCCGCCGGGGGGCAGGTCGGGGACCGTGGTGGTGCCCGCGGGCAGGTCGGCGGTCACCGGAAGGACTCGGGGCGTGGCCTCACCGGCTCCCACGACATCGGCGGCGCGCAGCGCGAAGCCGTCCATCGCCGAGTTGTCGAACGGGGGCACGGCCAGCGTGGCGGTGAGGTCCTCCGCGAGCCGCAGTCCGTGCGCCGCGGTGAGCGGGACCCGCTGAGGCGCCAGTGGTCGCACCTGGGACAGCACGACCTGCTGGTACTCCTCGACGCTGATCACGCGGTCCTCCTAGTAGATCGGCAGGCTCGGGTCGACCTCGTCCACCCAGGCGCGCATCCCACCGGCGAGGTTGGTGACGTCGCGGTACCCCGCTGCCCGCAGCAGCGCCTGGGCCTGGGCGGAGCGGCCACCGGAGAGGCAGTGGACGATGACGGCGGTGTCCGGCTGCACGCCCACGCTCGCCACCGCGGTGGGGTCGCTGAGCAGGCGCTCGAGGGGGATGGTGCGGGCGCCGGGGATCGTGACGATGGCGCGCTCGGTGGGTTCGCGCACGTCCAGCAGGACGAAGTCCGCCTCCCCCCGCTCGCGTGCCGCAAGGCGAGCGGCCAGCTCGGTGACGCTCAGCGAGGGGCCTGGTGCGCCGTCCTCATCGGCCTGCTCCGGGGCGGCCAGCACCGAGCGGGCGGCCGTGGTGACCGGGATGCCGAGCGGGTCGTAGCCGAGCTCGGCGAGGGTGGTGGGCGGGGCGGCCTGCGCGCGGGGGCGCAGCGGCAGCTCGCTCCAGCGCGCCGCGAGCACGTCGAGCACCGCCACCCGGCCCAGCAGCGAGCGGCCCACGCCGGTGATGAGCTTGACCGCCTCGGCCGCCATGAGCGAGCCCACCTGCCCGCACATCGCTCCGAGCACCCCGGCCTGACCGCACGAGGGGGTGGCCCCCGGCGGCGGCGGGGCGGGGAACAGGTCGCGCAGCGTGAGCGCGGGGTGCTCGGCGGCATCGGTGTGCACCGGGGCGGACCAGAACACCGAGACCTGCGCGTCGAAGCGCAGGATCGAACCCCACACGAGGGGGATGCCCAGATCGGCACACACATCGGCGACGAGGTAGCGGGTGGGGAAGTTGTCCGTGCCGTCCAGCACGATGTCGTAACCGCCGAGCAGCTCGCGGGCGTTGCGCGCATCGAGGCGCACGTGGTGCTGGACCACCTCGACCTCGTCGTTGAGCGCCCGGACGTGCTCGGCGGCCGACTCCACCTTGGGGCGCCCGACGTCGGCGGTCGTGTGCAGCACCTGACGCTGCAGGTTGGTGGCCTCCACGACGTCGTCGTCGACGATCGCGACGGTGCCCACGCCGGCCGCGGCCAGGTAGTGCAGGATCGGGGAGCCCAGCCCGCCGGCGCCCATCACCAGCACCTTGGCCGCGCGCAGCCGGCGCTGGCCCAGGTCGCCGAACTGCTCGAGCAGCAGGTGGCGGGAGTAGCGCAGCACCTGGTCGCGCGACAGCGGCGGACCGGGTTCGACCAGGGGTGCGAGGGGCATGGCTCTACTCTAGGTCGCCGGCGGACCCGGTTCTGGGCCGGTGGTCCGCCGCCGACCCGATCGGTGATGACATCCTGGGGACATGAGCTTCACGCACTTGGACCGCAGCGGGCACGCGCGGATGGTCGACGTCACCGAGAAGGCGCCCACGGTGCGCACCGCGACCGCGACCGGCCGGGTGCGCTGCTCCCCCGAGCTCGTCGCCACGCTGCGCTCCGGCGACGTGCCCAAGGGCGATGTGCTGGCGGTGGCCCGGGTGGCCGGCATCGCCGCGGCCAAGCGCACCCCCGAGCTGCTGCCGCTGGCCCACGTCATCGGGGTGCACGGCGTGAGCGTGGATCTCACGGTGACCGACGAGGGCGTGGACATCCGCGCCACCGTGCGCACCGCCGACCGCACCGGGGTGGAGATGGAGGCGCTGACCGCGGTGAGCGTGGCGGGCCTCAACGTCGTGGATATGGTCAAGGGACTGGACCGCTCGGTGAGCATCACCGACGTCCGGCTGGAGTCGAAGTCCGGCGGCCGCTCCGGTGAGTGGCGTCGAGAGGAGAAGTGATGAGCACGGTGCGCTACTTCGCGGCGGCGGCCGAGGCCGCGGGCCGGGAGCAGGAGCAGGTGGACCCCGGCACGGTCGGCCAGCTGCGGACCCGACTGGCCGAGCGGCACGGCGGAGACCTGGCGCGGGTGCTGCAGCGCTGCTCGGTGCTGGTCAACGGCGAGCGCAGCGAGGACGACACCGAGGTGGCCACCGGGGACGTCGTCGACATCCTGCCGCCCTTCGCCGGCGGCTGAGCGCGGCGCGCCCGCTCGCCGCACTGCCCCGGGTCAGCTAGTGAACGGAGGCGGGTCAGCCAGCTAGTGAACGGAGGCGGGTCAGCCGCCGATGGCGCTCATCGGCCGGTCGGGCTGGAGGAAGCCGGGATCGTTGATGCCGTGCCCGGGCAGCTTGCCGGCGATGCACGTGTGCAGCACCCGGGCCAGGTCGTCGTCGGACCCGCCCTCGCGCAGCGGAGTGAGCAGGTCGGACTCCTCGCGGGAGAACAGGCAGTTGCGCAGCTGGCCGTCCGCGGTGATCCGCACGCGGTCACAGGTGCCGCAGAACGGCTTGGTCACCGAGCGGATCACCCCGACCGTGGTCGGGCCGTCGTCGACGAGGAAGCGCTCGGCGGGGGCCGAGGCGCGCCCCGGCATCGGGGTGAGCCGGAACTGGCGCTCGAGCTGCTCGAGGATCTCCTCGCCGGTCACCATCTTCACCCGCGACCAGATGTGGCCGGCGTCCAGCGGCATCTGCTCGATGAACCGCACCTCGAGGTCACGGTCGGCGGCGAAGCGGACGAGGTCGACGATCTCGTCGTCGTTGACGTCGCGCATGGCCACGACGTTGATCTTGATCGGGGCCATGCCCGAGGCCTGCGCGGCCTCGATCCCGGCCAGCACCTCGGCGAACTTGTCGCGCCGGGTGAGCTCGTGGAACCGGTCCGCGCGCAGGGTGTCGAGGCTGATGTTGACCCGCTGCAGGCCGGCGGCCGCGAGGTCATCGGCGAGCTTGGGCAGCAGGATGCCGTTGGTCGTCATGGACAGCTCGAGCGGTCCCTCGGGCCCCTCGATCGCCGCCATCCGGGCGACGACGTCGACGACGTCCTTGCGTAGCAGCGGTTCACCGCCGGTGAGGCGCACCGTGGCGATCCCCAGCGCCGCCGCCACCTCGGCCACGCGCACCAGCTCGTCGGTGGTGAGGATCATGTCGCGCTGCAGCCACGGCACACCCTCGGCGGGCATGCAGTAGGTGCACCGCAGGGAGCACTTGTCGGTCAGCGAGATGCGCAGGTCGGTGTGCACCCGGCCGTAGCGGTCGACCAGCGGCTGGCGCAGCTGCGGGGAGATCTGGACCGTCATGCCGATCCCACCCACGTGTGGCTGCCGTCCTCGACGACCTGCTTCTTCCAGATCGGCAGGCGTGCCTTGACCTGCTCGACCAGCTCGCGGCACACCGGGAAGGCGAGGTCGCGGTGGGCGCTGGCGGCGCAGGCGACGATCGCGACATCGCCCACGGCCAGGTCACCGGTGCGGTGGCTGACCGCCACCCGGACGTCGCCGTGGGCCGCGGCCACCTCCCCCGCGATCTCGGTGAGCACCCGGGCGGCGTCGGGGTGCGCGCTGTACTCCAGGCGCACGACGGTGCCGTCGGCGTCGGGGCTGTGGTCTCGGACCTGCCCGACGAAGCTGGCCACCGCGCCGGTGTGCGCAGCGGATACCGCCGCCAGGTGGGCGGCCAGGTCCAGGGGCTGGTCGCTGAGCCCGGTGAGCATGACTTCGCCCATCAGTGGTCACCTCCGGTGAGCTGGTCCAACAGGTGGCCGAGCAGGGGCGCGAGCACCGCGACGGCGTCCTGCACCCCGCCCGGACTGCCCGGTGCGTTGACGACGACGGCGTTGCCCACGGTGCCCGCCCGCCCCCTGCTGAGAGCAGCGGCCGGTACCTCACCCTGTCGGCGGATCGCATCGGCCAGGCCGGGCAGGTCGAGCTCGATGAGCTCAGCAGTGGCCTCGGGGGTGCGGTCGGTGGGGCTCACACCGGTGCCACCGGTGGTGAGCACGAGACGGGCGCCGTCATCCAGGGCGGTACGGATCGCCGCACGCACCGGCTCGATGCCGTCGGGTACCACCCGGACCGGCGCGACGGACAGGCCGAGCTCGCCGAGCAGGCGCGCGGCGTGCGGTCCGGAGACGTCCTCGCGCTCGCCGCGGGAGCACCGCGTCGAGACGGTGAGCACCGCCGCGGGGACATCGTGGAGCATCTGTCCAGCGTACGTGATCCGCACAATTCCGGTGCGGACGGCGGATCTCATCGGGCCGCGTACGCGCGAGTCCTGACTGGCCGGCCACCGTGGACACCATCGCTCGCCGAGCCGGTTGGTCCGAAGGTCCTAGGACGTCCCGATCCGTCAGCCGCCTCTCGCTGTCTACCGGCATGCGGTACTGCTCCACGGTGCCGGACGGCGGGGCGCTGCTCCCCATGCCGCGGCACTCGTCGGCCGCGGGATGCGGCCCGCTCCTAGCGTCGTGGCCACGACCGCACCAGCGGGGTGCGGGAACCGAAAGGAGGCGGCGATGGCCCGCTTCGAGGTCGACAGCACCGAGGTGGAGTCCGCGGCCGCTCGTGCCCGCCACAGCGCCGGGGTGATCCACGCCGAGGTCGCGGGGATGATGACCCAGCTGGTGGACCTGCAGAGCACCTGGAGTGGCGCCGCGGCACAGAGCTTCGCGGCGGTGGCCCAGGAGTGGCGCACCACCCAGCAGGTGGTCGAGCACTCCCTCGGCCAGATCACCGATGCGCTCGACCTGGCGGCCCGGACGTACTCCGAGGCCGAGTCCAACGCCCATCAGCTGTTCGCCCGGTGACCGGCAGGCTCAGGCGGACTCGGCCAGGCGGGCGAGCTCGGCCGCGAGGTTCGCGCGCGCGGGGGCCTCCCAGCGGGCACGGCCGGTGGGAGTGCGAAAGAGCCGGGGGTGGGACAGCAGCCGGCGCAGGATCGCGGCCCGGCCGCGGCGGAAGTCGGGTTCGGGCACGTGCCGGTACTCGGCGCGCACCTGCTCGGTGTAGGAGCGGTACGCCTGGGGATCGGCGCCGAGGATCCCGAGGTCCGCATCGCACAGCACCTGACCGGCCTGGTCGCCGGGTGCCGGGTCGTGCCGGGCGGTCAGCCGCACCAGGCGGGCGACCTCCGCGACCTCCGGGGCCGCCAGCACGCCGTCCAGCGTGCGGGTCGCCAGCTCCGCGGAGTCCTCCTCGGGGGAGTCGCCGGCGTACACGGCGTCGTGGAACCACGCGGCCAGGTGCACCGCGCGGCCGACCTGCTCACCGCCGTCGGCCAGCAGGTCCAGCCGCCCGAGCACGTCGCTCAGGTGCGACAGGTCGTGATAGCGGCGGTGCGGCTCGGACCAGCGGGTGAGCAGCTGCGCCCCGAGCTCGGGGTGGCCGGGGAGCAGCTCGTGCCAGCGGCGGGTCAGCTCGGTGTACCGCGGACGCTGGACCGCCGGCACGCGTAGTCCGCTGGCGCGCAGCCGGCGGATCAGCTCGTGCGCGCTCACCGGCTGTGCGCCCGCGGCCACGAGGTCGTCGTACCGCTCGACCGGGACGTCGTAGTGGTCCAGGTCGAAGGACCGGGCGGGCAGCCCGCAGCGGCGGGCACATGCGTGCAGCTCGGCCAGCGAGGTGTCGGACACCAGGTGGGACCACCGGGTGCCGTGCGCCGGCCAGCGCGGCGGGTCGATGAGGACAGCCACTCAGCCGTCCTCGGGCGTCACGCGCTGGACACCGTCGATCTCACTGAGCGCGGCCACGAGGTCCTGGCCGCGGGGCTTACCGGAGAACCGCGCCTGCACGTGCACCAGCCCCTCGCTGCGGTCGCTGCTGAGCACCGCCGTCTGGAAGCCCATGTCGGTGGCGGTGGCCAGCACCCGGCGCAGCACGCCCTGCCCGTCGCGGTAGCTCAGCCGTAGCACCCGCGGCCCTCCGGCCAGCGCGAGGCGGCGGGTGAGGATGCCCAGCACCGGCACGAAGACGAGGTACGCCGCCGTCACCGCGATCGCCACGATCGGCAGCTGGGCGCCGCAGGCCATCCCGACGGCGGCCACCAGCCAGATCGTCGCGGCGGTGGTGAGGCCGTGCACCACGGTGCTGCGGGTGAAGATCACCCCCGCCCCGAGGAAGCCGATGCCGGTGACCACCTGGGCCGCGATCCGGCCCGGGTCGCTGGGGCGGTCCCCGGTGAGCTCGCTGAACCCGTAGGCGGAGACCACCGTGAACAGGGCCGCCCCCAGGCCGACGAGCAGGTGGGTACGCACCCCCGCGTCCTTGTGCCGGTACTCGCGTTCGGCCCCGATCGCGACCGACAGCACGAAGGCCAGGCCGAGCATCTGCAGGGAGATTCCGACGGCGGGGCTCAGCTGCCACATGTCAGGCACCTGCCCGGGGGAGCCAGGCCGGGGTGTGGCGGGCGTACTGGCGGTAGCCGGGGAAGCGGCCGCGGAGCAGTCGCTCCTCGACCCGCGCCTTGACCTGGAACAGGCCGACGAGACCTCCGGCGGCCAGCACGTGCCGGGGCGCGCCGGTGCCCAGCGCCCGGCCGACGGCGGCGATGCTCAGGCCGGTGTAGATGGGGTGGCGTACCCGGCGGTACACCCCGCTGGTGCGCAGCTGCGTCGCAGGACCGGGACGGGGCGACGGCGTGAGCGCCGGTCCCAGCGCCCGGGCACCGGCCAGGGCAAGTCCACCGCCGGCGACGACCAGCACCGCAGCGACGAGACGCCGGCCCGGGCGCCGAGCGTGGAGCGCGGCCCTGCGGGAGGGCGCCAGGAGCGCCCCGAGCAGGCCGAGCTGTGCCGCCACCAGGGCGCCGGCCACCGCGGGGTGCCCGGGCGACGGAGCGGACTGCCTCATGACCTCATTGTGGTCAGCCGGCGCCGCGCGCTCCACCCCGGGACGCGCCGAGGGGCGGCACCCTCGTGGGTGCCGCCCCTCGGTGTCGTGCGGTCCGGCGGTGCCGGTGCGGATCAGAACCCGCCCATGCCGCCCATGTCGTCGCCACCGCCGGCAGCGGCGGGAGCCGGCTCCGGCTTGTCGGCCACGACGGCCTCGGTGGTGAGGAACAGTCCGGCGATCGAGGCGGCGTTCTCCAGTGCGGAGCGCGTCACCTTGACCGGGTCGGCGATGCCGGCCTGCAGCAGGTCCTCGTACTCACCGCTCTGGGCGTTGAGCCCCTGGCCCGCGGGCAGGTGGCGGACCTTCTCCACCACGACGCCGCCCTCGAGGCCGGCGTTGACGGCGATCTGCTTGAGCGGGGAGTCCACCGCGACCTTGACGATGTTGGCGCCGGTCGCCTCGTCGTCGTCGGACAGCTCGAAGCCGCCGTCGAAGGCGTCCTTGGCGGCCTGGATGAGGGCCACGCCACCACCGGCGACGATCCCCTCCTCCTGGGCAGCCTTGGCGTTGCGCACGGCGTCCTCGATGCGGTGCTTGCGCTCCTTGAGCTCCACCTCAGTGGCCGCACCCGCCTTGATGACGGCGACGCCGCCGGCGAGCTTGGCGAGGCGCTCCTGGAGCTTCTCGCGGTCGTAGTCCGAGTCGGAGTTCTCGATCTCGGCCCGGATCTGCGCGACGCGGCCCTCGATCTGGTCGGCGTCGCCGGCACCCTCGACGATGGTGGTCTCGTCCTTGGTGACGACCACCTTGCGGGCGCGGCCCAGCAGGTCGAGCTCGGCGGTCTCCAGCTTGAGGCCGACGGTCTCGGAGATGACCTGACCACCGGTGAGGATGGCCATGTCCTGCAGCATCGCCTTGCGGCGGTCGCCGAAGCCGGGGGCCTTGACGGCCACGGACTTGAAGGTGCCGCGGATCTTGTTGACGACCAGGGTGGCCAGCGCCTCGCCCTCGACGTCCTCGGAGATGATCACCAGCGGCTTGCCGGCCTGGATGACCTTCTCCAGCAGCGGCAGCAGGTCCTTGACGTTGGAGATCTTGGACTCCACGAGCAGCACGTAGGCGTCCTCGAGGACCGCCTCCTGGCGCTCGGCGTCGGTGACGAAGTAGGGCGAGATGTAGCCCTTGTCGAACCGCATGCCCTCGGTGAGCTCCAGTTCCAGGCCGAAGGTCTGGGACTCCTCGACGGTGATGACGCCCTCGGCGCCCACCTTGTCGATCGCCTCGGCGATGAGCTCACCGATCGCCGGGTCACCGGCGGAGACGGTGGCGGTCGAGGCGATCTGGTCCTTGGTCTCGACCGGCTTCGCCTGGGCGAAGAGCTTCTCGGTCACGGCCTGCACGGCCTTGTCGATACCGCGGCGCAGCGCGATCGGGTTGGCGCCGGCGGCCACGTTGCGCAGCCCCTCGCGCACGAGGGCCTGGGCGAGCACGGTGGCCGTGGTGGTGCCGTCACCCGCGACGTCATCGGTCTTCTTGGCGACCTCCTTGACGAGCTCGGCACCGATCTTCTCGTAGGCGTCCTCGAGCTCGATCTCCTTGGCGATGGACACGCCGTCGTTGGTGATCGTGGGGGCGCCCCACTTCTTCTCGAGCACGACGTTGCGGCCCTTGGGGCCCAGGGTGACCTTCACGGTGTCGGCGAGCTGGTTGAGCCCGCGCTCCATACCGCGACGGGCCTCCTCGTCAAAGGCAATCATCTTTGCCATTGGGTAGATCCTCCGCTTGTAGCGTGACCGGGTCGGCCAGTGCCCGCGACGGACGGCCCGCGCGCCGGACGGTCACGTCCCGCCGGCCCACGAACCTCACTGACGATCCGAGTTCTTGTCACTCTCAGCACGAGAGTGCTAACAGAATCTTGGCACTCTCCACCCGAGAGTGCAAGGCGCGGCGGAGGACCCTGAGGATGAGAAAAGTCGGGCCAGCGACCGGCAGGCCGCTGGCCCGACACTCCCCACGGCGCTGTGGAGGCTTGGCGCCCACCATAGGTGTGAGGCCGGTCACGGTCAATGTCGGTCAGAGGAAGTCCGGCCGCAGGACGATCGCGATCTCCACGTTCTGGGTGGCCGAGGCGGCCTCGACGAGGTTGTCGATCCCGAGCAGCTCGCCGATCGCCTCGGCGGTGGGGGCGAGGTCGGCGTTGCGGTAGTACAGCGTGGTGACATCGGGGGCGGAGGACCCGTAGTCGGCGGCACCGACGCTGGTGAACCCCTCCTCCTCGAGGATGGCGGCCTGCTCGCCGGCGATCCCGCTGACCCCGGCCCCGTTGAGCACGGAGACCGAGGTGGTGAGGATGACGTCGGCACCGGTCTCCTCCTCCGTCGCCTCCTCCGTGGTGGCCTCCTCCGACGTGGGCTCCTCGGTCGCGGAGTCCTCCGGCTCGGTGGTCGGCTCGACCTGCTCCGTCGGCGGCTCCTCGGCCTGCTGGTCGCCGTCATCGGACATCAGGGAAACCACGCCCCAGGCGAGCAGCGGCACGATGACGATCACCGCCAGGAACGGTGCCAGCACGCGTAGCAGCGACCGCGGCTCGCGGTGCACGCCCTCCGGGCCGCGCTCGCGGCCGGCGACATCGAACTCGTCCTCGGGATACTCACTCACGCGTGCAGGCTATCCGCTCCACGGGGGCGTTCGCGGCCAGACCGGCTAGAGCGCGCCGCCGAGCCGGCGTCCCGAACGCTCCCGCTGGCGGGCGTCACGCATCCGCCGCAGCCGCTTGACCAGCATCGGGTCGGCGGCGAGTGCGGCCTCGGTGTCGATGAGCGCGTTGAGCGCCTGGTAGTACCGCGTGGCGCTCATCCCGAACAGCTCGCGGATCGCCGTCTCCTTGGCACCGCCGTACTTCCACCACTGACGCTCGAAGGCGAGGATCTCGCGCTCGGTGTCGCCGAGCGCTGCCTGCGGACCGGGCGCGTAAGCGGTGTCCATGCGTTCTCCTCGGGGTGCGGCGCGCCGCCAGGATCTGGCGACGTGCCCATGCTAGGGGCAAACCACACCGATGTCATTCTCCGCGCGCAGCAATCCGCGCACGTGCCGACACTTAGGCTGAGGGCCGTGAGCGTCCAGGAACTCGATGAGCTGATGGACCCCGGCTGGGCCCGCGCGCTGGCGCCGGTGGAGCCCCAGATCCGCGCGATGGGTGACTTCCTGCGCGCCGAGCTGGCGGGCGGGCACGGTTACCTGCCGGCCGGGCCGGACGTGCTCAAGGCCTTCTCCCGCCCCTTCGCGGACGTGCGGGTGATCATCGTCGGGCAGGACCCCTATCCCACGCCCGGCCATCCGATGGGCCTGTCGTTCTCGGTCCAGCCCGACGTGCGCCCCATCCCCCGCAGCCTCGTCAACATCTTCCGCGAGCTGAGCAGCGACCTCGGTGTGCACCCACCGTCCACCGGGGACCTCACCCCGTGGGCCGAGGACGGCGTGCTGCTGCTCAACCGGGTCCTCACCGTCCGTCCCGGGGCACCTGCCTCGCACCGTGGCAAGGGCTGGGAGGAGGTCACCGAGCACGCGATCAGTGCCCTGGTGGCGCGCGGCACTCCCCTGGTGGCCATCTTGTGGGGAAACCAGGCCCAGACCCTGCGCCCGCTGCTGGGCGAGGTGCCCATCATCGCCTCGGCCCACCCCAGCCCACTGTCCGCCTCCCGCGGGTTCTTCGGCTCTCGCCCCTTCTCCCGGGCCAACGAGCTGCTGACCGAGCTCGGCGGCGCGCCGGTGCGCTGGGCGCTGCCGTGACCACGCCTCCGTCTCGGGGTGGAGGACACCGCGATCGGGGGCTACTAGCGTCTGGCTCCATGAGCACCGCGGTGAGCGCCGACCGGGCGGACCGGTCCGACCCGACGCTCCGGACCGACCCCGCCGCCCCGACCGACCCCGCCGCCTCGACCAGCCCGGAAGGCGCACGGCAGGCGACCGGCGGCGCCCTGGGCAGCCACGAGCGCCCCGCACCGTGGCGCCGGCCCGTGCCCGACGACCTGCGCGCGGATGCGATCGGCGCGGTCGTGCTGTTCGCCGCGGCCCTGCTGAGCATGGCGTTGCAGCGGGTGGCCGCGATGTTCCCCGACCCCGCGGGACCGCTGTGGTCGGTCGTGCTCCTGGCCGGGCTCACCCTGCCGCTGGCCTGGCGGCGCCGCTACCCGTACGCGGTGCTGGCGGTGGTGTCCACCGTGTTCATCGTGGCCGGGGAGCTGATGGTCCCCGAGCAGGTGATTGGCAACATCGCCCTGTTCGTGGCCATCTACACGGTGGGAGCGTGGGTGTCCGAACGGCGGACGGCGCTCGTCGTTCGGCTCGTGGTCGTCGACGTGATGTTCCTGTGGCTGCTGGTGTCCTTCTTCCGGATCGCCACCGACCCGCCGGACGGGGAGTCGGTGGAGATCGGCATCGGCACGCTGACCCCGCTGGCCGCGTTCATGCTGGTCCAGGTCTTCATCAATGCCCTGTACTTCGCCGGGGCGATCTGGTTCGGCAGCCACGCCTGGCGCGCTGCCCGGGACCGCGCGCTGCTCGTCGAACGCGCCCAGGAGCTCCAGGCGGAGCGCTCTCTGGTGGAGCAGCAGGCCGTGACCATCGAGCGGATGCGCCTGGCCCGGGAGCTGCACGACGCCGTGGCTCACCACGTCTCCCTCATGGGCGTCCAGGCCGGCGCCGCCCGCACCGTGCTGGAGCACGACCCGCCCCGGGCTGCCGCCGCCCTGGAGCGGGTGGAGGACTCCGCCCGCGAGGCGATCGAGGAGCTGCACACCCTGCTGCGCACCCTGCGCTCCGAGCCCGACCACGCGGACGAGGCGGTCGGCTCGCTCGGCGTCGAGCGCATCCCGGACCTGGTCGCCGACACCAGAGCTGCCGGCCTGACAGTGCGCGAGCAGGTGATCGGGGAGCCGGTACCGTTGCGCCCGCTGACGTCCCTCAACCTCTACCGCATCGCCCAGGAGGCACTGACCAACGTGCGCAAACATGCCGGGAGCAGCGCGGCGGTGGACCTGCGGCTGCGCTACCTGCCCGACGCCGTCGAGCTGGAGGTCGCCGACGACGGCGCGGGCCGGCGCCCCCGGCCGTTGCGGCCCGCGGCCGGCGGGTTGGGCCTGGTGGGGATGCGGGAGCGGGTGAGCACCGAGGGCGGCACCTTGCACGTGAGTCCACGCCGCGAGGGCGGGTTCCTCGTGCGCGCCCAGCTGCCGCTGAGCCCCACCGCCCCGACCGTGCCGGCACGAGCGGCCTCGTGAGCACGCGGGTGGTGCTGGTCGATGACCAGCCGTTGCTGCGGGAGGGCATCGCCACCATCCTCGACGCGCAGCCGGACATCACGGTGGTGGGCCAGGCGGGTACCGGTGCCGAGGCGCTGCGGGTGGTCGCCGAGACCGGCCCGGACGTGGTGTGCATGGACGTGGAGATGCCCGGCATGGACGGCCTGGAGGCCACCAGCCGGATCGTGGCCGAGGCCGACGCCCCCAAGGTGCTGGTGCTCACCACCTTCAACCGGGAGGACTACCTCTTGGCAGCCCTGCGGGCCGGCGCCAGCGCCTTCCTGCTCAAGACCGCCCGCCCCGAGCAGCTGGCCGACGCGATCCGCGCGGTGGCCGCCGGCGACGCGCTGCTGTCCCCGGAGGTCACCCGCGCGGTGATCGAACGCGCGGTGACGCACGGCGAGCTAGCCCCACCCGCCGGCCCCACCCGCCCGGCCACCGCCGTCGGCCCCGGCGGCCAGGAGCTGACCGAGCGGGAACGCGACGTGCTCGGCCTGGTGGCGCTGGGGATGTCCAACGACGAGATCGCCGCCAAGCTCGTGATCGGGCGCGCCACGGTCAAGACCCACGTGTCCAACGTCCTCATGAAGCTGCAGCTGCGCGACCGCGTGCAGGCGGTCGCCTACGCCTACCAGCACGGCCTGGCCCGCACCGCCCCCTCGCCCGACTGACCGCCCCGCTCCCCCTCGAGGCGGAGCCGGGAAGATCCGTCCCGGGCCGGAAGCGGTCGGCCCCGGCGCCCGCCTAGCGTCGAGGGCAGGCCGGCACACCGGGTGCCGCCAGGATCGCGAGGTGACCGATGTTGCAGGTGACGGGAGTCGACCGCTGGTTCGGCAGCCACCAGGCGCTGGACCAGGTGAGCTTCGCCGTCGAGCGCGGCAAGCTGACCGGGTTCGTCGGCGGCAACGGCGCCGGGAAGACGACGGCGATGCGCATCATCCTCGGTGTGCTCGCCGCCGACGCCGGCACCGTGACGATGGACGGCCGGGCGCTGGACGCGACCGCCCGCCGGTCCTTCGGCTACATGCCCGAGGAGCGCGGGCTGTACCCGAAGATGGCGGCCGCCGAACAGCTCACCTACCTCGCCCGCCTGCACGGCTACGACCGGCAGGAGGCCGCCCACCGCGCCCGCCAGCTGCTCGACCGCCTGGGCCTGGCCGAGCGCGCCGATGACACCCTCGAGTCGCTGTCCCTGGGCAACCAGCAGCGAGTGCAGATCGCCGCGGCCCTCGTGCACGACCCCCAGGTCCTCATCCTCGACGAGCCGTTCTCCGGCCTCGACCCGATGGCGGTGGAGGTGGTGCTCGGCGTGCTGTCCGAGTACGCCGACCGCGGCGTCCCCGTGCTGTTCTCCTCCCACCAGCTCGACGTCGTCGAACGGCTCTGCGACCAGCTGGTGATCATCGCCGGCGGCCGGATCCGAGCCACCGGGACACCCGAGCAGCTGCGCGAGCGCCACGGCGTGCGTCGCCACCAGCTCAGCACGGCCGGTGACGCCGGCTGGGTGCGCCAGGTGCCCGGCGCCCAGGTGCTGGAGCTGGACGGCGGCACCGCCGTGTTCGAGGGCGACGACCAGGTGGCCCAGCAGGTGCTGAGCCAGGCGGTAGCCACCGACACCGTGCTCGCCTTCGGCCCGCTGCGGCCCTCCCTCAGCGAGATCTTCAAGGACGTTGTCACCGACGAGCAGGAGGAGGCGGCATGAGCGCCGTACACGCCCCGGGCCGCACGCCGGCCACCGACCGACCCGACCCCACCCGGCCCGAGCCGGTCTCCACCGGGCACGGTGCCCTCATGGTGGCCGAGCGCGAGATCGTCACCCAGGTACGCACCAAGTCGTTCGTCATCTCCCTCCTCATCACCCTGCTCCTCACCTTCGGTGGGGTCCTGCTCAGCGGGCTGCTCACCGACACCGAGGAGGAGGCCACCCCGGTGGCCGTGGTGGGCGGGGCGCAGACCAGCCTCGGCGAGGTGGAGGGCCTGGGGCTCACCGCGGTAGACAGCCTCGCCGCGGCCGAGGAGCTGGTCCGCTCCGAGGACGTGGCCGCCGCCGTCGTCGCCGATGACACCTCGCCGGTCGGGCTGCGGGTGGTCGCGCTGAGCGACGCGCCCACCGACGTCGTGCGGGCCCTGGCCGAGGAGCCGCCGGTCGAGCTGCTCGAACCCTCGACGTCCTCGGGCCTGCGGGTACTGGTCTCGATGGTCTTCGGGCTGCTGTTCATGCTGTTCGCCCTCGGCTCGGGGGCGATGATCGTGCAGAACACCGTGCAGGAGAAGCAGTCGCGGATCGTGGAGATCCTTCTCTCGGCGGTGCCGGCCCGGGCGCTGCTGGCCGGCAAGATCCTCGGCAACACGGTGCTGGCCGTGGGGCAGACCGCCGCGATCGCCGCGGTCGCGGTGCTCGCGCTGATGCTCACCGGTCAGGGCGAGCTGCTCGACATGCTCACCGGCCCGATCGTGTGGTTCGTCGTCTTCTTCCTCGTCGGGTTCGTCCTGGTCGCGGCCATGTTCGCCTCCGGGGCGGCGCTGGTCTCCCGCCAGGAGGACTCCGGCGCGGTGATGATGCCGACGATGATGCTCATCATGGCGCCCTACTTCGTCGTCATCTTCCTCGGGGAGAACGCGCTGGCCATGACCATCGCCTCCTACGTCCCGTTCAGCGCCCCCGTGGCGATGCCGGTGCGGATGTTCCTCGGGGAGGCCGGCTGGTGGGAGCCGCTGCTGTCCCTCGGCATCCTGGGGCTGTCGGCCGCGCTCACCACGGCGCTGGCCGCCCGGATCTACGCCAACTCGCTGCTGCGGACCGGACCACGCGTGTCGCTCAAGGCGGCACTGGGCCGCGCCTGATGTGAAGATCGACAGCGTGCACCACGTTCCCTGGAACCGGTACGTCGCCCTGGGCGACTCGTTCACCGAAGGCATGGCCGACCCCGACCCGACCAACCCCGCGCGCCAGCGGGGCTGGGCCGACCTCCTGGCCGACACGCTGTCCCGGCGCCGGGCCGCGGCAGGCCTGCCCGCGCTGGAGTACGCCAACCTGGCGGTGCGGGGCAGGCTGCTCGACGCCATCCTTCGCGAGCAGCTGCCCGCCGCCCGCGAGCTGCGCCCGGACCTGGTCTCCCTCATCGGGGGCGGCAACGACATCCTGCGGCCGCGCACCGACATCGACGCGCTGCTCGGTCGCCTGGAGGAGGCGGTGGCCGGCCTGCGGGCCGAGGGCACCGCGGTGCTGATGGGGACCGGGTTCGACCCGGCCGGCTCCCCGGTGATCCGGATGACCCGGTCGAAGGCCGGGCTGTTCTCCGCGGGGGTGTGGTCGATCGCCCAGCGGCACGGCGCCCACGTGCTCGACCTGTGGGGGATGCGGTCGCTGGCCGACTGGCGGATGTGGGCCGAGGACCGCATCCACCTCACGACGGCGGGACACGAGCGGGCCGCGCAGGCCGCCCTGGTGGGGCTGGGACTGGAACCGGACGACCCCGCCTGGGACGACCCGCTGGCCCCGCTGCCACCGGTCGCCCGTGCGGACCGGTGGCGCGGCAACGTGCGCTGGGCGCGGGCCTACGCCCTGCCCTGGGTGCAGCGGCGCCTGAAGCGGCAGTCCTCGGGGGACCGCCACCGCGCCAAGTACCCCGTCCCGGTGCGGGTGGAGACCGGCTGAGCGCGGGGTCGAGCCGCCGGCGAAGCGCCCGGCCGCCGGCTCAGCGCAGGATGACTCCCAGCAGCCCGCCCCCGTAGCCCTGGACCTCCACGTTCAGGTCCAGCCGCGGGCCGTAGCTGCGCAGCCGGGTGAGGACGTCGCCGGGCAGCGGGCCGTCCCCGGAGTCGTAGACCGTCTCGAGGCGCAGGTGCGGGGCCCCCTCGGCGTTGAACAGCGAGGACATCACGTTGAGGACCTCGGAGGTGTTCTCCAGCAGGTTCTGCGGCAACGGCCCGGCTCCGACAGCCTCCTCGGCCGTGGCGGCCGGGATCAGCGCGATGGCGGCACCGAGCGTGGCCGCCAGGGGCTTGTCGAGGGCGATCACGGCCTCGGCGCGCAGGAACTGGCTCACGTAGACGCCGACGACGACCCCCGGCTGGGTGGCCGGGGTCACCGACTCCTCCGCGAGGGTCATCTCGCACTCGCGGCCCATCGTCATGGCGAGCAGGTCGCGGATCTCCTTGAGCGCGGGCAGTGGCGTGGTGTTCATGCGAGGAAGGGGTCGATGGTGGTTCGGAAGACGTCGGGGGTGAAGGGCTTGGCAATGAGGAACAGGGCGCCTTCGGCTGCCGCGAGCTCGCGCATCTGGGTGGAACCTTCGGAGGTGACGAAGCCGAGCGGGATGTCCGCGCCGGATGCGTTGAGTTTACGCAGCAGGTCGATCCCGGTCATCTCGGGCATGTTCCAGTCCGAGAGCACCAGGTCCGGCTGCTGGGCCAGGGCCAGCTCCAACGCCTCGGCGCCGTTGCTCGCCTCGATGACGGTCCACTCGCCGTAGCCCGCCTGACGCAGGGTGCGGATGACGATCTGGCGCATGACCTTGGAGTCGTCAACCACGAGGACTCGCAGACTCACGGGGTGGGTTCCTTTCCGTCGGTGGGCAGGTGCCACATGGAGATGACGATCGGGGCCGCACGCCACGCCAGCTGGCACTCCCAGGCGGGCGTGCCGGGCATCCCGGGGGGCCCGCTGGTGACGATCGGCAGGGTCAGTGTCCCACCTTCGGGCATGAGGCCCTTGAGGTTGCCGCCGATCACGTTGGCGATCTCCCCGAAGGCGTCCTGCATGTCCTCCCCCGCGACCGACTCCTCCGGCTCCATGCCGAGCAGGGCACGGGTGATGTGCTCCGCGGTGGCACGCTCGGTGGTCACCAGGGCCCGGACCGGTTCGGCCGACTGGACGTCGACCCAGGCGTTGACCGGCTCGAGGATGATGGCCGACTCACCTCCCCACCACGTGACGAGGCCCGGTTCGCCGTCGATCATCGCGCTGAACATGTCTTGCGCGATGGTGAGGACGTGGTCGGCGGTAGCAATGGCGGTCATGCTGTCTCCCTGGCAGGTAGCAGCCCGAGCAGGTCGAGTTTGGCCTTGAGCGCATCGGGGGTGAACGGTTTGATGAGGTACTCGTGGGCGCCGGCAGCCAGCGCTCGGACGATCTGGTCGTGCTCGGACTCGGTGGTGACCATCATGAGCGTCATGTCGCGCCACTCGCGGCGCTCCCGGACGGCGTAGACGAAGCTGAGGCCATCCATCACCGGCATGTTCCAGTCGATGCATGCCAGGTCGAAGGACTCCTCGGCCAGCCGGTCGAGCGCCTGCTGGCCGTCGCCGGCTTCCTCGGTGGTGTAGCCCAGGTCGTGGAGGAGCCGGGACACGATGCGTCGCATGGCTCGGGAGTCGTCGATCACAAGGGCTTTCATGAGGTACCTCCAGGCACTCGGTACACGGGGCCGCGGGAGGCCGGAATGCGCTCCCAGGCGTCGTCGATGCCCATGGTGGACTCGGCGGCGCCAAGTATGAGATAGCCCCCCGGGCGCATGGCCCGGCGCAGGCGGGTGAGGATGTCCCGCTTGGTGGCGGTGTCGAAATAGATGAGCACATTGCGTAGGAACACAATGTCGAAGTACCCGCCGGCCGGGGTGGGCCGGAGCAGGTTGTGCTGCACGAACGAGATGCGCTGCTTGAGCTCGGGTTTGACGACCCAACCAGCCCCTTCCCGCTCGAAGTAGCGCACGAGCATCGGGGCCGGTAGTCCCCGGTTGATCTCGAGCTGGCTGTACTCCCCCTTCACGGCGCGGGAGAGCACCGCGTTGGACAGGTCGGTGGCGAGGATCGAGAAGTTGCGCTCCTCGCGCTCCAGCAGGGTCATCGCGATGCTGTACGGCTCCTGCCCCGTGGAGCAGGCCGCCGACCAGATTCGCAGCTGCCCCGAGTTGCGCTTGCGCACGTCCGGCAGGACGACGTTGCGCAGGTTCTGGAACGGCTCGCTGTCGCGGAACCAGGAGGTCTCGTTGGTGGTCATCGCCTCGATGACCCGGGTGAGCTCACCGCGGTCCTGGCTGCGGCGCACGTCCCGGACGTAGTTGTCCACCGCCGAGGGACCCGAGAGCCCACGAGCGCGGGCCAGGGGCAGCAGCCGGCTCTCGACCAGGTACTCCTTGCCCGGGTGGAGCTGGATGGCGCTCTGGTCGCGCACCAGCTCGGCGACGAAGCCGAAGCTCTCTGCTGACACGCTCATCGCCTCCCCTCCCCCATCGCCCGTTCCATCGCCCCGGCGATCTCGGTGAGCGGGAGGATCGCGTGGGCGTGTCCGGCCGCCGCGGTGGCCCCGGGCATCCCCCAGACGACCGAGGAGGGCTCGTCCTGGACGAGCACGGTGCCGCCCGCGTCGGCCACCCGACCCGCCCCGGCTGCGCCGTCCGCCCCCATACCGGTGAGGACGACGGCCAGCACCCGGCCACCCAAGGCCTGGACCGCGGACCGGAACAGCACGTCCACCGAGGGTCGGCTGTAGTTGACCGGTGCGGTGTCGGTGAGGCGAGCCCGCAGCCCGCGTCCGGCGGCCTCGATCGTGAGGTGGCGTCCGCCGGGAGCGATGTAGACGTGCCCGTCGCGCATCAGCTCACCGTCGGTGGCCTCCGAGACGGTGGCCACGCCCTGCCGGTCGAGCCGGTCGGCCAGCTGCCGGGTGAACAGGGCGGGCATGTGCTGCACGACCGCGATCGGTACCGGTGGCGGGCTGGTGAGCTGGCCGATCACCTGGGACAGGGCGGCCGGTCCGCCGGTCGAGGAACCGAGCACGACGGCGTGGAGCGGGCCGGGTCGGGTGCTCCGCTCACGCAGCTGGATGCGTGGACGCACCCGGCTGGGCAACGGGCTGGGCGCGGTGACGGTCGCGACGGGCGCGGGCCGATGACCGGGGAGCAGGGCGTGGATCTTGGGCACCAGCTCCTCGCCGACCCGCCGCAGCGCGTCCTCCATGCCGGTGGCACCGGTCGGTTTGGTCACGTAGTCGGTCGCACCGGCACTCAGTGCATCGAGGGTGGCCACCGCGCCGCGCTCGGTGAGCGTGGAGAACATGATGATGGGCATCCGGTGCCGGTCGGCGCGCAGCTGGCGCACCGCCGAGATGCCGTCCATCTCCGGCATCTCGATGTCCATCGTCACGAGGTCGGGGGCCAGCTGGGCCACCCGGGACAGGGCGAGCCGGCCGTTGGAGGCCGTGCCGACGACCTCGATGCCGGGGTCGGCGTCCAGCACCCGGGTGACCAGGCGGCGCACGACGACGGAGTCGTCGACGACGAGTACGCGGATCACGGGACGCTCCGTGCAGGAAGGGGGAAGCACACGGTCGGTCAGGCCCTTCCGTACACGAACTGCGCGGCGTGCGTGCGCAGCTCAGCGGACAGCTGGGCCAGC
>Ga0209487_1001009_pt1 | contig 24310 bp, 20 predicted proteins | sample Poulit2012_FD_187524 | JGI IMG/M metagenome (GOLD analysis project Ga0209487, IMG submission 187524) | Agricultural soil microbial communities from Georgia to study Nitrogen management - Poultry litter 2012 (SPAdes) (version 2) | ecosystem: Environmental > Terrestrial > Soil > Agricultural land...
CGAACAGTTTCAATCGCATGAGTAATGCCAATCTCCTGTAATCGATTGCGTACCCGGGCTATATTTACATTTAATGTATTTTCATCCACAAAAGATTGATCATCCCATAAAGCTTCGAGTAAGTCTTCTCTTCCCGAAACACGGGGATGTCTTTCCATAAGCAATTCTAAAATATGTGCCTCGTTTTTTGTGATAACAACAATATCTTCTCCTAACGAAAGTTCAAGACGCTCAATGTATAATTTTAATCCCTTTAGTTCAACAACTCGTTCTTTTTGTATATTCGCATATTCACCGTAAGCCCTTCTTAGTTGACTTCTAATTTTTGCAAGCACAATTTCCGGGTGAAATGGTTTTGTTATATAATCATCGCCACCATTTTCAAGGGCCATCACTTGATCCATTTCCCCGGTTCGAGCTGAAATAAAAATGATCGGACATGTAGAAACTAGCCGAATTTGTCTACACCAATAAAAGCCGTCAAAACTTGGCAAATTAATATCTAATAAAACTAAATGTGGATCAAATTTATGAAATTCCTTCATAACATCATTAAAATTTGTCACAATATATGTTTCAAACTCATATTTTTCTAGAGCACTTTGCAAGAATATAGCAAGTTTAGGATCATCTTCAACGATAAATACTCTTTGCAATGATCTTCTTCCTCTCTTTCACTTTATTGTTATTATAAAGACAAGTAAGCGTTTATGAAAGAAGAAATATATTTTTAATTGAGCTATCCTGGGAAATACCTTAAGATTAAGAAGAGTACTTTAGCAAAAATAAAGATAAACTTGACAAATATATTACGAAAAAAAGGAGGGTCTTTCATGGATGTCATTTCAATCATCGGTGTACCGATGGATTTAGGCCAAAGTAGGCGTGGCGTTGACATGGGACCAAGTGCAATTCGTTATGCAGGCGTTATGGAACGTCTAGAAAGATTAGCATATGAAATAAATGATTTAGGGGATGTCCCGATTAAACGACCAACAGCACGAGAAGAATATAAGCAAAATAGTAAACAACCACTTAAAAACTTAGAACAAGTCATTGAAGCGAATGAAAAACTAGCAAAAATGGTTGATCAAGAAGTATCAAAAGGAAACTTCCCACTCATTTTAGGTGGTGATCATAGTATTGCCATTGGAAGTTTAGCGGGAATTGCTAAGCATTACGATAACTTAGGTGTCATCTGGTATGATGCACATGGAGATTTAAATAGCGATAAGACTTCACCAACAGGAAATATTCATGGTATGCCTCTTGCGGCGAGCTTAGGAATTGGTCATGACCGTTTGGTAAACGTTCATGATTATACGCCAAAGGTAAAACCTGAAAATGTTGTTATAATTGGGGCTCGGGATTTGGATCCCCCGGAAAAAGAGCTTATTCGTGAACTAGATATAAAAGTATATACGATGCATGAAATCGATCGTATCGGAATGCCAAAAATTATGGAGGAAGTCATTACGTATTTACAAGAACGAACAGATGGCGTTCATTTAAGTTTAGATTTAGATGGGCTAGATCCAACGGAGGCTCCGGGTGTAGGTACACCGGTTATTGGTGGACTTACGTATCGAGAAAGTCATTTAGCCATGGAAATGTTAGCCGAATCAAGTATGATTACATCAGCTGAATTTGTCGAAGTAAATCCGATGTTAGATGAACATAATAAAACAGCGGATGTAGCTGTTGGCTTAATGGGATCTTTATTCGGTGAGAAATTAAAATAAAAGGATCCAGTCACGATTTCATTTTTATAAAAACGTCTTAATCCTTCATGTAGCTAAACAAAATAAAATTAGAAAGACTCCGGAACAAGTAGCATACTTATTTCGGAGTTATTATATGCCAGTTTTTATATGAACTGTAAAATTACTCAATGAAAATCTATTGTGAATACCATTAAAAATAACTTTTAGTATGCTACAATAAATAAAATTACTCAATGGCATATTTTTTCATACGGGAAATGAAACCTTTTTAACATCTCATTCGTATATAAAGTACCGCCAAACTTGCGGAGGAATTATTATGGATCCGACATTTATTAAAGAAAGCATTCGAAAAGTGAAAAAGGGCGATCAACAAGCCTTCGAACCAATCGTTTCGTTTTTTCAAAATCGAATTTTTTATCATTGTTACCGAATGACAGGAAATGCTCATGAAGCGGAAGAGTTAGCGCAAGAAGCATTCATAAGAGCATATGTTAATATCGATTCCTTTGATCAAAACCGAAAGTTTTCTACATGGTTATATCGTATTGCGACGAATTTAACGATTGATCGACTTAGAAAACGAAAACCAGATTATTACTTAGAACAACCGATAAAAGGGACGGATAATTTAAACATGTATTCCCAACTTGCTTCTGGAGAAGATATGCCTGAGGAAGAGGTTGAACGATTAGAACTTCAGGATCAAATTCAAAAATACGTGTTATCCCTGTCAATGATTTATCGTAGTGTAATCATTTTACGTTACATTGATGAACTTTCTTTAAAAGAGATTAGTAAAGTGTTAGATATTCCCCTAGGAACGGTTAAGACGAGATTACATAGAGGAAGAGAAGCTTTACGAGAAAAGCTTCATCATTCATTTATAAAGGATGATAGACATGACATGTAACGAGTATAGACAATTTATGCATGAACATTTAGATGGTCAGTTATCGAGAGAGAAAGAAAAGAAATTACGTGAGCATTTAGAAACGTGTAAAAGTTGTCAAACTCATTTTCAACAATTAAATGAAACGTTAACACTCGTTCAAAGTACACCAAAGATGAATGCTCCGGACAATTTTACAGCTAATGTCATGGATAAATTACCAGAAGAAAAGAAACATATGAAATATCGCCGATGGTTTAGTAAGCACCCATATTTACCAGCAGTTGCAGTAGTGTTGTTCTTTTTCGTAGCTAGTTTATTTTCTGGCTGGGGGAAAGGAACAGAACTTGTTGTTTCAAAAAAGGATGATTTAATAATTGAAGGGGATACAGTCATCGTTCCAGAAGATATTGTTGTTTCAGGAGATCTATTTATTAAAAATGGGAATTTAAAAGTCATAGGACAAATCGAAGGGGACGTCACCTTAGTAAATGGTGAATTACTTTCTGAAAACGAGATGACCGCATCGATTGATAACATTTCGGGAGAACTGAAACAAATTGATCGTGCACTAAAATGGGCATGGTATGAAGTGAACAAATTTGTCAGTGATTTATTCAGTTTTAATTAAAGTAAGCAAGTCATACACAAATAGCATGTCAAATGTAAAATATGTTATAATAAAGGGTGCAACTATAACTGACTAGAAAAAACTGTTAAAGGAAGTGCTGGCATGCTCGATGGGGAACTCCTGCTTAGGATTTTCTGGATGAGTGTAGACATCATTCTCGTCTGGTATGTTTTATATAAATTAATTATGCTTATTCGAGGAACGAAGGCGATACAATTACTAAAGGGTATCGTCGTTATCGTCGTTGTACGAATGACGAGTGTGTTCCTCAATTTACAAACCTTAAAATGGCTCACCGATCAAGTGCTATTATGGGGTTTTTTAGCGATCATTATTTTATTCCAGCCTGAGTTACGAAGAGCCCTTGAACAGTTGGGACGAGGAAATATTTTCGCTCGAAGTAGTCGTTCAGAAGAGGAAAAATTAGCTGAAACAATTGACGCTATTATCGAATCTGTAAATTATATGGCAAAAAGAAGAATCGGTGCGATTATTACAATTGAGCGTGAAACAGGGATTGGTGAATATGCAGAAACAGGCATCCCTATTGGTGGAAAGCTCACTCATCAACTTTTAACGAATATTTTTACACCAAACACTCCATTACATGATGGAGCGGTTATTGTTTCAGGGGAAAACATCGTTGCCGCCGCCTGTTACTTACCTTTATCCGAAAGCCCATTAATATCTAAAGATTTAGGTACACGACATCGAGCAGCAGTTGGAATTAGTGAAGTGACAGATGCTTTAACAATAACAGTCTCAGAAGAAACAGGTGATGTGTCCGGGACGAAAAATGGTGAGCTTCATCGAGATTTATCCGAAGAGGAACTGCGTGCCTACTTAGAGGAAAACTTATCCGTTCCAGGACGCAATTCAAATGATAAGAAAAAAGCGTGGAGCTGGAGGGGGAGAAAACATGGATAAATGGTTCGGAAATAAATGGTTTGTTCGTGGAGTCTCTCTCGCCTTTGCTATATTACTTTACGTTTTTGTTTATTTTGAAGGCTCGTCCATACAATCTGATCAATCACGGGTACCAAGTGGGACAGATACTGTTCAAGTGTTAGAACAAGTTCCCGTTGATATAAAAATAGATAGTGAAAAATACGTCGTTAGTGGTGTACCAGATTATGTCACAGTGACTTTAGAAGGACCAAACAGTATATTAATCCCGGCAGCAAGACAACAAAACTTTTCTGTTTTCGTCGATCTAATGGACCTAGAAGAAGGAGAACATACTGTAGATATTGAATATGAAAGGGTACCAGATGAACTTGATATTTATATTGAGCCAAAAACAGTATCAATAACTATTGAAGAAAGAGCATCTGCAGAATTCCAAGTTCAACTCGAATTTATTAATCAAGATGAATTACCCTTTGGCTATGAGTTAGGTGAAACGACAATTGAACCAGAAACGATTACAGTAACAAGTTCACGGAGTTTAATTGAACAAATTGCTATTGTCAAAGTATATATTGACGTAGAAGGTTTAACAGAACCAATAAATAAACGAGAAGTACCGATAAATGTCTATGATAGTCAAGGAAATGGATTAGATGTCAATACAAATCCAGAGCGAGTTCTCGTTTCCGTAAACGTAGATAATCCGAGTAAAGAAGTAAGTGTTGAAGTTGATACCGTAGGAGAATTACGAGACGATTTACAATTAATCGATATGACGGTGGATCCTGAAACTGTTGAGGTATTCGCAAGAAATGAAGTTTTAGAAGACATTGAAAGTGTGTTAACAGAGGCAGTTGATTTATCAAAGATTACATCTTCGGGTTCTAATACTGTCAATCTTGTGCTTCCAGAAGATACGAATGCTGAGGAAGATGAAGTGACAATAACCTATGAAATTGAACAAACAATTACCTTTGAAGATGTTCCTATTGATATAGAAAATAGAGAAGCAGATGAAACAGTTGAAATTATAAATAATGACGAAATTGTGAATACTATAACAATTACAGGAGAGGAATCAATTATAAAAGAACTCTCTATAGAAGATTTCCGGTTATATGTTGACATAGGCGGTTTAGGAGAAGGGGAACACGTAGTCCCAGTCTCAATTGAAATCCCAGAAGATGTGTCCGATGACATTGAAGTAGAATTAGAATTTGCGGAAATTACGATAAACATTTCATAGAAAAACAGACACATGATTGGGAATTAAAGGAGCGATATCAAATATGAGAAAGTATTTTGGAACAGATGGGATTCGCGGTTTAGCTAACAAAGATCTCACACCTGAATTAACATACAAGTTAGGTCGAGTAGCTGGACATGTACTGACAAGAGATAGTGATAATAATAAAGTACTTATTGGAAGGGATACGCGAATTTCAGGAGATTTATTAGAGTATGCTCTCATTAGCGGCTTACTATCAATTGGGGCAGAAGTAATGAGACTAGGTGTTATCTCAACTCCAGGTGTAGCTTATTTAACAAAATCAGATAAAGCAGCTTTCGGTGTGATGATCTCTGCCTCACATAATTCTTTTGAAGATAATGGCATTAAATTTTTTGGTCCCGATGGCTTCAAATTGACTGATGAACAAGAAGTAGAGATCGAACGCCTTCTTGATAAGGAAGATGAACTACCACGCCCAACTGGAGAAAGCATAGGAACAATGAACGATTATTTTGAAGGTGGTCAAAAATATTTATCCTATTTAAAAGAAACAATCGATCATGATTTTTCTGGACTTCACATTGCGATCGATTCGGCAAACGGTTCAACATCAAGTTTAGCAACCCATTTGTTTGCTGATTTAGAAGCCGATGAAATCTCCTCAATTGGAGCGTCTCCAAATGGAGTAAACATTAATGAGAATGTCGGCTCTACATATCCAGAACAATTACAACAATTAGTCGTTGAAAAGCAAGCAGACATTGGACTTGCTTTTGATGGTGACGGAGATCGACTCATCGCTGTAGATGAAAAAGGAAATCTTGTAGATGGGGACAAAATCATGTTCATTTGCGGAAAATATTTAAATGACAAAGGTTTTCTACGTCAAAATACAATTGTATCAACGGTGATGAGTAATTTAGGCTTTTATAAAAGTTTAGAATCAGAAGAAATAACGAGTGTTCAAGTAGATGTAGGCGATCGTAACGTTATGCAAAAGATGAGAGAAGGCGGTTTTAATTTTGGAGGCGAACAATCCGGTCATATCGTATTTTTAGAACATAGTACGTGTGGAGATGGTATGTTAACGGCTTTACAACTGTTAAATATTATGAAGGATCTTGACAAACCATTATCAGAACTAGCCGATAAAATGGCTGTTTATCCACAAGTATTAAAAAATGTAGAAGTAGAAGATAAACAAGCGGTTATGAACGAAACTTCTGTGAAAGAGGCTATAAAAAAGAGCGAGGAAGAACTACAATCAAAAGGCCGAGTACTCGTTCGCCCATCAGGAACAGAATCTCTTATTCGTGTAATGGTTGAAGCGGAAAAAGAGGAATTAGCCCATAAGCATGCTGACCGTTTGATTGAAGCAGTAAAACAATCATTACAATAATAAAAGTTTAAAAAAACTGTTCTCTATGCTGATGGAGAACAGTTTTTATGCTAAAGGAAGTGAAGTACATATGCATATTAAAATTCTAGTTGTTGATGATGATCCACATATTATTGAATTGTTACTTTTTTATTTACGAAAAGAAGGATATGACACATTGACGGCAGCGGATGGGAAAGAAGCATTGGAGGTTTTAAAGGAAACTCCAGCCCATTTAGCTATCGTTGATATTATGATGCCAAATATGGATGGTTATGAGTTATGTGAGGAAATTCGAAACACCTACGACATTCCCGTTATGATGTTAACGGCCAAGGGAGAAATTACGGATAAGGAAAAAGCCTTTACAGCTGGAACAGATGATTATATTGTAAAACCCTTTGAACCAAAAGAAGTGTTGTTTAGAATTAAAGCTTTGCTTAGAAGATACAACATGGTTAGCGAAGAGATCATTACATTTGGTAATACGACAATTAATCGAAAAAGCTATGACGTAACATCTAATGGACAGTCTGTAGCGTTGCCATTGAGAGAGTTTGAATTGCTCGCCCAATTAGGAAGCTTTCCTGGTCGAACCTTTACCCGAGAACAATTAATTGAGCTCGTTTGGGGATTAGATTTTTCAGGAAGTGATCGTACGGTAGATGTTCATATTAAGCGAATTCGTGAAAGATTTGAAGATATTGATGATTCCTTTTCGATCGAAACTGTCCGTGGATTAGGCTATAAATTAGAAGAACATTAATACTTGGGAAGGCTAGCGGGAGGTACTTATGGGCACATTATATGTTCGAATTATTTCAATGACAATGATCATCATTATCGTTAGTACGATTGCTGCTTTCTTAATGACGAACAGTTACTATCATAACCACTTGAAACCAGCTAATGATGATAAATTAACGAATATAGCGATTCAAATTGGCGAAATTTTAGAAGAAAACTCCAAGGAATTTATTCCTGAGTATTTATCAAGAATTTCCACATTAGGTTACAAATTACACGTTGTCGATGAGGAAATGAATCGGACGAGTTATGGTGATCCATTTCGCTCGGAAAAATTAGATGAAGAACATATTCAAGCTGTTTTAAATGGGGAAGAATATCATGGAATTAGAGAGTATCCATGGAAACCGTTTATTATCGGATTTTTCAGTAATGAGTTGGAAAACTCTGTCGGCATACCAATAGAAGTTGAGGGTGAAAACCATGCCCTTTTCATCCGAGCAGATACTGAAATTATGTTTTGGGAAATGCGAGTTTTTCAAGGTATTTTACTCGTTTTAATGCTTGCCTTAGCTTTTCTATTTATTTTAATTAGTACTCGTTTCATTGTTCAGCCCCTTGTTAGATTAAGAGAGGCGACAAGAAAGATTGCAGCAGGAAATTATCATATTAAGTTAAAGGTCAATCGAACAGATGAAATCGGGCGCTTAGCGACAGACTTTATGAAAATGAGTAAGAGCTTAGAACAAACAGAAGCCAAGCGTCAAGAGTTCGTTTCAAATGTATCCCATGAAATTCAGTCACCACTGACAACGATCCAAGGCTTTTCGCAAGCGTTACAAGAAGAGAAGATGTCTCATGAAGAGCGCATGCATTATTTATCTATTATCGAAAAAGAATCCCGTCGTCTGTCAGCACTAAGTAAGCAATTACTCACATTATCCCTGTTAGACCGTGAACAAGTGTTAAGTGAAAAAACGGTATACAATTTATCCGAACAATTAAAAGATGTCATTATGACAATGGAATGGCAATGGCAAGAAAAAAACTTAACAGTTGATCTAGATCTAGGGTCAATTGAGGTAGAAGGGGAAAGAAGACTGCTTCATCAAGTGTGGATGAACTTATTATCAAATGCGATCAGGTATACCCCAGCAGGTGGTAGGATTTTCATGCAAGCAAAAGAGTATGAAGAAAGTATTGAAGTGATCATTTCGGATACAGGTATCGGCATTGCGGAAGAACATCTCTTGCGTATTTTTGAACGGTTTTTTATCGTTGATACAGCAAGAACACGAACGAAATCTAGCACTGGTTTAGGATTATCTATCGTCAAAAAGATTATTGAACTTCATGAAGGAACTATTATGGTAGATAGTGAGAAAGATAAAGGCACATCCTTTACAGTAAGTTTACCAAAATAATTGTAAAATCTATTTGTTTTCAAGCTGCAATTCATCTATGATTATAATAAGTTTAAAGGAGGTAAAAAAATGATTAAGTTTCCAAAACCGACAGTTGAACAATTTTTTAGAACGTATGTTATTACAAATTTCACCGTAAGTGATGATGAAGAAAAGTTAATTTTTGGTACAAATTTAAATGGAAAGATGAATCTTTGGGCAATGGATTTACCAAACGAATTTCCGTATTTATTTGCCCAAGTTGATGAATCCTGTAGCTTCATAAAGATTGATCCTGAGAACAGATATGTCTTAGCAGGATTTGACAAAGATGGAGATGAAAATTATCAAATTTACGCTTTGCCCTATGAAGGAGGTCTACCTGAACCATTTATTACAGGAGAAGCTGATGAAAAATACTTTTATTCCCATTTAAGTGAAGATGGAGAAAGATTATATTACATGACATCGAGGGATAATCCATCCTTTTTAAACACCCATGTACGTAATTTAAAAACAGAAGAAGATGAACAAATTAATGTAGGCGAGGCTGGCCCAACTCAATTAACAGCTGTTTCTCCAAATGAAGAAAACTTTGTATATGTGCGCATGTTTGCTAATACATATATAACGGGCTTTGTTAAGCATGGAAATGAAGAAATTCCTTTGACCCCGGATCATGAAAAAGTCCATGTCACACATAATACCGTTTTTACAGATGATGAAACAATTTATTTTGTTACGGACTATGAATCTGAGTATGCTTATTTAGCAAAATTTGATCTAAATAGTCGGAAATTTGAAACGGTTTTACAAATTGAAGAAGAAAGTATTAGTAGTTTGAAATGGGATAAAGATAGAAAACAATTTTACGTTGTGACTGAAAAAGGTGTTACAGATAAATTATACGTTTATAATCTTGAAACAGAAAAGTTAACAGAGTTAGATAGTCCGGTAGATATTATTTATAAAGTTCACGTCGCTAAATCCGGGGCAATATATGTACTCGGTTTAAGTGCCACATTACCGATGAATATTTTTCGACTCACCCCAAAAGGAGAATGGGAACAACTTACACAAAACAATGTTCTTGGAGTCGATGAAGAACAAATGGTTGAACCAGATGTTATCACTTATGAATCCTTTGATGGTATGGAAATAGAAGCGTTATTATTTAGAGCAAAGCCAGAGTTTGATAATGGGCATACGATTTTTTGGCCCCATGGAGGTCCACAAGCAGCCGAGCGAAAGTCCTTCCGCGCAATGTTCCAATCCTTTTTAAACCGTGGATATACAATTTTCGCACCAAACTTTAGGGGAAGCACCGGGTACGGCTCAGAGTTCGTAAAACTTGTTGAACAGGATTGGGGACATGGGCCACGCCTTGATTGTATCGCTGGAATTGAGTGGCTCTTTGAACAAAAGATAACGAATCCGGAAAAGCTCTTTTTAGTCGGTGGTAGTTATGGTGGCTACATGGCGTTATTGTTACACGGTAGACATCCGGATTATTTTAAAGCAGTCGTTGATATTTTCGGAGTGTCAGATCTATTCACCTTTGTCAAATCTGTTCCACCTCATTGGAAGCCAATTATGGAAAGGTGGTTAGGGGATCCTGAGCGTGATAAGGAAAGATTTATTAAAGATTCTCCAGTTACCTATTTAGATGGTATGACAAAACCAATGCTCGTTATTCAAGGAGCAAAAGACCCGCGTGTCGTGAAAGAAGAATCTGATCAAATCGTTGCGAAACTTAAAGAAGAAGGTCGTGACGTGGAATATCTCGTCTTAGAAGATGAAGGACATGGCTTTTCTAAAAAAGAAAATGAAATTAAAGTTTATCAATTAATGTTAGACTTTTTAGAGAAGCATCAAAGTTAATAGAGAAGTTCAATAAGGGCTATCCGAAATATGGATAGCCTTTTATGTTTACTCATCAGCTTTTACAATACTTTCAAAACCCTCTTTTCGATGGCTCCCATCACAAAAGGGTTTGTTCTTTGAATGCCCACACCGGCAAAGGGAAACTGCTTTTTTCGTTTCAAAAACGTTCCCCTCGGCATCAACGACTTCAAAGGTTCCTGTCACAACGTAAGATCCATTGTTATTTACTCGAATTGTAGCTTTTGACATAAAAAATGACCTCCTGAAAATAAGTGCTATCGTTAATATATAATTAAAATGAAAACAATGCAAATTGGCAAAATATATTCTCAAACTAAAAAATATACCTTTACAAACAATATTTTTTAATATATAGTAAATGTACCTAATGATTCTAGGTAGGTGAGAATATGTTTAGACGAGAACTTGTCAAAGGAAGTACGTCTCTCCTTGTCTTGCAACTACTTATGGAGAGGGATATGTATGGCTATGAGTTAGCTAGGGAAATTAATGAGCGTAGTCACCAACATTTAGAAATGAAAGAAGGCTCTCTTTACCCGGCATTACATAGACTAGAGAAACAAGAATATATTAAACATTACTGGAAAAAGCAAACGAAGGGTCCGGATCGTAAATATTATCAAATTACGAAAGAAGGCGAAGAAATCCTCGCGGAGAGGACCTCGGAATGGTATGAATACGTTCAAGTAATGAGCCAACTTTTAGGGAGAAGTGAATCATGAGTGATGGCGAACGACAGTTTATTGAGGAACTTAAGCAAAAACTTCGTCATCATCAAGAGCAACAAGAAATCATATTAGAATATGAACACCATATTTATGAAATGAAGCAGGAATTACATGATGGGGAAACTTTATCTTATGAACAAATTACACATCGATTAGGGACCCCTTCATCAATAGCGAAAATGTGGCAAGCAGAAATAGAGACAACACCAAATAAGATGCAATGGCTATTCGTCATTTTAAATATCATGATTTTTGTCTTCGGTGTTATTTTAACAATTGCATATCATCTGTTTAATTTTTCAATCGTTGATAAATTATGGAATATGTTAACTCAAGGTCCTTTCATTATCCTGAGTGTTTACTTGCTTTTTTGGGGCTTATTAGGGTATGAAATCGGTCGAGAGTTTGGCCATCGAGGAAAACGATTATTACAACGGACATTCTTAATTTGCATCATACCGAATGTGGTATTTATGTATGTAGTCGTTTTTAAGGTTATCCCTTATGAGTGGTTTGATCCTTTATTAAACACGCCCTTTATTATTGTTTGTATCGTTTTTACTTGTTTTTTATATCCAATATGTATTGTTGGATACAAGTGGGGGAAAAAAGACTCTGTTTAATAGTTATTTTTGCATATATACATAGAGTATCTATGTATTGTTGGATGAAAAGGAGTGAAAACTTTTGGCTAGACAGTTGAAACAGCCGGAAATGCTTATTTTACTTATTTCCTTCGGTTTAGCGATATTAACAGAAGTTAGTTTTTTTCACGGTAGGATTGGAATATCTTATCCCATTTTTATTTTAGCATTTTATATTGTCGTATTTTTTAGATTTAAGTTTGCCTTTCAGCATCGGCGTATCGGTCTTTTACTTATGGTTTCCATTTGGATCTTAAGTGCTAATTATCTCTTTTATGATATTTTCTTTTTCCATCTTTTAAATATATTACTCATTCCGATGTTAATTTTCATCCATATCGTTTTAATTACTAGTAAGGAAGAGCTTACATGGGGTAAGGCAAGTTTCATTTATATTTTGTTTCAAAAGTTAGACCATATTTTTGTCTATATCCGTTCATTTGTTCGACAAGGATTTAAAAGGATGTTCCAAAAAAACCACTCCTTTGTAAAAGTTATACTAGGTATAGTCCTAGCCATTCCTTTAATATATATTGTATTACTCTTACTCATGTCAGCAGATGCGCAGTTCGAAAGACTCGTTCAACAACTACCTGACTTTTTGTTTCATATTCGTATAAGTGCGATTTTCCGTGTTTTATTTATTATTCTTTCAAGCTTATTATTTTTAGGACTTTTTCAAGCGGTTGATAGACAAGTGTCGACAAAAGTTTCATTGCCAAAGCAAGTAAATTGGGATAAAATTACAGCAATAACGATATTGTCTCTAATCAACATCGTATATTTTGTTTTTGTCATCGTTCAATTTACTTATCTTTTCAATGGAAGACTCATGGATGGATATACGTATGCCGAGTACGCTAGACAAGGTTTTTTTGAATTATTAATTGTACTTTTAATCAATTGGACGATATTAATTTTATTTTTAAAATTCGTTAAACCAAAGCGAAAAGTTTACCGAGCTATTTTAAAAGGTTTATATACTGTTTTAATTGTGATGAGTGGCATTATACTATTTTCTGCTTATATTCGGTTAACGATGTATGAAGAAGCTTACGGTTTTACATTATCAAGGGTGCTAGCTCATGTATTTATGATTTATTTAATCGTTATTTTTGTCTATACATTGATCCGTGTCTGGTTAGAAAAATTACCATTGCTTCACTTTTATATTATCGTTGGCATCATTTTTTATACAGGTTTAAATGCGATAAACCTTGAGCAAATCATTGTAGATAAAAACATCGAACGGTACGAAAAAACAGGTAAAATTGATATTCATTATTTAAACCATTTATCAGCAACAGGTACACTAGAACTCGTCCGTCTATATGAAAAACAAGAAGATATAGAAGATTTAGACGAAGTTCTAAAACATGAACAAACGTATATCCAAAATGAAAGTTACTCATCATCATGGCAATCATATAATTTTGCAAGAGAAAAATTAAAAAAAGATTTGCTACGAATTGAAGTTAGGGGAGATAATTAATGAGCATTCAAATAAGTGGCTTAAGCAATCAACCCGCATTTTACATTCCAAAACATATTGCGATAACAATGGACGGAAACGGTCGTTGGGGAAGACAACAAGGTTTTAGTCGAAGTAAAGGACATTATGAAGGTGCGAAAACGATGGAAAAAGTCATCGATTCATGTTTAGAGTTCGGTGTTGAAATTGTTACGCTATACGCTTTTTCCTCTGAGAATTGGTCTCGCCCTAATGAAGAAGTGAACTACCTAATGAATTTACCGATTCGATTTTTCAAACAAAAGTTACCTATTTTTATGAAAAAGGGAATTCAAATTATCGTTTCTGGCGATTTATCAACGGTACCGAGGAATACTCGGGAAGTTTTGAGAAGAGCGATTGAAAAAACGAAAAACAATGATCGTATTACCGTAAACTTTGCGTTTAATTATGGAGGGCGAGATGAAATTTTACGGGCCGCTCAACAAATTATTCAAGATGTACAAAATAATGAAATTAATATAGAGGATATTAATGAACAATTATTTACAAATTATTTATATACAAGTAACTTACCTGATCCAGAATTGTTTATTCGAACAGGTGGGGAAAAACGAATGAGTAATTTTTTACTTTGGCAAGCAGCTTCGGCTGAACTTTATTTTACAGACATATACTTCCCGGATTTTGACAAAAAGCATTTGTTACAAGCCCTTTATGAATTTAATCGTCGTAAACAAGCACAGGCAAACGAATCCTTTTATGACACTCGGAAACAAGTTTATTAATCGGTTAAATCATTATTAAAAATAGTTATAAACATTAGTTTTCTGTTAAATCAAACTTTACTGAAAGGTCCGTAAATATAATTGAATGTCCCACCATCTAATGATACGCTTAAAGTAGTTTTGATCAAAATGTTGAAAGGAAAGGTGAAGATATGAGACTGATAGGAAAGCTGGCTTTAGGTATTGTCGTTGGTATTTTAGTCGGTTTAGTTGCCCCTGATGTCCTAACAAAAGTGATTGTTACGTTTAAGGAATTATTCGGTCAATTATTAGGATTTACTATCCCACTCATTATTATTTTCTTCATCATTAGCGGAATTGCCAGTTTTGGAAAAGAATCTGGCAAAATGTTAGGTCTTACTTCTTTAGTCGCTTATTCATCAACGATTTTAGCTGGAATTTTAGCCTTTATTATTGCCCTTATCGTTATTCCTATGATTACAAGCACCGGCGGATCGGCAGCAGAGGCAGAGGCGATTGAGCCTATTTTTGATTTGGAAATAGACCCAATCGTCGGGGTTATGACTGCCTTAGTAACTGCGCTCGTTTTTGGTATTGGATTAACCCGGGTTGAAAGTCCGACTTTACGTTCCTTTTTCGATGAAGGTAAGGAAATTGTCGAGCGACTCATCTGGAAAATCATCATTCCGATCTTACCCTTTTACATCGCAAGTATTTTTGCCGAACTATCGGCAGAAGGAACAGTCTTTGAAACGTTAAAGACTTTTGGAATAGTATTACTTATTGCCGTTGCTTTACATTGGGTATGGTTATTTGTTTTATACATGACAGCAGGAACATATACTGGAAGAGGACCCTTATCTTTACTTAAAAATATGTTACCAGCCTACTTCACTGGTCTAGGAACAATGTCTAGTGCAGCAACAATACCTGTAACTCTTAACCAAACAAAGGAGAATAAAGTGAGTGAACCCGTCGCAGATTCTGTAATTCCTTTATGTGCGACAATTCATTTAGCGGGAAGTACGATTACTCTCGTATTATGTTCTGTAGCCGTTATGGTGCTTTCAAATGATTTGTCGATGCCAACTTTCGGTGAAATGATACCGTTTATCTTTATGCTCGGTTTAGTGATGATCGCAGCACCCGGAATTCCGGGTGGGGCCGTCGTTGCAGCAGTCGGTTTACTTGAGTCTATGCTCGGCTTCGGTGCAACAGCTGTCGGATTAATGATTGCCTTATATATGGCCCAGGATAGCTTTGGAACAGCAACAAATGTTACCGGAGATGGGGCCATTGCATTAATTGTCGAAAAGTTAATGGGAAGGAATGAAACAACTACGTAAACAGTCAAAACGAAATGAATCTTAATGGTAAATATCCTTATATTAAAAACGGTGTCCCGCATAAGTGGGACACCGTTTTTGCTAGTTTTTGTCAATCTTTTAAAATAGGCGAATCACCTTTTTCTATGAATGAATATACTAGGTAAAGAAAAGGAAGGTGATTCCTATGGCCTTTGCCAAACCTGTCGGGATAAAGGTAAGGAAGATGGAAAAGAAAGGGGTTACTATATATGTGCCCAAAGTTGAAAAAGGAGATAGTAAACAGCTCGAACAAAAAATAAATCGTAACATAAAAAAGCATATTGAACGGCTTATTGATGAGCAGTATAAACAACAAGGTACTAATCACTTTACAGAAATGATCGGTACCTTTGAAGTGAAGACGAATCAACGAAACATATTAAGTATTACCTTCGGGAATTATGCTTATGCCGAAGGATTTGCTCATGGATTAACGTTAATGGATTCTCTGACAATGGATACGGAAACAGGTAAAACTTTTTCACTACAACAATTATTTAAATCTGGATCAAATTATGTAAAACCAATTTCACAACAAATAAAAACACAAATAAAAGATCGAGACATTCCAATTTTAAACAGTTTCACAGCGATTTCCAAAAACGCATCGTACTATATTGCTGATAAATGTTTAGTGATATATTTTCAAGCGTATGATATAACACCTGGATATGTCGGACTTCCAGCGTTTCCGATAAATGGTTTTCTCTTAGAAGATATTCTATTATCTGATGGACCTTTAGACCGTATGTTACCGACAGTGTAGCAAATAAACCTCTTAAGAGGAAACCCCTGATATTCTCCCTCTAAAGTAGACACTTAAAAAGTAAAACTACTTTGGAGGGAGCATTTTTATGCGTTTAAACAATAAACATACGGCTAAAGAATTTGAGGCCTTTCCCGCAAGAACGCGAAGTAGATTTCTGAAGCGGTTTAGACGCTCATATATACTTTTGTTTATTTACCTGTCTACTTGATAGGGGGGGCAGTTCACCCCTTCCTTTTAAGAGGTTGATATTATTTTACAGAAACACCTAATTTATTTAACACAAATGCATAAAGTTCTGCGAATTCCTTTAAGAAATTTAATCGGCCAGAAGAACCGAAATGTCCTGCTCCCATGTTTGTTTTTAAAACAATCGTATTTGCATCTGTTTTCATGTCTCGTAATTTTGCGACCCATTTAGCCGGCTCCCAGTACGGAACTCGGGGATCATTTAATCCAGCAGTGACATACATATGCGGATAATCTTTCGTTTTTACATTGTCATAGGGACTATAAGATTTTATATAATAATAAGCTTCTTTCTCTCTTGGGTCACCCCATTCATCCCACTCTGAAGCTGTTAGCGGGAGAGATTCATCTAGCATTGTAGTTAAAACATCAACAAAAGGAACTTCAGGAACGAGGACGTTAAAAAGCTCTCCTGCCATATTTGCAACGGCACCAATAAGCAAACCACCAGCACTTCCACCTTGGGCAGCCATTAATTCCTTTGTTGTGTATCCTTCATCGATCAAAAATTTAGCTGAGGAAATAAAGTCAGTAAACGTATTTTTCTTTTCCATCATTTTGCCCTTCTCATACCACATTCTTCCCTTTTCAGAACCACCTCGAATATGGGTGGTCACGGATACGATACCTAAATCAAGAATTGGAAATGCATACGGATTAAAAGATGGGTCCATATTTGCTCCGTAAGAACCGTAACCATATAAAATAAGTGGGGCAGGTCCTTGATCAAGGGCACCTTTTCGATAAGTGATCGTTAACGGGATTTGCTCTCCATCTTCCGCTGTTGCCCATAAACGCCTTTGAACGTAATCTTCCTTGTTATATTCTTTATAAACAGGAGCAACTTGTATCGTCGTTAACTCTTTTGTCTGAACATTAAAGCTATACGTTGTTTTCGGTGTAATCATTGATTCATATTCGATGAGTATTTCATCGGCATCATAGCTTTGACCTAGAGGGACAGATACTTGATAAATTTCCTCTTTCCAAGGAATTCGCTTAAGATTTCCATCCTGTAATGTCCACACTTGACTTAAGGAATTCTCTCGACCGTAGATGAGCAAACCTTGCTCAAAAGGATACATCGCAAGGAGATAACGTTGATCATTAGGTTCGATTAAGACGGTTTGTTCCGTAAAGTCGTGAAGAGAACAATTGACGAGTTTAAAGTTCACAGCATTTTCATTCGTTAGCAGAAGGAATTGATCTTGATCATGTTCTAAATAATATTCAATTCCTCTATTTCTTTCCTGAAAAACCGTTATATCCTCTTCCGGTTCATCAGCTTTAATAAAATATACTTCTTGCGTAATTTTCGCTGCACAATATAAAAATATATATTCACCACTCATCGATTTCTGCAAATAAATTGAAAATGTATCGTCTGTTTCTTCATAAAGGAGAACGTCTTCTTTACTGTCTGTTCCAATTTTATGGCGATACAGTTTAAAGGGACGTTGTTTTTCATCAACGGTCACGTAAAAAAGAAATTGCCCACATTTGCTCCACTCGACACTAGCATAAAAGTAAACGTTCTCAATTCTTTCGGGTAAATACTGTCCACTTTGAACATTCTTTATTTTTAACGTGTACCGATCAGAACCGTCCCGATTTTCTAAGTAAGCGAGCTTCTGATGGCTTGGATCCATTCGAACAGTGGAGACATTTAAATATTCTCCGTCTTCAACAAGCTCATTTTCATCTAAAACAATCTCTTCTTTGGTATTTTCAAGTTCCTGTCGTCTATTCGCATTTTTTCGAACGTAAATTGGGTATTGTTTCTCTTTTTCAAAACGGTAATAGTAAAAATAAGGTCCTTTTTGAATGGGAATTCTTTCTTCACTTTCCGGGATCACTTTTACCATGCGCTGATAAATTTCTTCGATCTCCTCATGAAGTGGTCCCATCTTATGTTCGTAATATTCATTTTCCTCTTCTAAGTAGTTAATAACCTTTTCATTCTCTCGATCCTTTAACCAATAGTAAGGATCGATTCGAACGTCCTTGTGCATTTCATGTTCATAAGGTATTTTTTTAGCAACAGGTTCTTTCATCACTGTTCACCCTTTCTATTTTTTAAAAAATTATCCAGCATCAGAAAACTGACTATTGTATAAATCGGCATAAAAGCCGTCTTGTTCGAGCAATTCCTCATGACTACCCTGTTCTATAATAGAGCCTTCATCCACCACTAAAATAATATCAGCATCCCGAATCGTTGATAATCGATGGGCAATAACAAAACTTGTTCGCCCTTCCATAAGCTCATTCATCGCTTGTTGAATGAGAATTTCCGTTCGTGTGTCTACACTAGATGTTGCCTCATCTAAAATTAATATCGGTGTATTGGCTAAAATTGCCCGAGCGATTGTGATTAATTGCCGTTCTCCCTGGGAAATATTCGAACCATCTTCATTTAACACAAAATCATAGCCATCTGGTAACGATTGGATAAACGGATGGGCTCGAGCTGCTTTTGCTGCGGCAACAATTTCTTCGTCCGTCGGATTTTCTCGCCCATAAGCGATGTTTTCCTTAATCGTACCATTAAAAAGCCATGTATCTTGTAATACCATTCCGAATTGTTTTCGTAAATTGTTCCGTGAGATTTTTGCAATATCGATCCCGTCAATCGTAATTTTCCCTTTATTAAGTTCATAAAACCTCATGAGTAAATTAATAATCGTTGTTTTTCCAGCGCCGGTTGGACCGACAATCGCGACCGTTTGTCCTGGCTTGATATGAATATTCATATTTTCGATTAACGGCTCATCGTAACCGAAATGAACATTTTCAAAGGCGACAGCACCCTTTACCTGGGAAAGTTCATAAGCTGTTTCTTCCGGTATTTCTTCCTCCTCATCAAGCAATTCAAAGACACGTTCGGCAGCAGCAATTGTCGACTGAATGATATTTGCAATATTCGCGGTTTGTGTAATCGGCTGGGAAAACTGTCTCGTATACGTAATAAAGGCTTGAATATCTCCAATCGAGATCGCACGATTAATAACTAAAAATCCACCAACAATACTAATGACAACATAACTTATATTTCCGATAAAGGTCATGACAGGCATAATGATCCCTGAAATAAATTGGGCACTTCTTCCGGCATCAAACAGTTCTTCGTTAACTTCATCAAATTGCTCGAGCGACTTCTCTTCCTGGCCGTAGGATTTAATGATATGGTGCCCTGTATACATTTCTTCAATATGTCCGTTTAAATGGCCAAGATGCTTTTGCTGGGCGGCAAAGTTTTTCTGTGAACGGATAAGCAAAGGTCTTATGACAAAGATAGACAATGGCAAGCTTACGAGTGCAATAACTGTAAGTAGTGGGCTAATGTAAAACATCATAAAAATAATACCAACAATCGTAACAACAGATGTAATCAATTGGGTAATACTTTGTTGTAAAGTATTTCCGATCGTATCAATATCATTAATAACCCGGCTAAGGGTATCCCCATGGGAACGACCATCATAATATTTTAAGGGTAGTCTTTGCAACTTCCCAAAAATCTGTTCCCGCATCCTGTAGACAATTCGCTGGGCAACACTCGCCATTAAAAATTGTTGCATGAAGCGGAATAAGCTACTAAAAATGTACAGACCAGCTAATAAAGTGAGCAGCTTAGCTACTTGGGTAAAGTCAATTCCACCTTCAGGAATACCGCGTATTTTATCGTAGGCACCGTCAAACACAACAGTAATCGTATCCCCCATCACCTTTGGCCCGAGAATAGCAAAAACTGTACTTGAAATTGCTGCAAACAGGACGATGATTAGACGAATGAGATGTGGTCGTAAATAACCCGTTAAACGTTTAAAGGTCTCTTTAATATTTTTTGGTTTTTCCTTTTGCCTCATGCGATTTCACCTTCTCCTAATTGGGAAGCAACGATCTCTTGATAGACAGTGTTTGTTTCAAGAAGTTCATCATGTGTTCCGATGCCAGACATTTTACCTTCATCTAAAACGATAATTTGGTCAGCATCGATGACGGTACTTACTCGTTGTGCAACGATAAAAACAATTGCTTCTTCGGTTTCTTCTTTTAGTGCTTGCCGCAACTTTGCATCTGTTCGATAATCTAACGCTGAAAAGCTATCGTCAAATAAATAGATACACGGCTTTCGAACGAGTGCCCTAGCAATGGATAAACGTTGCTTTTGTCCACCAGAAAAGTTAGCACCGCCTTGTTCGATTATCTCTTCATATTGTTCCGGTAATTCTTCAATGAAATCTTTTGCTTGAGCAATTTCACAAGCTTTTTTAATTTCTTCTAAGGAAGCATCTTTCTTTCCTTGTAATAAATTCTCTTTAATCGTTCCAGAAAAAAGTTGTGCTTGTTGAGGGACGAGGCCGATAAAGGAACGTAATTCGTCTAATGCTATATCCGTAAGTGGTGTGTCATTTATCGTTATCGCACCTTTTGTCACATCATAAAATCGGGGAATAAGGTTTATAAGGGTTGATTTTCCTGAACCGGTCCCACCAATTATTGCTGTTGTTTCGCCACGTTTGGCAGTAAACGATATATTTTCAAGGGCTGCACCATCAGCGCCCGGGTAGTAAAAGGTCACATCGTTAAAGGTAAGTTCCTTTGGTGCATCTGTAAGTGAGATTTCCCCTTTGTCATGTAATGTCGGCTTAGTATCTAATACTGTTTTAATTCGGTTAGCGGAAACAGATGCCCTTGGAATAATAATAAACATCATTGATGCCATGACAAGGGCAAATAAAATAAGCATAACATATTGGATAAAAGCCATTAAATCACCAATATGCATGTTTCCATTATCGATGCGGATACCACCGAACCAAATGACAGCAACGATTGTTAAGTTCATAACGAGCATCATCACTGGCATCGCAAAGGCCATTAGTTTATTTACTTTAATGGAAACGTCTGTTAAGTTTTCGTTTGCTTCTTGTAGCCGCTTATTTTCGTCTTTTTCCTTATTAAAGGCACGAATTACCCGGACACCTGTTAAATTTTCGCGCATGACGAGATTAAGTCGATCAAGTCTACGTTGCACAGCTTTAAACATCGGCATTCCAAATTTTAACACGATCGCAATAGCAATGATTAAAATTGGAATCGTCGTTAAAATGACTAGGGATAGTTTCGCATCTTTAGAAATGGCCATAATAATTCCACCGATAAGCATAATCGGTGCCATGACAACAAGACGTAACATCATAATTGCTGCTTGTTGAATTTGTGTGACATCATTTGTTGAGCGAGTAATTAAGGAAGCTGTACCAAGCTTGTCAAATTCTTTTAAAGAAAAGTTACTTACATGTTTGAAGATATCCCGTCTAATATCCTTTCCGAGTCCCATTGCAACTTTAGACGAAAGGTAACTAGTTAGTATAGCAAATAAAACAGTAATACCTGTCACAACGAGCATGATAGCTCCAATCTTCCAAATATATGGAACATTACCAACGACAATACCGTCATCAACGATCGTTCCCATTAATGTTGGAAGCAGTAATTCTGATAACGCTTGAATAAAAATGAGTCCAACAATCGCTAGTAACATCCATTTATATGTTGAAAGTTTTTTGAAAATATGATTCATGTGATCGCGTCCTTACGTTTTTTAGTCCTTTACATTTTCTCAAATAGATAGAAAGCAAGCAAGGAACGATACACAAAATGTTCCTGCTTGCTCATTTATTGTTCATTTATTCATCTTTTTGGTCGTTATTATCTATTTCTTCGATAATATCACTTTTTAAATCGTCATAAATATCTTCTTTCATCTGCTCTTTGATTTCATCATAAGTTTCGTCGACAATTTCATCGTAAACTTCCTCTTTTATGTCTTCATATACTTTTTCTTTGATGTCATCATAAGAGTCGTCAGAAATTTCTTCATAGACTTCATCTTTAACATCATCTAAAAATTCATCACGGAATTCTTCTTTTACCTTAGTATCGTGTTCACGAACATCTTTTCGCGTACGGATTTTCCAATCCCTTCGCATCATAATAAAGATGGCTGCAATCATAAATAACATAATGATTGAAAAGGGGAAGGCTGCAATTAGTGAAGCAGTTTGTAAAGCATCAAGACCTCCACCTCCACTAATGAGTAAAACAGTCGCGGTTCCGGCGATTAAAATTCCCCAAACTAATTTTACACCTAATGCAGGATATAAACTCCCTCTTGAAGTCATCGCCCCGAGTACATAGGTTGCTGAGTCTGCGGATGTGATAAAAAAAATAAATATTAATAGAACCGATAAAACAATCGTTATTCCACTAAGTGGCAAGTAGGATAATGTTTCAAACAAGGCTAGTTCAACATTTTCATTTACAATATCAGCAATGCTACTAGGACCGAACATTTCTAAATGTAAAGCTGTTCCTCCGAAGGTTGTAAACCAGACAACGGCTAGTAGAGCGGGTACAAGTAAAACTCCAGCGATAAATTCTCTAATTGTTCGACCACGGGAAATTCGTGCAATAAATAATCCCATAAAAGGTGCCCAAGAAATATGCCAAGCCCAAAAGAAAATCGTATTTGTCCCCAGCCATTCACTTTCTGAAAAGGGTGTTAATGTTAAACTCATCGGGATGACGTTCGTAATGTACCCTCCGAGTGTTGTTACAAAGTTTTCGGCTATAAATAAGGTTGGACCTATGATTAAAATAAAAAGTAACAGTAAGCCGGCAACCCCGATGTTTATATTACTTAAAATTTTAATTCCACGATCAAGGCCCCGAGCAGCTGAAAAGATAAAGAGAACAGTTACGATAGCGATGACGATAAGCTGTACCCATATTTCATTCGGTAAAGTTGTAAAGGATGATAAACCACCCGTTATTTGCATTGCACTTAATCCAAAGGTTGTTGCTACTCCTGTTGTTGTGGCTAGAACGGCCAAAATATCGATAGTCTTTCCGATGGCTCCATCCGTTTTTCGGCCGAGAAAGGGATAAAAGGCAGAACTAATTAATGCAGGACGGCCTTTGCGAAATTGAACATAGGCTAAGGTCAGTCCAACGATGGAAAATATTGCCCACGGATGGAGGGCCCAATGATAAGCCCCATAACGTAAGCCTGCAATAGCAGATTCCGTTGTATTCGGTTCATAACCGACCGGCGGATCAATGTAGTAAAGAACAGGCTCAGCAACCCCCCAAAAGACGAATCCAACACCGATACCTGCGGCAAAAAGCATACCGATCCAGGAGAGCCAGGAAAACTCCGGCTTCTCGTCTTCTTTGCCAAGTCGAATTTTTCCAAAGGGACTAATGGCAAGCACGATGATGAATAAAACAAAGAAGGCTGTTATTAACATATAAAACCAGCCAAAATTTGTAATCATCCAAGCTAAGGCACGGTCAGCTACATTACTTAATGAAGTTGGAAAGATAAGTCCCCATAAGACAAACAAGGAAACGACAACGGTAGAAACATAAAAGATGATTCCAGGTTTATAATTTTCCTTTTGTTTAGCGCTCATAACTTATTGTGTACAAGGACACAATACCTCCT
>Ga0209487_1001010_pt1 | contig 24307 bp, 18 predicted proteins | sample Poulit2012_FD_187524 | JGI IMG/M metagenome (GOLD analysis project Ga0209487, IMG submission 187524) | Agricultural soil microbial communities from Georgia to study Nitrogen management - Poultry litter 2012 (SPAdes) (version 2) | ecosystem: Environmental > Terrestrial > Soil > Agricultural land...
GCCGTCGCAGGCCCAGTCGTCGACACAACGATGGAGCGCCGAGACCACTGTGCGTGCGCAATGGTCTCGGCGCTCCGTAGTTGTTTCGACCTGGCAGACTTCAGGCTGTCTGACGGGCCCCACCCGCGAACCGCGCCGCGATCCCCGCGCTGAAGCCACCAGTCGGCCCTCAGCCCAGCATCACGGTGGGGCCCTCCAAGGCCCTCAGGCCAGCATCAGGGTGGGGTCCTCCAAACCGCGCCCGACGTCGGCGAGGAACCTCGAGATGATCTCGCCGTCGACGACACGATGGTCGGCACTGACCGACAGCGTGGTGATCTCTCGCGGCACGATCTCATCGTCGACGACCCACGGCTTCTTCCGCACCTGTCCGAAGGCGAGGATCGCTGCCTCACCCGGGTTGATGATCGGAGTGCCGGCATCGACGCCGAACACGCCGACGTTCGTGATGGTGATGGTTCCCCCGGCCTGATCGGCAGGCGGGGTCTTGCCCGACCGCGCCAGCGCCGTCAGGTCCTGGATCCCCTGGGCCAGTTCGCCCAGACCCATGCTGTGGGCGTTCTTGATGTTCGGCACGATGAGCCCGCGCGGGGTGGCAGCTGCGATTCCGAGGTTGACGTACTTCTTGACCACGATCTCGTCGCCGTCGAGGCATGCATTGATCCGCGGATTGCGTCCTACAGCCCAGGCCACAGCCTTGGCCACGATGAGCAGCGGCGAGACCTTGACGTCCTCGCCGAGGAACTTCGTCGACTTCAGCCGGCGGACCATCGCCATCGTCTCGGTGACATCGACGTCGAGGAACTCGGTGACGTGCGGCATCGTGAACGCCGAATCGACCATGGCCTTGGCCATCATCTTCGTCACACCCTTGAACGGGATCCGCTCCTCGTCTTCGCCTCGCTCACTCGCCGAGGCGGCCGACGTCGCCGTCGCACCCGACGTCGGGGCGGACACCTGGTCGGCGGCACCGCGGACGTCGTCGCGCGTCACGTCACCGTGGGGGCCGGTCGCCACCACCTGGGAGAGATCGACGCCGAGGTCCTTCGCGAGCTTGCGCACAGGCGGCTTCGCCAATGGCTTGGCCGCGCCGGCGGGGACGGCCGCTGGGTCAGCAGGCCCGGGCTGACCGGTGCTCGCCGCTGGGGACGGGCTCGTCGCCTCCGTCGACACAGATGACGCGCCCGGAGCCGACTCGGCGGGAGCCGAAGCCGACTCAGCGGATGCGGCCGACGGGGAGGGCACAGGAGCGCCCTTGCGCGGGCGGCGCTTCGACGAGGTCGTCCTCGCACCGTAGCCGACCAGAGTGGCACCGCCGTCGGCATCCTCTGTGCTGGTCGCCTCGGCGGGCCCGCCCGAGTCGGACCCGGAACCGCCGGTCTCGGACGCACCGTCCGAGCCCGCCTCGGCGCCGGATTCACCTCCACTGAAGCGGATGATCGGTGTGCCGACCTCGATGGTCTGGCCCTCGTCGACCAGCAGCGCGTCGATGGTGCCGGCCTGCGGGCTGGGCAGCTCGACGAGCGACTTCGCGGTCTCGATCTCGACGAGGATCTGATTGACGGTCACGGTGTCGCCGGCGGCGACCTTCCACGCGACGATATCGGCTTCGGTCAAGCCCTCACCGACGTCGGGAAGAGGGAACTCGAATGACATTCTTGACTCTCCTCAGGTCAGTAGGACAGGGCCCGATCGACACCGTCGAAGATGCGATCGAGGTCGGGCAGATAGTGCTCTTCCATGCGTGAGCCCGGGTACGGCGTGTGGTATCCGCCGACGCGGATGACCGGGGCCTCGAGGGTGAAGAAGCAGCGTTCGGTGATGCGCGCGGCGATCTCTGAACCCAGCCCCAGGAAGGTGGGGGCCTCATGCGCGACGACGAGGCGGCCGGTCTTGGCCACTGAGCGCTCGATCGTGGTGAAGTCGATCGGGTTGAGACTGCGCAGATCGATGAGCTCGATGCTCTTGCCCTCCTCGGCTGCCGCGGCGACCACGTCCTGCGCCGTCGGCACCAGAGGACCGTAGGCGACGAGGGTCACGTCGGTGCCTTCGGACAGGATGCCGGCGTCATGCAGACCCTTCCCACCGCGGTCGGCGGTGTCGACGTCCCCGCGCAGCCAGTAACGGCGCTTGGGTTCGAAAAACATCACCGGGTCGTCGCTCCTGATCGCGTCCTGGATCATCCAGTAGGCGTCATGGGCGTTCGACGGTGAGACCAGCTTGAGTCCGGCGTGATGGGCGAAGACGGTCTCGGGACTCTCCGAATGGTGCTCCGGCGAGCCGATCCCGCCGCCGTAGGGCACCCGGATGACCATCGGGATGCGTTCCTTGCCCAAGGTGCGGTTGTACAGCTTCGCGACCTGGGTGACGATCTGGTCGTAGGCCGGGAAGATGAAGGCGTCGAACTGGATCTCGATGACCGGGCGGTAGCCGCGGATGGCCATGCCGATCGAGGTGCCGACGATGCCGGACTCGGCCAGCGGGGCATCGATGACTCGCTGCGGACCGAAGTCCTTCTGCAGACCTTCGGTGACGCGGAAGACACCGCCGAGCTTGCCGATGTCCTCGCCGATGAGGACGACCTTCGGGTCGTCCTCCATGGCCTTGCGCATTCCGGCGGTGATCGCCTTTGAGAGGGGAAGCTTCTCCATCAGGCCTCACCCGCATCGGCGAACGAGGCCTGGTACGCCAGGAATCCGGCGCGCTCCTCGTCGACGAGGGAGTGGGGCTCGGAGGTGACGTGGGCGAACATCTCGACGCCGTCGGGATCTTCCATCGACATGCAGTTGTGGCGGATCCGCGCGGCCAGGGTGTCGGCCTCGGCGTCGACCTCGGCGAAGAAGTCGTCACTCGTATCGGTGTGCTTGTCGAGGTAGGCCTTGAGACGGGTGACCGGGTCCCGATCCTCCCAGATCTCCTCTTCGGCCTTGTCACGGTACTTCGTCGGATCATCGGCGGTGGTGTGGGCGCCGCGGCGGTAGGTGAAGGCCTCGATGAGCATCGGGCCGTGGCCTGCGCGCACCGAATCGAGGCTGGCGCGGGCGACGGAGTACATCGCGATGATGTCGTTGCCGTCGACGCGGATTCCGGGCACACCGAAGCCCTCGCCGCGCTTGCACAGGGGTGCCGCGGTCTGGACGTGGGTCGGCTCGGAGATGGCCCACTGGTTGTTCTGGCAGAAGAACAGCACCGGGGCGTGGAAGGCGCCGGCGAAGGTCAGCGCCTCGGAGACATCGCCCTGCGAGGTGGCGCCGTCGCCGAAGCAGGCGATGGCCACGGTGTCGCGGTCGATGTCGCCGGTGCCGACGTCGCCGTCCATGGCCACACCCATGGCGTAGCCGGTGGCGTGCAGGGTCTGGGAGCCGATGACGATCGTGTAGGTGTGGAACCGGTGGTCCTGCGGGTCCCATCCGCCGTGGTTCTGTCCGCGGAAGATGCCGAGCAGAGTTTCGGGTTCGACACCGCGGGTGTAGGCCAGTCCGTGTTCGCGGTAGGTGGGGAAGACGAAGTCCTGGGGACGGGCAGCCCGCCCCATGCCGATCTGAGCCGCTTCCTGTCCGAACAGCGGCGCCCACAGGCCCAGCTGTCCCTGACGCTGCAGTGCGGCACCCTCGGCGTCGATGCGTCGCACCAGGACCATGTCCCGGTAGAACCCGCGCAGATCCTCGTCGGTGAGTTCTGCGGCGAAGGCATCGTACTCACCCGATTCGACGCGATTTCCGTCTTCGGTGAGCATCTGGATCATTCTGGGCTCCGCGGACTGACTGTGGCCAGCGCCGGTTCCCACTGAAATGTTGGAGGTCATTTCAGTTCTCCTTTGTTCGAGGTCCATCTTCACCGGAGGTGACCAGTGGTGGACCGTGTCCGTCAGGCAGGCCCTCGGATGTGAGAACTCGCCCTCGAGTGATCTGATTCACAGGTGATCCAACGATACCGAATCCACTCACTGCTTTCCACTCTCACCCAGCGGCTTGAGTATCAAAAGTGCAGGTCAGGAACAGACTATGACCCAAGTTCGACACATGTGGTCCAGATCCAAACGCCCAAGAGGACAATTGTCGGTCTTCGCCGAGTTGCTCCATCGTCCGACCAACGCACGTCCGAGCACTTCGCCGATCACGTGTGCTTGCGTCTGCCCTGGTAGTCACGTGTGTCCTTGAGGTCTCCGGTGAAGAACCCCGAATGGTTCGCAGTGAAGCGGTTGAAGGCCGGATTTCCCGCCCGCAGCAGCAGACCGATCGAGGCGGCATAGGCCGCAGACGAATGGGCGGCCCCGGCCGAGGCGAACATGTCGTCGAGTTCGGCCTCGGACTTATCGGACAGGCTCGGAGCTCGACGCAGCTGTTCGGGGTCGTAGTCGACGGTGACCGTCGACCAGTTGTCGGATGCCGGGTTCTCGTTGCCGTCGAGGTCGGGCACGAGATCCTGTTCGTGCTCGATGGACAGCACATCGACACCCGAGTCGACGGGGAAATCCGAGATCGGTGCGCCCACCGTCATCAGCGCCGTGACGTTGACGTCGGCTAGGAACGCCGGATCCGCGGCCAGGGACCCGGCGGTGATGCCGCCTTGAGAATAGCCGACGAGCATGACCTCGGCGTTCGACCCGATCCCCGCATCGGCGATGGCCTGGCGCACCATTTCGCGCATCACCGTGTCGTTTCCGGCCATGCCCTGCACGTTCGTCGTCATATCGGTGGTGCTGTCGCCGGATTTCGCGGACCAGTCGGTGGTCGCCGGGATGTAGACGATGTAGCGGGTCGTCCCATCGGCGCCGACGATCTCCTCGATGCGGACCTGTCCCGAGTCGGCCCCGCTGTGACGGTCCGCTTCGCGGACGTAGAGGTCCTCGAGGTCACGCGGCGGCGCCTCATGCGGCGGGGTCAGCCCATCGGCCTGCCACACCTCCACATCGGAGGGAAGCAGAAGGCCGAACCGATTCGCCCCCGCCAGCAGCCACATCGTCATCGACTGCGAGTCGTGCGGCCAGAAGGCATGGTCGGCGTCGGTGTCCAGCACGACAGGCGGCAGCCCGATGAAGCCGACGACGATTCCCGGAAGCACATGTTCGATGACCGCGCCTGAGGCATCGGAGTTCTCGAACACGAACGCGACCAGAGCCTCCTTGGCCTTCGCCTTGGTCGTGCCGAGGTCGATGCCGAATCGCTTCTCGATGGCATCGTCGGCTCCGGTGACGTCGAGGATCTTCGTCACCACGACGATCTGGGTCCCGACCGTCAGGGCGACCGGGACGAGCACCGGCAGGCTGATGGCGATGGCCCGACCGGTGGCGTAGCCGATGGCATCGAGCAGTCCGCCGAAGACCTCGCTGAGGCCTCTCTCCGCCTGCCGGTAGGCCAAAGCCGCTGCCCGAGCGCCGAGCATCGTGACCTCGAGTTCGAGCAGACAGGCCGCCAGCTGCTGGTGGAAGCGGATCCGGCGGGCGTCGAGGTTGAGCGCCGTGACGGGCGAGGGCACCTGAGTCAGCAGGGTCGCGAGGTCGAAATCGCCGACAGCCGCGTCGACGGCCAGATCGCCGATATCGGTGATCACGCCGGCCAGCGCATCACCGCTGGCCTCTGCGCGCTCGTCGACGGTGATCCTCCCGCCGCCGCGGGTGCGGGAGTCGATCATCGCCGCGATCCCGTCTTCAGCGCCCGAGTGAGCACAGCGGCCACCAGCATCCGCACAGCCGGCTCACCGGCCGCGGTCTCGGTCTCGACGGTGACGGCGCCGCCGCGACGTTCGATGACCGGACGGTACCAGCGCCCGTCCCTGCGGTGCAGGAACTCGAGTCCCGTCGCCGCCTCGCGTCCGGCCCAGCTGAGTGTGAGCACGCAGTCGTGTTCGATCAGTCCCGCCAGCCTCTCGACGACGGGACCGATCCGGCCAGAGTCGATCCGGCGCAGAAGCTGATGGCCGGAGAAGGTCTCGAAGCCCTCGCCCTGCAGCGCCAGCACCGCCTGGCCTGAATCCCCGCCGAGGCAGAGTGCGAGGTGGACGGTCTCGGTGCCCGAGGACACGACGACGGTGACGCGCGCATGGACGCGGTTGAGTTCAGCGGCGAAGCCCGCGACCCAGGCCGTGAGCACATCGAGCTCCCGCTGCGAGGGTTCGTCGGCAGCGAGGTCGCCCGCGATTCCCCCACCCGCAGGGCCGGGCCCCGTGTCCTTCGCCGAGGCTGGGCCGGTGCTGCCGTCGCCGGTGTGGGGCAGCAGTTCGCGCGGCCAGAGGCGACGCAGACGCTCGGGCAGCCTGAGGATCCGTTCGATGTCGACGACGATCCACTTCTCGATCCCCTCGGCGGGTTCGGGCGCGGCAGTCACAGTTGGATCCGTCCTCCCACCGAGACGACCTGCAGGTGCAGCTCATAGGCCTCGGCGAGTTCGTCCGCACATTCGGCGAGGGCCTCGATCGACTCCGCGCACGACTGCACTCTGTCCTCGAGCAGATGCCCAGCCGGAGAGTCCCAGCTGTCGATCCCGCGGCAGCTCTGCGCAAGCGAGCGCAGCATCTGAGCTCGACGCAGCCACTGCTCGCGATTGCGCGCCAACTCGTCCGTGATCACCGTTCTCCCCTCTCACCGGTGGTCCTCCCACCGCTGCGGCTCGCATCGGCACGGGCCCCTTCGCCTCGCCCCCGAACGTCACCCGACGCATCCGCTGGCCCCGATTCGGCTCCCCACACCCCGATTCGGCTCCCGACACGTCTGCCCGCCCCGAGGCCGGATGCCGAATTCCGGATGTCCGATCAGCGATGCCCCTGAGAGTAGGCGGGGTCCGAACCGGAGGAGAAGGCCCGGTCCGGGGGCTGGGGACAGCCCTCGAGCGTCCACAGGGCGCAGGCGTCGGAGTCGCCGTCGTTTCCACAGGCGAACACACTCAAGTGAGCTCGCACCACAGCAGTCCCCTGAATCGATCGCGCTTCGCTCGCGCACCCCAGCGGTCGAGTTCCGCCCCATGCGGCGGCTCATGAGAAAATGGGTCCATGCCGACTGTTTCCCTTGCCGATATCACGCCAGCCATCGCTCTCGGACCGCTTGACGGTCGCTACCGCAAAGACACCGCTGACCTCGTCGATCATCTCTCCGAGGCGGCCCTCAATCGCAATCGCATCACCGTGGAGATCGAGTGGTTCATCCACCTCGCGCAGAACCACGTGATCGAGTCGGTGCGTCGCCTCACTCCCGATGAGGTCGACGGTCTGCGGGCCTTCGCCGCCGGTTTCGATGCCGAGACCATTGCCACATTGGCCGCCCACGAGGCCGTCACCGTCCATGACGTCAAGGCCGTCGAATACACAGTCAAAGAGGCCCTAGTCGAGATCGGTGCCGATGACCTGAGCGAGCTCGTCCACTTCTGCTGCACTTCGGAGGACATCAACAACCTGTCCTGGGCGCTCGGGATCAAGGGCGCCACCGAGCAGGTGTGGCTGCCGCGGGCGAAGGCGCTCATCGACACCCTGGCCGAATCCGCCTCGGCGCTGGCCGAGGTTCCGATGCTCGCCCACACGCACGGTCAGCCGGCCACCCCGACGACGATGGGCAAGGAGCTCGCGGTCTTCATCCACCGCCTGCGCCGACAGTACGAACGCATCGCCGCGACCGATTTCCTCGGCAAGATCAACGGGGCCACGGGCACCTATTCGGCGCATCTGGCCGCTGTCCCGGGAGCGGACTGGCCGCAGATCGCCCGCACCTTCGTCGAGGATCGCCTCGGCCTGACCTTCAACTCACTGACCACGCAGATCGAGTCGCATGACTGGGATGCCGAGCTCTTCGCCGACATCGCCCGGTTCAACCGCATCGCCCACAATCTGGCCACCGATATGTGGACCTACATCTCGATGAACTACTTCAAGCAGATCCCCGTGGCCGGTGCGACCGGGTCCTCGACGATGCCGCACAAGGTCAACCCGATCCGATTCGAGAACGCCGAGGCGAACCTCGAACTCTCCTGCGCCCTGCTCGACTCCCTGGCGTCGACGCTCGTGACCTCGCGGATGCAGCGTGACCTGACCGACTCGACCTCTCAGCGCAACATCGGAGTCGCCTTCGGTCACTCGGTGCTGGCACTGAACAACCTGGTCAAGGGTCTGAAGTCCCTGGCCGTCAACGAGGACGCGCTCAATGCCGACCTCGATGCGAACTGGGAGGTCCTCGGCGAGGCCGTCCAGTCGGTCATGCGCGCGGCCGGTCTCCAGGGTGTGCCGGGGATGGAGAACCCGTATGAGACGCTCAAGGAACTCACCCGCGGCAAGCGCATCGACCAGGCCGACCTGCAGGAATTCGTCTCCGGTCTCGGGCTGCCCGAGGACCGTGCGGAACTGCTCAAGGCACTGACTCCGGCCACCTATGTCGGTGTGGCCGCGCAGCTGGCCGAAGCCGAGGTCTCCGACTGGAAGGCCTTCAGCGAAGCCTGATCAGCGGCATCCTCTCAACGACATCGGGGCCGGTTTCCGAATTCGGAAACCGGCCCCGATGCGTATGGCCGCGAACCACCGACCTCGCCAGCCTCGGAAGGCGTCGCCTGTCGCGAATCAGGCGGAGGGGATGTCGAAGGTCGTTGTGAACTCCGGCACCTTCTCATCGGTCCCCATCACCTTGCCGGCTCCGCGCTCGTACCTGATCTTGTAGGTGTCCTGCTTCTCGTCGGGAACATAGGCGATCCAACCCTGGTGGGTTCCGCCGTCGCGGCGAGCCACATCTTCAAAGGGGTCGTATCCGGCAGCCTTCATCTCGGCTTCGACGCCGCTGGTCTGGTCGTATCGGTAGTCGGCGCCCCCGTCGTCGGAGATCTTGAAGGCTCCCGATTGGATGAGTCCGCTGTATTTCTGCCCCGGTGTGATCTTGACTTCGAGGAGGACGACTTCGCCGCCGAGTTCGATGGATGTGGCCTTTTTGGACGAGTCGAAGTTCCGCACGGCCGAGAGCACCTCGATCTTGTCCTGCATCTCCGGGTCCTCGAAGCTTTCGCCGATGCTGACCTCGGCCTGGCTGCCCGAGGACTGCCCCTCCTCCGAGCCGCCGGCCCCATCGTCCGTGCCCGACGCGTCCTCATCCGAGGTGGTCCCCGCCTCCGAGGCGGCTGAGCCCTCATCGGCCGACGAGGCGCCCGAGTCCGATGCGGGCTCATCGCTGCCCGCCTGTTCGGACTCGGTCGATCCGGTCCCCTGATCCTGTCCGTCGGCCTCGGCCTGTTCACCGGCCGTTCCGTCCTGCTGCGGGAGGGCCTGGCTGATGAGGGAGCAGCCGGAGAAGGTCAGTGTGCAGCTGAGCAGGGCGGCGGCGGTGAATGCGGCACGGTTCGCGCGTTTCATGGTGGCTCCTAATTCGGATTCTCACACCCGGGAGTCAGTGCCCCGAATGCCTGTCATGAATCCAAACTACGGGCGCTTGCGGCTCGGCTTGTTCGCTGCGTGTGCCAGAACTGACACCTCTGTCATCGATCAGAAGCAACCGGCCGAGCCCACCGGGCTCAGGCGGTGACGAGATGTGGGTCCTCGTCCACCTCGGCGAGGGTCTTGTGCCCCATGCTGCGGGCGAGCAGGAGGGTTGGGATGCCGGCGATGACGATGACTGCGGTGGCGTAGATCGCCGGCGCCAGGGACACACCGGTCGAGGACATGAGCGCGGTGGCGATCAGCGGTGAGAGTCCGCCGAAGAGGACGGTGGCGACGTTGTAGCCGATCGCCATGCCCGAGAACCGGCTCGTGCCGGTGAACTGTTCGGGCACCATGGCCGCGGCGACCGCGCTCCACCCGGCAGCGGGGATCGCGAGGAAGGCGGAGCCGGCGACGGCGATGCCCGATGAGGGATTGCTCAGCAGCACATAGGCGGGAATGGTCGCGAAGACGAAGACGGCCATGAGCGCGGCCAGTGCCGGTTTCCGCCCGAACCGGTCCGAGGCCAGCCCGAAGAAGGGGGTGACGACGATGGCCACGACGGCGGCCACGGTGCCCAGGGCCAGCGAACCGGAGTTCGGGACCTTCGCGACCTCTTCGATGTAGGTGGGCACATAGGTGATGTTGAGGAAATAGCTGACCGAGCCGATAGAGGAGATGAGGAAGGCGACGATGATCGCCCGAGGCTGCTCGAGGCAGGCGGTGAGAAGCGGCGAGCGCTCGAGAGAGCGGTCCTTCTTCTCCTCTTTCTCCTCCTTCTCCTTCTGCAGCCGTTTGAAGGTGTCGGTCTCCTCCATCATCGACCGCAGCGGCACCATGAGCGCGGCGAGCACAGCGCCGAGGACGAACAGCAGTCGCCACCCCCAGGAGTCCATCGCCTCGGAACTGAGAGTGTTGGCCAGCAGCGCACCGGAGCCGACTGCGAGCAGCGCGCCGACCTCACTGTTGGCCGCCGCCCAGCTCGCCGCCAGTCCGCGCCTGCCCGGTCCGGCCGATTCCATGAGGAAGACCATGATCCCGGTGTATTCGGCGCCGACGGAGAAGCCCGACAGGCACCGCAGCGTGACCATGAGCACGCCGGCCCAGATGCCGATCGCTTCGTAGTTCGGGATCACGGCGATGCCGAGCATGGAGATCGCCATGAGCACAGCGGAGATGATGAGTGTGGATCTGCGTCCGATCCGATCGCCGAGGTGGCCGAAGACCATCGCGCCCAAGGGGCGGAAGAGGAATCCCGCCGCCCCCACACCGAGGGTCAGCAGCAGCGAATCCGTCTGATCGCCGAAGAATTCGACCGTCAGGGTCGTGGCGACGTAGAAGAAGATCGAGAAGTCGTACCATTCGACGACGGTGCCGAAGGCGGCGACGAACATCGACCGGCGGCGGCCCCTCTCCCTCTTTCGGTCCTCTCCCGTGGCGGGTGAGGCAGGACGGTTCCGCTCGAACTCGGTCATGGCCAGAGCCTACCAGCGGCACTGACGGATGCCGAGACCCCTTCCCTTCGCCCGGTCCCGTCAGCGGCGGCTGAGCCCGAACAGCGAGTCCGTGTACCGGTTGCCGAACATCGCCTCCGGGTCCAGGCGTGCCCGCAGGGCGCAGAAGTCGTCGAAGCGCGGGTAGAGTTCGCGCAGCTCGGCGGCCGCGAGGTTGTGGATCTTCCCCCAATGGGGTCGGCCTCCGTGGCGGCGGAGGATCGTTTCGAGGACGCGGAAGTACTCGTCGAAGTCCTCCTTGATGAACCGGTGGACGGCGATGTACATCGTCTCCCGCCCCGTCGCCGTCGACAGCGGCACATCATCGGCGGCGGCGCATCTGACCTCGATGGGGAAGGAGATCGACCAGCCCTTCGCCTCGATCGTCTCCCGGATCTCGCGAATCGCCTCGGTGCCGGCGGTGAACGGCAGGGCGTACTCCATCTCGTTGAATCGCACTCGGCGCGGAGTCACGAACACATCATGGCCAGCCGCGCGGTACATCCGGTCCGAGACCAGGGCCTGGGCGGTGCGGTTGATCGCGGGCACCACGGCCGGCACCCTGGCGCCGAGCTCGACGGCCAGACGCAGGGCCTGGTTCTCCACGATCTCCTTGTCGAGCAGGGTGATCCACGTGCTGCGCGTCTTCGCCGCCGCCAGGTGTCCGGGCCCGGCCTCGCCCGGCGCCACACGGGTGTTCGTCTTCGTCAGTGCCGTATCGGTGTGGGGGAACCAGTAGAACTCGAAGTGGTCGGCTTCGCTCATCCGCTCGACCAGCCCATCGAGGAGTTCGGCGAATCCGACCACCCGCTCCTCGGCGATGAGGTCGAAGGCGGATGCGCATTGGAGTTCGATCTCGGTGACGACTCCGAGCACGCCGAGGCTGACCCGCGCCAGGTCGAAGGTCTCGGGGGCCGATTCCGCAGACAGTTCGCGGATGCTGCCATCGGGTCCCATAAGCGACAGTCCGGTCACGGTGCCGGCGAACCCGGTGAACCCGAGCCCGGTGCCGTGGGTGCTCGTCGAGATCGCCCCGGCCAGCGACTGCGGGTTGACGTCGCCCTGATTGGCCAGGGCCAGGCCGAAGGGCTCCAAGAGGGCGGGGATGTCGCGCAGCCGGGTGCCCGCGTGGAAGCGCACCCGCCGACGGGATTCGTCGACGGAGACGATGCCGCTGAGCTCGTCGAGGCTGACCATGACGTCTCCCCCGGCGGCGACCGGGGTGAAGGAGTGACCGGCGCCGACGACGCGCAGTCGCTCACCGGCGACCGATGCCCGAACGACGATGTCGGACAGCGCCTCGACCGAGGCGGGTCTTGCCAGGGTGTGCGGATGGGCGTGGACGTGGCCCGACCAGTTCCTGAATGCCTGCCGGGCTCGGCGCCGGTCGCGCCGGCTCCCACCGCGCGAACCCGCGTCGCGTCGGGTCCGGTCCCCGCCTCGCGGATTGGATCCGTCTCTGCTCACCATGCTCACAGCACCAGCCCTTCGCCCCGGTACGTCGACCAGGTCTCGACGATGGACGATCCCTTCACGACGAGGAATCCGTTGAAGTGTTCGGCCAGTTCCCCGGCCTTCGCATGACGGAACCACACGAGGTCGCCGATGCGCAGGTCCTCGGTTCCGGGCCCGGTCAGCGGCGTCTGCACCTCCCCGGCTCCCTCGAGACCCGAATACTCGAGCCCCGGCGGCCAGGCGATGGTCGGCACTCGGTCGGCCCCGGCCACCCCCGAAGCGATGTAGCCGCCCTTGAACACCGTCACCCAGCCCGGCGCCGGGCGACGGACGACCGGCGTGACGAAGTAGGCGGCGGGGGTGTGACGGAAGTGCGTGTACCCGTCGAACAGCCCGGGGGAGAAGAGCCCGGAGCCCGCCGCGAGTTCGGTGAGAGTGCCCTCGACGGCGCTGGATTCGAAGGAGCCGGTGCCGCCGCCGTTGACGAATTCGAGTTCGGCGACCTCGCGCACGGCGGCGATGACAGCGGCACGACGCTCGGCGAGTTCGGTCATCGATGCCCTCTGCAGGGCTCGGACGACTGCCTGCCTGGCCGACCGGCCGGCATCGGCGGTGCCGGCGATCTGCCCCTCGTAGAACATCAGGCCGACGAGTGAGAAACCGGGCCGGGCGGCGACCTGCTCGGCCAGCGCGACGGCGGAGTCCGCCTCCCGGATCGGCGAGCGCCGCGCCCCGATGTGGATCCGATCGCCCAGCCAGGACTCGGCCGGACGGAAGGACGAGTCGACGTCGATGCACACCCGCACCGAGGCAGCCGCCTCGGCGGGTGCCCGATCCTGCGCGGGCGCGGACCGCCCCGCCTCGGCGGCGCCCTCCCCCGCCTCGGCGATCTGCCTGCGGACGTCGTCGATGACGTCGAGGTGGGCCACGGAGTCGATCATCACGGTGATATCGCCCAGCGCCTCCGCGTCGGCGAGGAGCTCGGCCAGTCCCTCACGGTCGAGGCTCGGATAGCCGATGACGATGTCGCGGATGCCGCGCGCGTGGAGGGTGAGCGCCTCGGGCACGGAATAGGCGAGCACCCCCGAATAGGCGGGATGGCTCAGCGCCCGCTCGATCGCCGCCGGCGTGCGCAGGGACTTCGTGGCCACCCGGATCGGCAGCCCGCGGGCGCGCTTCGCCAGGGCCTCGAGATTGGAGTCGAAGGCCGCGAGATCGATCACGGCGGTCGGGGCGCCGATTCCGTCCAGCGCGAGACGCAGATCACTCGGAACCATGTTCGGTAGTCTATCCGCAGACGAGCCGAGCCTGCGGGAAGGAACCCGATGAGATCAGAATCCGCTTCCACCCACGTCACCGCGGCCCTGCGTGACTTCCTCGACACCGATCCCTATGCCGAGGCCTCGGGATCGGGCCCGCGATTCCGCAGCGCCGAACCATTCACCGCCCAGGAGCACGATCGCTTCGCCCAGAACACCGCCGCCGACGTCGAGGCCGCCTATGCGACCGCGGCCATCGCCGCCCGAGCCTGGGCCGCCCAGTCGCCCGAGCACCGGGCGAAGGTGCTGCTGCGACTGCACGCCTCGCTGTCCCGGCACGAGTCCCTGCTGCTCGACATCATCCAGTTCGAGACCGGCAAGGCCCGCATCCACGCCTATGACGAGGTCCTCGACACCTTCAACGTCCTGCGCCACTACGGGGTGATGGCCCCTCGGTACCTCCGACCCGAGCGGCGACGCGGGGCGATCCCGGTCCTCACCCGCACCGAGGTCACCCACACCCCCTTGGGCGTGATCGGGTTCATCACGCCGTGGAACTACCCGCTGACCCTGGGCGCAACCGACCTGTTCGCGGCCCTGGCCGCCGGCAACGCCGTCGTCCACAAACCGGATTCGCAGACGAGCCTGACCGCGATCCTCATGCGCCGCCTCGCCATCGCCGCCGGCCTGCCCGCCGAGGTGTGGCAGCTCGTGCCCGGCACCGTCGACGAGGTCGGGCCCGCGCTCATGGCCGGAGCCGACGGGCTCTCATTCACCGGTTCGACGGCCGCGGGCCGGTCGATCGCCGCCGAGGCGGGACAGCGGCTGCTGCCGACCGCGCTCGAACTCGGCGGGAAGAATCCCATGATCGTGCTCTCGGACGCCGAACTGCCCGCCGCCGTCGAGGGCGCCGTCCGCGGCAGCTTCTCCTCGGCCGGGCAGCTGTGCATCTCGATCGAGCGCATCTACGTCCATGAGGACCTCTACCCCGTCTTCTGCGCCCACTTCGCCGAGGCGGCCCGCAATCTGAGCCTGAGCGCCGACTACGCGTTCGGCCCCGGGATGGGGACTCTGGCCGGACCGAAGCAGCTCGAACGGGTCAGCGCTCATGTCGAGCAGGCCCGAGAGGTCGGTGCCACGGTCATCGCCGGCGGGCATACCGTGCCCGAGCGCGGCCCCTTCTTCTATGCCCCGACCGTGCTCACCGATGTTCCCGCTTCAGCCGACCTGCACGAGGCGGAGACCTTCGGCCCGGTCGTGGCCGTCTACCCGGTGTCGTCGGACGCCGAGGCGGTGGCCGCTGCCAATGACAGCGAATACGGTTTGAGCGCTTCGGTGTACTCGCGCTCCCGCGGGCGCGAGACCGCCCGCAAGGTGGCGGCGGGAATGGTCAATGTCAATGAGGTCTACCCGGCCAGCTGGGGTTCGGTTGCGGCACCGGCCGGCGGAGTCAAGGCCTCGGGGCTGGGCCACCGTCACGGGATCGAGGGCATCCACCAGTTCATGCACACGCATACGATCGCCGAGCAGCGACTCCACCCGATCGCACCCTCGGGCGGTCTCGATCAGGAGAGGTTCGCAGCCCTCATGACCGGTGCGCTGTCGGTGATGCGGGCCCTGCGCATGCGATAGCTGCGGCAGGGGTGCCAGTGCCGAGATCAGCCCTCGTCCTCAAGTGGGAAGTGATCGAGTTCGGATACGAGATCGGTTTTGCATCCGGATGCGACCACTGCTTCGGCGGGGATCGCGCCTGTGCCTCAGTTGATGGTGTCGAAGAATTCCTTGGCCACGGGCACGGCCGCCTCGGCGCCGAATCCCCCGTCCTCGACGAGGACGGACACAGCCAGGTCGCCTTGGAACCCGGCGAACCACGAGTGCGTGCGCGGCGGAATCTCATCCCCGTACTCGGCCGTTCCCGTCTTGCCGAGCACCGGGTCGCCGGGCACGTCCTTGAGCTTCGTCGCCGTTCCCTCGGTCACGGCCCGGCGCATCATATCCGAGATCTCCTGCGCCGCGTCCTCATCGAGGGCAGGGGCCTCGTCGTCGCCAGCCGCGTCGTCGGACGCGTCGGCACCGCTGTCCTCGAGCGCATCTCCGAGGACGAGTCGCGGTGTCACCGTCTCACCGGCCTGCACCGAAGCGGCCATCGTCGCCACGGACAGGGGGCTTGTCTGCACCTTGCCCTGACCGATCATCTGCGCAGCGTGGGTGACGTCGTCATCTGCGGCAGGAACCGACGCCATCTTCGCCCCGATTCCGAGCGCGCCGGTCATGCCGAGCTGGGCGGCCGCATCGGCGACCTCGTCGCCGGTGACCTTCTCACCCGAGGAGACGAAGGCCGTGTTGCACGACTGGGCGAAATTCTTCGCGAAGCTGATGTCTCCGAGCACCTCGTCCTCGGCGTTCTTGAATTCCTTGCCGCCGACGGTCACCGTCTTCGGGCAGTCGATGTCGTCGCCCGGTGAGACTCCCGCCTCTGAGAGTGCGAGGCCCGAGGCGATCTTGAACACCGATCCCGGGGCGTACTGGCCGGTCAGAGCCCGGTCCCAGGCAGCGCCGTCCGGGTCGTGGTTGGCCACGGCCAGAACGTCACCGCTGCTCGGGCGGATGGCGACGACGGCGGCAGGTTTCTTCGCGGTTGCAGCCGCCTCATCCGCCGCATTCTGGATCTTCACATCGAGGGTGGTCTCAACGTCCTCGCCGTCCTTCTGCTCGAAGGAGTGCAGGCTCGTCAGCTTCGTCTTGCCGCTGTCGTCGCTCGAGTCCCCCTTGGCGAAGACTTCGACGCTGCCGGGACCGCTGAGACGGGCGTTGAAGGTCTTCTGCAGCCCGGTGCGGCCGACGATGTCGCCGGCGATGACCCCGCCCTGGGACTTCTCGATGTCCTCGGCGCTGGCCGGTCCGGCCGAGCCGAGGGTCGCCTGCGCGAATCCGCGGGTGCGGGTCAGCGTCTGACTGTCTTCGGAGAAGAGGACGCCGGGCAGGTCGTGGATGCTGTCCTTGACGTCTTCATAGTCGTCCTCACGCAGGGTCACGACGGACACGAGCTGGTCCCCTTCGGCCTCATCGACCTCGTCCTCCAGCTCGTCGGCATCGAGATCGAGGGAGTCGACGCCGGAATTGAGGCCGCTCACGAGCGAGTCGAGGGTGTCGGGTTCGAGGCGGTTCGGGTGGACACCGATGTCGATGACCCTGCCCTCTTCCATGAGCACTGCATCATCGGCTCCGAGGATCTTCCCCCGCTGGCCGGGATTCGCGCGCAGCTCGAAGCTGCCACCGCTGCCGAGCTCGGGGTGGAGGGCCGCCTCGGTGAGGTCGGCCCACCAGAACAGTCCGTTCTTCTTCAACGGCAGTTCGGAGCTGTACCTCCAGGCCTCACCGTCGAGGTTCGCCCAGGTCCAGTCGAGTTCTGCCACGGTCTGGCCATCGGCTTCGGTGATGTCGTCGACGGTGACCGATCGCAGGTCCACCCGTTTGCCCAGCGACTTCGTGACCCGGTCGAACAGTCCCTGGGCCAGATCGCTGTCATGCCAGATATCGGAGGACAGCTGCCCCTCGGCGAGATCGCGTGCGGCCTCCCCTGCGGCGGTGGACTTGAGCATCGGGAGTCGGAAGACGGCGAAGGCGCCGGCGCCGATGAGCAGGGCGAGGACGAGCGAGACGGACAACCACACCTGCGACTTCTTCGACATGAGTCCATCCTGCGCCGAGGCGACCGCCGTGTCCATTCCGCGACGTCTGCCACGCGCGGTCTCGACCTGCGCGGCCTTGGGTGTGGACGGACTCGGGCGTGGACGGGATCAGGCCCGATGGACCGTTCGGAAGGGGACGGGCGGGCTCAGGTCGCGTCGGCGACGACGGTGTATTCGAGGACGGGGCGACCGGCGGCGCCGTAGCGGGGGCGACGTTCGAGCATGCCGGCATCGGCCATGGATTCGAGGTAGCGGCGAGCGGTGACCCGGGAGACTCCGAGACCTTCGGCCACCTCGGCGGCGGACTGTCCCGGGTTCTCACCGAGCAGGGTCCTGACCTCCGTCTGCACGGCATCGGGCACGCCTTTGGCGGTGGCGGCCACGGTGTGGGTGCGCAGGGCCGAGATCGCCTTGTCGACCTCGGTCTGCGTGACCTCGCCGTCGTTCGAGTCCCCGCCGAGGCGATTGCGGAAGGAGGAGTACGCCTCGAGCTTCGACTTGAAGACGGGGAAGGTGAAGGGCTTGATGATGTACTGGGCGACACCGTAGGACAGGGCCTCCTGCACGATCTGCATGTCCCTGGCCGCGGTCACGGCGATGATGTCCACGTCGACACGCTGGCCGCGGATGGCCCGGCAGACCTGGATCCCGTGTCCGTCCGGCAGATTCATGTCGAGGAGCACGAGGTGGATGCCCTCGGGTTCGAGACCGTAGATCTGACCCGTCAGAGCGGCCATCGCCTGAGTGGCGTTCTTCGCCACTCCCGCGACGTGATAGCCGTCGAGACGATCGACATACTTCGCGTGAGCACGGGCGGCAACGGCCTCGTCCTCGACGACGAGCACACCGATACTCGATTCGGACGCAGTTGAGTCGGACATGCTGTCAGTCTAGCTTCAGCCCGCTCAGTGGCTCCTCGGTTCGTGTTCCAGCCCAGCCACATCAGCGGCACAGACCTGTCACACGCACGGCCCTGTGGCACGCATGGGCCTGGGGCAGGCCCAGGCCTGCAGCACTCACGAGCCTGGGGCACGCACGGGCCTGGGACACGCGCGGCCCTGCAGCACTCAGGGCCTGGGGCATCATGCACGGGCCCGCAGCACGCCACGCCGAGCCGGGCAGGCACATTTGCCGGCAGAAGAATGTATGATTTCGGGCCGGATTTCTACATTCTTCTGCCGTGAAAACAGACCGCGGCGTGACTCACACGCGTTCGAAGACGGCCGCGATGCCCTGGCCGCCGCCGATGCACATGGTCTCGAGGCCGTAGCGGGCCTGGCGGCGGTCCATCTCGCGCAGCATGGTGGCCAGGATCCGGCCGCCGGTGGCGCCGACGGGATGGCCGAGAGAGATGCCCGAACCGTTGACATTGAGTCGATCGAAGTCGCCCTGGCCCAGGCCCCATTCGCGAGTGACGGCGAGCGCCTGCGCGGCGAAGGCTTCATTGAGTTCGATGAGGTCGATGTCGGACAGCTCGAGGCCGGCCTTCTCCAGCGCCCGGGCGGTGGCCGGGACCGGGCCGATGCCCATGGTCTCCGGGGGCACACCGGCGACGGCCCAGCTGACCAGGCGGCCGAGCGGTCTGAGGCCGTTCGCCTCGGCGGCGGCACGAGTGGTGACGATGGCAGCCGATGCGCCGTCGTTCTGGCCGGAGGCGTTGCCGGCGGTCACGGTCGCCTCGTCGTCGACCTTGCCGCGGATGGGGCGCAGCTTCGCGAGCTTGTCGAGACTGGTGTCGGGGCGGATGTGCTCATCGGTCTCGACCTGGTGTTCGGCGACCTTGCGGGTGGCGGGGATCGTCACGGGCACGATCTCCTCGGCGAACCGCCCATCGGCTGCCGCCGCGGCCGCCCGCTGATGGGAGTTGAAGGCCAGTTCGTCCTGTTCCTCACGGCCGATCGAGTACTGCCGGCGCAGATTCTCCGCGGTCTCGAGCATTCCGCCCTCGACGGGGTGGAACTTTCCGCCCGGAGTGGTCCGTCCGCGTCCGAGCGAGTCGATGAAGTCCGCGTTGCCTCCGCGCACGCCCCACCGGATGGTGTCGTTGTAGAACGGGGCGTGTGACATGGATTCGACACCGCCGGCGATGACGAAGTCGCCGTTGCCGGAGCCGACGACCATGGCCGCGTCGACGACCGCCTGCAGACCCGAACCGCAGCGCCGGTCGACCTGCTTGCCGGGCACGGTCACGGGCAGTCCCGCGTCGAGTGCGGTGACTCGGCCGATGCACGGGGCCTCCGAGGTGGCGTAGCCCTGACCCATGATGACGTCGGCGACGAGTTCGGGGTCGAGCCCGGTCCGGCTCATCAGCTCTCGGACGACGGTGGCGGAGAGTTCGTGGGCGGGGATGTCCCGGAATTGTCCGCCGAAGGCTCCGATCGGGGTCCTCAGCGGCTCGCAAACGACGATGTCCTGGTCCATGGCTCCTCCACTCCTCGGCCTCCTGCGGCCGTGTCTGTCCTCGGTGCAGTCTAAGTCGCCGCGACCGGATGACCGCGATCGTTCTCATTCATCAAGACCCCGGCGCGGACGTCCCCGACTCATGCGCGGGCATGTCGACCCAGATGCGGGTGCCCCGGACTCATGCGCGGGCGTGCCAAACCCAGATGCGGGCGTGCCAAACCCAGGCGCGGGCGCGCCGAATCCAAGCGCGGGGGCGTCCGGACTCAGGTGTCAGCGTCCCGATCGGCGTCGGGCAGCCAGACGGTGAGCACGGCGCCCTTGAATCGGTCGCCTTCCTCACCGCGGCCCTGCACGTCCACGGCTCCCCCGAGCCGCCGGATCGCCTGGACGACCAGCGACAGCCCGACCCCGCGCGTGCCCGTCTGCTGATGGCCCTGCCCCTGGTCGGTCTCGACCCCGTCGTGCTTCGTCGACCAGCCCCGCTCGAAGATCGCGTCGACGTGCTCCTCGTCGATCCCGGGCCCGTCATCGCTGACCTCGACCGTGAATCCCCCGGCACCACCGGATCCGGACAGGCTGACATGGACCCTCTTGTCCTCGGGCAGAACGTCCTGCCTGCTCAGCGCGTCGAAAGCGTTGTCGATGAGGTTGCCGAGGATCGTCGCGAGATCACGGTCGTCCCCGCTGAGGCGGCCCGTGAGTTCGGCGGTGTCGACCGTCATCTCGATGCCCTCCTCGGCGGCCTGGGCGATCTTCGACAGCAGCAGTGCCGACAGGACGGGATGGTCGAAGGTCATCGACCCGTCCCCCTTGACCCGGTTGAGATCGTCGAGGTCCTTGGCCGCGAAGTCGATGGCCTCGTCGACGTGCCCGGTCTCGAGCAGGGACACGACCATGTGCAGCCGGTTCGCGTATTCGTGGGTCTGGGCCCGCAGGGAATCCGAGAAGGAGCGGACGGAGACGAGCTCGCCGGAGAGTTCGGCCAGCTCCGTGTGGTCGCGCATGGTCACGACCCAGGTGTCGCTGGCGGCCTCGGTGGGCTGCTGGTTGACCACGAGGACCCGATCGTCGGTGTAGTGGATCTCGTCCCGGGCCCAGCGGCCGGAGGCGAGCAGATCGAGCAGGGCCCCGGGCAGGTCGAGCTCGTCCAGCGGGGTGCCCACCGTCGCGGCCTCGGTGGGAGGCGAATCCACCGCCGAGGCGGGAGCCGGGTCCGCATCGTCCCCGCCCGCCGTCAGGCCGAGCAGCTCCCTGGCCTCGGAGTTGATGAGCACGATCCCCCTTGACCGGTCGACCAGCAGCAGGCCCTCGGAGACGGCTTTGAGCACCGAGGAGTAGAAGTCGAGCATGCTGCTCAGCTCGTCGGCGCCGTAGTCGCCGGTGACTCTGCGCAGTCCCCGCGAGGTCACCCAGGACGAGCCGATGCCGAGGGCGAGGGTGAGCACGGCGATGCCGATGAGCCATTTGCTCTGCGCCATGAAGCCCTCGCGGACCGAGTCGGCCGAGCTGCCGACGATCACGGCGCCGACCACCGTGTCGCGCCTGACCTCGTCGGCGCCGACGTGCTCGGCGTGGACCGGGGTGATGACGTACATGGTGCCGTCGCCGGGTCCGCCGTCGTCGATGAAGCGCACGCGCGATTCACCGTTCTCCAGGGCCTGTTCGTCGACGGACTGCGCCAGCTGGTCGATCGAGTCCTCGGGGATCCTCCCGGAGTTCGCCGAGACGATCTTCTCGTCGAACGTCTGCTGCCGATTCGGTGAGCCGAGGGTGGGCGGGGTGAGCAGGAAGTCGATGGGCACGACGGCGGCCACATCGAAGCCGTATTGGCTGATGACGTTGTTGAGCATGGTCTCGACATCGGTCCTGGACTCGGCGTCGAGGAAGTCGTCGTGCCCGGCCTCACCGGTGCCGACGAGCCCGAGGGACAGCGACATATTGTCCGCGGCCGAACCCATCAGGTCCTGTTCGCGCTTCGTGTTCAGCTGGGAGAGCTGAATGTAGAGCAGGCTCGTGGTCAGGACCATGATGCCCACGAGCATGATCGAGTTCGCGAACATGATCCGTCCGGCCACCCCGAAGCGGACCCACCGGCTCAGGCGTCCCACCGGTCCGGCGGGTCCCTTCGACATGATGGATCGCTTCTGCTTGGGCATGGAACCCATTGTGCCACCTGTGAAACGCGCCTCGGCGGGACCGAATCTCTCCTGGTCAGGGGCCGGATCATCATTGATCAGCGGCCGAGTCGAGAACCGAGATCAGAGCCCGGGCGCGGGTCCGGTCACGGGACCGGACACCGGTGCCCGTCAGAGCGCGAGGCGGATCGGCCCGGCCGGCACCGCCGAGCACACGAGCACCTCGTCGTCGCCGACGCGGGCGGCCGGTTCGATCGGGTAGAGCACGGACCCCGCTGCCAGCGACACCGCGCAGGTGCCGCAGGACCCGCCGCGGCAGGAGTTCGGGGAGCCGAATCCGCGGGCTTCGAGGGAGTCGAGCAGGGTGCCCTCCTGTGGCTGCCAGACGAAGCTCGTTCCGGTCTCCTCGAGAGTCACCTCGGCGGCCGAGCATCCGGCGATGATCTCGCTCATCCCTGTGTTCGGGGAGGCGAAGGTCTCCTGGTGGACGGCCGGGACTCCGGCCTCGGCGCTGGCGGCGAGCACGGCCGCGGTGAAGTCCCTGGGTCCGCAGACCATGACGTTGTCGCAGCCGGCCACCCAGTCGACGAGCTCCCGGTGACTCGGCCGGCCGGCGGTCGCGGTGTCCCGGTGATGGGCCTCGACGGGGATGCTGCCACCGCCGGCCCGCTCCTGCAGACGGTTCCACAGGCAGGCGGTCCGGTGGTCGCGGTCGACGTGGAAGAGTCGGATCCGGTCGGTGGCCGGCAGCTCCCCGAGCCCGTCGGCCCGCAGCAGTCCCAGGCTCGGGGTGATGCCGATGCCGGCGGTAACCAGGGCCGTCGTCCCGCCGAAGACGCGGGAGGCGGTCATGGTTCCGTGCGGGCCGGAGGTGAGGATGCGCTGGCCGGCCGCTAGCTCGGCCACGGCCCGTGAGCCTCTGCCCTGCGTGCGCACGGCGATGCGGACGATGTCGTCGTCCACCTCGGTGATCGTATAGGTCCGCCAGAACGGTGCGCCGAGGTCGAGGTGGACGCGCAGATTCGTACCCGGTTCGTCGAATTCGCGGATCCAGCCGAGATCGTCACGCAGAGCCACCTCGACGATGTCGTTGCAGATCCTCTGCCGGCCGACCACGGTCATGAACCGCGGGCTGCGGGCGACCTTGATCAGTTCACGCGGGGCCGGGCCCTCGATGACGATCTCGTCGCCGGCGGCGACCTCGCCGGTCTCGAGGATCTGACCGTAGACCCCGCAGTGCAGGTGCCCGCACGCGGAGTTGAGCACCCGCGGGACGTTGACATCGACGGCGGTGGTCCGGGGGTTGACCGTCGTCGCCGGGCAGCGTTCGATCGTCGAGCGGATCGCCAGCCGCACCCCGCCGAGGCGGATGATCGAACCCACGAGCGCGAATTCCGCGAAGGGCTCGAGACCGTCGAGGAGAACGTTGCCGCGGAAGCGCAGCGGGTCGAGACCGTCCGCGGCGGCGCCGAGAGCGGCCCGGCCCTCGTCGGTGTCGGCGATCGCGGCGACCGTGGCCGGATTTATGAGCGAGATCCCCGACTTCTGCGAGTCGAACATCCCCTGGTCCGCGACCGCCAGCCCTCGCGGGAAGTCACCCTGAGGGGGTATGCGCTCGGAGAGGAAGCGCGCCGAGGCGGCCCTCGACTCCCGATCGTCGGTGGCGAACGTCGTCGACTCCCCTGCCGGGTCCGTCAGGGTCACGGTGGCGGATTCGACGTCGGCCGCCTCGGCGAGGGCGACGGCCACGCGCCACTTCTGCAGCTCGGTGTCGTTCTTGAGCACCGTGAACGCCGAATAGGAGTGCCAGGCATCATCGGGGACGTCGAGGCTGCCGTTCGTGAACGCGGCGACCCGGTCACCGCGGATCCCGCGGTCCTTGACCACCCTCGCTTCGGTGAGCTCCTCGGCGGGGAAGCCCTTCACCGGGAAACGGAAGAGTCTGGCAACACGCATACCTACGATTGTAGGAGTCGCAGCAGACGCCCGGCCCACGATGAGAGCAAACGCACAGCCGCCTCGGCGGGGGTCCATTGACTCATACCCTGTAGGGGTATACCGTGTGAGCATGACTGAGCACCATGGATACACCCCGCAGAAGGACGCCCTCGCGCGGAGGATGAAGCGGATCGAAGGCCAGGTCCGCGGCATCGGGAAGATGATCGATGACGACAAGTACTGCATCGACATCCTCACCCAGGTCTCCGCCGCGACAGCCGCGCTGCACGCGGTCTCCATCAACCTCCTCGAGGAGCACATCGCTCACTGCGTGGTCGACGCCGCCGGCTCCGGCGACGACGAGGCCGCGCGGAAGAAGATCGAGGAGGCATCAGCCGCCATCGCCCGACTCATCAAGAGCTGAACCGCCCGGCCGCGTCCGCCCCGAAGGGTGGGACGACGCTTGGGGATCGGCATTCGGGCACCATTCACAGCTGATAGGAGAATGCAATGACCACCACGAACATCACAGTGACGGGAATGACCTGCGG
>Ga0209487_1001011_pt1 | contig 24301 bp, 27 predicted proteins | sample Poulit2012_FD_187524 | JGI IMG/M metagenome (GOLD analysis project Ga0209487, IMG submission 187524) | Agricultural soil microbial communities from Georgia to study Nitrogen management - Poultry litter 2012 (SPAdes) (version 2) | ecosystem: Environmental > Terrestrial > Soil > Agricultural land...
GAATTACAAGATAGTACTGGGAGAATTCAGTTGTATGTAGCAAGAGATAGTATTTCGACCGATGATGAAAATACTGCGTACAATGTATTGTTCAGAAGATTATTGGACATAGGTGATTTTATAGGTATTGAAGGTTTTCAATTCAAAACCAAAGTTGGTGAAATTTCAGTTCATGTAACCAAACTCACTTTGCTTTCAAAAGCTTTGCGTCCGCTTCCAATCGTAAAAACCGATGATGAAGGAAATGTACACGATGCTTTTGTAGATCCAGAATTGAGATATAGAATGCGATATGTAGATTTAGTTGTAAATCCACACGTCAAAGATATATTTGTCAAAAGAACCAAGTTGTTCAACGCTATGCGTGAATATTTCAACGAACATGGATACATGGAAGTTGAAACTCCGATTTTACAACCGATTCCAGGTGGAGCTGCAGCAAGACCTTTCATCACTCACCACAATGCATTGGACATACCATTGTATTTGAGAATCGCCAACGAGTTGTATTTGAAAAGATTGATAGTTGGTGGGTTTGATGGTGTTTATGAATTTGCTAAAAACTTCAGAAATGAAGGGATGGACAGAACACACAATCCTGAATTTACAGTAATGGAAATCTATGTTGCTTACACAGATTATCATTGGATGATGAACTTTACTGAAAAACTTTTGGAACACTGTGCCATCGCTGTCAATGGAAGCACTCAAACGCAATTTGGAGAGCACCAAATCGATTGGAAAGCTCCTTATCCAAGAATCAGTATGAGAGATGCCATTATCAAATACACAGGATTTGATATTCAAGGTAAATCTGAAGATGAAATTCGTCAAGCGGCTATTGATATGGGAATTGAAATCGATGATACTATGGGCAAAGGGAAATTGATCGACGAAATCTTTGGTGAAAAGTGTGAAGGGAATTTCATCCAACCAACTTTCATCACAGATTATCCTATAGAAATGTCTCCTTTGACTAAAAAACATAGAACCGAAGAAGGATTAACGGAGCGATTCGAACTAATGGTTTGCGGAAAAGAAATCGCAAATGCATATTCGGAATTAAATGACCCGATTGACCAAAGAGAAAGATTCGAAGAACAATTGAAGTTGTCTGAGAAAGGTGATGATGAAGCAATGTTTATCGATCAAGATTTCTTACGTGCATTAGAATTTGGTATGCCACCTACATCAGGCTTAGGAATTGGAATGGACAGATTGCTCATGTTCTTAACCAATACTCCTTCGATTCAGGAAGTTTTATTCTTCCCTCAAATGAGACCTGAAAAAAAGAAAGTCGAATTGAACGAAGATGCAAAAATGGTTTTTGAACTTTTGAAGAAAGAAGAAAAAATGACTTTAGAAGATTTGAAAAATCAAGCCAATTTATCCAATAAAAAATGGGACAAAGCCATCAAAGAATTGACCCAGAAAAAATTAGCGAAAGTAGAAAAAACAGAAGAAAGTTTGTTTGTTGAAATTCAATAAATAAATTTACTATTCCAATTAAATACATAAAAAGAACTGCTAAATGCGGTTCTTTTTTTATTTGTGCCTTATTCGCGCACAATTTTTGATACATCCCATCAAAATTCCTTAATTTTGCAGCATGATTTCAGAAAATAAGACAGTTGCGTTTCATACATTGGGTTGCAAATTAAATTTTGCAGAAACTTCTACCATTGCGAGAAATTTAACAAAAAACGGTTACAAAAGAGTTGAATTCAATCAACCATCCGATGTTTATATCATCAATACTTGTTCTGTTACAGCCAATGCTGACAAAGAATGTAGAAGCATTGTAAGAAATGCATTGAAGATCAATCCAGATGGTTTTATAGTAGTTATTGGTTGTTATGCTCAACTAAAACCTGAAGAAATTGCAGAAATGGAAGGTGTGGATTTGGTTTTAGGTGCAACTGAGAAATTCAATATCATCGATTATTTAGATAATTTAGAAAAACATGGAGATGCAACCGTTCATTCTTGTGAAATCGATGAGGCCGATTTTTATGTAGGTTCTTATTCTATTGGCGATAGAACACGAGCTTTCTTGAAAGTACAAGATGGTTGTGATTATAAATGTACCTATTGCACCATCCCTATGGCAAGAGGAATTTCACGCTCAGATACAGTTGAAAATGTATTGAAAAATGCAAGAGAAATCAGTGAAAGAGGAATCAAAGAAATCGTACTCACTGGCGTAAATGTTGGTGATTATGGTAAAGGAGAATTTGGCAATAAAAAACATGACCATACTTTCTTAGAATTGATTCAAGAATTGGATCAAGTCGAAAGTTTAGAACGATTGAGAATTTCTTCGATTGAGCCGAATTTGTTGAGAAATGAAATCATAGAGTTCGTGTCAAAGAGCAATAGATTTGTTCCACATTTTCATATTCCTTTGCAATCGGGTAGCGATACAATTTTGAAAAAAATGAAACGCCGTTATTTGACGAAATTGTATAAAGAACGTATTTATAAAATCAAAGAATTGATGCCTGATGCTTGTATAGGCGTTGATGTAATCGTTGGTTTTCCAGGTGAAACAGATGAATTGTTCAATGAAACTTATAATTTCTTAAACGAATTACCCATCAGCTACCTACATGTTTTCACTTATTCTGAAAGACCCAATACTGAAGCAGTTGAGTTTGAAGGAGTCGTACCAAATAATATCAGAAAAAAGCGCAATAAAATGCTTAGAATTCTTTCTGAGAAAAAACGAATGGCATTTTATCAATCTCAATTAGGAAGTACACAAAAAGTTTTGTGGGAAGCCAATAATAAACACGGAAAAATGCATGGTTTCACTGAAAATTATGTGAAAGTTGAAACCGATTTTGATGAGCGTTTGATCAATACAACTGAATATGTTCATTTGAAAGAAATTAATTCATTGGCCATAGTTGAAGTTGAGAGAATTGCTGAATTAGAAAATCATATTTGATATGACTTTTAAAAATAGAATCGACTATTGTACTATAAGTCTAACAATTGTAGTAATAATAGTTTGTTTATCGACAATTATTTTCGCTTGGTGGGGCAATGCTCAAACCTTTGGTTTCAATTTATGGTTGACGATTCTATTGTTGAGTATAATTGGTATTATCATTTGGACCATAAACGATACTTTCTACAGCTTGACTGAAAAGGAATTGAAATATAAAAGTGGATTTCTAAATGGTGTGATAACTATTGATTCAATCAAAGAATTAGAAGTGAACAAAACCATGTGGGTTGGTATAAAACCTGCAACTGCAAAAAGAGGTGTAATTGTAAAATACAATCAATTTGACCAAATCTATATCAGTCCAAGAGATAATGAGGAATTTGTCAAAGAATTATTGAAAATCAAACCTGAAATCAAGATAAATCGATATTAAATGAAAATTTATCAAATCAGCGGAATGGGTGCCAACGAAAAAGTTTATAAAAACTTAAGAATTAACCCAGAATTCGAAACAATTTACATTCCATGGCTACAACCTGAAGAAGATGAAACGCTGAGACACTATGCCGAGCGTATGGCTGAAACAATCAATCCTAATCAAGAATTCATTGTGATGGGTATGTCTTTCGGAGGAATTATCACCAAGGAAATCAATCAATTCCTAAATCCACGTTTCAACATTCTCATTTCAACCATAAAAAACAGTTCTGAAAAACCTTCATACATGAAGTTATCATCCAGAACCAATATTCACAAATACATTCCACCATCGATCATTACTTCTGACAGTTTTTTATCTTATTCTATTTTCAGAAAGTTATACAGTACAAAATTGCCTGATTTAAAAGAGATTTTCGAATTTAGAGATCATTATTATTTAAAGTGGGCAGCTGATCGAATTGTAAATTGGGAAAGTAAAAGTCCATTGCAAAATTACGTTCATATTCATGGAAACAAAGACATAGTTTTTCCAATATCAAAAATAAATGATGCAATAGAAATTCAAGGTGGATCGCATGTGATGATTATGAATCATGCAAAGAAAATTTCGAATATCATCAATGAAAATTTAGAGAAGTTATAAGGATTTAGCCTCTTTTACTTTCTCCCAGAAATCCTCAGCATTTGTAGGTAAATCATTTACATCTTTAAATAATTTCAGAAAATAATTAAGGTCAGACGAATTGAAACTCAATTTATATTCGTCCCTCAATTCTTCATTAAAATTAGCAAAACAAACATTGGAATCTGCTATTTCTGATTGGAAGAAAAGTCCGGTTTTAATTTCAATTTGCTCGATGATTTCTTTTCTGTTCATAGAACGAATGTAGGGAAATCGCCCCAATAAAAAAACGCCGATGCGGAGGAATCGGCGTTTATGATTTAAATTAATTTTCTTCGATGAAAATATAATCTTCAATTTCACTTAGATACAGCAATTTACCACTCCAGCTACTCAATCTGTCCTTATCATCTCTTTTGAATGGTGATTTATTAAATCTGGTCAGAAACTCATGATCTAGGGCTTTCATATAGCTAAGTAATTGCCTTGGAGACAAGGTGACATGTATCAACTCATTGTATCTTGCGATTATTTGCTCATTGGTAGAATCACGTGGATGAGAAACACAACACATCAAACCTGGTCCTATGGGACTTGGTTTCAATGTCACGCCTCCAGACGTAAACATATCAGGTGTAGGACCTCTCATGAATTTTCCCATCATTTCATTGATTCTTTTTTGTTCTTCTTTATCTTCCATATCTTCAATAAACTTTGGCTTTCCTACTTGAATAGGTAAAGGCTTTTGTTCATGAAAACAATAACGATAATGATTTACAATGTAATCGGTTAATGAACTGTTTTTTCCAGTAGAAGTATAATTAAACTCCTTTACAAAACGTACGATTGATTCAAATAGATTTTTCTTTAACATATTTTTCCTTTTTTAGAATTAGGCTCATCGTTTTACCACCTTCGTCTGTTAAAACAGGTTGGTAGTGCCTCCGCACTTCTTGATGAATGATGCAAACTTAAAATTATTTTTTTAACACCAAATTTCGTTTGCTAAAAATTGGTGCTAAATTATCAAAGTCTTTATTTCATTTATCTTAGTTAATCAGTTTTCTTCGATGAAAATATAATCTTCAATTTCACTTAGATACTGTATTTTTCCTTTCCAGCCGCACAATCTATCCTTATGATCTCTTCTCATAGGTGACTTATTGAATCTGGTTTTAAATTCAAAATCTAAATCCGTCATATAATTAAGTAAGAGTCTTGGAGGTAAAAGTACATACCTCAACTCATTATACCTTGCAATCAGTTGCTCATTGGTAGAATCACCCGGATGGGTAACTGTACATATAAAACCTGAACCATTTGGATCAGCTTCTAAAGTCACGCCTCCAGATGTAAACAATTCAGGAGTTTTTTGCTTTTCTTTAACCTCCTCTTCCTCAATAGGTTTTGGTTTTTCTACTTTAAGCTTTGACTCCTCTACTTTAACAGGTATAGGAGGAATGGTCATTTCTTCATGAAAGCAATCACGATAATGATTTACGATGTAAGTAATTAATGATCTGTTTTTTCTACTAGGAACATAATTAAACTCCTTTACAAAACGAACGATTGAATCAAATAGATTTTCCTTTAACATATTTTTCCTTTTTAGAGTTAGGCTCATCGTTTTACCACCTTCGTCTGTTAAAAACAGGTTGGTAGTGCCTCCGCACTTCTTGATGAATGATGTAAAATTATAAAAATAATTTGAATACCAAAAATTAAATTGGTTTAAATAAAAAAATCCGTCCTTTTCGGGACGGATTTTTATATGATAGAATAAGTGTATTTACACTTTAATTTCTACTTCTACTCCACTTGGAAGTTCTAATTTCATCAAAGCATCAACTGTTTTAGACGATGAACTATAAATGTCCAACAATCTTTTGTGAGCGTTCAATTGAAATTGTTCACGTGATTTATTGTTTACGTGTGGAGATCTTAAAACCGTAAAGATTCTTTTGTGAGTTGGTAAAGGGATTGGACCATTTACAACAGCACCAGTAGATTTTACAGTTTTCACAATCTTTTCAGCAGATTTATCTACTAAATTGTGATCGTATGATTTTAATTTTATTCTAATTTTTTGACTCATCATTCAAAGATTATACAGTTGTACCTTTAGCTTTTGCAATTACTTCCTCTGCAATGTTTTGAGGAGCTTCCTCATAGTGATCAAACTCCATAGTAGAAGTTGCACGACCTGAGGTCAATGTACGTAAAGCCGTAACATAACCAAACATTTCAGATAAAGGTACGAAAGCTCTAACCACTTTTGCACCAGCTCTATCGTCCATACCTGTTACAGTACCTCTACGACGGTTCAAGTCACCAACAACATCACCCATATTTTCTTCTGGAGTCAATACTTCTAATTTCATAATTGGCTCAAGAATAACCGCTCTTGCAGCTTTTGCAGCTTCACGATAACCTAATTTAGCTGCCAATTCGAAAGACAACTGGTCAGAGTCAACTGGGTGGAAAGAACCATCAACCAAAGTAACTTTCATTGAGTCCATTTCATATCCAGCCAAAGGACCGTTTTTCATAGCTTCTTTAAATCCTTTCTCTACTGAAGGGATGTACTCTCTTGGTACGTTTCCTCCTTTGATTTCAGAAATAAATTCTAAGCCTTCTTTACCTTCATCTGCAGGACCGATAGTAAATACGATATCAGCGAATTTACCACGACCACCCGTTTGCTTTTTATAAGTTTCACGGTGATTTGCTTCAACAGTAAATGCTTCTTTGTATTCAACTTGAGGTTGTCCTTGATTCACTTCAACTTTAAACTCTCTTTTCAGACGGTCGATAATAATATCTAAGTGTAACTCACCCATACCTGAAATTACAGTTTGACCTGAAGCTTCATCAGTTTTAACTTGGAAAGTTGGATCTTCTTCAGCCAATTTAGCCAAAGCAGCACCTAACTTATCCATATCACCTTGCGTTTTAGGCTCTACCGCAACTCCAATAACTGGATCTGGGAATTTCATCGATTCTAAAACGATAGGATGTTTCTCATCACATAGAGTATCTCCTGTTTTGATATCTTTAAATCCAACAGCTGCTCCAATATCACCAGCTTCAATATAATCTACTGGCTCTTGTTTGTTAGAGTGCATTTGGAAGATACGAGAGATACGCTCTTTATTTCCTGAACGAGTATTCAATACATAAGAACCTGCATCTAAACGACCAGAATATGATCTAAAGAAAGCCAAACGACCAACGAATGGGTCAGTAGCAATCTTAAATGACAATGCAGCAAATGGTTCGTTTACTGAAGGTTTTCTAATAACTTTCTCTTCAGTATCTGGATGAACTCCTTCGATATCATCTTTGTCCAATGGTGAAGGCAAGTAACGACATACACCATCGATCAAGAATTGTACTCCTTTGTTTTTAAATGAAGAACCACAAACCATAGGAATGATACTTCTATCCAAAGTTGCAGCACGTAGTGCAGCATGGATTTCTTCCTCAGTAATTGAGTCTTCGTCCTCCATATACTTTTCAAGAAGATTCTCATCGTATGCAGCAACTTCTTCGATCAAATGGTCTCTATGCTTCTTAACCATTTCCTTCATGTCTTCAGGAATTTCAACAATGTCGAAAGTTGTACCGAAGTTTTCATCGTGCCATACGATACCCTTGTTTGTAACTAAGTCAACAATTCCTTTAAAGTCTGCTTCGTCACCAATTGGCAATACGATAGGCACTGCATTAGAACCTAACATATCTTTAACTTGTTGACAAACTCCTAAGAAGTCAGAACCTTGACGGTCCATTTTGTTAACAAATCCTATACGTGGAACTTTGTAGTTATCTGCCAAACGCCAGTTAGTTTCTGACTGAGGCTCTACACCATCTACCGCAGAAAACAAGAATACCAATCCATCCAATACACGTAAAGAACGGTTTACTTCAACCGTAAAGTCAACGTGACCTGGAGTATCGATAATGTTGAAATGATAATCTTTGGTTTCAGGAGTTGGTTTTCCTTGATTCAATGGAAATTTCCACGTACATGTAGTTGCTGCAGATTGAATTGTAATTCCTCTTTCAGCTTCTTGCTCCATCCAGTCCATAGTAGAAGTACCCTCGTGAGTCTCTCCTAATTTATGGTTTCTTCCTGTATAGAACAATATACGTTCTGTAGTTGTTGTTTTACCGGCATCAATGTGTGCAGCGATACCAATATTTCTTGTAAATTTTAAATCTCTTGCCATCTTAATTAAACTCTAAAGTGTGCGAATGCTTTGTTAGCTTCAGCCATCTTATGGGTATCCTGACGTTTTTTAACGGCAGCTCCCTCCTCTTTTGCAGCAGCAATAATCTCACCAGCCAATTTTTGAGCCATTGACTTTTCATTACGCTTTCTTGCATAAATAATCAACCATTTCATCGCAGTAGCAATTTTTCTATCTGGACGAATTTCCATCGGAATCTGGAAAGTAGCTCCACCTACACGACGAGAACGAACCTCTACGTGTGGCATAACATTGGTCAATGCTTCTTTCCATATGTCGATTGCTGACTTTTCAGCATCTTCTTTTCTTTGTTCTACGATGTCCATTGCTTCATAAAAAATTCTGAAAGCAACACTCTTCTTACCATCGTACATCATGTTGTTCACAAAACGCGTTACTAATTGATCATTAAACTTTGGATCTGGAAGTAACGTTCTTCTTTTAATCGGATTTCTACTCATTTCTCAAAGTTTATTATTTTTTAGGGCGCTTTGCACCATACTTACTTCTACCCTGGGCTCTGTCTGTAACTCCAGCGGTATCCAACGCTCCACGTACTACGTGATAACGTACACCAGGTAAATCTTTTACCCTTCCTCCTCTAACCAATACTATCGAGTGCTCTTGCAAGTTGTGCCCTTCTCCACCGATGTAAGCGTTAACTTCTTTACCATTAGACAATCTAACACGAGCTACTTTACGCATAGCTGAGTTAGGTTTCTTTGGTGTAGTTGTGTACACACGGGTACAAACGCCACGACGTTGAGGACAAGACTCCAAAGCAGCCGATTTACTCTTCTTGGCTAGGTGTTTTCTTCCTTTTCTTACTAATTGTTGTATTGTTGGCATACTATAAAATATGTTTAACCCCATTTTTTGGGAATGCAAAAGTACAATTAATTAAATAAGTAACAAATATTTATAGCGTTTTTTTCATAAAAAACCCTAAGTTTGAACGAAATGAATCTTCTTTTTACAACAATCAAAATTTAATTAACTGTTTTATCAAACTCTAAAGTTTTCGTAAACTCTTATTCTTATATTTGTTCAATTCAATTTTAAATTTAAATAAATGCCAGGTTTTGAATTTTTTGACCAAAATGAAATTAAACATATCAATGATGTAATGAATTCAGGTATCCTCATGAGATACAACTTTGACCAAATGAGAAATAATCATTGGAAAGCCAAAGAACTTGAACAAGCTATCGCTCATAAATTCAAAATCGATCACGTTCATTTGACCAGCAGTGGTACCACAGCTCTAATTACAGCTATCAAAGCGCTAGGCATAGGCGCAGGCGATGAAATCATCATGCCTACCTTTACTTTTGTGGCGAGTTTCGAAGCGATTTTATTCACCGGTGCAATTCCCGTATTCGCGGATATAGACGATACGCTTACACTCTGCCCTCAATCAGTCGAAAAAGCCATTTCACCAAAAACTAAAGCCATCATGCCTATTCATATGTGTGGATCAATGTCCGATATGGACGCTTTGATGAAAATTGCTAAAAAACATAATCTATATATAATCGAAGATGCTTGCCAAGCCACCGGTGCTACTTATAACAACCATTTTTTAGGAACTATAGGCGATATCGGCTGTTTGTCTTTTGACTTTGTAAAAACTGTTACTTGTGGTGAAGGTGGAGCGATTATGACTCGCGATTTAGATACTTATAATTATTGTCATCAATTTTCCGACCACGGACACGATCATATCGGAAACGATAGAGGAGCAGAAAATCATCCCATCATTGGTTTGAATTTTAGAATCTCTGAACTACATGCAGCTATTGGTTTGGCGCAATGGAATAAACTCGATAAGTTTTTACAACATCAACGCAACCTAAAAACCAAAATGAAAGCTGAATTAGAGAATTTCAATGAAATTCAATTTCGTAGAATTCCTGACGAAAAAGGTGACAACGCATCCTTCCTTTCACTCCTATTGAAAGATGATAAAACTGCTGAATCTTTGGCAGATAAACTTAAAGAAGAAAAAATCCCTTGTGCCTATTGGTTCAAAAATAATTGGCACTACATCAGAGGTTGGCATCATTTTAAGGAGTTAAAAAATAACGAGCAACTCTACAAAGAACAAAGAGATTTATTGCCCGATTATAAAAACCAAGACTTTAGTGCTTCAGATGAAATCATGAGCAGAGTTGTTTCCATTCCAATTTCGCTCAAATGGTCAGAAAACCAAGCGATTGAAATTGCTAAAACCATTGTCAAATCAATTCAAAAAATTTAATCCCATGAAAAAGGTAATTTTATTCAGACATGGAAAAAGTTTATGGGAAACTGGTGTGAGCGATTATGAAAGAGACATCAGTTTTATAGGTGAAGAAAGAACAGAAAAATCAGCCAAAGAATTGTTGAGACAACTGGATTTTGACATCGACATTTGGTATTCGAGTCCGGCCTTACGAGCGAGAAGAACTGCTGAAATCGTAGCCTCGAAATTTCCTTATCCTGTCGATATCAATTACGATGAAAAACTCTATACATTTTCGTTTTTTGATTTGCTGAGATTTATTAAAAATCTAAACAATGATTATCAAACAGCGATTTTTTTTGGTCATAACGAAGCTTATACAGAATTTGTCAATCGAATGGGTGATGATTTCCAAAACAATTTACCTACTTCGGGCGTTGCTATTATAGCATTTGATACTGATGATTGGCAAGAACTCGACAAAGGAAAAACCATATCAATCATAAAACCTAAAAAATTGTGAAGCAAGAATTATATATCAATAGAGAAGTAAGCTGGCTAAAATTCAACGCAAGAGTACTTCAAGAAGCAAAGGATCCAAGTGTTCCTCTGCTCGAAAGATTGAGATTTCTTGGAATTTATTCCAACAATTTAGATGAATTTTATTCGGTTAGATATTCAAGAGTTTTAAGATCTATTCAACTAAAAAGTAGGGTTTATAAAAATATTATAGAAGATCAAACCGATGAAGAACTGATTGAGGAAATCAATCAAATTGTTGCTAAACAACGCATAGAATATGATGCTTTGTACGATGAAATTCTCCTCGAACTAGAAAAACACAATATCTATTTTATAGATGATAAAAACATTCCAGAAGCATATGTCGATTTTGTCACTGATTATTTCAAAACTGAAATCAATCAAACCTTAGGTGTTTACATTTTAGACAAAAACACGCCTGCTCCTCCTTTGCGCGATGGGGCATTTTATCTGGCGGTAAATTTCATTGGAAAAGATTATAAAAAATGTGCACTCATAGACGTTCCTACTCAATCTTCTTCGAGATTTGTTTTACTTCCAAAAATCGATGAAAAACAATATGTGATGTATTTGGAAGATATCATTAGATATCATTTGGATGAAATTTTCAAAGTTTTGACTTATGAAAAACTTGAAGCTCATTCCATTAAAATCTCAAGAGATTCTGAATTAGAAATCGACAATGACTTGGAAGACAGCATAGTCGAAAAAATAGCTAAAAGTTTAGAAAATCGTAGAAAGGGTGAACCTGTTAGAATTGTTTATGACAAAGATTTAAATCCTGAAATTCTCGATTTCCTCAAGAGAAAACTTCAAATCGATGATTATGACAGTGTGATTCCCGGCGGAAAATATCACAACAAAAGAGATTTAATGGATTTTCCAAACTTGGGAAAAAAGCATTTAGTGTATGAAAAAATAAAACCTATCATCCCAAAAAGCGTAAAGAAATACAAAACTCTTTTTAAGGCGATTTCTGCAGAAGATCATTTGTTGTATATGCCTTATCACGATTATTCTGTTTTCATAAGCTTTCTAAGAGAAGCAGCTATTGACCCTAAAGTGACCAAAATAGGCATAACCATTTATCGCGTTCCAAGTGCTTCTAAAGTGATGATTGCACTCATCAATGCAGCGAGAAATGGTAAAGAAGTAACTGCAGTTTTGGAATTAAGAGCAAGATTTGACGAGGCCAATAACGTAAAATGGTCGAAGCGACTGAAAGAAGCTGGAGTAAAAGTAATTTTTGGAGTACAAGGACTTAAGGTGCATTCAAAAATCGGTTATATAGAAAGAAAAGCAGAAGGAGACACTGCTACTTCTTATGCATTCATCAGTACAGGAAATTTCCATTCGGGAACTGCAAAACTTTATACAGATCATTTACTTTTGACTTCAAATCCTAAAATTACTAAAGAAATCAATCAAATCTTTAGATTTTTCAACGCCAATTATTTGACTCAATCCTATAAACACTTGTTGGTTTCGCCAATGAAAAATCGAAAAAAATTGGTGAAATTCATCAAAAAAGAAATCAAAAATCATCGCAAAGGATTGCCTTCAGGAATCAATTTAAAACTCAACAGTTTGAGCGATAAAGAAATTATAGATTTACTTTATGAAGCTTCAAAAGCAGGTGTAAAAGTCAGACTTGTTGTCAGAGGAATTCATTCGCTTATTCCAGGGATTAAAGGAATTTCGGAGAATATAGAATCCGTAGGCATCATCGATAAATTCTTGGAGCACACTCGAATTTATTGGTTCAAAAATGCAGGTGATGATAGAGTTTTTATTTCTTCGGCCGATATGATGTTTAGAAATTTAGACATGCGAGTTGAAGTGGCTTGTCCGATTTATGATGAGAGAATTAAAAAACAAGTTATGGATTCATTTGAACTGAGTTTCAATGACAATGTGAAAGCAAGATATCATGATGCTGAAGATAGTTTAACTTACAAAAGAAACGATTTACCACCCCAAAGGTCTCAATTTACAACTTATGAATATATTTTGAAAAATGAAACCGTAAGTAAAGAAGAACAAACACTCAATGAAACATCGAAATAAGATAAAAATCAGAAAATTAGCAGCTATCGACATCGGTTCAAACGCGATGCGATTATTGATTAATTACGTATATGAAATTCCTGGTGAAACTCCAGTTTTCAATAAAACAAATCTGCTTCGTTTACCAGTTCGTTTGGGTAAAGATGTATTTATCAATAAAAAAATTTCAAATAAAAATAAGAATCGAATGTTGGATGCCATGACAACTTTCCGATTGGTCATGGATCTTTATGGTGTGGAAGAATATAAAGCTTATGCGACTTCTGCCATGCGTGAAGCTGAAAACGGTGAAGAAATCATCAAAAAAATTAAAAAGAAAGCGGATATAAACATCGAAATCATCGATGGACAAACTGAGGCTGAATTGACTTTTAAATCAGATTTGCAAAAATTCTTTTTGGACAAAAGAAATTATTTGTACGTCGATGTTGGTGGTGGAAGTACAGAATTAACATTGCTTTCAAATGGTGAAGTGATAGATTCTCAATCGTTCAGAGTGGGTACAGTGAGAATGCTCGAAGGAAAAGTGGACAAAAACGTTTATCCTGAAATGAAAAAATGGGTAGAAGAAAATGTGAGAAAATATGAAGTAGATCTGATCGGTTCAGGTGGAAATATCAATCACATTTATAAGTATTCCGGCATCAAATTAGGAAAACCTATGTCGGGTGCATATTTGAGAAAGAAGTATCGATTGGTTCGCGATTTATCTTTTGAGCAAAGGTTGATTCAGCTCAATATGAAAACCGACCGTGCGGACGTTGTAGAACACGCAATGGAAATCTATATCAAAGTCATGAAATGGAGCCGATCTAAAAAAATATATGTTCCCAAAGTGGGTATTGCTGATGGAATGATTAAAACACTTTACGAAAAAAAGTTTCAAAAAATCAACTCGTCAAAGCATTTAAAATAGTGGAAGATTTCAATTCAGTTTCTTTCCACTCATTGTGGGCCTGACTTGTGGCTGTAATTCCTCCGCCAACATAAATATAAATTACATCTTTGAACAATTGAGAAGAACGTAAATTGACGTAATATTCTCTTTCATCTCCTTGAATCAAACCGATATAACCCGAATAAAATTCTCGGTCATATCTCTCATGCTCGACTATATAATCAAAAGCTGCTTGTTTGGGCATTCCGCACAATGCAGGAGTTGGATGTAAGTTTGCCAACAAATTTTCTAATGGATAATCTTCCGTTATCTCAGCAGAAATATATGTTTTTAAATGTTCAAATTTCCCAGCGCGAACAGTTTCAGGTCCAATTACTTTTTGATTTTCAGTATCTGAAATACAATCCAAAATAAAATCAGTCACTATTTGTTGCTCATCGATTTCCTTCTCTGTCCATTCATCTTCAGGACGTTTTGTAGCAGCCAAAGAAACTGTTTTGATTTGACTTCCTGACTTGCTCAACAAAAGTTCAGGAGTAGCTCCCATCCAAACTTCTTTGGATGGATTCATCCACAAAAAAACCAAAGCGGTAGCATGTTGATCCATCAAATTTTTATAAGATTTCAACAAATTATAAGATTGATTATCGACCACCTTCCTCCTACTCATTACCACTTTTCTTATGGCTTGCGCCTGAATCGTATTGATGGTTTCCTGAATAATTTCCTCATATTCGGATTGTGACAAAGCTTCATTTGAGGGCGATTGTTCCAAATCGATTTCAAAATCAAAATTAAATCTATGCTGATCTATGAAAAGTGGATTTGCATCCGAAATTTCCTTTTCAATGGTGGAATCAAACGAATGAAATACAATCGAATTCAGCTCTGAACCATCGTTCACAATTAAACGAACAAGTTTTTCATTGGGTTTTCTCAATAAAGCAAATGGTGATTTATCTAAAATTGCTTGTTGTAATTTTTCTAAAAAAAGATCAACCATAAATTTTAATTTTAAACATAATCTTTTGGAACAATTGAATTTGTCAAATGACAATAAGTCAACAGTTTTCCTTCTTCATCTTTAATTTCTATTTTGATCAAATGAGTAGTTCTTCCTTTTCGAACAAACTCAGCTCTCGCAGTAACCATTCCATCTTTTTTAGGACGTATATGATTGGCATTCATCTGCATTCCCACAGATTTGAATTGAGTAGTATTGACTGAAATCGCAGACAATACACTACCAACAGTTTCTGCCAAAGCGATGCTTGCACCTCCATGCATAATTCCATAAGGTTGATGAACTTTGGGACCAACCGGCATAGTTGCTTCAATAAAATCTTCACCAACATCTGAAAATTGAATTTCCAATGCTTCCATCAAAGTATTGGCATTCATCTCATTCAACCTTTTTAAAACTTTATCTTTGTCCATTAAAATATTTTAGGGTTATAATTTTCTGGATGTTTCCCTTGAATGTTTTTATAAAAATCTTGAATTTCCATAAAAACTTCATCTTTTGATTTATTATTGATATCAATAACTTTTCCAATTCCAGCGATTTTCTTTTGGTAGTCACAATATGAAAGAACGATTGGAACTTGGGCTTTCTCAGCAATATAATAAAATCCTGTTTTCCATTGTTTCGCCCAAGAACGCGAACCTTCTGGTGTATTTAATAAATATAAATTATCTGTTTGATTCAACATATTTGCTGCAAAATCTACCATATTTGATCTTTGAGAACGATCGATTCCAATTCCACCCAAAGCTCTAAAAATAAATCCATACCAAGGTTTTGTCCAACTGTCTTTGATATAAAATTTCATAGGAATTTTCAAATACCAAAAAGCAAAGATAGCATAGAAAAAATCCCAATTGGAAGTGTGAGGTGCAGCGACGAGCACACATTTAGAAATATCTTTTACAGGAACGCTTATATCAAATTTCCATCCCATGGTTTTAAAAAACAACCAACCTATCGCTTTTTTCATATCGATTCATTAACTGAACAAAGATAAGCTTTCAATTCATGCAATTTAGTTTAGTTCAATGAGAAAACTCAGAAGTATATAAAAAAATAAAGCTGGAATTAAACATCCAGCTTTATTATACATTTAAGTAAAGTTCGTTCTAACTGATAAATGAAATTATCAAATCAATTACCAAGGACATTAATGTTAAGAGAATCTGTACCATCTGTAATTTTGATATTATTTTTATTTATAATTACTTTTTCGTCACCATCTTGAATATTTATGCCATCGACAGAAATATTTACTTTTGCACCATCAATTGATTTTTTTGAATGAGAATCATCCTCAGGACAATTTAAACACTCAAAATTATCATCAACAAATTTATAAAATTTATTGTTACCATCTTCATAATTTTTGAAATTCGATCCTTTTTCTTTTGAAACTACTGTTTTTACATTTTTAAAGTTTACTGCTTTATCTTTAGGAACATATAGATTTATACCCACGGATTGATTTCTAATTTTCGAATGATCTTCCAATGCCAAAAACGCATCCAATTCTAACTTTCCATTTGAGTTCAACTGATAATTATATTCGATTTTCTCAGCATTTTTTCGTGCATCATCCATGTCTGAACCTTTTGAGAAATAAACAACTTCAACCCAAACTTGATCATCTTCAGATTCAAAGACTTCAACTTTTTTTGGAATTTCCTTCAAGGTTTCACCATCGATTTTAAAGAAATCATCAACAACCAAATCAAATCCTAATTTCAAACGCTTTTTACCTTTGAAATGATGTTCTTTGAATTCCACAACCAAAGTATCTTGTGGAATTGTATAAGCATTTTTATTGGCAAAATTAATTTCATTGGTAAAATTCTTCACCACTCCTAAACTCAAAATCACTACTCCAACTATGGACGAAATCCACAATCCTAATGAGCCAAAAGCGAAAAATTTGTTCACTCTAACTCTTGATGAAATCAAGCTCGCCCCAAATACGACTGAAAAAATCGCTGGAATCACTATGATTAAAAACACCAAAGCTTTTGCTAACCAATCTTGCCATTCATGATCAAAACTATTTTGAAAAATTGTGAATGGAATACTCACTGCTGAAATTACAAAAACTAAAATTGCCGTAATCAAAAACCCAATTCCCATCAAAATAAAAATACATCCAAAAACGATCAAAGCGACTTTTGCTAAACTTCTTAAAATCTGACCAATGGTCGAAGAAGTGTTTGATGTAGCTTTTTTTACTTCAGCTGAAAATTGAGTTGCCGACTTTTTTATATTTTCCAAATCAGCGGTTTTTCCCAACATTTCATATCTCTGAGAAGTCGTTTCAGCTTTTGGCAACACTATCCATAAAATGATATAAGATATAATGGTAAACATAGTTCCAGTCAAAGGAATATCAGCAAAAAATAACACTATCCAAGCCACACGAGTGATCCAAGTTTCGACTCCTATATAATGAGCCAAACCTGACAAAACACCAGCCAAAACCTTATCTTTCGGATCTCTATAAAGTTTCTTTTTCTTAGTTTCTGAACTCTGTTTGAAAGAAGTCGTTCCCTCTGCATCTTCATCGACATATTGTTCAGGCTCACCCATAACTTCTATGACATGTTCCACATCAAAACTATTCACAACTTCTCTACCTGACAATCGCTCCTTGAAGAGCTCGGCTATTCGAACTTCAACATCAGACATTATCTCATCAACTCCTTCTATATTGCCCAAGGAAATACGAATTTGATCGAGATATTTCTTTAATTTATTATAGGCAACTTCATCGATTATGAATGAAAATCCGCCTAAACTGATTGATATTGTTTTGTCCATATTATTTCTTTTCTTGTGTTATTTTATTTACTGCTTGTTTTAATTGTACCCAAGTTTGTTCTAATTCTTTTAGAAACTCTTCTCCTTGTTTGGTCAATGAAAAATATTTTCTCGGTGGACCTGAACTAGATTCCTCCCAACGATATTCCAATACTTCCTCATTTTTTAGTCGAGTCAACAAAGGATAAATAGTCCCCTCCACTACTATCATTTCAGATTTTTTTAATTGGTCCAAAATGTCCGAAGCATAAGCATCGCCCGTTTTTTGTATGATACTGAGAATGCAATACTCAAGTATGCCCTTTCTCATCTGTGTTTTGGTTTTTTCAATATCCATAATCTCTGTAGTTATGCTATGCAAATATACATACATTATATAGTACTATGCAAGACAAAGTACTATGTTTTAATATAAAAAAATCCTGAAATAATATAAGAGTCTATATTTCAGGATTTTAAGATTTAATATATTTTTATAATTATTTGAATTTATTGGTCAATTCACCTCTTAAATTGGTTTCATATGCTTTTTTGAACTCAGATTTGCTTAAATTTTGCCCCAACAAATGTATAGTTTTTGTGACCGAAGCTTCAGTTGTCAAATCGTAACCATTGACGGCATCGATTTCTTTGAAAATATCGCTGGTTTCATACCTACCTATTTCCACCATTCCACCTGCACATTGAGTATTGATAATAAATATCATTCCTTCCATGGATTTTTCTCTCAACAAATCTTTGAACCAATCGTAAGAAAAAGTATTACCCGAACCAAATGCTTCTATTATTAGAGCTTTCATGTCTTTGGTTGCAAATATACTTTCAATGAATTCTCTGCGCATTCCTGGGAAAATTTTCATCAAGCCCAAATGGGTATTGACTTTGGTATTGATTGAAAATGGAATCGATGAATTTTCTTTTAGCAGCAAATGTTCTTTCACATCTAAATGAATTCCGGATTCACCCAAATCAGGAAAGTCTGGAGAATCAAAAGCATCGAAGTTTTCCGCATTGATTTTGGTCGTTCGATTGGCTCTCAACAATTTATATTCGAAGTAAATACAAACTTCACTAATCACTGGAGCGCCATCTTTTTGTAAAGAAGCAAAATGCAAAGAAGTTATAAGATTTTCTTTAGCATCTGTTCTTAAATCACCCACAGGAAGTTGAGAGCCTGTGAAAATAACTGGTTTTTGAAGTCCATTAAGCATAAAGCTCAAAGCCGAAGCAGAATACGCCATAGTATCGGTCCCATGTAAAATCACAAAACCATCATAGTTTTCATAGTTAAGTTCAATAATTTCAGCCAATTCAATCCAATGTTCGGGGTGTAAATCCGATGAATCAATCGGTTGATCGAAGCCTGTATAATCGATTTTGCAATCGATAAGTTTTAATTCGGGAATGTGTTTCAATAAATTTTCAAAATCGAAAGGAATCAGAGATTCGTTTTCATAATCCTTTACCATTCCAATGGTTCCACCTGTATAAACCAATAATATCTTTGTTTTCATTTTGCAAATAATTGTGCCGAAGTTAAAGAAATCTAATTTAGACTACAATAGCAAAATATATTTCTTTAAAAACAATGCAATTTATTTTAACATTTGTAATTAATTTGCAAAGAAATGGAATACTTATTGCATTCCAAACATCGTGGCTATCCTTTAAGTTTTTTGGCTTAGCCAATAAACATTTAAAATAAACGTTGTAATAACAAGTAAATAAATATAGTACTTATGAGATTATCCATTTTATCAGTAGTAGCATTAGCCGCTTTAGTGGTTACGAGTTGTGTTCCACAGAAGAAATATGATGAACTACAAAACAGATTCAACAGTGTTTATGCAGAAAATCAAGGTTGTCAAACCGAATTAGCTGCTTCTAAAACCAGAGTACAGAGTTTAGAAGATATGCTAAATGCGGAAAGAAGCAACTTGGCTTCTATGCAAGCTGCTTTGACGGAGTGTTTAGCTGGAAGTAAACAAGGAGGTGTAAATATCTCTAAATTGGTTGACGAAATCAATGCCTCTAACAAGTACATCAAACACTTAACAGAAATCAATCGTAAAAACGATTCGTTGAACATGGTATTGACCAACAACTTAACTCGTTCTTTAAGTAGAGAAGAAATGAGAGATGTTGATGTTCAAGTATTGAAAGGTGTAGTTTACATTTCATTATCTGATAACATGTTGTATAAGTCTGGTAGCTATGAAATCAGCCCAGCAGCTAACGAAACTTTAGCGAAAATTGCTAAAATCATCAAAGATTACAAAGATTATGATGTGTTAATTGAAGGTAATACAGACAATGTTCCAATCAGAAGAGAGAACATCAGAAACAACTGGGATTTGAGTACTTTACGTGCTTCATCAGTAGTTCAAGCGCTTCAAAACGATCATGGTGTTGACCCTAAACGTCTAACTGCTGGTGGTCGTGGTGAATACAACCCAATTGCGAGCAATGCTACTGAAGAAGGTAGAACAAGAAACAGACGTACACAAATCATCATCACTCCGAAACTTGATGAGTTCATGGAGTTGATCGGTCAAGGACCTGAGTCTGTACAATAAATTAATAAGATTCTAATAGAAAAATGGCGGGCTTTTTATGAAAGTCCGCTTTTTTTTGTGCCCAATCTTTGATACTTAAACGAATGATCAATTCATCATCTAAACTCAAATTCGAAGCTATACAAACTTGAGTCGATGGATGGCAAAATTTAATCAAATCTTCAAGCAATTGATTGTTTCGATATGGAGTTTCCATAAAAATTTGAGTACAGTTGTTCTTCTTACTTTCGATCTCTAATTTTTGAATGGCTTTTTTCCTTTCAAATTTGTCAATCGGTAAATATCCATGAAACATAAATTTCTGACCATTCATACCCGACGCCATCAATGCCATCAAAATTGAAGAAGGCCCGACCAATGGTATCACTTGAACATTTCGTTTGTGTGCAAGCTCAACCAGATTCGCACCTGGATCAGCTATGGCTGGCAAACCAGCTTCGGATATAATTCCTATAGACTCTTTTCTATCAAAAAGCTGAGCAAGCTCATAAAGCTCCTCAGCTGTAGTATTTTTGTTTAAAATATGAATTTCTAATTCACTCTGTTTTTTATTGGGAAGTATCGTCTTTATAAATCTTCTGGCAGATTTTTCATTTTCTACGACAAAGATTTGTAATTGTTCGACGACTTCTATGTTGTATTTAGGTAAAACTCGATGAAAATCACTTTCACCCAATAAACTTGGAATCAAATAAAGTTTAGAACTCATTGTTTATTTATCAATTCTTCAGCGATACGATCCGAAGCTTCATCCAACAAATCGAATACCTTCTGAAATCCGTCAATTCCTCCAAAATAAGGATCAGGTACATCTTCAGAATTAGGTAAAAACATTTTCACCTTAGAAATATGTTCTTCATTTTTTGCCAATTCCAACACATCAGAATAATTCGATTGATCCATCACATAAATCAAATCATAAGTATCGAAATCCTCAACTTTGAATTGTCTCGCCCTTTGATCTGTGATATCAATGCCGTGTTTATAAGCGATATCAATCGAGCGTTCATCTGGCAATTTACCCACATGCCAATTTCCAGTTCCTGCAGAATCGACTTTAAAGTTTTCAGACAGCTTAGTTTTCATAATTCCTTCTGCCAAAGGCGATCTACAAATATTACCCAAACAAACCATTAAAATTTTCATATGTAAAGTTTTATTCCGAACCAATTTTCCTATTCAAATCCTCTACATAACCTCTGAAAATCTTATCGGTTTCAGACAAATTCTTAACAGTTTTACATGCGTGAAGAACAGTTGCGTGATCACGTTTTCCTATTTGCGAACCAATACTCGCCAAAGAAGCTTTGGTGTATTTCTTTGCAAAATACATCGCCAATTGTCTGGCTTGAACAATATCTCGCTTACGTGTTTTGGATTGAACTTCTTCGATTGGAATTTTAAAATAATCACAAACTACTCTTTGGATATAATCGATTGAAATTTCTTTTCTAGTATTTGAAATGAAATTAGAAAGAGTCTTTTTAGTTAATTCTAAAGTGATTTCTTTCTTATTCAAAGTTGATTGAGCGATGATAGAATTTAGGCATCCTTCGAGTTCTCTGATATTGGTTTTGATATTTTTAGCGATATAATTCACTACATCTTCAGGAAGTTCGATTCCATCTTTTTCCATTTTATGTTTCAAAATCGCCAATCTCGTATCATAATCTGGCAATTGTAAATCGGCAGAAAGTCCCCATTTGAATCTTGAAATCAGTCTTTGTTCAATATCTTGAATATCTACTGGTGGTTTATCAGATGTAAGAATTATCTGTTTACCTTTTTGTTGCAGATCATTGAAGATATTGAAAAAGACGTCTTGGGTTGCTTTTTTGCTCGATAAAAAATGTATGTCGTCTATGATTAAGATATCGATCATTTGATAAAAATGGATAAAATCATTTCTATTGTTGTTTCTGGCTGCATCTGTAAATTGTTGTACGAATTTATCTGTTGAAACATATAGAACTGTTTTATCAGGATGATATTCTTTGGCTTCTAAACCGATGGCATGTGCCAAATGAGTTTTCCCTAATCCAACTCCACCATAAATAAACAATGGATTGAAAGCTGTACCTCCAGGACGTTTAGCTACAGCTTTACCGGCAGATCTCGCCAAACGATTGCTCTCCCCTTCTATAAAATTCCCAAAATTGTAGTTTACATTTAATTGAGAGTCTATTTTGATTTTTTGTAAACCTGGGATGATGAAAGGATTTTTAACCTTAGTACTATCAATTGGTAAAGGTGCATCGACTTCTTGAGGTTTTATTTTCTCACGATTGGTACTCGGTATATTTACTGTGTATTTGTCTTTACCCGAAGACACTTTTTGATCCATCACTATACTATAGACCAATTTAGCATCTTTGCCCAATTCTTTTTGTAATGCTATCTTTAGTAATTTGACATAATGTTCTTCCAACCATTCATAGAAAAATTTACTTGGTACCTGAATGGTCAAAATGTTCTTGTTTAATTTTACTGGACGAATAGGAGAAAACCAAGTTTTGAAAGCTTGCTCTTGAATGTTGTCACTAACAAATTTCAGACAATTTTCCCAAACCGTTTCCGCAGTTTTTCCCATATTTTTTGTTTGTAAAAGTTTTTTGATTAATAAGTTCGATTAATTCGTACTAATATAGTAGGATTTTATTTTCAAAGCAAAAATGCTCATAATTATTGAGTAAAAAAAACTGTAGCCCTATTGACTTTTATCTAATATATTTGTAACAGAATTTAATCCAAAATAACCATGAATTTAAACGAAATTTCTACAGCAATTTCAACAACAATTTCACTACGAGTGAGATACGGCGAAACCGATCAAATGGGAATCGTCTATCACGGCAACTATCCCTCCTATCTCGAAGTCGCAAGAATTCAATTTTTCAATCATATCGGTATTTCTTACAAAAGTCTTGAAGAAAATGGAATTATGCTTCCAGTAACTGACTTGAATATCAAATACTTAAAACCTGCTCATTTCGATGAAGAATTGTCAATACGTGTGAGTTTAAGAGAAATTCCGAAAGGTCCGAGAATTATTTTTGACTATGAAATCTTCAATAAAAACGGAAACTTATTAACAACTGCAAGCACAAATCTCGCATTTATTAACAAAGAAAATAGACGCCCAATTAGGTGTCCAGAATCTATAATTGAACGATTAAATTCACTAAAAAATCAAAGCTAAGTTCGATTGTTTAATGATCGATTTTTACATTGTACAAAGGTTCAAAACTCGCTAAAAATTCATCCAAAATTTCCATTCGAATTCTTACGCTCAGTTTGCATTTATCGGTAAATTCTGTATCGATTACTTCTGCATTGAATCGATCGACATTTCGCATAACACTTCCTTGATCTTCGTAAGAAAATTCAAAATTCACCTTTTTGGTCAGATGTTTCTCGACGATTTTAGCTTCATCTAAAGCCAATTGAGCCGATAATTTATAAGCTTTGATCAAACCGCTTACACCTAATTTAGTTCCACCATAATAGCGAACAGAAGCCACCAAAACGAAAGTTACTTCCTTGGAAACTATCTGATTATAAATTGGCAAACCAGCACTACCCGACGGTTCTCCATCATCATTGGCTCTGTAATTTTCTCCTTCCAAACCCAATCGATAAGCATAGCAAATATGCGTAGCATCTGGATATCTCGCCCACAATGCATCCAATCTCTCCTTCACTTCATCTTCATCCGTAACCGGATAAGCATAACTGATGAACTTACTTCCTTTTTCTCTAAAAGTCACATCTTCAACGGCTTTGGCTATGGTTTGATAAGAATAAATCATCGTTGGTAAATTTCTAATGTATCGGTGTCTAAATTTTTTCTACTTTTCAAGCTTGCATCCAAAATCGGTGCTTTAATTCC